>Ga0075433_10002637_pt1 | contig 13697 bp, 10 predicted proteins | sample RhiMethybrSRZTD2_FD_75299 | JGI IMG/M metagenome (GOLD analysis project Ga0075433, IMG submission 75299) | Populus rhizosphere microbial communities from Tennessee, USA - Rhizosphere MetaG P. TD hybrid SRZTD2 | ecosystem: Host-associated > Plants > Roots > Rhizosphere > Soil | place: USA... | reverse complement strand
CCCATCGGGGCCGGGCCGGTAGACGTGGCGCTCACGCCGAATGGGTCCTACGTCCTGGTGACGAACGAGGGCGACGACGCCGTGGCGGTGATAGGCACGGTTGCCAGAGTCACCTCGAACGGAACAGTCACGCTTCCCGCCGGGTCGAGACCGCGGGGAATCGCCGCCGCTCCCGACGGGCAGACCGCTTGGGTCGCGAACAGCGGCAACGACACGGTCGCGGTGATCAATATCGCGACGAAGACCGTGTCGGGGGCGCCGATCGCGCTTCCGGCTGGGGCGAGACCGGATGGCATCGCGATCTCGCCCGACGGCCTCTTGGCCTACGTCGCCCAGAGAGGGGGGGACGTCTCGATAATCAACACCGCGAGCCGCGCCATCGTCGGCACTGCGGTGGATGCGCTGGGTCCATCGCGGATCGCGGTCGGGCCGCGCGGCGGGCGGGCCTTCGTCACCAACGGTGGGTCGACTTCCGTCACCTCCTTCAACCCCGCAAACGGCGCGATCATCGGCGCGCCGATCCCGGCTGGGGCACAGCCTTCCGGGATTGCGATCGCCCCCAACGGAGCCTTCGCCTACGCCGCCGCGCTGGGCAGCAACACGGTGACCCCGATCGCCACCTCGAACAATGCCGCCTCTCCCGCCATCGGGGGCTTCAACGCCCCAGCTGGTGTCGCGATCGCGCCGGACGGATCCCAGGGCTACGTCACCAACTCGGGCGCGTCCAGCGTCTCCGTGTTCAGCACCGCCGGCAACTCCGTGACCGGCTCGATCGGGGTGGGAACCGCGCCGACCGGCATCGCAATCGTTCCCAACCAGTCCCCGACCGCCTCCTTCTTGGTCACGCCGTCGCAGCGAGTCGCCAGACGCAGACTCACGTTCCAGGCGGGTGCCTCTAAGGACCCCGACGGCAGAATCGCCACCTACGCCTGGGACTGGGGGGACGGCAAACGCGCGAGAGGCCCGCAGGCGAGGCGGTTCCACACCTACAGGAGACCGGGGACCTACGTGGCGACGCTGACGGTCACCGACAACGAGGGCTGCTCAACAGAGTTCGTCTTCACCGGACAGACGGCGTCCTGCAACGGCTCCGCTGTCGCCAGCACCTCCAGCACGATCGTCGTGGTCGATCCGAACGGGCCGGCGCTGCGCCTCGCCGGGGCGCGGCGGCAGCGCCTGCGGGGGCGGGTGAACGTCTTCGCGATGTGCCCGCGGGAGCCGTGCGCCGTGCGGGCGCGGGCGAGGGTCGTGACGACGATCGTCCGGCTGGGGCCCGACTTCCGCCGGGCCTCGCGGAGCAGCGTGGCGAGGGCCTCGCTTGCGGCCGGAACCTGGGGCAAGCTGAGCACTCGCCTCTCGAAGCGCGTGCGTCGGCGGGCCGCTCGCATCTTGCGGCGCGGCGGCGAAGTGGAAGCCAAGATGACCGTCATCGCTAGGGACGCGACCGGGAGCCAGACCCTGCGCAAGCGGACCGTCAAGCTCGTCCTCCCCCGCTCAAAACGCGGGAACCGCTAGCCGCGAGCCCCTGCCTATACTCGCCCCGATGGCCGGTGAGGTGATCTCCTTCGCGCGCGGCGCGCCCAGCGCCGACATCCTGCCCCGTGATGCGGTGCGGGAGGCGGCCGCCGTGGCGCTTGCCGAAGACTGGGAGAAGGCGCTCTCCTACGGGACCGGGATCGGACATCCCGGCCTCTGCGAGTGGATCGCCGAGCGCCACGGGGGGTTGGACGCCGGGCAGGTGATGGTCGCGAACGGCTCACTGGAGGCGGGGGCGATGCTGTTCGAGCACCTGCTGGAGCCCGGCGACCGGGTGCTCGTCGAGCAGCCGACCTACGACCGCACGCTGCTGATGCTGCAGCGGCTCGGGGTCGAGCTGGTTCCGGCGCCGCTCGAGGCCGACGGGCTCGACGTCTCCGCCCTGGAGGCGGCCCTCACCGAGGGGCCGATCAAGCTCGCCCACGTGATTCCCAACTTCCACAACCCCGCCGGCTGCACGCTCTCGGCCGAGAAGCGGGTGCGGCTGGTCGAGCTGGCGGCCGAGCACGGCTTCTGGATCTTCGAGGACGACCCTTATCGAGAGCTCCCCTTCGAAGGCGAGGCGCTGGAGACGATGCTTTCGCTGGACGGGGCCGGCCGCGTCGTCCACGCCTCCTCCTTCTCGAAGACGGTCAGCCCGGGGGTGCGAGTCGGCTACCTGGCGGGCCCCGGCGAGGAGATCGCCAAGCTCGCGAAGCGGGCGAACGAGACCTATATCTCGCCGAACATGCTGGCCGAGTCCGTGGTGCTGGAGCTGTGCCGCTCGGGCGGGCTCGACCGCAACATCGAGTTCGTCAAGGGCGCCCTGCGCGACCGCCGCGACGCGCTGGTCGGCGCCCTGCGCGAGCAGATCCCCGAGGCCGAGTTCGTCGTCCCCGGGGGCGGCTACTTCCTCTGGCTCGATCTCGCCGAAGGCACCGACACGACGGTGTTGCTGGCCGAGGCCAAGGGCGAGGGAGTCGCCTTTGTCGCCGGGCCCGACTTCATGATCGAAGGCGGCGCCAACAGCCTCCGCCTCTCCTTCGCCAGCGTCCCCCCGGAGCGCATCCCCGAGGGAGTCAGCCGCATCGCCCGGGCGCTGGACCGGGTCCGCGCCAGCGCGGCTGCCTAGCTAACGCCCGTAGCGATCTGAGGAGAGAACGAGCTGCTCCGGGATCGCCGCCCGGGGCGGCGGCGCCGGGTCGGCGCGGACCGAGACCGTCTCGGCGACGCTGCGGCTGACGTGGTGGGAGCCATCCTCGGAGGCGATCGTGACGCCATCGTCGTCGCTGCTCTCCATGGTTCCCTCCAGCCCGGGTGCCAGCCCCGCCTCCTTCAGGTAGTGCAGCAGCTCCTCCGCTTCGTTCTCGAAGCGGAGGACGTGGACCTTGGCGCCGACTTCGACGTCGGCGAGCAGCGAGCCCTGCTCCCGGGCGCCCTCGACGATCGGGTGGCCGTGCGGGCAGGTCGTCGCGTCGCCGATCGCCGCCCGCATCCGCTCCTCCAGGACCGGGGACATCGCGTGCTCGATCCGCTCCGCCTCTTCGTGGACCTCGTCCCAGGGGATGCCGAGCACATCGGTGAGGAAGCGCTCGATCATCCGGTGGCGGCGGACGATGTGACTGGCGTGCTCGCGCCCCGAAGCGGTGAAGTCCAGCGACTTGTCGGGCTTGCGCTCGACGTAGTCGTCCTCGATCAGGCGACCGATCATCTCGTGCACTGTGGGGGGAGAGAGCTGCATCGCGCGGGCGATGTTGGCGCCGGTCATCGGCAGCCCGGCCTCCTCCAGCCAGAACATGATCTCCAGGTATTCCTGCTCGGCGACCGTCGCGTTCTCCTGCGACAAGGGGGTGCTCCTTCCGGGTCGAGTTGCGGCGCGACCGATACTAGTAACTGCTCAGCGCCGCTCGACCAGGGAGGAGACGACCGCCTCGTAGAAGCCGTCGCCATTGCTGCCCTCGGTGACGGTGACGTTGTCCCAGGCGGGGAGCGCGGCGCGCAGGCCGGGGTCGCGCTCGGGCCCGTTGGCGACGACGAAGAAGCGGCCGACCGCGGCGGCGACCTCGAGGTCTTCAACCGAGTCGCCGACTGCGATGCAGTCGGCCGGGTCGTAGCCGCGAACGCGGGCGTGGGCGGCGACGGCGCCCGCCTTGCTGACCAGCTTGGGAACGAGGTGGTAGGCGTGAGTGGGGCCGTCGATGGCGGGCATCTCGCGGCCGATCGCGCCATTGTCGAGCAGGCGCAAGTCGTCGTCGCCGCGCTCGGCCAGCAGGGCGTTGGCCTCCTCGACATCGACCTTGCCGCGGAACAGGTGGGAGAGGATGCGGCCGTGGTGCCAGGGCGCGTGGTACTCCAGCCGCCCTTCGAAGTGCTCGAACAGCCTCTTGGGAATGCCGCGCGCTTCGATCTGCTCGTAGACGGTGCCCTCTTCGGTGGGGACGAGGCCGCCGGTCAAGAGCGTCGTCTCGCCGTCGATCGCGAAGGCGCAACCGGCCTCGTAGATGTAGGAGGTCTGGCCCATCAGGCGGGCGGCCTCGTGGACCTGCGGCTCGCGGCGGCCGGACATGATCACCACCTCGACACCGGCGCGGTCGCAGGCCTCAAGCCCCCGCGCCTGGGCAAGCGAGAAGCGGCCTTCGGTGTCCCGGAACAGCGAGCTGCCCTTGCCGAGCAGGGTGCCGTCGAGGTCGGTGTAGACGCAGCGCAGTGCCATGAGCGCGGTCGCTACGGTAGCCCACGTGTTGTGGCAGCTTGCGGATCGGACTATCGACCTCTCCCAGCCGATCGCGGCCGGGATCGTCAACGTGACCGTCGACTCGATGTTCGAGGGGGCGCGGAGCGGCACTCCCGAGCAGGCGATCGAGGACGGGAAGCGGTTGGTCGAAGCAGGTTTCGACATGCTCGACGTGGGGGCAGTGGCTGCGCGCAGCGGGCCTCCCGTCCCGGTTGAGGAAGAAGCCGCGGTGCTGGTTCCTGCGATCGAGGGGTTGGCGGGCGTAGGCGTGCCGGTGTCGGCCGACACCTTCTCGGTCGAGGTCGCCCGGCGGGCGTTGGCGGCGGGGGCGGTCGTCGTCAACGACATCTCCGGCGGCTCGGAGGAGATGTTCGAGTTGGCTGCGGAGACCGGGTGCGGTTACGTCTTGATGCACATCGAGGGGCCGCCGCGGGTCGATCGGGAGCCGCGCGAGTACGACGACGTGGTCGACCACTTGAAGTCCTGGTTCGAGGGGAGAGTCGAGGCGGCCCGGCGACTTGGCGTGGGTGAGGAGCAGATCGCCATCGACCCCGGGCTCGACTTCGACCTAACCACCAACCAAAACCTGGAGATCCTGCGGGGGCTGGGCGAGCTGCGCCCACTCGGGCTTCCCCTATATGTCTCGCTGTCGCGCAAGGACTTCATCGGCGCTGTGCTCGCCGGGTCGTGGGAGGGGCGGCTGCCGGCCGGCGAGCGGGAGTGGGGGACGGTCGCTGCCGTCACCCTGGCGATCCGCGAGGGCGCCGACATTCTGCGGATCCATGATCGTTCGTCGTTGCAGGCAGTTCGCGTCGCCGGACGCATCGTTCGCCCGGCGCGGGGCACCTTATTGGCCTATAGGGCAAGTAAAGCGCCCCAAAGCCGGAGGTCGACCTAGTGGCGAAGAGTTTGTTGGAGACGGGCTGGGCGATTGCGATCGATCCGGCAAGGCGGGATGGGCGGGTTGTCGCGGAGGGCGCTGAAGAAGAGCGCAAGGCGCGGCGGGTCGCGCTGCCGAGATCTCTCGACCCTGGCTTCGCCGAGGCGCTGCGCGCGGCGGGGATCGACGGCCTTTACTCCCACCAGCGCGCGGCGCTGGAAGCGGCCGCCCGCTCCAACCTCGTGATCACCAGCGGCACCGCCTCCGGCAAGTCTCTCGCCTTCAACCTCCCCGTCCTCGACGGGATCGCCCGCGACCCCAAGCGCCGCGCCCTCTACCTCTACCCGACCAAGGCGCTCGCCCAGGACCAGGCGCGCAGCCTTGGGCGGCTGCGCCCCCCGGGTCTGCGAGAGGCGATCTACGACGGCGACACGCCGCGCGAAGAACGCCCCGCGATCCGTTCCCGCAACAACCTCGTCCTCACCAACCCCGACATGCTCCACGTCGGCGTCTTGCCGCACCACAGACGATGGGGCGACTTCCTCTCCAACCTGGGCTGGGTCGTCGTCGACGAAGCGCACACCTATCGCGGGGTCTTCGGTTCCCATGTGGCGAACGTGCTGCGGCGGCTGCGGCGCGTGGCGCGCGCCTACGGAGGAGAACCGCGCTTCCTGCTCGCTTCGGCGACGATCGCCAACCCGGTTGAGCTGGCGGAAGGGCTGGTGGGGACGCCGTTCGAGCTGGTCGACGACGACGGGGCGCCGCGCGCGGGGCGGGAGATCGCGATGTGGAACCCGCCGCTGATCGACAAGGCGAGCGGGACGCGGCGCTCGGCGCTCTCCGAAGCAGCGGAGCTGCTCGCCGACTTGGTCGCCGCCGGGGTGCGGACGATCTGCTTCCTGAAGAGCCGCAAGGGGATCGAGCTGATCCAGCGCTTCGCTCGCGACAACCTGGAGGCGCGCGGCAAGCCGGAGCTGGCGGCGCGGATCGCTCCCTACCGAGGCGGCTACACCCCGCAGCAGCGGCGCGAGATCGAGCAGCGGCTGTCGTCGGGCGAGCTGCTGGCGGTGGTCGCCACCGACGCGCTGGAGCTGGGGATCGACGTCGGCGAGCTGGATGCGGCGATCTGCGTCACCTTCCCCGGAACGGTCGCCAGCCTGCGGCAGATGTGGGGCCGGGCCGGGCGCCGGCGGCGCGGGCTCGCCGTCTACGTCGCCGGCATGGACGCGCTCGACCAGTTCTTCTGCCGGCACCCGGGGGAATTCCTGGAGCGCCCCGTCGAGGCGGCGATCCTCGACCACGCCAGCGAGCAGATCGCCTCCCGTCATCTGGTCGCCGCCGCCTACGAGCTGCCGTTGAGCGATTCGGACGATGAGGTCTTCGGGCCGGAATGGAGGGAACGGGCGGAGCGATTGACGGGGGCTGGGGAACTGCGGCGCGCCGGGGGGCGGCTGCTGCCGCGCAGCAGCGAGTTCGTCGCCGGGAAGATCCCGCTGCGCACGTCGTCGGCGGACTCGGTGGCGGTGATCGAGCGCGAGTCGGGGGAGATGCTGGGCCTGGTCGAGACGGAGCGCGCCTTCACGACGGTCCACCCGGGGGCGGTCTACATGCACCTGGGGCGTTCCTATGAAGTCGAGTCGCTGGACACCGGGGCGCGGCGCGCGCTCGTTTCCCGCTTCGAGGGCGACTGGTACACGCGGCCGAAAAAGGAGACCGAGATCTTCATCGAGCGGGTGCGTGAGCAGCGACGGACGTCGGGAGTGGAGCTGAACTTCGGCGAGGTTTCGGTGACCGAGCAGGTGATTGCCTTCCAGCGGGTCTCGATCGCCGACCAGGAGGCGATCGACATCGTCGCCTTGGAGCTGCCCGAGCAGAGCTTCGTCACCCAGGCGCTCTGGTACGTGCTGCCCGAGGGGCTGAGCGGGGCGCTGCCGCCCGACATCCTGCTCGGAGCCCTGCACGCGACCGAGCACGGGCAGATCGCGGTACTGCCGCTTATCGCGATGTGCGACCGCTGGGACATCGGCGGGCTGTCGACCAACGTCCACTTCCAGACCGGGCGTTCGACGATCTTCATCTACGACGGCCATCCGGGCGGGGTCGGGATCACCCTGCGCGGCTACGAGCAGTTCGAGCGCCTGCTCGGCGACGCCGAGCGCCTGATAGCGGAGTGCCCCTGCGAATCCGGCTGCCCCTCCTGCGTGCAGAGCCCCAAGTGCGGCAACCTCAACGAGCCGCTGCACAAGGGCGGGGCGCTGGAGTTGATGAGGACGATGCAAGGATCCGCCTCGCGATGAGCGATCGGCGGCGGGCGAGGCAGATCTCGGTGATCGGGAGCGGCGACGCCGAGCAGGACTCGAAGGCCGCGCTGCTCGCCAAGGAGGTGGGAAGGCGACTGGCGGAGGCCGGGGTCGTGCTCGTCTGCGGCGGGCTCGGCGGGGTGATGGAGGCGGCGTCTCGCGGCGCCGCGGAGGTGGGCGGAACGGTGATCGGGATCGTTCCCTGGGACTCACCGGGTGAGGCAAATCCGCACTGCACCCATGTCGTCTCGACCGGGATCGGCTACGCGCGCAACCTTGCCGTCGTCGCCTCCGGCGAGGCGGTGATCGCGGTCGGCGGCGAGTGGGGAACGCTGTCGGAAATCGGCCATGCCCGCGAGCTCGACCGCACAGTCGTCGCCCTGCGCAGCTGGACCCTCAGAGGCGAGGGATCGATGGAGGCAGCGCCGGGAATCGTCCCGGCGGCGACGCCGGAGAAGGCGGTCGCTGCCGCTCTCGACGCGATCGACGCTTAGTCAGCGGGCCACAGTTCCCGCAACGCCAGGATCGCGAAGGCGTGGGACCAGGCGAGTGGGGTGGTGGAGCGCGGCGCTCCCGTCTGCGCGTCCACCCGTTCGGGAAGTAGTCCGAGAGGGGTTGCGGCCCACCGCAGGGCGCTCATCAGCCGCAGCGCCGCACGCCGGTCCCCGAGCGCGGCGAAGGCCCAGGCGGTCCATGCTGTGGGTGCCGTCCAGGGATCCTCTTCGGACCAGTCCTCAGAAGGAACGATCCCGAACCGCCCCCCGCGCTCGTCGATCAACCGATGCAGCGATCGACGCACAGCGGGGAAGAGAATGGGATGCGGGAACGGCTGCACGGCCCAAGCGGCCGCCGAGTCGACCCCCGATCCTGCATCGCCCGCCCGTCGCACCAGCACTCCGCCCGGCCCTCGAAACCCCCGCCGATGGGCCTCAAATGGGAGATATCGGATCTTTTTAGGCCCATCGGCGGCCAGGGCGTTGGCGAGGTAATCGCCTGAGGGTTTTTCCTGGTAGTCGGCGCGGTCGCGCCAGTGGAAGGCACCCGCTGGCGCAGGCAATCCTGCCGCTTGGGCAGCCGCCTCTACCCAGCCCCGGGCATCGCCCTGCGCCTCTCGCCCGTTCACCGGCGTTCCATCGACGTTGAACCGCGCCGCCGCGTCTAGGTCGAGTCTCAGCAGGAATCTCGCCACCTGTCGGGCTTCGGCGCGATAGCCGGCGTCGGCGAACGCCAATGCCACAGCCCCTGCATCCCGCGGCCACACGTACGCCCATCCATCTCGGGCTCCGGCGATGACTGCCCCAGTGCGCCGATCAGTCAGCGCTTGCAGCACCAGCAGCGAGCGCGTGTACATCCGCCGCGCCCAGCGCGGCGCTCCCGCACCCAGTGGCCGGGCCCGCTCGATCCAACGCCGATCGCCCCGCCTCGCGGCCCCTGACCTCCGCGTGTCGACCACATTCCCGTAGGAGTCGACAATCGCCGTTAGCCCTCCACCCCCGATCCCGGGAACCTCAAGAAGATGCGCCCGCGAATCCGCCTCCGACCCCCCGGAGACAAGCACAGCGCCGATCGCCAAGGCGATGCCGACCCCGATTGCTGCACGCACCACGGCCACACCCCCAACCTAGCCAGCCGCTCGCTAGCCTTCCCCTGCGCGTTAGAGCCGCGCGCTTGTCCAGGCGAGGTAGCTCAGTTGGTAGAGCACACGACTGAAAATCGTGGTGTCGCCGGTTCGATTCCGGCCCTCGCCATTCGCTTCTCCCTGTGCTCCTATACCCTCTCTTCTGCGGTGTTCTCCTCTACTCGCGTTTTCCCGCCGCCAGCCGTGGTTATCGTGCCGGTTATGAGGAGCCATCGTCGGTGCTGAGTAGTTCTTCGATCACCGATCTCTCCAGCGGCGGTTCTGCCTCATGACCTACAGGGCCTTCATCTACAGCGCCTTCTTCAGGCTGGTTCTCCAGCGGATCGATTCCGAGCGAGCCCATGCCCTCGCGGCACTGGTGATGCGGGGCCTTGAAAAGGTGCCCGGTGCGCTGGCTCTCTTGGGCTGGTTGCTGCGCCCTCGCGATACCGGTCTTCGGGTCCAAGCCATGGGGCTTGACTTTCGCAGCCCGCTCGCAGTGGCTGCCGGGGTCGATAAGGACGCGACCTGGTTCAACGCGCTTGGGGCGCTTGGTTTCGGCGCCGTCGAGGTTGGGACCGTTACCGCTAAAGCACAGGAAGGCAATCCGGAAAGACCGCGGGTCTCGCGGCTGCCCCGAGACTACGCCCTCCTGAATGCAATGGGGTTCCCCAACGACGGCTGCGAAGCAGTCGCCCGTCGTCTCGCCTCTCACCGGACGCAGGCTTTGATCGGCGCCAACATCGGCAAGACGAAGATCGTCCAAATCGACGACGCGATCCCCGACTATCGCGAATCTGTCCGCGCGCTGGCGCCCCTCGCCGATTACTTGGTGCTCAACGTCAGTTCGCCAAACACCCCCGGTCTGATCCAGATGCAAACGGTTGAGCGTCTCAGCGCCCTCGTCGCCAGCGTGCGCGAAGAGCTCCAAGCATGCGCTCGGGGGGGAGAGGTTCCGTTGCTGATCAAGCTCGGTCCCGACCTGGCAAATGAAGAGATCGAGGAGATTGCCGACATGTCGGTGCGACTGGAGCTCGACGGGATCATCGCCGTCAACACCACTGTTGACACCGGCCTTGCCTGTAACAGCGAGGCGGAAATCGCTTCTCAAGAACACGGCGGCGGCATCTCCGGTCGACCTCTGAGGAAGAGGGCCTCCGAAGTTCTGCAGCTTCTCCACGCTCGGGTTGGAGACCACTTAACGCTCGTCTCAGTTGGCGGGATCGAGAATCATCTCGACGCGTGGGAGCGCATCTTGTCTGGGGCCTCCCTTGTGCAAGCGCATACGGCGTTTGTCTACGGCGGCCCGCTTTGGCCTTATCGCATCAACCGCGGCCTTGCCCGCTGTCTCCAGGATTCGCAGTGGTCCTCGATTGGCGAAGCAGTTGGGAAGGGAACCGATGCCTCGGCCTCGCCTCTGACATCGACCTCTACTGAAACACGCAGCTTCGCCCTGCCCCGTTCCAAGGCCACTGCCTAGCCAAGCAGCCCTACGTGCTGCGCTTCCGACGCCTCCTCTGGAACTCGGCGATCGTTCGCTCGAACGAGGCGCGCGAGAAGTCGGGCCACAGCTCGTCGCAGAAGATCAGCTCCGCGTGAGCGACTTGCCACAGTAGGTAGTTGGAGAGCCGCTGCTCCCCGCTGGTGCGGATCACCAGCTCGGGGTCGTGCATCTCGGGTGCGTAGAGGTGTTGACGGAATTCCTCTTCGGTCGTGCCGGTGAAGTCTCGCGCAGCGTCAAGGATTTCCGCACGCCCGCCGTAGTTGAAGGGGACGAACAGGGTGATGCTGGTGTTCTCGGCGGTCAGGCGCTCGGCTCGTTCCATCTTCTCGATGACCTCCCGTGGCACGGGATCGATGTGGCGACCCAGGAACCGCAGGCGAACCCCCTTGGCGTGTAACTCCGGTGTTATGCGGTCGACGTACTCGCCAAGCAGGAGCATGAGGCTCCGCACCTCCTCGTCGGATCGAAGCCAGTTCTCGGTCGAGAAGGCGTAGATGGTCAGCTCCTTAACTCCCAGCTCAACCGCGTCGCGCAACCTGTGCCTGACCGTCTCGGCCCCGGCGCGGTGCCCTTCGCTTGCGGGCAGCCCGCGCCGGGCTGCCCAGCGCCCGTTGCCGTCAGTGATGATCGCGACGTAGCGAGCCCTTGTAGCCCGGGTATCGCCAACTGTCCCTGCCTGGCGAAGCATGCGACGAGCCTAGGGATATGAGTACCTAGAGACAATTCTTCTTTCCTGTTTGTGCGTCTAGCCAAGGCGCTGTCTCGCGACGCGAGAAACGTCCGCGCCTCTCTCTACCTTGAATGCCGCGATGGGTGAGCAGACGTTGATCGACACTTCCGCCCCCGCGAGGGTGCCGCTGCGCGAGCTGGACGACGGCCAGCGAGTCGAGGGCGTGTTCGCCGTGCGGGAGCGGGAGTTGCGGCGAAAGCGCAACGGCGAGCCCTGGCTGCGGCTGTCGCTGGGCGACGCGAGCGGCACCGTCGAGGCGGTCTCCTGGGAGGACGCCGAAGCGCGCTACGCGCTCGCCGGCTCCGGATCCGCGGTCTTCGTCACCGGCATCTTCGAGATAAGCGAGCGGTGGGGCTCGAAGATCAAGATTGCCGAGTTGCGGGAAGCCGCGCCGGAGGAGTACCGCGCCGCGGACCTCGCCCCCGAGTCCGATGTTTCGCTGGATCGCCTCGAGGCCGACCTGCGGGCGTTGCTGGAGACCGTCCAGGATTCGCAACTGCGGGAGCTGCTGAACGCCTTCTTCGGCGAAGGGTCGGCGATCTGGGGTCGCTTCCGCGACGCGCCAGCGGCGAAGGTCTACCACCAGGCCTACCGCCATGGGCTGCTCGAGCACACCCTTTCCGTTGCCCAGGCTGTCAGCGCCGCCGCGGCCTTCTTCCCCGGCATTGACCGCGATGTCGCGGTCACGGGGGCGCTGCTGCACGACATCGGCAAGACCGAGGCCTACAACGAAGACCCCCTGGCGATCGACCTGACCGACGCCGGCCGCCTTCAGGGCGAGATCCCGCTCGGCTACTACCTGGTGCGCCGCCGGATCGAGGAGATCCCGGGCTTCGACTCGTCCCTCGCGCAGGCGGTCCTCCACATCATCCTCAGCCACCACGGCTCGCTCGAGCACGGCTCGCCGGTCGTCCCCGCCACTCGCGAGTCGGTCCTGGTCCACATGATCGACAACCTCGGGGGTCGGCTCGGCAGCTTCGACCGGTTGGAGAGAGAACTCCCTGCCGGCGAGTCCTGGTCGGGGTTTGACCGGGCGTTGTCGGGCTCGGCCTACTTCGGCGCCAGAGCGGCGTAGCCCCGCGCAATTTGCGGAGATCGGCGGGTGGGGCGGGAGGCCGCTCCGGGTCCCCCGACTATCCTGCGACCCGTGGCCAAGGACACCGAGAAGCTGATCCGCCAGCTCTCGCTGATCTCCTTCCTGATGGCCCAGGGAAGGCCGGTTTCGGCGCTGGAGATCAAGCGCGAGGTGGAGGGCTACAGCGACATGAACGACGACGCCTTCGCGCGCCGCTTCTACGCCGACCGGGCCGAGCTGGAGAGCCTCGGCATCCAGCTCGGGGTCGAGAAGCCCGGCGAAGGGTTCTTCGAGGCGGAGCTGTACTCCCTTCCCCCGGAGAACTTCTACCTCGACGCGATCGAGTTCTCCGATGACGAGCTGGCGGCGCTCTCCACCGCGCTCTCGCTGCTCACCGACGGCGGCTTCGCCTACGCCGAGCCGTTGCGCCTCGCCCTTCAGCAGGTCGCCTGGGGTCACCCGAACCCGGTCACCGAGGCCGATCGCGCCCCGGTCGAGATGGCGATGACCGCTTCGGCCGGCGGCCGCGAGCTCTCCCAGCGCCTATCCAAGATCGAGACAGCGATCTCCCGTCGCAAGACGATCGAGTTCACCTACTACACGATGGAGCGCGACGAAACCGCGAAGCGCAAGGTCGACCCATTCCACCTGGTCTTCCGGGCCGGCCAGTTCTATTTGATTGGCCACTCGCATGAGCGCGATGCGGTGCGGGTCTTCCGCCTCTCTCGGATCCAGGGCAAGGTCGGCTACGCGTCGAAGGCCGAGCACGACTTCTCCCCGCCCGAGAACTTTGATCGGCGCGATTACGGGCAGCGCGCCGACTGGCAGCTGGGAGAGCTACGCGGGACGGCGAAGATCTTCGTCCGCGACCGCATCTCCTGGTTGATCGAGCGCGACTTCGGCGCCTACGGCGAGCTGCGCTCGGCGAAGAAGGCCGACGGCGCACCGGGCAAGGGGGCGATCTTCGAAACGGAGTACGCCTCGCCGCGGGAGCTGATCGCCTGGGTGCTGCGCTGGCGCCAGAACGCGGCGGTACTCGCTCCCGACGAGCTGCGCGAAGAGGCCGAGCAGCGGCTGGATCTGCTGCAGGACCGTCACCAGAACGGCTTCGAGCCGGCGAAGACGGTTGAGCGGCCGCTGCGCGAGGCGCCGCGCCGGGGGCGCTCGAACGGGCGCGGAGAGGCGGCGATCCGGCCGGAGCGCTTCGCCCGCCTGGTGACGCTGGCCGGCCTCTTGATCGAGTCCGCCAAGCAGGGTGAGCGGCTGGAGACCGCCGACCTGCGGCAGCGGCTGGAGCTGACTGCCGAGGAGCTGCAGGAAGACATCGAGCTGCTCAACGTC
>Ga0075433_10002635_pt1 | contig 13703 bp, 14 predicted proteins | sample RhiMethybrSRZTD2_FD_75299 | JGI IMG/M metagenome (GOLD analysis project Ga0075433, IMG submission 75299) | Populus rhizosphere microbial communities from Tennessee, USA - Rhizosphere MetaG P. TD hybrid SRZTD2 | ecosystem: Host-associated > Plants > Roots > Rhizosphere > Soil | place: USA... | reverse complement strand
TCCACACCGTCATCAAGGTCGGCGGAGGGTTGCTCGGCAAAGCCGGCGCGTTCGAGCTGGTGATCGAAGCCCTGACCGCTTTCCGGCGCGGTCGCCGGGTCCTGGTGCTTCCGGGCGGTGGCCCGTTCGCCGACGCGGTCCGGCAGATGTTCAAGCGGATCAAGATCGGCGAAGACGCGGCGCACTGGATGGCGGTGCTCGGGATGGACCAATACGCCCACGCCCTCGCCGCCCGCCTCCCCGACGCCGCGCTGGTGGACGGCGAGGGTGGGATCGCCGCGGCGGTCCAGGCCGCCCGCGTACCGGTGCTCGCCCCGTACCGCTGGCTCCGGGCCGCGGATCCACTGCCGCATTCCTGGGAGGTCACGAGCGACAGCATCGCCGCCTGGCTCGCGGGCGAGGTCCACGCGCGGCGCGTGGTGCTGATCAAGCCCGCACAGGCCGACCCAGCCAAGCTCGTCGACTCGTTTTTCCTACGCACGCTCCCGCGCGGCATGGAGCACCTCGTCGTCACGGCCGACGATCTCGGGCTGCTCGACGTCGCACTCCGGGAGGACCCTCCTCCCGGCGAGCACACGAGGGAGGGGCGGGGGGGGCGAGGGGGGCGGGGGGGACGCCGCGCCGGCTAGGGCTCGTAGCGCCGCGACCCGGGCGCGCGACACCGGGCCCGTCCGTCCGCCCACGCACGCGGCGCCGCGCACGCCCACGACGTCGGCGCCGAGGGCGCGAGCGCGTGCGAACTCCGGACCGGAGAGGCCGCCGGCGAGCGCGGCGAACAGTCCCGCGGCGTGCGCGGCGGCGACCCACCGGGCCACCGACGCGGGGGACTCGATGGTGAACAGGGGCACACCCTTGGTCGCCGTATCGAGCAGCACGCCGGCAGCGCCGGCATCCGCGGCGACGGCGACGACGCGCCGGGGCGCGAGGCTCTCGGCGCGCCGCCAATCCGCATAGGCAACCAGCACCAAGCGGGTCCCCCCCTCGTCCGTCCCCGCCCGCTGCGCGGCAACCGCCAGGCGGCGCGCCCGAGCCTCGCTCCTGACGCCGGCGAAGCCCACCTTCACGAACGCTACACCGAGCCTCGCCGCCGCGGCTACCGCCCCCGCGAGCGCTTCGTCGCTCACGGCGTCCCCCAGGGCGGCACTGAGGGGACGAGCTCCGGCCACCGCGGCCCGGATCGCGGCCAGCCGGTGCAGCGGCACGGGGGCCAGCGCACCATGCCGGGGGTCTTTCGCGTCGATCACGTCCGCGCCGCCGCGCAGCGCCGCGCGTGCGTCGACCGGTCCGGCAACGCTGATGAGAAGCTGCATTTCCGGCCGCTCCCTTGTGGCTGTCCCGAAACCGCCGGTAGGTTAGGCATTCGGAGGCACGATGTCAAAACAACAGTCGAATGAAGTGGTGGCGGCGTCGGGGAGCGCGGTCGACGCCCCGGGGGTGCTGTCGCTGGAAGGCAAAGTGGCGCTCGTCACCGGCGCGTCCAGCGGCATCGGGCGCGCGATCGCCCTCGCGTACGCGGCGGCGGGTGCGGACGTGGCGGTCACGTACCGGATGAACCGCCGCGGCGCGGACGAGACCGCCGAGGGCGCCCGCGCCGCCGGCCGGCGCGCCGAAGCAATCCGCGCGGACGTCGCCGAGCAGGGCGATCTGGACGTGCTCGCGGACACGCTGCGCCGCACGTTCGGACACGTGGACGTGTGGGTGAACAACGCGGGCGCGGACATCCTCACCGGAGACGCCGCCCGCCTGTCCCGCACCGAGAAGCTCGACCGCCTGATCGCCGTGGATCTGCGCGGCACGGTGCTGGCCTCCTGGAAGGCGGTCGAGCTGATGGACGCCCAGCCGCCCGCCTCGGGCGGCGTCATCCTCAACATGTCCTGGGACCATGTGCTCGGGGGCGGAATCAAGAGTGAGTACGCCCAGGTGTTCTGCGCCGCGAAGGGCGGGGTGTACTCCTTCAGCCGGGCGCTGGCGCACTCCGTGGCGCCGCGGATCCGGGTAAACGTGCTCGGCCCCGGCTGGATCGAGACCGCGTACGGCAACGCGCTCGACCCGGCAGTGAAGCAGCGCATCGCCGCGAGGATTCCGCTCGGGCGCTGGGGCACGCCCGAGGACATCGCGAACGCCGCCGTCTATCTCGCCTCCGATGCCGCCGCCTACGTGACCGGCCAGATGCTGATGATCAACGGCGGGGGCGTGGTCTAGCCCTCGATAAGGAGACCGTCATGGCACCGAAAGAACCGACCTACTCGGAAGCGCAGATCGAGGCGAAGCTGAAGGACTTCCCCGGCTGGTGGTACGAGGACGGCTGGATCCGGCGCAATTACAAGACCGATGGCTGGCCCACCACGCTGATGCTCGTGAGCGCGATCGGTTACGTCGCGGAAGCGGCATACCATCATCCCGACCTCTCGGTCACCTGGGGGCGGGTGATCGTGAAGCTGCAGAACCACGCGGCGGGCGGCATCACCGACAAGGACTTCGAGCTCGCCCGCAAGATCGAGGAAATCGTCCTCTGGCGCCCCAAGGGCGGCGCGCTCGAAGGGACGCCCAACAAGTTCGTGCGCTCGGGCGATCCGCGGTGACGGCAGGTGCGGCGGTGCGCGCGCCGCGCCGCGTGTTGTTCGTCACGGGGAAGCTGGCCGAGCCCGCGCTGCGCCGCACCATCGCGGCAATGGGTCCGGCATTCGCATGGGAGGTGGCGGTCCTGAAGATCACGGTCGCCGCCCTGATGACGACCCCGTGGATCGCCCGGTTTCTCGAGGTCCCGGCCGGCACGGACCTAGTGCTCATCCCGGGACTGTGCGAGGGCGACCCCAGCGTGATCGCGCAGCGCGTGGGGGTCCCGGTCGAGAAGGGGCCCAAGGATCTGCGGCAGATCCCGGAATACTTCGGGCGCGCCGTGCCCGCCCCCGACTACGGGGGCTACGATATCGAGATCGTGGCCGAGGTGAACAACGCGCCACGGCTCACCCGCGACGCGATCCGTCGTGAAGCCGAGCACTATCGCTCGAGCGGCGCCGACGTGATCGACATCGGCTGCACGCCCGGACGCGAGTTCCCCGGCTTGGGCGACGTGGTGCGCGAGCTCGTGGGCGAGGGGATGCGCGTGAGCATCGACTCGTTCGACCCCGGTGAGATCCGCGCGGCGGTGGCGGCCGGCGCGGAACTGGTGCTGAGCGTCAACGCCTCCAACCGGGAGGTGGCGCGCGAACTGGCCGGCAGCGGGACGCGCGTCGTCGTGATCCCCGACTTCGGCCAGGGGCTCGAGACCCTGGAGCCGAGCGTCGCGGCGCTGGAGCAGTGGGGCGTGTCGTACCTCATCGATCCCGTCATCGAGCCGATCGGGTTCGGGTTTATGCGCTCGCTCGAGCGATACGCGGAGACCCAGCGGCGCTACCCCACTGCCCCACTGTTCATGGGCGTTGGGAACATCACCGAGCTCACGGCGGCGGACACGACGGGCGTGAACGCCCTGCTGCTCGCCGTGTGCCAGGAACTGGGCGTGCGCGCCGTGCTCACCACCGAAGTGATCCCCTGGGCGCGCGGCGCCGTGCGCGAAATCGACATCGCGCGGCGGCTCATGTACCACGCGGTCACCCACAAGGCGCTCCCTAAAGGTGTGGACGACCGGCTCGTGACGCTGAAGGACCCGGCGATTCTCGCCTACGCCGAAGCGGAGCTGCGGGAGCTGCAGCGCGCCGTCACGGACCCGAACTTCCGGATCTTCACCGACCGCGACACGATCACCGTGTTCAACAACGAGCGGTTCGTCCGCGGCACGGACATCCACGAGATCTTCGCCCAGCTCGACGTCGACGAAGCAACTCATGCCTTCTATCTCGGGCGCGAGCTCATGAAGGCGAAGCTCGCCATCACCCTGGGGAAAACGTACCGGCAGGAGGGCGCGCTGCAGTGGGGCTACCTCACGCCCCCGGACGACCGCGGGCCCGAGCATGTAAAGCTGACGCAACGGTCGGCGCGCGCCCGCTCGCGCGCGGGGCGCGCCAAGGGGAGCCGATGAGCACCGCCGGACCGCTGGTCCACGAACTCGTGCCCGCCCCGGACCCGCTCGACACATGCGCGCGCTTCCAGGACATGCCTTTCCTGCTGTTGCTCGACAGTGCGACCGACCCGGAGCACCTCGGGCGTTATTCGTTTCTCACCGCCGACCCGGCCACGGCGGTGCGCTCGAAGGGGCTGCTCACCCAGCAACTCGTGGAGGGAAGCTGGATCCGGGTCGCGGGGGATCCGCTGGCGCACATCGGAGCGCTCGTGGCGCCGCACGCGACCGCGCCCGTGGCGGAGCTCCCGCCGTTCCAAGGCGGGGCCGCTGGCTACGTCGGGTACGACTGGGGCATGATGCTCGAGCGTGTTCCGCGGCCGCGCTATGACGATCTCGCCGTGCCCGATCTGCTGTTCGGTCTGTACGACTGGGTGATCGCCTGGGACCACGCAGCCGGACGGGCCTGGATCATTTCGACCGGGATTCCGGAGCGGGGAGTGGCGCGCGGGCGGCGCGCGGCTGAGCGGCTGGCGTTTGTGAGTGATCGACTGGCAGACGGGTCGAACGCGCGGGGTCTCCCGGAGCGACTGCGTCGTTTTGTCGCGCAGGGGGATCCCGCGCGTTCGACCCACCAATCGGCCGCTCCATCGTATCCGCTGCCCGATGTCCCGGGCGTCCGATCGAACTTCACACGCGAGGGCTACCTCGACGCCGTTGCGCGCGTCATCGAGTACGTGTACGCCGGCGACATTTTTCAGGCGAACTTGTCGCAGCGGCTCGAAGCCCCGCTGGTCGGCACGCCGCTCGACCTGTATCGCCGGCTGCGCCATCGCAATCCCGCCCCGTTCTCCGCCTACCTCGAATTCGGCGACCTGGTGGTGGCGAGCTCGTCCCCGGAGCGGTTCCTGCGGGTGCAACCGGGCGGCCAGGTCGAGACACGGCCGATCAAGGGGACGCGTCCCCGCGGGCTCTCCCCCGAGCACGACGCGGCACTGGCGCGCGCGCTGGTGGAGAGCGACAAGGATCGGGCGGAGAACGTGATGATCGTGGATCTGCTCCGGAACGACCTGTCGCGGGTGTGCCGCGCAGGAACCGTGCGCGTGCCGGAGCTGTTTGCGCTCGAGCACTACGCCACGGTCCACCACATGGTCTCCACCGTCGTGGGCGAGCTCGCGCCGGAGCACGACGCCGTGGATCTGTTGCGGGCGGCATTCCCCGGCGGCTCGATCACCGGTGCACCCAAGGTCCGCGCGATGCAGATCATCGCGGAGCTCGAGCCCACCCAGCGCGCCGCCTACTGCGGCTCCATCGGCTACCTCTCGCTTTCGGGCGCGCTGGACACGAGCATCGTGATCCGCACCTGTCTCGTACTCGGCCGCGAGGTGTACTTCCAGGTGGGGGGCGGCATCGTGGCCGATTCCGATCCGGAGCAGGAATACCGCGAGACGCTCGACAAGGCCCGCGGCCTCATCGCCGCCCTGGCGCCATGATTCTGGTGATCGATAACTACGACTCGTTCGTCTACAACCTGGCCCGTTACGTGCGCGAGCTGGGGGAAGAGGCCGTTGTCCGACGCCACGACGCCACGTCGTACGAGGAGATCCAGGCGCTGCGGCCCTCGCACATCGTCATCTCTCCCGGACCGTGCACGCCCGGGGAGGCCGGCATCTCGACCGATGTCGTGCGGCGATTCGGGCCGACGATCCCGATCCTCGGCATCTGCCTGGGGCATCAGTGCATCGGCGCCGCCTACGGCGCCGGCATCGTGCGCGCCGGGCGGCCGATGCACGGCAAAGCGTCCCGGATCCATCACGACGGCAATGGCCTGTTCGCGGGTCTGCCGAACCCGTTCCCGGCGGCGCGCTACCATTCGCTCGTCGTCTCCCGCTCGGGACTCCCCGCCGAGCTGCGCGTGACCGCCAGCGCCGACGACGGGGAGATCATGGCGGTGGCGCACGCGCGCCACCCGGTGATCGGCCTGCAGTTTCACCCCGAGTCGGTGCTCACCGAGTACGGCTACGTCCTCCTCGACCGTTTCCTGCACGGTGCGGCGACGCGACTTGAGGATCTGCCGGACCGCGCCGACACCGTCGTTCCACCTCCGGTCGAGCTGGTCCGGTGATCATCGAGTCCGTGCTCACGACCATGGACGCCCGCGGCGAGATCAACTTCGCCCCCATGGGTGTGGAGTGGGGAGAAGAAGAGATCGTGATCAAGCCGTTCCTCGAAACCACGACGTTCAAGAACCTCGAGGCGACACGCGTCGCCGTCATCAATCTCACCGATGACGTGATGCTGTTCGCGCAGGGCGCGATCGCGAACGTCCAGTTTCCCGCGGTCCCCGCGACGGTGGTGCGCGGCCTCGTGCTCGAAGCGGCCTGCTCCTGGCGCGAGGTCGAAGTGCGCGCGCTGGACGCGACCCCGCCCCGGGCACGGATCGTGACTCGCGTCGTGCACCGCGGCATGCGCCGGGAGTTCCTGGGCTTCAACCGCGCCCGCCACGCAGTGCTCGAAGCCGCGATCCTGGCCACCCGAACCCACCTCCTGCCTGCGGAGCAGATCCGCGCCGACTTCGCGCGGCTCCAGGTGATCGTGGACAAGACGGCCGGCCCGCGCGAGCGCGAGGCGATGGCCCTCCTCACCGACTATGTGCGTCGGGCGCCTCCGCTTGAGCAACCGGTGACCCCTTGAGCAGCGCCCAAGGCCCGCGCGTGTTCGTCGAGGCGCCGGCGCGGCTGCATTTCGGCGTGCTCGACCTGCGGGGTGATCTGGGGCGGCGCTTCGGCGGCATCGGGGCGGCGGTCCCGGCTCCGTCGCTCCTGCTGGAAGCGCACCGCGCTGCGGAGCTCAAGGCCGAAGGACCCGACGCGGATCGAGCGCTCGAGTTCGCGCGCCGGTTCGCGCGGCACCACGGCCTGGATCTGCGGCTGCACTTCTGCCTGCACCGGTCGATTCCTGCTCACGCGGGCCTCGGCTCGGGCACGCAGCTCGCGCTCGCCGTGGCGCGCGCCAGCGCCGAGCTGTCCGGTCTGCCGACCGACGTGACGGCACTGGCGCAGGCGGTGGATCGCGGCCGGCGCTCCGGCGTCGGCACGTGGACGTTCGCCCACGGGGGCTTCGTGCTGGAGGGCGGTCGGACACCGGGTGCCGAGCGCGTTGCGCCCCTGTTGGCGCGCCTGCCGTTCCCCGACACCTGGCGCGCGGTCGTCGCGGTGCCGCGGGGCAAACCCGGCTTGGCCGGCGACGACGAGGCGGCGGCGTTCGCCCGCCTTCCGTCCCCGAGCGCGCACGACGTCGAGCGCGTCGCGCATCTCGTCCTGATGCAGCTGCTGCCGGCACTCGTCGAGGCTGACCTGGCGGGGTTTGGCGCGGCGCTGGAGGAAGTCCAGCGTATCACCGGCGGCTGGTTCGCGCCGGCGCAGGGCGGCGTATTCGCTCCCGGCGAGACGGGGGAGTTGGTCGAGCGGCTGCGGGCATGGGGGGCGGTCGGTGTGGGGCAGAGCTCGTGGGGGCCCGCCGTGTATGGCCTCGTGGGCGATGCGGGCGCGGCCCAGGCGCTGGCGGAGCGAGTGCGAGCGGGAGTAGCTGCCGGCGGCTTGGTATATGAAGGCGGTTTCAGCGTGTGTGGCGCCCGTGTGTGGCGTGACGAGAGTGCCGTCTCCAATGGGAAAGAGGGGTCTTTTGCCGGTGATTGAGGACACCCGAACGGCTGATTGACAGTCGATGTAACTCGGGATATAACCTCTATCCCTAGCAGCAGTCCCGGTGTGGAGGAGTCGGACGATGGTCGTCGCCTGTCGGGAACGCGGGCCCCCGGACCTCGTGCGGGTCTCGGGATTCTGACCGGCAAGGAATTTGTGGCCGTTTTTTTCACACCCTCATCCTCAACATGAGGTCAGCTATGAACCGCTTCAAACTGTGGTCCGGTGGACTCGCAGCGAGCTTGCTGGTGCTCGTCGCGGCGCCCGCCGTCGGCCAGGGCGCGGGCGAGTGGACGATGACGGGTCGGACTCCCGACCTGCAGCGTTACAGCCCGTTGACCCAGATCAACAAGGCGAATGTGAAGAACCTCAAGGCCGCCTGGACGTTCTCGACGGGCGTGCTGAACGGCCATGAGGGCAACCCGCTGGTGATCGGCACCGTGATGTACGTGCACAGCGCGTTCCCGAACATCGTGTTTGCGCTCGACCTGACGAAGGAAGGCGCACCGATGATTTGGAAGCACGTTCCGCCCCAGCCACCCGAGGCGAAGCCGATCGCCTGCTGCGATCTGGTCAACCGCGGCCTCGCCTACCATCCAAGCGGCAAGCTGTTCATCGAGCTGCTCGCCGGCGATCTGCTGGCGTTGGATGCGAAGACGGGCAAGCAGTTGTGGCGCGTGCCGAACGCCGATTACAAGACCGGCTCGACCATGACGAATGCGCCGATCGTGATCAAAGACCTCGTGATCGCGGGCATCTCGGGTGGTGAGTTCGGCGTGCGCGGTCGCGTGACCGCGTACGACGTGAACAGCGGCAAGGAAGTGTGGCGCGCGTATTCGACGGGCCCGGACGCCGAAGTCAAGATCGTCGGCGATGCCAACCCGAACTACGCGTCGCACCGCGGCAAGGACCTCGGCGTCAGCACCTGGCAGGGCGACGAGTGGACGCGCGGCGGCGGGACCACGTGGGGCTGGTACTCCTATGACCCGCAGCTGAACCTGTTCTACTACAGCTCGGGTAACCCGGGCAGCTGGAATCCCGATCAGCGTCCTGGCGACAACAAGTGGTCGATGACGATCTTCGCCCGCAACCCCGACAACGGGGAGGCGAAGTGGCTGTACCAGATGACGCCGCACGATGAGTGGGACTACGATGGCGTGAACGAGAACGTCCTCGTCGATCTGACGATCGGCGGGAAGCCGGTGAAGGCGCTGGTGCACTTCGACCGCAACGGCTTCGGTTACACCATCGATCGGACCAACGGCAAGGTGCTCGTGGCCGAGCCCTTCGGCCCGGTCAACTGGGCGTCGAAGATCGATCTGTCGACGGGCCTCCCGGTCCGCAACCCGCAGTACGGGACGACCTCGAAGAAGAACACCGAGGGTATCTGCCCCGCCGCAATCGGCTTCAAGGATCAGCAGCCCTCTGCCTTCTCACCCATGACCAAGCTCTTCTACGTCCCCACGAACAACATCTGCATGGATTACGAGGGCGTAGAGGTGAAGTACTCGGCCGGTCAGCCGTATGTCGGCGCGATCGTGCGCATGTACCCGGGCCCGGGCGGGAACCGCGGCCGGTTCATCGCGTGGGATCCGACCATCGGCAAGGTGAAGTGGGAAGTGAAGGAGAACCTGGCGGCGTATGGCGGCGCCCTGGCCACGGCCTCAGGGATAGTGTTCTACGGCACGATGGAAGGCTGGCTCAAGGCGGTCGATGCGACCACCGGCACGCTGTTGTGGAAGTTCAAGACACCCTCCGGGATCATCGGCAACCCGATGACCTATCTGGGGCCCGACGGCAAGCAGTACGTCGCCGTGCTCTCCGGCGTGGGTGGCTGGGCGGGCGCCGGTGTGGCGCTCGGCATCGGCCCCGAGGATCCGACCGCGGCATTGGGCGCGATCGGGGCGTTCGGTGACTACATCAACATCAGCAACGCGGGCGGCACGCTGCTCGTGTTCGGGTTGTAAGCAGTCGAAGGGTAACACCAATTGCAGTAGGTAGATGCGTAGCACACCCGGTGCCGGAGCGAACCCGCTCCGGCACCGGGTGTAGTACTTGGCCACCTCCTTCACCTTTCAGACGTTCCGCACGGAGCACGCATGCATTCCATACGAGGTCGGCTCACGGGGGCGCTGCTCGTCGCCGCCGCCGCCGTCGCACTCATGGCCAGCGCGCAGCAGCGGCCTCCCTCGGACCTGCGCGTGTGCGCCGATCCGTACGACATGCCCTTCTCCAACAATCAGGAGGAGGGTTTCGAGAACAAGATCGCCCACGTGGTCGCGCGGGATCTCAATGCGACCGTCATCAACTACTGGTGGCCCAGTCGGCGCGGGGTGCTGCGCAACTCGATCCTCGGCGGGTTCTGCGACGTCATGATCCAGGCACCCGTCGGCCTCGACCCCGTGGCTACGACGAAGCCGTACTACCGCTCCACCTACTACTTCGTGTTCCGTGCCGACCGGGGGCTCCAGCTGCGCACGCTCGATGATACGATCCTCAAGCGCTTGAAGATCGGCGTGAACATGATCGGCTACGACTACACCAACACGCCGCCGGCGCACGCGCTCGGCTCGCGCGGCATCGTGGGTCTCATCGGGTTCGGGAACTTCCTCAACCCCGATCCCAAGGCCGACCATCCCGATGACATCATCAAGGCCGTGGCCAACGATTCGATCGACGTCGCCATCGTGTGGGGACCGCTGGCGGGCTACTGGGCGAAACGCCAGTCCGTCCCGCTCGCCCTGGTCGCGTTGCCCGACAGCGACGCCGTTTCCGGCATGCCGTTCGCGTTCAGCATGGCGATGGCGGTGCGGCACCGCGACAAGGCGCTCAAGGCCACGCTCGATTCGGTGATCGATCGCCGGCGCGGCGAGATCACCGAGATCCTGCGCCAGTACAACGTGCCGATGCTCGAGTTACGCCCGTAGCGGCTCCGCCGGCGGGAAACCGTACAGTCCAACCAGGGAGACGGGGGGGGACGTGAGGACGAAGCATTTCGTGCGGGGCGGCCTGGTCGGCGCCTGGATCACGGCCGCAGTCGTTATCGCGTGGGCACCGCGGCGCGGGCGGGGGGAGCAGCCCCACGCTGCAATGGCCGCATTACCGGACACGGTGCGCGACAGCCTGCTGGTGTCGGATTCGGTCTACCAGGGGTGGAAGTGGTGGCACGTCTACTGCTTCCGCTGCCACGGCGAGGACGCGATGCACCCCATCCTTCCGAACGCACCCGATTTGCGCTGGGCCGTCAGCCCCACCGGCGCCAATTTCCCGCGCGACAGCTTCTTCAATACCGCCTGGAACGGCCGGCCCACCAAGGGCATGCCGGCGTGGAACGTGCTGCTCGATTCCTCGGCGATCAACGAGGTCTACTTGTACGTGAAGGCGCGGAGCGACGGCTGGCTCAAACCGGGACGGCCGCACCGGCTCTCCGACGTCCCGCAGAAGCCGAAGAGCCCGTGACGGGCCGTGCCGGGCGGCTGTCGGGGGTGGTGGTCGCCGTCGTCGCGGCGAGCGTCGCCCCGGACCCCGGCCGCGCGCAGCAGCCCGCGACGCGCGAGCAGGTGCTCGCGGCGCTCGACCGGGCGACGCCGGCGCACCCCGCCGACTTCACCGGGAAGGATCTCTCCGGACTCGACCTGTCGGGCGTCGATTTCAAGCGCGCCAACCTCACGAAGTGCCGCCTGGTGCGCACCAATCTGGCGAAGGCGCAGCTCTCTTCCGTCACGCTCACCGATGCGGTCGCCACCGAGGCCGACTTCACCGCCGCGACCCTCGACGTTGCCGTGGCCTATCGCGTCGATTTGCGGCGCGCCGTCTTGCGTGATGCCAGCGTCTTTGCGGTCATTTTGTACAACGCCGATCTCTCCGACGCTGATTTGTCCGGCGCCCGTCTCATCGGGCCGATGAACAACGCCAAGGCGCAGCGCGCGAAATTCATCAAGGCGAATCTGGGTGTGGACCCAGGGAACCAGGGGATGGGTATCATGCGCGTCGACGCCAGCAGCGTGGATTTCAGCGGCGCCGACATGACGGGGGCGAACTTGCGCAAGGTGCTGCTCGTCCGCGCCGACTTGACCGGTGCCAATCTCACGGATGCCGACGTGACGGGCGCCGATCTGACCGGAGCGATCCTCAAGGGCATCCGCGGGCGCGACCGCCTCCGCGGGCTCGACCAGGCGCTGCATGTCGACCAGGCGATCTTCAACGACTGACCAGGGGACGGCGCATGAAGTCGACGACGGCCGCGGCGCTCGCGGCACCGCTCATTCTCGCTCACGCCGCGGTCGCCTCGCGCGAGCCGCTGCTGTACGTGAGCAACGAGCTCCCCAACACGATCTCCGTCATCTCGCCACGCACCAACGCCATCGTCGCGACCGTCCCGGTGGGCCACCGCCCCCGGGGCCTGGCGCTGAGCCCCGACAAGAAGACGGTGTACGTCGCCCTGGGCCAGGACGACGCCCTCGGCGTGGTGGACGTGGCGAGTGGCCAGATGACGCGCACTATCCCTGCGAACCGCGACCCTGAGCTCGTGGTGCTGAGTCCCGACGGGAAGACGGCCTATGTGTCGAACGAGGAGATCGCGCACGCGTCGGCGATCGATATCGCGAGCGGCAAAACGCTGTTTTTGACGCCCGTGGGCGTGGAACCCGAAGGCATGGGGATCACGCGCGATGGCAGGAAGGTCTACGTCACCGCGGAAACGAACAATACCGTGTCCGTACTCGACGCGAAGACCGGGCGCCTGTTGCGCACCCTGCACGTAGGCGACAATCCCCGTACGGTCGCCTTTACGCCCGACGGCGCCTCCGCCTGGGTGTCGGCCGAGGCGGGGGGCAACGTGACCATCATCGACGTGGCCACCGACAGCGCGGTGGGGCAATTCCCTATCCGCGACGGCAAGACCAAGCCCGTGCGCATCGCGTTCGCACCCGACGGCCGCCTCGCGTATATCACGGAAGGTGCCGCGGCGAGCGTCAGTGTCGTTGACGCCGTCCAGCGCGTCGTGATCGACTCGATCACCGTGGGGCGGCGACCCTGGGGGATCGCGCTATCGCCGGATGGACGGTGGCTCTATACGGCCGATGGACGCTCCAACACCGTGTCGGTGATCGACACCAAGGCGCGCAAGGTCGTCACGGCCATCCCGGTGGGCGAGCGGCCCAACGACCTGCTGTACATCCCCTAGCCGAGCGGTACCCGGGCGAGCCACGAACCCGGATGCTGGGCTCGCACGAAGCCGTCCACGCCCCAAGTCCTCCCCGCGCGGGTCCCAAGAATCACTACCAGGGTGGCGATCAGCAAATAGTGGAACCCCTGCTGGGCGGACCCCTGCCACTGCACCGCGAGACCATAATTCACGACCAGCACCAATCCAATCGCCGCGGCGAGCGTCGTAAAGCACCCGAACACGAGCCCCAGACCGACCGCTGCTTCCCCAAACGCCGTGAGCTGGGCGTACGTGCTGCTGTTCGGCACGACATGGTTCAGCAGGAATTCCTTGAAGAAGCCGATCGGATTGCCCTCGGCATACTTCGTCACGAGGATCGGCATGACGTGCAGCCAGCGGTCCGACGCGGTGGGGACGGGCAGGAACCCCCAGGCGAGTGTGACGCTCAGCTTGGTGAAGATGGCCTTCGCGAACCACACGCCCACGGCGATTCTCAGGACTGCGAGCCAGCGCTCGGGGGAGCGCATCGCAGGACGCGGGAGGGTGCTCGGCTGGACGTCCATCCGCTCGTATCCTCACTGGGGCGGAAAAAGTCGGGCGGCGTTCCGACAGGAGCCGCCGCCCTCTCCAGACTCGAATCTAGGCTACTGCGTCACGGGATGGCACCGACCGCCCGGGCCACGTTCAGGCGGCCCTTACCATAGAACGGTGTCGTGCCATTGCCGGCCACGTTATCGGCCGACTGCTGGATGCGGGCCTTGATCTGGCTCGGATTGCGGCCGAGGATCGACACGAGCAGCGCCGCGGTGCCCGCGACGTGCGGGGCGGCCAT
>Ga0075433_10002633_pt1 | contig 13703 bp, 12 predicted proteins | sample RhiMethybrSRZTD2_FD_75299 | JGI IMG/M metagenome (GOLD analysis project Ga0075433, IMG submission 75299) | Populus rhizosphere microbial communities from Tennessee, USA - Rhizosphere MetaG P. TD hybrid SRZTD2 | ecosystem: Host-associated > Plants > Roots > Rhizosphere > Soil | place: USA... | reverse complement strand
GAAGGCGATGCCGCATTGGTGAGCCGGCTTGGAAAATACGCCGTCAGACTCAAGGACTTGGCCGGGATCGACCCGAACTTGCAGCCGGCCGTCGAGCTGCTCGAGTCCTCTTTGGCACAACTGCAAGAAGTCGCAGCGCAACTGCGGCGCTACGCCGGGCGTGTGCATTTCGACCCGCGAGCCTTAGAGCAACTTGAGGACCGCCTCGCGGAAATCCAGCGTCTCAAACGGAAGTACAACGCCGGCGTCGACGAAATTTTACGGATGCATGGGGAAATCAAGGAATCCCTCGAGAGCCTCGAGCAGAGCGAGGAACAAATCGCCGGCTTGGAAAAGGCGTTTGCGGAGGCGCGCCGAAACGCCTGGGAGATGGCGGAGAAAATCTCGAACGAGCGGCAGCGCGCTGCCAAAAAGCTTAAGCGTGAAATGGAAAAAGAAGTCAAAAGCCTGGGCATGCCGGATACCACCTTCGAGGTTCATTTCGTCACCCACGATGAAAAGTCCGATGTCCAGCCATTTTTCATTGCCGGCAAAAAGCTCACCGAGCGAGGTATGGACCAGGTAGAGTTCTATTTTTCGCCGAATCCTGGAGAACCGGTGAAACCCCTCGCGAAGATCGCCTCCGGCGGGGAACTCTCGCGCCTGATGCTTGCGCTGAAAGCGCTGGTCTTGACGCCGGGTGTGGTTTCGACCTTGCTCTTCGATGAGGTGGATGCAGGAGTTGGAGGGCGAGTCGCCGAAATCGTTGGTAAAAAACTAAAACAGGTGGCAGTCCACCATCAAGTGATCAGCGTCACTCACCTGCCGCAAATCGCCGCCATCGCTGATGCTCACTTCGTCGTCCAAAAGGAAGTCGAGAAAGGCCGAACGTTCACCCGAGTTCAACGACTCTCGGACCACGAGCGAGTTGACGAGGTCTCGCGCATGCTCGGCGGCGTCAAAATTACCGAGCAGACGCGCCGGCACGCCGAGGAGCTGGTTCGAGGGAAGTAAAAAGCACTGGGTAACGAGTGATGCGTGTTGAGCCGTGGGAACAAGGATTCAGCGTCAGGTTAGATTCTTGCGCGTTGTTCGATGTCGGTTGACTTTTCCGGCCCGGTTCCCTAATTTTGATTCAAGACTCATGACTCAGCACTGAGTCCTTCCGTGCGTGGGGCTGTAGCTCAGTTGGGAGAGCGCTTGAATGGCATTCAAGAGGTCGTGGGTTCGACTCCCATCAGCTCCACCACCCTTCGCTCTGGAATCTCTCCAGAGCTTCGGGTGGCAAGCCGCTTTTTTCCGCCACGATCTGTCCTGATGCAACGCCTTGCCGGAGCGAAGAGCGCCCCCCGAAGCCTTACGTATCTCTGTTTTCAAAACGACCGGCGCGCTGCCGAGTTTGAACGATATCTCAAGACAGGGTCCGGACAGGCCTTCGCGAATAAGCGTCTTTGGTAAGTTCCCGTTGCAGCAATCTTTTCACGAACTGAGGGAAGCGGGTTACCATCCACAACGAGGGCGGGGATCTCAGTTACTGAACGAGTTCTGATTCTGCGATGCTGCTTGTCAGCGCGCTCTCGCGCTTGGAATAGGCGCGGTATTCATTCGCCAAGCGATGATGTGGATTTCGCGACGTCACGCGAAGAACCTGGCCGTCTAATTTGACGGCGACGCGCGCCTTGCTGCTGGGATCCTCTAAGGTGAAATTGTCGGCGTCTTTGTCCAGGCCGGCGACTTTAAACCCGACCGATTCTGCTAGATCGGCGACGGACTGCAACGGTTCTTTTGCCGGTTCTTTGACCAGGTACCAGTAGTCGTTCACAAAAGGCTCGTCAAAGAAGCGGGCGACCTCGATGCGTTTGACAACGCCCGCCTCGTTAAAAGTAAGGGTCACCAGGGCTCGAGTGTTGGTGGGCACGGTTCCGGCAGCGACGGGTATCATCCCTACACCAGCGCCATATCGACGCTCCGAAATCTCAAACTGTCTGTCGTCAAAATTGTATGCCCAGCGCATGCGATCATTGCCGTGCTCGACTCCGAAGATGCTTTCGACTTCAGACTTGTTGCTTTGGCCGATCCTGAGCCGCGAGATTTTATCTTCCACGGAAACTGCGGAGATCAGTTCGGGAGACGACGTGCAGGCGCAAAGTGACAATAGCAGCGCAATAACGACTAGCTGAAGACAAATTGGCCGTGTCGGTTGGGACGTCATGCTTGCCTCGTTCCGGCCGACTCTTCAAGTGAAGTCTCTAACATCTGGTTAATTTACCGTCGGCGCTGCGCCAAAGTAATTCTTCCAGGCAAGATGAATCAGCTCGTTCGAAAGAACCATCGGGCGATTTTCATACTTACAGAGATCGGTGCAGCGTTGGATCAGATCGCGTGGCTCGCAGCCGCGGAGCGGACGTTTGTCGGTGTCGTATAAGCGAAAAACGTATTGCAGATGCTGGGGATCGTAGTCGAAGCCGCTGGCTTGCACGAATTGCTGAAAGATCGCGGCGTACATCTCCCGGTCCGGTGGATTGACGTAGAGACGGTAACCCATGCGGCGCAGAAAAGCGTCATCGACCAAATCGCTGGGATCGAGGTTCGTCGCGAAGATCAATAACTGCTCGAATGGCACCTCGATCTTTTTTCCGGTGTGTAGGGTAAGATAGTCGACACGCCCCTCGAGCGGAACGATCCAGCGATTCAGTAGATCATGGGGATCGACCCGCTGGCGGCCGAAGTCGTCGATCACCAGCGTGCCGCCGTTCGATTTCATTTGAAACGGCGCTTCATAGAATCTGACGGTGGAGCTGTAGATTAGATCCATGGTTTCAATGGTCATTTCGCCGCCGACGATCACGATGGGCCGCTTGATTCGTATCCAGCGCTCGTCATAGCGGCCGATATCTTTTACGGGAACGGCGTGGTGGTTGTGCAGATCGAATACTTTGATGACTTGCCCATCGACTTCGATGGCGTAGGGAATCCAAATCTCGCCATGTTGAGCGGCGTGCAATGCCGTGGCGATGGTAGTCTTACCGTTGCCGGATGGGCCGGTCATGAAGAGGCTCCGCCTCGAGTTGGCGACGAGCCCTAGTGTCTGCACCGTAGCCTCAGGTAAAACCAGTGCCGACATGGCGCCGCGCACCGATTCGGGTTCGATGGGATCCCGAGCCGCGCTCTGACGGATGACCATTTCGCTATAGTCTTGTAAGGAGACCGGCGCCGGGCCGATGTAGCCGTTCATATCCAATAGCTGCTGGGCGCGCTGCCAGCCGCGATCGAGGAGGCCGTACCGACTGTTCCCGTAACTGATCGTTCCACGGATTTCGACAAATTTTTCCCGATACAGGTGCTGCAGCAGGTCTTCCGTCACGGGCATCGACAACTTAAGTTTGTCGGCCGCCCTTTCAGTGGTGCAATTCGCATCTGCATACACCGTTTTTAGCGTTAAGTCCGCAAGGAAGCCAAAATCGAGCCGAGTGTTGTCGGCTTTTAGTGGCAGGGGTGGGACTAACATTTGAGTCGATGAATTGCTTGGTTCCGGCTTGCTCATCATTCGCTTAAGCCCTCCGATTCTCCCGCAGTATTTCCTGATTGGAAATCCCGCAAATGTGTTGGCGCTCAATGACCATCCGATTTTCCCCGTATTTTAAGAGTTAATGCGCTATTTGGCAATCTAAGCGGATGAGTTTTCCAAGCTGGTGTTTTTAGCCCGCAACGGCCTCTATCTTGGCCTATCGTCAGCGCTCGCGTAAGCGCCCGGTCGCACACCAATTGAAGCACGATGGTGCTTGTGCTATAAAAAGTATCTCTTGAGAGGATCTTATGAAGCCAGGAATCCATCCGGAGTATAAATTGGCCAAGATTGTTTGCGCCTGCGGACAAGTCGTCGAATCGCGCTCCACAGTCGGGAACATTCACGTGGAAATTTGCTCCAACTGCCATCCCTTCTTCACCGGCAAACAGAAATTCGTCGACTCGGCTGGTCGTGTAGAAAAGTTTAGAAGGAAATACGGACTGAAAAACTGAGTTCGGCGGAGGACCGGGGCTGAATGTGATTTACTAGGCTATTGCAGGAAGGGAAAGGGCAAAGGGTAGTGATGATCCCTTTGCCCTTTTTTATTTTACGCGATTGGTCTGGATCGTGAGCTCATCATGCTTGATAAACTAGCCGAAGTCGAAAAGCGTTATATGGATCTGGAAAGAATGATGTCCGATCCCCAGCTGCTCGGCCATCAGCGGGAATATTCCAAGCTCGCCAAGGAGCGCGCCGAACTGGAGGAGATTGTCACTTGCTATCGAGAGTGGCGCAAGGTCGAGCGAGAAATCCACGACAACCGGCAACTCCTGGAAGAAGCGGACGAGGCGATCCGGGAGCTCGCCAAAGAAGAAGTTGCAGCGTTGCGCGAGCGCAAAGAGGCGCTGGAAAACCGGCTCAAAACCCTGATCCTGCCGAAAGATCCCAACGACGCAAAGAATGTCATCGTCGAAATCCGCGCCGGAACGGGCGGCGATGAGGCGGCGTTGTTCGCCGCAGAACTTTTTCGCATGTACTCGCGCTACGCCGAGTCGCGTCGCTGGCGGGTCGAAATGATGAGCTCCAGCCCGACCGGCCTTGGGGGCTACAAAGAAATCATCATGAGCATCGAGGGGCAGGGCGCCTACAGCCGGCTCAAATTCGAAGGCGGCGTGCACCGCGTCCAGCGCGTCCCAGTGACCGAAGGGTCTGGAAGGATTCACACGTCGGCGGTGACAGTGGCGGTGTTAGCCGAAGCCGACGAAGTCGAAATCGCCATCGATCCGAAAGAAATTCGCGTCGATGTGTTTCGTTCATCCGGGCCGGGCGGTCAGAGCGTCAATACGACCGACTCCGCAGTGCGCATCACGCATATCCCGACGGGGATCGTCATCTCGTGCCAAGATGAAAAATCGCAGCATAAAAACCGTGCCAAGGGCATGAAGATTCTCCGCGCCCGATTACTCGAAAAGAAACAAGAAGAGCAGCGCTCCGAAATCGCCGCGACCCGCAAGTCGATGGTGGGCAGCGGCGATCGCAGCGAGCGCATCCGCACCTACAATTTTCCTCAGGGGCGGCTAACGGATCACCGGATCAATCTCACGATCTATCAGTTGGACAGAGTGATGGAAGGGCAAATTGACGACATCGTCGATGCGCTGATCACGCACTACCAGGCTCAGGTGCTAAAAGCGACGGGAAAGCCGCAAGAGCAAGATGGAAAGTCAGACCCCGATAACGACTAGCCCTGCCACCGTATCGATACAGGCGGTAGTCCGTGAGAATGTCCAATGTCTGATCGAAGCGGGCATAGAGACAGCGCGTCTCGATGCGGAAATCCTTCTGAGCCATGTCTTGAAGCTGACGAAGGAGCAATTTGTTCTTTTTTCGGACATGCCAGTGCGCCCTGAGCAAATGCGGCACTGCGAGGAGCTCTTGCTTCGGCGCATTCGGCGCGAGCCGGTGGCCCATATCACGGGGCGACAAGAGTTTTGGTCACTCGATTTTCGCGTCACGCCCGACGTGTTGATTCCGCGACCGGAAACGGAACGGTTGGTGGAGATTACTCTTGGGCTCGCGCGAGAATTTCCCGAGAATAAAGCATTGAAGATTCTCGATGTCGGCACAGGGAGCGGCGCCATCGCTCTAAGCCTAGCGAGAGAATTACCGTCGTCGATGATATGGGCGACCGATGTATCCATTGAGGCTTTGAAAGTCGCCCGTAGCAATGCAGCGCGTTACGGCGCGTCCGAACGAGTTCGTTTATTGCACGGCGATCTTTTCGAACCCATCGGCGAAATTGCCGGACGATTCGACTTGATCGTTTCAAATCCACCCTATATTCGCTCAGCGGAGATAGATGCTTTAGAACCGGAAGTGAGCCTCTGGGAACCGCGTGGCGCGTTGGACGGCGGCGTCGACGGGCTCGACTTCTACCGGCGGATCGCGCGCGAGGCGGGTGATCACTTGGCGCCGAATGGTGCCGTCGCCGTAGAAATCGGCGCCGATATGGGAGAAGAAGTCGCACGATTATTCGCCGGAGGCGGTTGCTACACTGGTGTGAGCGCCTTTCAAGACTACGCCGGCCGAGATCGTGTGGTTATGGCGAAGCTGGCCGGCAAAAAAGCGAAATCCATCTTCTAAGGACGCAAAAGCAAGTGGACAAGATCATTTTACAAGGCGGTAAGCGCCTCGCCGGGGAAGTCAGCGTCAGCGGCTCGAAGAATGCGGCGTTGCCGGTACTGATCTCTTCCCTGCTTACCAGCGAGCCTTGCACGTATCAGGGCGTGCCTCATCTGGCTGATATTCGCACCACACTCAAACTGCTTTCTGGATTGGGCGATAAGCACGACCATCAAAGCTGGCTGAACGGCGCCGACGATTTGACGCTGCAAGCAAACCGGATCGATAAATTCGAAGCCGCTTATGACCTGGTGAAAACGATGCGGGCGTCTTTCCTGGTGCTTGGGCCGTTGCTGGCTCGCTTCGGCCGAGCGCGAGTTTCAACGCCGGGTGGCTGTGCCATCGGGGCCCGTCCGATCAACCTCCATCTGAAAGGCCTGGAAGCGTTGGGCGCGACGATCGAGCAATCCCACGGCTATGTCGAAGCAAGCGCATCGCGCTTGCGCGGCGCAAAAATCTATCTGGATCTGCCGTCGGTCGGCGCCACCGAAAATTTGATGATGGCGGCGACTTTGGCCGAGGGCACGACGATCATCGAGAATGCCGCCAAGGAACCCGAGATCGAGGATCTCGCAAGCGTATTGAATGAAATGGGCGCGAGGGTTCAAGGTAGCGGCACCGACATTATTCAAATCGAAGGTGTTGATGCTTTGCATGGAGCAAGCCATCGGATCATTCCTGACCGCATCGAAGCCGGCAGTTTCGTCATTGCCGCGGCGATCACCGGCGGCGACGTGCTGGTCAGAGGTGCGCGCGCGGATCATCTCGAGGCTTTTCTGATCAAGCTCAGGGAAGCCGGCGTCGTCTACACAGCCGGTGAAGTCGGGATCAAAGTTGAGCGCAACGGGAATATCAAAAGCGTCGATGTCACGACTCTGCCCTATCCCGGATTTCCCACCGACTTGCAGGCGCAAATGATGGCGCTGATGGCGGTCGCCGACGGCGTCAGCATCATCACCGAAACGATATTCGAGAATCGTTTTATGCACGCGCAGGAATTGGACCGCATGGGTGCGCAGATTCAACTGGAGGGAAATCGCGCAGTGGTACGGGGCGTGCGCGAGCTCTCCGGCGCGCCGGTGATGGCGAGCGACCTGCGCGCGAGCGTAGCGCTGCTGCTCGCCGGTTTGGTCGCCAACGGCACCACGGAAGTTTCGCGGGTGTATCATCTGGACCGGGGCTATGAACAGATTGAAAAGAAGTTTTCGCGATTGGGCGCGCAGATCGAGCGGGTAAAGGGCTAATATTCGTTCAAAGGTTCAGGCGTTCAAAAGCATCAATCTAAAATCCAAAATCGAAAATTGGGTAAGTTGCAATGACACTCAGGTTAGTTAAGACGACCGATGCCGGATTCAAACCGCTGCTCAAGAAGATACTCGACCGGCGCGGTCCCCGCGAGGGCGGGATCGAGCGGCGCGTTGCTGAAATCATTACTGCCGTAGCGCGGCGTGGCGATCAGGCGCTATTGCGTTATACGCGGCTGTTCGACCGTGTGCGGCTGTCACCGGTGACGATGGAAGTGAAACCAGCGGAGATCAGGCGCGCGCTCGCCAAAGTCGCGCCGCGAGACTTGGCGGCTTTAAGACTTGCCGCTAAACGAATCGGGGCGTTTCATCGTCGCCAGCTGCAGAAAAGCTGGCAGTATCGCGACCCGCTCGGCATGTTGCTCGGCCAGCGGATCACGCCACTGGAACGGGTCGGCGTGTATGTGCCCGGCGGTAAGGCTTGCTATCCTTCCACGGTTCTGATGAATGCGATTCCGGCCAAAATTGCCGGCGTCAAAGAAATTATCATGACCTCGCCCATCGGCACTGACGGGGCAATTATCCTCGCCGCCGCGCACGTTGCCGGGGTTGACCGCATTTTCCGTGTCGGCGGCGCCCAGGCCGTGGCCGCAATGGCATTCGGCACGCGAACGATTCCGAAAGTCGACAAAATCGTTGGTCCGGGAAATATATTCGTCGCCACCGCCAAGCGAATGGTTTTCGGCGAGGTCGATATTGACTCGATCGCCGGGCCGAGCGAGATTTTGCTGCTGGCGGATGATTCGGCGGAACCCGTTCATGTTGCGGCTGATATGCTTTCGCAAGCCGAACATGATGAATTGGCCGCTGCATTGTGCTTGACAACGTCGATGGTGACGGCGCTCAAGGTTCAACGTGCGATCGACACTCTACTTCGAAATACCAAACGGCAAGCGATCACGCTCAAGGCACTGGCGAAGTACGGCGCAATCATCGTCGTGCGCGGCCAGAAAGAAATGATCGAGCTGGCCAATACCATTGCGCCAGAGCACATCGAACTGATCGTCAAGCAGCCGCAAAAACTGGCGAAGCAGATCCATAACGCCGGCGCGATGTTTCTCGGGCCTTATTCGGCGCCGCCGCTGGGGGATTATTTGGCCGGACCCAATCATGTGCTCCCCACCGGCGGGAGCGCGCGGTTTTTTTCGCCGCTCGGCACTTATGATTTTCTCAAGCGTACCACGGTCATCCAAGCCGAGAAACGCGCTTTAAAAGCTTTGGCGCCGAAGATTACCCATTTGGCGCGACTCGAAGGGCTCGACGATCATGCACGCTCGATAGAAGCCCGCTTTCGCTAGGAAGGAGCAACCATGGGACGGATGGGCAAAGTCAGCCGCAAAACAAAGGAAACCGATATCACAGTTAAGTTAGATATCGACGGCAGCGGTCAAGCACAAATTCAAACTGGGATGCCGTTCTTGAACCATATGCTGGATAGCTTCAGCCGTCATGGTTTTTTCAACATCGATCTCGACGCGAAAGGCGATCTTGAAGTCGACTATCATCATACGGTCGAAGACGTCGGCCTCGCGTTGGGTCAAGCTTTCAAGGACGCCCTCGGCGACAAGCACGGCATCCGCCGCTTTGGCGAGGCGAGTTGCCCGCTCGACGAAGCCCTGGCCGAAGTCGTCGTCGATCTCAGCGGCCGGCCTTATCTTTTTTACAACGTCAAGATACGCCCGGGGCGCGTCGGTGACTTCGACACTGACTTACCGCACGAGTTCTTTGGCGGATTCGTCAATCAGCTGGGCATGAACTTGCACATCGACGTCGTGCGCGGCGAAAATCCGCACCACATCATTGAAGCGTGTTTCAAGGCCTTTGCCCGCGCCATGGACATGGCGACGCAGCTCGATCCACGGCTTCAAGGGGTGCTGTCGACGAAAGGCAGCTTATAGTTTTTGAGCATCGAACCTTAAACTTTGAACCTTCGAGCTCCAGCCGGTTTCGAAGGGTTCAAGGGTTCAACGTTCAAAGTTCAAGAAATGCAAAGCTAGAAAAAGATTTTCATGATTGCGATCATCGATTACGGCATGGGCAATTTGCGCAGCGTGCAGAAAGGGCTGGAACACGTCGGCTTCAACGCCGTGGTGACCCGCGACGTGAGCGAGATCCACGCGGCTCGCGGTGTCGTCCTGCCGGGAGTCGGCGCATTTAGCGCCTGTATGGAAAACCTCCGCAAGTTCGGCCTCATCGAGCCGATTCGAGAAATCGTGCGGCGAAAAACACCGTTCTTGGGAATCTGTCTCGGCTTACAACTGCTTTTTTCAGAAAGCGAAGAGTTCGGCAAACAAAAAGGCCTCAATCTGTTTGCCGGAAAAGTCGTCGGGTTTCACGCCGTGGAAGATCTCAAAGTGCCTCACATGGGCTGGAACCGGATCGAAAAAAAAAAGGAGTCGCCTTTCCTGGAAGGGGTTGCCAGCGGCGATTACGTTTACTTTGTGCATTCGTTTTACGTCGTTCCGGACGAGAGCTCGATTGTTGCGACGACGACGGATTACGGTGATTCATTCGTCTCCAGCATTGCTACGGATCGGCTCTTCGCCTGCCAATTTCATCCGGAAAAGAGCCAGGAACTGGGCCTCCGGATTCTCGCCAACTTTGGACGCTTCGTCGCATCAAACTAAGTCTATGCTGATCATTCCCGCGATCGATCTCAAAGACGGCCGCTGCGTGCGTCTAGTTCAAGGCGAGATGGACAAGGAAACGATCTACTTTGAAAATCCCGTCGACGCCGCGCAACACTGGCGCGCCGAAGGCGCAACCTTCATTCACGTCGTCGACCTCAACGGCGCCGTCGAAGGGCGACCGGTGCACGCTGAGGAAATCGCAGCGATTTGTAAACAACCCGGTCTGTCAGTTGAATTGGGGGGAGGGTTGCGGTCGGTTGAAACCGTCGAGGCCGCCCTGGATCTCGGCGTGCGTCGCGTCGTGATTGGAACGGCTGCCTATGACAACGAGGCATTGCTCCGCGAACTGTGTAAAAATTTTCCCGCCAAAATCGTTGTCGGCATCGACGCACGCCAAGGCAAGGTCACCATCAAGGGCTGGAAGGAAACGACACCGATGCATGCCGTCGAATTGGCAAAGCGTTGCGAAGGTGACGGCGTCTCACGGATCATTTACACCGACATCAGTCGCGACGGGACACGAGAAGGCGTCAACGTTGACGAGACTTTAAAGATTGCCAGGTCGGTGAAAGTCCCGATCATCGCCTCGGGCGGCGTGGCGACATTGGACGACATTCGTCGATTGATTGCGCTGGAGAAAGAAGGCGTCGAAGGCGTGATCGTGGGACGAGCGCTGTACGCGGGGGCGTTTAGTTTTGCCCAAGCCCGAAAGCTCGTCCAAAACGCACTGAGTTGACGAGATACTTTCTGCTACTTCACCAGCATACCGCGAGGGTTTGGTTGTGGTTCAATTAGGTCAAGATCTCTCACTTCGTTCGAGATGACAAATCATATTTTGTTGTCATTCCGAGCGGCAGCGAGGAATCTTTCTCGAGTTAAGAGGCGTGGGGGTACCTAACTGAACCACTAATCGAGGGTTTCGAGCCATTGACGGGAAGGCATCTTCACTATGGCTTTCTTGTTTGGTCTTGCCAGTTTGCGATTTTCCATAAATACAACGTATGCTTGTGCTTATACCCGCCCGGTTTTAGTTCAAACTCGGGTAACGTTACGCTTATATCTGGTTTCCAGCCTTCGATGCCAAAATCGTGGGCGACGATGCGCGCGCCGGGTTTGAGATATTTTTTGAAACTCGGCTTCATGGCTTCGTTGAACCAAGGCAGCATGTAAAGCGTGACCACGGTGGCCTGCGAAATATTCGCGTTGAGCGCGTCTTCGGAGCGAAATTTGACCAAGTGGCTGACGCCGGCGGCTTCGGCATCGTTGCGCGCCTTTTCGAGCAGCATGCTGTCCATTTCGATTCCCACAGCGCGCGCGCCGTATTTTTTGGCGGCGCGAATGACGATCCTGCCATCGCCGCTGCCGAGATCGTAAATCACGTCGCCCTTTTTGACTTCCGCCAGTTCGAGCATTTTGTCAACGACTTCGATGGGTGTTGGAACGAATGGGATTTCTTCGCGGTATTCGGCGCTTATCGCGATCGAGTTAGTGATCAGAGTCCATCCGACCATAGATATCAGAATATATTTTTTCATGATCGCCATTGATAGCACGGCATACCAAAACTGAAAATGACCGGAATGGCGGGCGTTCCGTGGAGCAAGACGGGACGACCGTTTGTGATTGGTCTCAAAGCAGTTTATCTATATCAAGTTATGGACCAAAACAGCTTTGATAATACTAAAAAGCATCCGCCGCTTCGGTTGCCTTTTTATTACGGTTGGTTCGTCGTTGCGATTTGTTTCGCAACGACCTTGATCAGCGCTGGCGTGCGCTCGTCGCCGTCCGTGCTGATTCACCCGTTGGAGTCCGAGTTCGGCTGGAGCCGGGCGCTCATTGCGTCGGCGATCAGCATGAATCTCTTGCTCTTTGGCGTGGCCGCGCCGATCAGCGGGTTTTTGCTCGACCGCTATGGCCCACGCAAGGTCATGCTGGGCAGTCTGTTACTGCTGATTACCGGTGTCAGCGGTACCGTAGCCATGAACCAGTTCTGGCAGTTCTTTCTGGTCTGGGGAGTTATTGTCGGCATTGGCGCCGGTGGAGTCGGCTCCGTCCTTACCGCCACGGTCGGTAATCGCTGGTTTGTCGCGCGGCGCGGCCTCGCCTTGGGCATCCTCGGCAGCGCCAGCTCGACCGGCCAGCTTATATTTTTACCGTTTTTCATGGCTATGATCGCCTACTCGGGTTGGCGCATCGGATCGATGACCCTCATCGTTTTGGCGGTATTCTTATTGCCGCTGATCTTTCTTTTCATGCTCGACGATCCCGCAGACGTCGGATTACAAGCATATGGGGCAGGGCAGCCGGGCGCCGCGAGTGCCGGCGGCGCCGCGTCATTGCGCGGAATTTCTGCGACACGCGCCACGATCACGCCCCGGCAAGTTTTGGGCAATCCGACTTTTTGGTTGTTGTGTGGCAGCTTTTTCGTTTGCGGCGGCACGGCCAACGGGTTGATCGGCGTGCATCTGATCCCACATGAGATCGAGATCGGTATTCCCCAAATCACCGCGGCCTCTCTGGTGGGAATCATGGGCGCGCTCAATATCGTGGGCACGACCTTCTCGGGCTGGATGATCGATCGGGTGCAGGCGCACAAATGGCTCGCGCTGGTTTATGCTTTGCGCGGCGTGTCGTTGCTACTTCTGCCGTTTGCGCGAGACTTCTCTGGTTTGGTGGTGTTTGCCGTGATCTACGGTCTTGATTGGTTCGCGACCGTACCGCCGTCGATGGCGATCACGGCGGATACTTTCGGCAGGCAGAACGTGGGCAAGGTCTACGGCTGGATCTTCATGTCGCACCAGATCGGCGCGGCGATCATGTCTTCGGCTGCGGGCGCGGTTCGTGACTACGTCGGCGACTACAATTTCGCATTTCTATCCGGCGGGGTGATTGCAATGATCGCCGCGGGTCTGGCACTGCAGATCAAGCCCAAGCCGAAAGAGGCGGTGCCACCATCAGCGAGCGCGCAGCCGGCTGGAGCATAGCAAGCTATTCGGCTGGCAGTTTCGGGTTTTTAGTTGCGAGTCTCGGGCTGGCTTAAGAAAGGCGGAGCTTTTAGAGAGTTTTTTGTTTGAACACTCCGGCAACGCCATTGGAAGTAAGACTCCCATCCAACATTCTGTAGTGTCCTGCATCCGAAGTTCGTTAAGTATCTAGTACGTCTCTTGTCCGTCATACCGGCGAAAGCCGGTATCCAGACGCCTTTGAAATTCCTGGATTCCGGGTCGCGCTAGCTTCAGCCTGAGGCTGATCCGCCTCTGGCGGAATCGCGACCAGCTTGCCCGGAATGACGATCGACTTGTGTAACAAACTTCAGTTACACGATACTAGTCAGATTCGGTAAAGTTCGATACGCGCCACTGATTGCCTTCCTTGCGTGCGGTGATCAACCATTTTCGGCTAAACGAAGTGCCGTCGTCTGACTGGATCGTTCCCTCGTAGAGAAACGAAGCCCGTTGATCACCCTCTTTTTTTTCCAGCAGCGCGTAATGGACTCGTGGCTTTTGTGTTGATGCGTCGATTCTCTGACCCGCAGTCAAGCGAATCTCTTCATTGACTTTGCTCAGGGCTACACTGACGGCGAGCGTCTTCGCTTTTTGC
>Ga0075433_10002627_pt1 | contig 13713 bp, 8 predicted proteins | sample RhiMethybrSRZTD2_FD_75299 | JGI IMG/M metagenome (GOLD analysis project Ga0075433, IMG submission 75299) | Populus rhizosphere microbial communities from Tennessee, USA - Rhizosphere MetaG P. TD hybrid SRZTD2 | ecosystem: Host-associated > Plants > Roots > Rhizosphere > Soil | place: USA... | reverse complement strand
GAACGGCTTGATGCCGTGAATATGACGCATCATCCATTTGCCTTCACCGATCTGCTTCAAATCAACGAGCGCGGTCGACCAGCGCTCCCCACCCTGATCTTCAGCCAAACGCCAACGTCCGAGGTGATGCGAGCAAGCGATCACGCCCGGCTTGATGCCCTCAGTAACCCACACTTTGTCGATGAAATGGCCGATCTCGGTTTGAACCTTGAGAAGATCGCCGGTTCGGACATCGAGGTTTTGCGCGTCTTTCGAATTGATCCAAAGCGGATTGCGGTTAGAGATCTCATACAGCCATTTGGCGTTGCCGGATCGTGTATGAATCAACGTCGGCAAGCGAAACGTCGGCAGCAGAAGCATCTCACCCGCGTTGAGATCGATGTTTGCCGGATGCACGTGGCTTTTGATGTAGCCGGGAATGGAATATTCCGGCCACTTCCAATCCTTGAGAGTCTTGGAAAAGAATTCGAGCTTGCGCGATGGCGTCGGAAATCCGACGCAGGCTTTCCCGTCCACTTCCACGCCGAGCGCGGTTCCATTCTTGATAATCACATTGGTATTGGGATCAGTCGTCGCGTCGGCGAGATCGGTGGATTTAATGCCGGTTTCATGGACCTTGTAGACGTTGTCCTCGACTAAAAACGCGCCGTACTTGCGCATATATTCCAGCGGCTGCAATCCTTGCTTGGTCGCTGCTGCCGGCAAGCCCGGTACACTGTTTTCAAAGATCCAGCGGTAATAATCATCTACGGTCATCTTCTTCCCGGGCTCGTAGGGCGATTCGAAATATTTACGAATGCCCAGGGAGCCATCGGGATCGACGCGCCAGGATAATTCGATCCAGAACTCGTCCTCTTCCCACACTTGACCGATGCCGGCCGCTTCATGGGCCTCGTAGGTCGTGGTGAATTTCTTACCCTGCTTTTCCAATGCAATGCGCAAAATGGGCTGGCGGAACCCGATCCAGCGCGCCGCCTGAGTTTCCTGGCTCATCAGATCGTGGCGCTCGGATGCGTGGCCCATGGGCAAAACGTAATCGGCAAACCATGCGGTCTCGCTCCATGTCGGCGTGAGACAGGCGTGGCGTTCGACTTTGCTTTCGTCGGAGAGCATCTCGATCCAACTCATGCCATCGGGATTGGTCCACACCGGGTTGTAGACACGGGTAAAATACATCGCCAGCTTGCCGCGTCCCTCTTTGAGAAAATGCGGCAGCAAAAAGCTCATCTCGAAGAAAGCCAGGGGATACTCAGGCGGAATCAGCAGCTCGTTCCAAACTTTCGCCGGCGGCGGCATGAGCGGAGGCGCGGGGATGTATTTATTGGCGGCGTTGGGCGCGGTGCCACCCGCCGTACCGACCGCGCCAACCAGCACGACGAGAAATTGCAGCGCCCGCGCCACTTGCCAGCCGCCGAGATTTCCTGCGGCGGTATTGCGCCAAACATGGGAGGAAAAAGCCGAACCGGCTTTAGCGATCTCGTGGGCTACTTCAACGATTACTTTAGGTTCTACGCCGGCTTCTGCAGCGGCGAACTCCGGCGTGTAGTGCGCGTATGTGTTCTTTAGAATCGCGATGAAAGTTTGGAAAGTTTGCGGTTTGTCGGCGTGCTCTTCGCGCAGATACTCTTCCCAATTCACCCACTGACGAACGAAGTGCCGGTCGAACAAATCTTCCTGCAAAACAATGTTGCACATCGCAAGCATGATCGCCGCTTCGCTGCCGGGCCAGGAAGAAATCCAATAGTCGGCTTTCGAAGCCGTATTCGACAGCCGCGTATCGATCACACAGATTTTCGCGCCGCGCTCTTTTCCTTCGATGATTCTTTGTGCGTGGGGATTGAAGTAGTGACCGCTTTCGAGATGTGAACTCAGAAGAAGAATAAAGCGCGCGTTGGCGTGATCCGGCGACGGCCGGTCGATGCCCGACCATAACGCGTAGCCGGCACGCGCCCCGGCGGAACAGACGTTGGTATGGCTATTATGTCCGTCGATTCCCCATGAATGGAGAATCCGCTGATGATAAAGTAGCTCGTGCCCCGGCCGTCCGACGTGATACATGATCTCGTTGCGCCGGTCTTCCTGGAGCGCTTTGCGGATTCTTGCGCCGAGATCGTCGAGCACGTCATCCCATGAAACCCGTTCCCACTTCCCTTCGCCGCGTTTACCGGCGCGCTTCAATGGATAGCGGATGCGCTCAGGGTCGGTAATCTGGTTCAGTGTCGCGGGGCCCTTGGCGCAGTTGCGCCCGCGGCTGCCGGGATGTTCCGGATTGCCTTCAAAGCGGCGGATGCCATTACTGTCTTTATCAACGAAGCCCAAGAGGCCACAGGCCGCCTCGCAGTTAAAACAGATCGTCGGAATAATCTGATAATGCTTCTCCACTTTGCGCGGCCATTGGGCCGTATCGTATTCAACCCAGTCGTGCCATTTTTCCACCGGAGGATAACTGGCAAGGCCGCCGCTTACGGGCGCCAATCGCATGGCGTCGGGATTGAGAGGTTGCGTGTCATCACTCATGATTCAAATCTTCCTTAACTCAAAGGCACGGCTTGGCCGGCTTTGATCCACAGATGCTCGTACATCCACAAGCCAAATAACGCGAGCAGCGAAGCAACGACGTTTGGAACGACGGAGCTCACCTGCCAAAAAGTCAGTCCAATCGGCAGCAAAGTGCCGAGACCGACGACGCAGATCCAAAATGATTTGCTGAGCGCTCCGCTGAGCAGCAGCTCGCCACTGCGAAGGGCATCTTCTGCGCCATGTTTCATGAGCAGCTCGCCGAGAATCATCGCCAGGCTGGCAAACAAGGAAATGACGAGCAAATGGCCGAGCCAAGCGAACAACGGCAGCGTGAGACCAAAAATAGTTCCAATGAGGGTGATGATTGCCGCTCCCGCCACGATCGCTTGAATCAAAAGATGCCAGAAAAGCAGCGGGCTCTGCCAGAAGTCTCGGCCGCGCGCCTGGGCGAAGAGAAACGCGGAGTACCCGGCGGAGGCAACGGCAAATAGCGCGGTCGCCCAAATGACCAACGGCGACACGGCTCCGATGGTCGCTATTTGGATGAGCCACACAATGAGCAAGACAGCGAAGATCGTCAGGACATATCCGCCTAATACCAACCACGAGTTCAAGTTGGGCTTGGTCAGCAAGAAGAGAAATCTTCCTGGTTTTTTGAGATCCAAAACCAGCAGTGACATGGTGGCGGCGAGAAACAGCAGAGATATTGCCGGGCTGATAAAGCTGAGCACGACCGCGTCCTGCTCAAATCCCATGTTCAGAAATAACGCCGCCATGAGCAGGACGCCTGCGGAAATCGATTTCGTCCAAAGATAAGATGCGATCGTCTTTCCCCAAGGAACCATGTGCGGCACGTCGTACACTTCTCGCGCCGCGCCGGGGATAGGGCGATCGGGAGTTGGCATTCTTAGCGCGTAGAGATCCTCACCCGGATCTTTGTCCGCCCAAAAGTAAGCTGTTTGTGGCTCCATCATCGTCGGGTTTAACAGATCACCGTCGACGCCGACGTAAAACAGTTTCGGCTTGGTTCCCTTCTCCGGTTTGCGCACGCTGACTTTTTCCAAAGCGATGCGCTTGCTGACCAGACTGTTCGGATCGTCGAGATCGCCTGACAAAATCGCCTGCGTCGGACAAACCACTTCGCAAGCGGGCTTGTAGCCCATCTCCACGCGCGAAGCATCGAAATTGCATTTGGCTGCGGTATTGCGCTCGGGATCGATGTAAAGCGCGTCGTAGGGACAAGCTTGCATGCAGGATTTACAACCGATGCAGCGTTCGTGATCGAAATCGACGATGCCGTCGGCGCGGCGGAAGAGCGCCACCGTCGGACAAATTTCGATACATGGCGCGTCGTCGCAATGGTTGCAGCGCAGCACCGCGAAGTGACGCCGCGTGTCAGGATAGCGACCTTTTTCGATGTACTTGACCCAAGTGCGATTCACGCCGACAGCGATGTTGTGCTCTTCCTTGCAGGCCACCGTGCATGCGTGACAGCCGATGCAACGGTTTTGATCGATGACGAATCCGTAGCGCATTCATGACCTTTCTAATCAAATAACTTATCTTTCACTATCAAAAGTTTGCACTCTGATAACAGGAATAATCAGGCCGGGTCAAATTGGCATGAACGACCCCATAGCACGCTGCGGGGTATCAGAACATAGCCATGAGAATTTATCCCAAAAGGCGTCACCCCCGAATGTTTTAATCGGGAACCCAGGTCTGGTCTCGCCTGGATTCTTGCCAGAAGCATGCGGGAATGACGGACTTTTGTTCGGATCAGTTTGTACAGCAAGCTGTGGGGAACCAGACCCGGTGTGCGACCTTTGCATTCCTTGGAGCTAAATTCTTGCTCCGATTTGACTTGTTTAGTTCTTACGCGTCGGAAACGCCGGAGGGTTGATCTGCTCGACAGTTCGCCCATTCCAATCGCGACCGGCCCAATTGTCCCACGCGCGGTTTGCGCCCGCTTCCGCTTGGGCAAACAGCTCGTCGTCGTTGAGCCGTGTGGAACGGCCGTTCTGCACGACCACTTCGCCGCCGACGATGACTGTCTCAACGTCCGCGCCGCTGCCGTACTCGACGAGCGCGTTGATCGGGTCGCGCACCGGACCATAACGAGTCGTACGCAGATTAAGGATCACGACGTCAGCTTTCGCGCCGGCGGCGAGCCGGCCCAGATCTTTACGACCGAGCGCATCGGCGCCGCCGATCGTGGCGGCATTGAAGATATTCGCCGGGCGTGCGCCGGACGCGTTTTTGTCGACGAGGCGCGAAATCAGCGAGGCGTAACGCATCTCGGAAACGATATCGAGAGGATAGGTGTCGGTGCCTAGACCCATGCGAACGCCCGCCTCGAGATACTGATCAAAGGATTCCATGGCGAATGCCATCTTGGCGCACTTGTGCGGACAGTGACCGACGGTGGCTCCGCTCTCGGCAAGAATTTTTAATTCATCGCCGCGCGGATAATCGACCCGCGAGTGGCCGCCGGTAACCGCCATGTGTCCGAGCGTCGTGCGCGGTCCGAGGATACCGGTGTCAGCGAGATACTCGGCCACGGGCTTGCGGTACGTGTTGAGAATCTGCAGAAATTCGCGCAAATTTCCACCGGCGTGGATGTGTATCGGCACGTCCAATTCTTTCGCTGCAGCGACGCTCTCCTTGAGAAGGGACGGTTCACAGGTCTCCGCCTGCGCCGGATTCAAAATACCTTGCAGACGGCCGTTGTGTGCTCCGTGAAATTTCTTGATGAAGTCCACCGCGACTTTTAGGCCTGGACGCCCTTTATCGGCGCGCTCTTCATAAAAATGGCGGCCTTGCGCATCGGTAAAGATGTCGTGGCTACGAAACGGTGGGCTAAAGAAAACCCGCCCGCCCGTTTGCCCAACAATGGCGACGTAATCATCCAATGCGCCAGGTCCGCCCCCAGGATCCAAGACAGTCGTCGCGCCGTTTCGCAGCGCGCTATAGAGCGCGTATTTTCTTCCCATCGCAACCACGGGCGCTGGCGGAGTCTCGACTTTCCCCTTGAGTGGCGCGCCGAAGACAAACCAGTTCGCGGCAAGATAATCTTTCTTGGTCACATCAGAGAGCAGATAGTCGCCGATGTTCAACTGCGAGTGAACGTGGAGATTGATGAATCCGGGACAGACAATTTTGCCAGCGGCGTTGATCACCTTGTCGACGGATTGGGAATTGTCGGTGCCGACGGCTTTGATGGTATCGCCGTCGATCAGGACGGAGCCATTCGGGATGATTTCATGGCTTGTGCCGGACCAGCCGACGACGGTGCCGCCGTCGATGCGAATGTTCATACTAAAATCCCTTCTACTATTCGTAGTTGTAGGGGCGGGTTTGAAACCCGCCCCTACTGTCGCTGAACATCAAGTGATCGGTTGAATCGAAGTGGATTTACGCCGGGACAGACGGCGTATCATCTTCCTTACCGTGGAGCGCATACCAGTAAATGCTGTTCATGTAGCGCCAGCGCCTGACGGTTGCTTCTTCGACCTGCCTTACCGCGAGCGCTTGCAGCTCCGCCGTACGACAGTATTTCTCGACCATCGCGAATCCCTTGGCGCCGTGGATTTCGTCTGCGGAGACATGCTCTTCGAAGAAACGGATTTCACGGGCATGCGGCTCGTAACCGTAGTGTTTGTGCAACGCGGGAACGACTTTCTTGCAGATGTCCAGGAACTGCGATTCCAAACCGATGAACATGCCCGCCACCGCCGCCTGCCACGGTTTTTGGTAAACCATCCGCCAACCCCAGTTTTGCAGCTGATCCGTGCCCGGCAGGACGATCGACGTCTCGACGCTGTTGCGATCGACGCCGCTGGCGGCGACGTAATCCTTCAACATGTCGAGATGGCGATCGTCGGGGTTCTCCTCGTCGCCCAGATTTTCAAATAAATACTCCTTCACGTCTCGCTGCGGAATCTGTGAGGCCTCATAGGCTAGCCAATTGAGATACTCCACGACATAGTGAAAGTGCTGTGTGCAGTAGAAAGCGGTTTGCTCTTTGGTGAGTTTGCCGTTCACCCAAAGCTCGAAGAAGGGATGGTTCTTGCTGTGATTCTTATCGCGAGTGGCGATCAGAAGATCGTGAAAATTACTGTCCATAGCTTTCTCTCCACGATTTGGGTTCTGAGACAACAACGCCGGTCCAGGATCCAGGGATTCCGGGCCGGCGTTGGAGCGAGCTCTATGGATATCTGCGACGAGCCCGCAACTATTACTCACCGCGCTCGATGATTTGCTCGACGGGTTTGAGCCTAATATCGATTAGCGCCGACTGGCCGCCGGCGACAGCGCGGAGACCGCGCTCCACGGCTTTACGCACTTCGCCCGGCTCTTCCACTTTCTCGCCATAGCCGTCGAAAGCCTTGATAATCTGCGCGTAATCGGGGCACGGCGCGATATGCAAACCGGAAAAATTGTTGGACTTGACCGCCCATCCTCCTGGGTAATATCTCGGGATCCCGGACTTCTGCGACAGATAGCCTTGGTTATTGAACATGATAGTGAGGAACGGCAAGTTATGTTCCTGGGCGGCGCCATATACGGCCGGAACCGGATCGTAGTTGAACGACCCATCGCCGATCATGCAGACCACCGGCCGTTTGGGATTGGCGGACTTGACCCCAAGCGCAGTCGATAGTCCCGTGCCCAAACCGCCGACACAGCCGGCAAAGTAAGATCCAGGCTTGAGCCCATCGAAATAACGATGAATCGCCAAACGATGCGTGATCGTCTCCTCCACCACCATCGCGTCCGCCGGCAAGACCTGACTTACCTCATGGGCGACCCAACGAGTGTCCATCGGTTTCTGATTGGCGAGCGCCAGTGCATCGTCGCGCCACGCCTTTCTGTTGGCGTTATTCTTCTTGCCGATCTCTTCGGCGCGCTGCTTGCGCGACGAATCATTAGCCGAGACTTTCTTCTTGAGAACCGCCAGTAAGTGCTCGAGCGAGCTTTCAATTTCTCCGGTCAAACACAAATCGGCCTGATAGCCATAGTACGGCATATCGTGACGCAAAGGATTTTCGTCGAGGATCGCCACGGTCGCCCCGGGCGACGGGGTAACCGAAGCCGGATGCCAGGGAGCAATGACCGAAAGCAAAAAGATCACATCGGCTCCACCCACCGCTTCCTTTGGATTGTACCCGCTATGGAGCGGATGGTTGCGTGGAAAATTCAGGGAACCCGTACTACGCGTCTCACAAACCGCGCAACCTAAAAGCTCCGCGATCTCAACCAGGCAGTGAACCGACTTATCCGTACGACCGGCATCCTCAGTTATAATCACCGGGTTTTTAGCGCCCGCCAATAGATTGGCCAATTCTTCGATGCCTTTCTCGTCGGCAGTTGCGCCAGGTGCAAAACCGAGATCTCCCGGCACATCTTTGATCATCTTGTCGAACAGATATTCCATGGGTAACGAAACGAAAGTCGGCCCTTTAGGCGCCGCCATTGCGAGCTGACAAGCACGCTGAATCGTCGCCGGCAAAATCGCTTTGTTGTTAATGCCGAAACTCCATTTCACCGTCTGGTCAACCAGCTTCGCCGGACCGCCGATGTTCGACAGATGGCCTAACCACTGGGCGCCCGGGTCCGGTCCTTCATCTTCGCCGAAGCCGATCGATTCTCCGCTAAGAACCACCATCGGCACTTGTTCACGGATCGCCCCGCGCATGCCCATGGTCGCGTGCAGCGAACCGACGGTCGTATGAATCATAACTGCGGGCAGCTTGCCGGTCGCCTTGGCGTATCCGCTGGCCATACCAACGGCAACTTCCTCATGGCGCGTGCTCAAATACTGCGGCATGCCTTCCACGCCCGGTTCGGCCAAAGCTTCCCACACCGGCGACCACTCCGATCCCGGCGAGGCGAAGATCTTTTCCACGCCCATTTTAGCGAGCACACGCAACATGGTTTGTGCGCCAGTCAATCCCTTGGTTTGAATCATATTCAACTCCCCTTTTCTCTTGTCGTTAAACTTCGATCTGTGGAATAGACTCGCGCTCCTTGCTGTCATTCTGAGGAGCTGAAAGCGACGAAGAATCTAACCCGCGTTCCATTTTCCAACAGGCTAGATCCTTCGCTTCCCTCAGGATGACATCTTGTTAACTGTTGCCCACGCGCTGGCCATCAGCGCCACAGATTGAAGCTACGAAAAATTGTAAAAGCGCTTCGCGTTGTTGAGCAAAATATCTTTTTTCGCGTCCAGGGAGATATCTTCCCGCGCCCAGAGAATGCTGCCGGATTCCGGCCAGCTCATATCCCAGTGTGGATAATCCGAGGCGTACATCAGCGTCTTGGAGCCGATCTCATTGACGACGTAACTGATCATTTTTTCTTCGGGCTCGCAGCCGTAGTAGCTGTTATCACTGAATAGGTACTCACTCGGTTTCTTCTTGCAAAGCGGCGCCTCGACCTTGCCGCGTTTCTCCCATTCCTCATCCATGCGCTCGGCCCAATAAGGCAGCCAGCCGCAGCCGACTTCCAAATAACCGACCTTCAGCTTCGGAAACATTTCCGGAATGCCGCCGAACACCATCCCCGTGAGCTGGCGTAATACCGGAAACGGATGGCCGGTGGTGTGCAAACAAATAAACTGGTCGAACACTTCGCTGCCCGGCTCATCACCGCCGAAGGCGTGAATCGTCACCGGCGTGTTCAACCGCTGCGCTTCTTCGTAGAGCGGATAGAACTCCGGGCTGCCGAGATTCTTTCGATGCGCTTGCGCCGCCAGCATGCCGCCGCAGAGTCCGAGCTTGGTGACCGCGCGGTTGAGCTCCTTGGCGCATTCCGCGGGATTGTTCACCGGCAAATTCGCCACCGCTTTCAAACGCGGCGACGCCTTGCAGTAATCGGAGATGTAATCGTTGTAGGCCCGGCAGAGCGCGGTTTGATATTGCGGATCGCGCACCCGGCCGATACCTAACCCGGTAGTCGGAAACATGACCGCAGTATCGATTTCCTGCGTGTCCATCGCTGCCAGCCGCTCTTCGACCTTCGAAGCAGGACGGCCGAGAGTGCCGCCGAGATTGCGGTCATAGTGCTCGCCGGGGATGAATGCCGCCTTTTGATTGCGATAGGGCTCCGGAAGATAGGGTCTGATTTCATTATCGAGATCACGCGCGTGTGCGTCGGAATCCAAAACTTTTATGGCATCGCGTAACTGCATAAATGTCTCCTCGAGTGTGAGTTGGCGCTTCGCCTTGGATTAGGCTGCCTTCGGCAATGACGCCGGCGCTTTCAAATTATAAAGTTTGCGCACGTTGGTATTAAGCAGCTTTTCCCGGTCCGCCGCCGAAAGATGGGCCATATCGCGCTCGATAACGGCACGCGAGTTTGGCCAGGTAGAATTCTGATGCGGGTAGTCATTGGACCACATGCAGTTGTCTACGCCCCACCAAGAGAAGAGCTGGCCGCCGACCCGGTCATTGAAAAAAGTCGCGTAAATTTGCTCGGCAAAGTACTCACTCGGCAACTTTGTCATCGGCACCTTTTCCGAGTGGCGGTGCCGTTTGTAGCCTTTATCGCACTTCTCCAACCAGAACGGCATCCAACCAATTTCGTTTTCCACGGAGACGATTTTTAATTTCGGATAACGCTCCAGCACCCCGGAGAAAATCATGTCAAACAGCGCGTCCTCGATTTCTCGAGTCTGCTGGACGCCGATGCGGTAGCGGTTGATGCCGTGGCTGGTTTGACGGTTCATGCTGTCGCCGAAGCCGGTCAGGATGTGCAGGTGAACCGGCAAACCGAGATCCCGCGATGCCGCCCAAAACCGCTCATAATGATCCGATGTAAAGGGCAGCTTCGGGTCCGGCACTTGCCAGATCATCGTGCCAACGATTCCTCCTGCCTTTTTGCAGCGCTCCATTTCAGCGATGGCGTGGTCGATGTCGTACATGGAAAGCAACGCGATGCCATAGAGGCGATCCGGAACTTTATTGCAGTACTCGATGATCCAGTCGTTGTAAGTTCGGAACAGACTTTCTTGGAGCGCCGCGTCTTTGACGCAATACAAGCCGAGACCGAGGCTCGGATAAAGCACTTCCGCCGCCACGCCGTCGACGACCATGTCGTCCTGGCGCACGATCGGGTCCCAGCCGCCGGGGCGCGCTACGGCGAAGCCCGCTCTACGAAACTTTTCCAAATTCTCCGGTTGCTGCCCGGCCATGAACAATCCGCCCACGGCTTGGATTTGAACTTCGGGCGAACCAAACATCCAGGCGTCGCGCTTGTCGTCGAAGAACATCTTAGGCGCGCGCTCTCTGAATGACGCTGGCATCCCCTTCTCCCATAGATCCGGCACTTCGATCACGTGAGAATCCGACGAGATAATGGTTTGTTCCATAGAGTTCTCCTTCCAAGCTACTTTTTAGCCCAAAGTTGATCGAAAAATCCACTCTTTTCCATTTCATCCAAGTAACGAGTATCGATCATTTCCTGCGGTTTAACTTTTTTCGCGCGGGGATCGGTTGCTGAGAGCTCGTCCAAGATAGCTTGTAGAGATTCCGGCTTGATGACCAGGCGCGGTTCCAAGACTTTGATCTCAGAATTGTACGCCGAGTCGAGCACGCTACGGTCGGTGACGCGTAGATATTTCCCCAGCACTTTGTAAACGAATTCCCGATCGGTGTGCATTAATTTGGCGGTTTCGGCCATTGCGCGCATGAAATTACCCATGACCTGCGGGCGCTTGGCCATCACCGAGCGCTTGGTCACGAACGCCGTTGCAGCGTAGGGGATTTTCAGATCGGGGCCGTAAATTACATAGTGATAACCCTTGGCGATCGCTTGAGCGTCCGTCGGCGGAGTGAGGTTGGCGACGTCAATCTGGCCGCTGACGAAGGCGGCAAAGGTCTCGGGGTCGCCGCCGGTTTGAATGAATTGAACGTCCTTATTAGCGTCCATGCCGTACCGGCGCAGCGCCTGGATCGTGAAATAGTGCGAGTTGCCGCCGATCCGGCTCACGCCGATCTTCTTGCCTTTCAAATCTTCCGGCTTCTTTATGTTGCCGCCGGCAACCAAGGTCTGGGTCATGGTGTTCTTAACGCCGCCGATAAATACGACGTCGGTGGAGCCGCGCAGGTACGCGGCGACGTTGCCGATGCCGCCGGTGACCGTCATCTCTGCATCACCGCCCAGTAACGCCGCGGTCACGATACCCGAAGATGAGACAAAGACCAGATTGAAATCGATATTGTATTTTTTAAATAGTCCCGCTTCCGTCGCCATCCACGGCATCGACTGCGACATGACGCGGGCGGAATGAATGCCGACTAATTTGTCGGGCGCCGCGGCGCCGTCGGCTCGGGAGACAACCGAAGCGATCACCAGCGCCAGCCAAAACCCGCATTGTCCTTTAATACAACGTCGCATCGAGGTAACCCGCCTTAAGGTTGTCCATAAAGTTCTCTGACAAATCCACTATCTTCTAACTCCTTTAGGAATCTATTGTCAAAGAAGTCCTTGGGATCCGCGGCAGCCGCTTTGGGATGGTCCGTAACCAGGAGAACCGACTTGATATGCTCTTCGGTAAAATAGGGCAGCTTGGGAAACACGCCGCGAAAGGAATTATAGGCTTCGTCGATAACCGGACCATCGTTGGTCGCCAGATAGCGCGCCAGAGCGCGCTTACTGATCTCAGGGTTCTCGTTGGTGATCTTGATGCTTGCCACGTAGGCTTTGAGAAAGGCGCGCACGCGATCCGGCTGCTGGCGTATCAAAACCCGGCGGGTGACCAGGCCGCTATGAACGTAAGGCAATTTTAGATCGGCGATATTGACGACTTCTTTGAAACCAAGGCGGCGCGCTAGAAGTGTGGTGGGCGCCGATAGCACCGACGCGCTGACGATACCGCGCTCCAAGGCTGCCAATGCTTCGCGCACGCCGCCGAGATAGAGAAATTTTACGTCTTGCCACGGTCGGAGGTTGTGGCGTCTGAGCAGCGCCACCGCGGCATGATCGGACGAGGCTCCCTTGGTCATCACGCCGATCACTTTTCCTTTGAGGCTTGGGACGTCATTAAGATCCGGGCTTGCGTAAAGCGAAAAGCCGTAGGTCGGCACGCTGGCCGCGATGCCGACGATGTCGGCACCGCTAAGAATCGCGTTGACAACAGCGCCACCGGAGCTGGCCATATCGACGTCGCCAGAAACTAGAGTCTGAGTTAGTCTGGCGCCACCGGAGATATAAATATTCTGCAAATCGAAACCATATTTCTGATCGAGTTTGGCCTCGGTCATCACCCAGATGGGCAGCATCGCTCCGCTGGGCTGTGGGTAGCCCATCCGTATGCCGATAGGAGACGTCGCCGCGCCAAACACGGAATAGAAAAATCCCAATTCAACAACTAAAAAACACAGGACCTTCGATATGCGTTTCATCGCACTGTGGATCATCATATGATAGGAGCGGGTTTGAACCCCGCCCCTACTTCGCCGGATTGACTTGGAACATTTCGCTTAAAGAGGCCTTAACTGATAGTTATGCCGAGAATCTTTCTTTCCAGCGTGGAATGGCCAACGGATTAACGACCGTATCGGGAACCTTGCCGTCGAGGATCGCGAGCATGCTTTGTGCCGCCATTCTTTGACCTGCCTCCGACGAGCCGGGGTTAGCGCCGATATTATGCGGGGTGAGAATCAACCGATATGGATCGATTTGACGGAGCGGGTTGTCCATCGGCATCGGCTCCTCATCGAATACATCGAGCGCGGCGCCGCCGATGATTTTTTCATTCAAAGCTTGGACCATATCGGCTTCTTTGATTGCAGGTCCGCGGGAAGTGTTGACAATAAATGCTGTCGGCTTCATGAGCTTGAGCTCGCGCATGCCGATCATCCCGCGCGTCTCTCTCGTCAATACTACATGCAATGTGACTAGATCCGATTCCTTCAAGAGCTCATCTAGCGAAACCATCTTGATGCCCAAGGATACAACGGTTTCCTGGGTCACGTAGGGATCGTAACCGAGGATCTTCATACCCCATGCGCCGAGACGTTTGGCGACGTTTTGACCGATGCGGCCAACGCCGATAATGCCAACCGTTTTCCCCAACATGAGCGTGCCCCGGTTTTGCAGCTCTTTCCAGCCGCCGTTGCGCATGAACGCCTCATTGAACTTGAGACGCTTGAACAGCGCCACCATCAGCCCCAGCGTCGCTTCGGCCAC
>Ga0075433_10002626_pt1 | contig 13713 bp, 12 predicted proteins | sample RhiMethybrSRZTD2_FD_75299 | JGI IMG/M metagenome (GOLD analysis project Ga0075433, IMG submission 75299) | Populus rhizosphere microbial communities from Tennessee, USA - Rhizosphere MetaG P. TD hybrid SRZTD2 | ecosystem: Host-associated > Plants > Roots > Rhizosphere > Soil | place: USA... | reverse complement strand
CTGGCGGGCAGATGCGAGATCAACCTTGCCGCCCAGCTCGTAGCTCAGGAGATCGCGATTAACGCTGCTGCCATACCCCTGCCGCGCCAGGTTTGCGACCTCGGGGCCACCGACTTCATGGCACTGAATTTGCACGGCTGGCCCGCTGGTGCGTTTGGAGGGCAGCAGCCAGTGCACCGAGACGAGGCCCTCGGGTCGCGACAGCGCCCCATATTTGGCCGCATTGGTCGCGAGTTCATGCATTACCATAGCTACGGGGTGCGTGTGGCGTCGGGGGTGAGGTAGACTGCGGGGCCGTGAAGCTTGGTCTTGGTTGCCGTCGCGTAGGGCGCCAGCCCGGCAAGCTGGCGCTGACGATCAAAGGCCCCAGCCATTGAGGCCGCGCACCGAAACGAGTTGGCTCTCGCCGCGGATGCTGGCCCACCCTGTCCAACTTTGCGTTCGGTTCTCCGACAATGCCGCGAAGGACGGCAATGTGGCGAGGGTTTTTCCCGAGCAGTGCCTCCGTCATCGGGTATCTGGCACGACCGCTCCGTTGTGCCCGGCATAAAGTCCCAGTTGTGCGCTGGCTCCGACATCCAGGTCGCGGAACAGCTGGGACACGACAGCGCCCTTGGTCGTCAACTTCACATAGTTGAAAAGCGACGGAACCAAGATGCAACGGCCAAAATCAAAACCGGCAAGCTAGTGCCGAAGTCGTGCCATTGGAACACCCGCCACTAATTTGCTGAACGAAACTTTCACGACCGTCCTGACGGCCGACGTTGCGCGCGCAGAACAAGGAGCCCGTGACAATCGCCCGTGTTAACCAACGCCGGCCGCGGCACGAGCCGTCGCGCCGTGCCCTCCCGGGTTCGGGCCAAACGGCCGCGGAGGCAGGCAGGTGCGAAACGCGCTGAAGCCCCGCGTGGCAAGGGCCCGCGCGCTAGGGTCTTGCCCCTAGGGGACATCAGTGATTGCGCCTATTTCGCACGCCACAAAAAGAGCGCCCCCTGTTCAGCCTACGCACGAGCATCGATTAAGGAGAATGGCGATGTCACTTGCAAAATCAAGCCTTGTTGCCCTTGCGGCCGGAGTGGTCGGCGTGACCCTCGGCGCAGGCGGAATGGCAATTGCTCAGTTCGGTATGTCGGGGCCGGGTTCGCAACTGGGAATGCCGCAGTATATGAAAGCGGAAACGTCGGCGGTTGCCGAGCTTGGCAACAATGAAGGCGTCTACGTCGACAAGACGACCTTCAAACTGCATATGGGTAAACCGAAAGCCACGCCAAGCGCAGACGCCCTGGGGAAAGGGGGCCACGAAGTATCCAACGGCGCCATCATCTATCGCTCCGGTGGCAAGCTCTACCTTGTGGACGCCACGCCGGCGTCAGACTAAGGCGAGGGTTGGCGCGCGGCTCGGCCCGGCCGAGCCGCGCGCATTTGCTAGGGGCGCGCTCGCTAGCGCACGCGGCGCGCCAAAGGGATCAGCGGGGCAGACACGCCGTCGCCACAGCGCTGGAATTATTTCACAGCCGAGCAGGCATTGGCGTCCGCGGCGCCAGGTAAGACTGTTTGGCCGGTATGCACGCGTCTGGAGGTTTATTGACGCGTGAACTTTTGCCTCCGACCGGCGATTATGATGCCGCCGTGCCAACCTCTACAGCTCGCAAGACTGCGAACGGCATGTTGGTCGGCGCATGCCAGATACACTAAAGTTGGTTCCGCTGACACCGCCTCGTCTGGCCCACGTCGACCAGGTCGCCGGAGCAACCCTTGACCCTGGCGAGCGCACGACATTGGCGCAGCCTCCCAGGGTATGGCGCTTATCCGTACGCGCGGTGTAAACAGGGGCAAGCGCCGCACACCAGGATTGAAATCGCTGGCCTTGGAATGACTTGCGGGCAAGCTGAGTTCTCCGCGGCGCAGGCGTGAAGTTTTCCCGGCGCGGCGATGGTTGCTTCAAGGGCGGATCCCCCTTTTAATTGCGCCGGCCGGGCGGTTAGGCGCTCGCGCGCCAAGCCTCATAAACACGACCCGCATGCACCTGACCGCCAGATGATGTATATGCGCTGTGCCAAGAACCCAGGCTGCGGCGATGAACACTTGAGTATGGGGAGATCGGATGACCCACGGCGTACACGCGGTGCAACATGAGGTTGAGCATGAGATCAAGCATGGTGCCCATGATGGAGGTCACGGCAATCTTCTCGACAACATCAACAAGAAGGTGGCGTTGCTGATTGGCGTGATGGCGCTGTTCCTTTCCTTGTCGGAGACGCTCGGCAAGAGCGCGCAAACAGCGGCCCTCGGCTATAATGTGGAGGCCTCAAACCTTTGGGCATTTTTTCAAGCCAAGAACATACGGCGCACCGTCGTCCTCACCGCAGCGGAGGAAATGGCGGTCACGGCTCCCGGCGCGCCCGACGCCGTCAAGGCGGCGGCAACGAAGCAGATCGAGACCTGGCAAAAGACGGCCGCGCGCTACCGCTCCGAGCCGGAGGTCCGCGAAGGTACGGTCGAGTTGGCCGAGCGTGCCAAGGAGATCGAGGGCAAACGCGATACCGCCCTGGCGAAGTATCACCACTACGAGGTCGCGTCGGCCGCTTTCCAGATCGGCATCGTCTTGGCGTCGGCAACCGTGATAACCGGCATGATCTTTCTCACCTGGCTCGCACTCGGTCTTGCAGGCTTTGGCCTCCTCTTTACTGCCATCGGCTTGCTCGCGCCCCATGCCGTGCATTTGTTTTGACGGACAAACAGGGAATGTTACCTCGGGGTGGGGCGCTCGCAGGCGTGCCTCGCGCTGCGAGCCCAGCTCGGTCGCCGATCCGCTCACCGGCTCGTGCATTGGCGGCGCTGCCGCTCGCCCCACCTTCTGCCGACGCACGCTAACGGCATGCGCTGGCTCTCGTCAGCGCCCGACCCGCCAGCCCGATTTGGCGATAAACTTTTCAAAAAAAGCAGGCTCATAGGCCTCTTCGGGGGTTTCGCGTACCATTGCATCCAACTCATGCGCATCGTTACCAACGAGAATGCGCCAGCGCCCCGCTCTGACGCCGTCGAGAATAATTGTGGCGGCGCTGGCCGCAGTGGTCGGAGCGTTTTCGCGGAATTGACGGGCCCGTTCTACGGCCAATGCCTGCAGATCCGCATCCGATACTTGCGACAGATCCCGCCCACTCGCAGCCAACCGGATACGCATTTGCGCCAGTTCCTCCGCGTTCAGGATTTCGGAATCGGTGTCATACTGAACGCGGCGCGAGTTAGCGACAATCGACGTGCCGATGTGCCCCGGCATGACGACAGAGCACTTGACGTGAGGTGCGTTGACTTGCAGATCGGCGATCAGGGCCTCGCTGAAGCCTTTGACGGCAAACTTGGCGGCACAATAGGCTGTATGCGGCACATTTGGTCCCACCGACGCCCAAAAGCCGTTGACGCTACTCGTGTTGATGATGTGCGCTGCATCCGCCTGCAGCAGCATGGGCAGGAAGGCGCGCGTACAGTAATAAACCCCGCCCCAACAGATGTTAAAGGTCTTCTCCCATTGTACGCGGCTGTTGCTGAAAAGGCTTCCCCCTCCGCCAATTCCCGCATTGTTGAAAAGCAAATGGATCTTGTCGGTATCGTGCTCGCGCGCGAGCGCGTCGCGAAAGTGCAAGACCTGAGCTTCAGCGGAGACGTCGGTGAGGTGGCTGGTGATGCGGATACCGCGGGACACCTCTTGGCTGCGGCACAGAGCGCGCGTCTCGGTCATGCCCGCGGCGGAAATATCGCACATCGCCACGTGGCAGCCCTCGGCGACAAGCTGGCACACCAGCTCGCGCCCGATACCGCTACCGCCACCGGTGACCACCGCAAGCTTGCCCGCAAAAGTGCGCATTCCGGCCTCCATTCCCCCGGCCCCGCCAGCAGCGACAAAGGGCCCGCTTCGCCGTTTCGTAGCCTGTCCTTGCCGAGCACAACTTATACCGTTGAGGCGCTGCGCCAAAGGTGAGGTTTGCCGGGGCGGCCCTCATTGCATCCGAGCCGGGGTGCCTAGCCCCGTGCCGGTCCGCGCGCGACAACGTAGCGCTTCGTGGCCGCTGTCTTCGCGCGAGACCGCGCGCCGCGCTGGCATTGCTTTGGCAATTGCGGCGGCATTCCCCGTCAGGTTCGGGGGGCCCGTGGCGGTGCGGGCCGGTTCGGCTTCGCTTGGGTTGCCCAACGCTCGGCCCATGCGTGCAAGGGTAATATCAAGGCTAGCAAAGATTTTCCTGCCGCGCTCAGGCGATAGCCGCCGCCGTGCTCGACAATACCCGCCACGCGCAGCTCGCTCAGCCGGCTATTGAGCACGCTGGGATTGGTGTCGGCGGCGATCTGCAGCGCCCGAAAGGTGAGCGGCCCCTGCGCTATGGACAGCTCCCACAGGATGCGCAAGGTCATTCGACGTCCGAGGAGATCGAGCAACACCATGATCGGACGGCCGGAGCGCGAGCCGCGCGCGCGGCGGCCGGGTAGCACTACACTTGACATGCTATATTTTCCATAGCAAAAGGAAGCCTGCATTTGCTACGTAACTTATAGCAGGAGGTCCGCGATGGGGAGCCGGTTGGCCGCGGCGGAGCCGCCCTATGCACCGAAGATACAGGAGTGCTTTGACCGATTGATGCCCAAGGGGTTTCAACCGCTTCGACTGTTCACGACGCTTGCGCGCGATCAGCGCCTCTTTGACCGCTTCATGCGGGGTGCCCCGCTCGGCCTCGGCTACCTGACGCTGCGCCAGCGCGAGATCGTCATCAACAGAGTGACCGCGCTATGCGGGTCCGAGTACGAATGGGGCGTGCATATCGCCTTCTTTGCAGGACGTGTTGGTTTTGGCCAAGATGAGATCATATCGACCGTCAAAGGTGGCGCGAGCGATCCGGTTTGGAGCGATGAGGAACGCCTGTTGCTCACCGTTTGCGATCAACTGCAGGAAACCTGCGATATTGACGATGAGACCTGGCAGGCTCTGCGGCGCAGCTTCAGGGATGAAGCTTTGCTCGAGGTTCTCATGCTCGCCGGCTACTATCGAATGATTAGCTACTTCAGCAATGCCCTGAGGCTGCCGCTCGAGCCCTTTGGGGCGCGCTTTCCGGCTTAAGCCAGCCGCAGAAAGAAAGCCGCGCGGCCAACGCCCGGGCGCCGGCCTCAATCGGAACTGCGGCGACAGCCTGCGAACAGGTCGAGCTTTGCGTCATAGACGCGGGTTTCGATGTCCAGAAGCCCGAGCATGGAATGAAACAGATTATCCTGGCTTACTCTTTGTTCCCGCCGGCCAGCAATACAACCCGTATCCACGGCGAATGCCTGCTGGTAGCGGGGTGACAGCCAAAGCAGCATCGGAATGTGCTTTTGCACCTCCGGCGCCAGAGCATAGGGCATCCCATGCAGGTATAAATTGCTTTCGCCGAGAGATTCCCCGTGATCAGACAAGTAGATCAGCGCCGTCGCAAGTCCCGCCTTGTCCTCGCGCTGCAGCAGCGCGATCAACTCGGCTAACACATAGTCCGTGTAGACGATGGTATTGTCGTAGGCATTCACGATCTCGTCCCTGCTGCAGCGGCTGAATTGTGCCTCCTTGCAGGCGGGCTTGAAATGCTCGAAGCGCTGGGGATAGCGCTTGTAATAGGCTGGCCCGTGACTGCCCATCATATGCAGCACGAACAAGCCGTCCCGGTCGAGCGCGCTTATCCGCTCGGGCAGATCGCGCAAGAGCGCTTCGTCAAGCGCGTCCGCAATCTCATAGAACGGACGCGGCTTCGTCTCGGTCAAAACTTCGGTCGGAACGCGCAGGCAAACGCCCTTGCAACCCGATTGGTTCTCGCGCCAGCGCACCGCAAAGCCCGCACGCTGCACGACGTCAAGCAGGTTCTCCTGGCGCGCCGCACGCGCGGGGTCGAATTTCGCCCTGCCGAGATTGGAGAACATGCAGGGCAGCGAAAGGGCGGTGTCGGTTCCGCATGAATAGGCTTGCGGAAAGTTGATCAAACCCGCGACTTCGCTCAGCCGCGGGTTGGTCGCGCGAGCATAGCCGTTGAGGGAGAAGTTCCGCGCACGCGCGGTTTCGCCGACAACAATGACGGTCAATGAACGTCCCTTGCGCGCCAGCCACGCCTCACTCCTGCGTGCATCCTCGGCAAGGGAGGCAAGCTTATGAGGGGTGCTGGAGGTCCTTTTTGCGACGTACTTGTAAATCGCGTGCAGGGAATTGGTCGGGGACAGGAAATAGAGGAGTTGCCGCTGCTCGCGAAACACGGACATAAAGCTGTTGGTGAACGGTAGAATTGCGGCAACGACAATGACAAGCGATGCCAGCGCAGCCAGCGTGCGGGTGAGAAGTGCACGCCCGAGCGAACCATAGTCGAGGTGGACGTGCCACAACAGGTAGATCGGCAGCGCTCCCGCCAAAAGCAGATACCCGGCCAGTTTGACCGTCAAAAGATCGCGCACCTCGGCAGCATTGGTCTCGACAATGTTGCGCAGCAGGCCGGCATCGATGGCGGTGCCGTACTCGTCCATGAAATAGGAGGCCGTGGCGGCAACGAGCAGCAACAGCGTGATTGCCGGCTTGAAAACGTAAGGTATGGCAAAGGCCCCAAACAGCAGATTGAAGATGACGAGGCTAACCACCAGAACACTGGCGAGGAACAGCCATTCAAATGCGCCGCTTGGGGCCACGGTTTGATAGAGCTGTCGCCAGAAATGCGCGTTAAGGCAGACAAGGACGAACCCTGCCACGAGAAAAGCGCAGACCTCTGGGCGCAGGCGAAGTTTTGGCATGGTTCCTATGGGACGTCCGCCGCGTTGAAACCGCGGTTCCGTTGCGAGCCTGCCACGCCTTTGTCCTTGCGGCATCGGGCAACAGGGAAAGCCCGCCGGGGTGTGGCCCGAATGCCATCCGGCGCACCCCACGCTGGGCTGGGCAGCCGGCCATACACATGGCTGGAATCGGCCACCGCGGTCAAGCGTGCCTGGCGCAATATGCGCAAGCGCCGCGGTCGCCGGCACTGGCCGGCGCCTTGCATGCTAGCCAGAGCCTTCGCTGGTCCAGATGGAGACCCCTCGTGACCCATTCCCTTGCTTCGCTCCTGGCCGCGCATCGCGCCCGCACCGCAACGCCCGTGGAGACAATCAAGACCACCTTCCGGCGCATTCGCGAGGTCGATGATCCGGCAATCTTCATTAGCCTGCGCGAAGAAGCCGCGGTGCTGAGCGAGGCAGGGGCGCTTGCGGCCAAGGGGGACAGTAGCCTGCCTCTTTATGGCATACCTGTGGCCATCAAGGACAACATCGATGTCGCCGGGCTTGCGACAACGGCTGCCTGTCCGGCCTACGCCTACACTCCCGAGCGCGACGCAACGGCCGTTGAGCTCATCAAGGCAGCCGGCGCACTGATCGTTGGCAAGACCAACCTCGATCAGTTCGCCACTGGCCTCGTCGGGACACGCTCGCCCCACGGGACGCCCCGCAATGCCCTACGCGGGGACCTGATAGCTGGAGGGTCCAGCTCGGGGTCGGCCGTGGCCGTCGCCACCGGTATCGTTCCCCTCGCCTTGGGTACGGACACCGCAGGCTCGGGACGCGTGCCCGCGGCGCTCAACAACATCGTCGGCTGCAAGCCCAGCCGGGGCCTGGTGTCGACGTACGGGGTCGTACCTGCCTGCCGCTCGCTGGATTGCGTATCCGTGTTCGCCTTGACGGCCGCCGATGCATTCGCGGCGTTGCAGGTGCTTGCCGGCCCGGATCGCCGTGACCCCTACTCGCGTGCCCTTGGGCTGGGTCCGCTGATGACGCCGCCGCGGCTCCGCGTCGGCGTACCCAGCCAAAACGACCGCATCTTCCTCGGTGATCGTCAGGCCGCAGCGGCCTTTGCCGCCGCGGAGCGCGTCGCTCAACAGCTTGGCGGTCGTCTCGTTGGCGTCGACCTCAGCTCGTTTTTCGAGACCGCCCAGCTGCTCTATGAAGGCCCTTGTCTGGCGGAGCGCACCGCGGCGGTCGGAGACTTCATTGCACGGGAGCCAGCGCGCGTTCACCCGATCACACGGCAAATCATCGCCCGGGGCCGCGGCTATAGCGCCGTGGACGTGTTCCGCAGTCAACAACGCCTCCAGGAATTGCGGACCCTTGCCGCAGACGAGCTTGCCAAATGCGACGTGCTCATGCTCCCCAGCATCCCCAGACCCTGCACGCTTGCCGAAGTGGCGGCCGATCCGATCGGCGTCAACGCGCAGCTGGGAACCTACAGCAATTTTGCCAATCTGCTCGACATGGCCGCTCTGGCCTGCCCAGTATCCCTGGCGCCCGACGGCACACCCTATGGCGTGACATTTCTGGCCCCGGCGGGGCGCGATGCGGAACTTGCGGGCCTTGCTGTCGCCTTCCAGGCGCAAACGCAACTCCCGCTCGGTGCGCTCGGGCTGCGGCCGCCGGCGTGCCTGCCGCCGGCAACGGCCGCGCGCACGGACGAAATTGTGATCGCGGTCGCCGGCGCCCACCGGCTCGGAATGCCGCTCAACCACGAGCTGACCGCCGTTGGCGCGCGCTACCTCGAAAGCGTCTGGACGGCTCCCGACTACCGGCTGTTCTTGCTGGGGGACAGCGAGCCGCGCAAACCCGGCCTGTTGCGGGTAAAGGCCGGATCGGGAGCCGAGATCGAGCTTGAAACTTGGGCGCTTTGCGCCAAAGGGTTTGGCCGCTTCGTCGCCGCGCTGCCGCCGCCAATGTCGATTGGAACGCTGCGGCTGCGCGACGGACGCCTCGCCAAGGGCTTCCTCGTCGAAGCGGAAAGCGTAACGGACGCGCGCGACATTTCGGGCTATGGCAGTTGGCCCGCCTTCTTGGCGGCGGCACGCTGAGCGCCGTTAGGCGCTAGGCCTTGCCCGGCTCATCGATCAAGCTGACGTGGGCGGCGACAATCAGCCAACCTTGCGGCAAGCGAACCCAAGTCTGCATCTGTCGACCCACTTTGCCGGCCGCACTCTCCCGGTAAAACAGCGTGGAGGCGACCGCGAAGTCGCGACCGTAAGTGGTAATGACCGTTCTGGCCCGCCGACGCGCCAAGCCCTTGGGCGAGCGTCGGGCGCGAAACGCGGCCACCTCCGCATGGCCATAGAGATTCTCGGCCAGGCCATAACGGATCGTGCGCGCATCCTCGTGGAAGAGGGCATCGAGCGTGGCAACATCGTTGCTGAGGAGGGCCTGCTCGTAACGCTCGAACGCCGATCTTACCTGCGCCACGACGTCGGGCAGATCAATTTCCATGCTTCGACCTATCTGGGTGGTCGCGGTGCCAGGGCCACCCCATGTTTTTCCAAGCCATAGGCAATGCGCAAAGCGACGTCCTCGCGCCACGGCGGCACGACAATCTGCACCCCGATCGGTAGGGGCTGCAAGGGGACCGGTACGACGACGACAGGCAGGCCGACAAAGGAGATGGGCTGCGTAAAGATGCCGATATTGGGTCTAAGCGGCACCTCGGCACCGTCGAGCTGGACGGTCTGCTGGCCGAGGCGGGGAGCCGCAAAGGGCGTGGCGGGTGCCACAATAGCATCAAGGTTTGCGAATAGCTTCAGGACCTGTTCACGGTACCAGCGCCGGAACTTCTGCGCCTTGACGATAAAGGCCGCCGGCAGCATGGCCCCGGCGATCAGGCGGTCGCGCACGGCCGGATCGAAATCGGCGGCCCCTCGGCGCAGGCGGTCCAGGTGCAATGCGGCCGCTTCAGCCGCGGTTATAACGTAAGCCGCAGCGCGCGCCCGCCCGGCCTCGGGAAGCTCAACCTCATCGGCGGCGCCCAAGTCGGCCGCGACCCGAGCAACCGCTTCTTGCGCCGCCGGGGAGAGACCGCGCCTGAAATAGCCGCCGGCCACCGCCACCCGCAGCCCGCCCATCCCATGCTCTAGACCCGGCACCGCCGGTTCGATGGGACGATCGACGCAGACGGGATCGGACGCATCGTAGCCCTGCATGGCATCGTACGCGAGCGCCAGATCGAGGCTCGAGCGCGCCAGCGGACCCAAATGATCGAAGCTCGCCACGAACGGGAAGCTGCGCGCACGCGAAAGTCGACCATAGGTCGGCTTGAGGCCGAATAGCCCGCAAAAGGAGGCCGGCACGCGGATCGAACCGTTGGTGTCCGAACCGAGCGCCAGCGGCACCAAATCGCCGGCCACCGCAGCGCCGGAGCCGCCCGACGATCCCCCGGCCATCAGGCCCAGCTCATGCGGGTTGCGCGAGGCCCCGTAATGGGCGTTCTCGCCGGTGAAGTCGTAGGCGTATTCGCCCATGTTGAGGGCGCCCACCAGCACGGCGCCTGCCGCTTCGAGCCGAGTGATCAAAGGCGAATCGAGCTCGGCGGGAGGCCGGCCACGATTGATGCGCGATCCAGCCAAGGTCGCCAGCCCCGCCACGTCGATCAGGTTCTTGACGGCAAAGGGTACGCCCGCAAGCGGCCCGGCGGACTTGCCCGCTCGCAAGTCCAAATCGACGGCCCGTGCCTTGGCGAGGGCACGCTCCGGGGTCAGAGCCGTGAAGGCGTTAAGCGCATGGTCGTGCTGCTTGATACGCTGGAGCGTCGCCTCGATCACGGCCACCGCGGTGCTGCGTCCGCTCACGACCTCGCCAGCGATGTCGGCGGCTGTGCGCCAGGGGTCCATCACTTCAGGTCTCAAACACGGGTGCCGGCTCGAGCTCGTCCGGCAGGTCGAACTCCGCCACCTCTTGGCCAAGCCGCCAGGTCACTTGCAAATGCGCGCGTATCTGCGGCCTCCACGCCGGTTCGACCGGCAACGCCAAAGCCGCAGCAGCGGCCTCGATGAAGGCATCGAGCGGCCAATCCTTTGCTTCACGCATGCCCGGTATCCTTATGAGAGAATGGGAGGCCCATGTCAGTGGCCAATCCGGATATAGCGCCGAGCGCGCGCCGGCGGAAGCGGCGGCTCCCTGACCAATCGGGCAGAGAGCACGATCGGTCCTATTCTGCCGGAACCGCGACCAACGAGGCCTCCGGCACCTCCGCGCTAAGGCCCTGGTGCTGCCGCGCCAGAGCGAAGAAAAAGATCGCAACCGCGCCATAGGCCAACGCAACGCTGGGGGAGACGGCGATGCCAACGGCTTCACCGTGCATGAAGCCGAAGAAGGCCAAGACTGACCCGACCGCGGCGAAGACGGCGGCGGCAAGGAAATCTCTGTTGATAATAAAGGCGGCAATTGCGCCGAAGACGAGCCCGGTCAGGATGGCGCCGCCGCCCAGAACTTCGAGCCCTCGATAGAGCACGCCGACGCCGCCGAGCTTTTCCATGCCAACCGCATGTGCGTTCGTGCCCGCGGCGGCGAGCGCACCGTCGATCAGCGTTTTGCACCATGCGGCCAGATGCGGGATCAAGGCGAGTACCACGGCGGGCGCATGCCGCAGCGGTGTTTCCTGAAAAGCCTGTGCACCGATTAGCATGCCGATGTAGAGCAGGATCGGTGAGATGGCCACGACCGGAATGAGCGACAGCAGCAGGGCGATGAGCCCGCACGAGGACAGCACGATCACCATCAGGCCGGTGGCGGCCGAATAGCCAATGCGTCCCCCCATGGATTTCCAGCCGGGATGGCCGATGTAAACGGCGTTGATGAACGGATTGCCCATCAGGCAGCCGATGAGGCTCACGACGCCATCGGCCGTGAGCACCTGCGTCGTCGGATAGGCGTCGCCGGCGGCTTCCGCGCTCTCCACATTGTCCATCGCCTCGACCAGATCGTAGATGCCAAACGGTATGGCGGTGACAAGGATAATGCCGAGGTACTCGAAGCCGGCGAAAACGTGCGCATGGGCCGGCAGTGGCAGCGCGAAGCCGAAGTTGGCAAACGCCTGGCCGACTTTTGCGAGGCTCATGGAGCCAAAGTCGAGACCGACCAGGGTCGAGCCCCACGCAATGAGCATGCCGGCGGCGATGGCAACCAGACCCGCCGGGATCCCGCGCGGATAGCGGACCCCGCCAAACCAGGCGACAAGGATCACGGCAAAGCAGGGGATACCGATCATAGGCGTCATGAACATTTCCAACGCTGGCCGCATCGAGATGAAGGTGATGGAGACGCCCGCGAGCGTGCCCAACAGAGCGGCCCGCGGGGTGATGCGACGGATGTAGGGCGCGATGACGCCGCCAATCATCAGGATGAAGCTCTGGAAGAACACCCAGACCAGGCCCGCCTGCCAACCCTTGATGGGATCTCCCGTTTTCAAAGTAATGGGCAACATAATGACGAATGTGACGACGAACATGTGCGGGACGCTGACGCCGGAAGGCAGCGCGCACACATCGGCGCGACCGGTCCGTTTTGCCAACCGGTAGGCCAAGAAGGCGTAGTAAAAGGTCGAAAGGCACAACATGAGGCCGAGTGCCGGGAGGATGCGGCCAAACACGAGCGCATCGGGCATCTTGAGAACGAACCGGAGCAGGCCCGTCAGCACCAGCATGTTGACGAGTATGTTGGTGCCGAAGCCGAAAAAGGCGTTCCAGTCACCCGACGTCCACAGGGCGGGTCTTGGATGTTCTGCGAGCGCTGCTGCCATGTTTCGTCCCCTCGATATACCCTCGACGCTCGCCGATGCGTCAAAGGCTGAGGCGAGAGGGGCAAAAGCCGTGCCAGACGCAAAATGAGCTCGCGTGCCGGGCTTTGCCGTACCTTCTTGGGGTGCAGCCCAAGGGCAACTGCTCAGCAACTCACCGTCCTGATCATTTCCTGACCAGAAAAGCGCACCACCGGCTCTATGCCGGGCCGCCTGGCTGTCCGTCCAGCGCAGTAAGCGCATGTCGGGAAGTGGAGACCCAACCGAAAATGCCGCCCTGCGCCTTGATCATGGCGAGGCCGACCTCGTGAAACTGCGGAAAATACGAGGCGCAGCAGTCGCCCAGCACCACACAGCGAAAGCCGCGATCGTTGGCCTCGCGCACTGTGGTGTTGACACAGACCTCCGTGGTCACGCCGCACACGAGCAGAGTTTCGATGCCGCGGTCGTGCAGCAGGGGCTCGAGTCCGGTCCGATAGAAAGCCCCCTTTCCCGGCTTGTCGATCACAGGTTCTCCACGCATGGGGTAGAGCGGTGCAATGATGTCATGACCAGGTTCTCCGCGCACGAGAATGCGCCCCATGGGGCCTGGCGCACCAATCCGCAACTTGGGTTCGCCGCGCTCCAGCTTGGCCGCCGGCGCGTCGGACAGATCGGGACGGTGACCTTCGCGGGTGTGGATCACCAAAAGCCCGCATCGCCGAGCGGCATCGAGCACAACCCGGCAAGGTTCGACCGCAGCTGCAAGACGGGTCACATCATTGCCGAGCGCTTCGCCGAAGCCACCAGGCTCGAGGAAATCGCGCTGCATGTCGATGATGATAAGCGCGGTTCTGTGGAGGTCGAACCTCAGGGCACAAGGTTCGGCTTCGATGGTTGCAAGCGGCATGGTGTGGGACCGGCTGGGTGAACAGTGGGCGGCGTGGCCGCGCCTCCTGGTGATGACAGCGTCGAGCAAGATCGGGGCCAGATCGCGCCTCGCGTCGTGACTTCGAAGACGAGCGTCCCGCGGCGCCGCGATGGAGCCAGCCCGATCACTTTTGCGGCAGGGTTCTGCCTAGCCTCCGAGCAGAAGGACCGTCGCAAGCGTGCGCCCGCGCACCGGCGTGCGGCTTGGGATGCGCCCGAGCCAAAGGGATTGTGCTGCA
>Ga0075433_10002625_pt1 | contig 13713 bp, 11 predicted proteins | sample RhiMethybrSRZTD2_FD_75299 | JGI IMG/M metagenome (GOLD analysis project Ga0075433, IMG submission 75299) | Populus rhizosphere microbial communities from Tennessee, USA - Rhizosphere MetaG P. TD hybrid SRZTD2 | ecosystem: Host-associated > Plants > Roots > Rhizosphere > Soil | place: USA... | reverse complement strand
CACCCATTATATTTTCGGAATGCGCAAGGTTTTGCTGATCATCGCGCAGCCGTTGATGAAGAAGAGCAGCGAGAACGGATGCCAGTGAACGCCGGCAATTTCAAGCAAGCCGAGCGGCAATTGGTCGCCGATCCGATCGAAAAATACACACAGGGCAAGCAAGACAACGAGAATCAGGCTCGAAGGGATTGGCGTTCCTTCATAGTATTTCACCTTACCGGCGGGGCCGGCGAGCTCGGCCGCGGTGACATTATAGCGGGCCAGTCGACTGATCCCGCAGCTCACGAAAAATATCAGCAAAACCACATCTACTGCGCCGCGCATACCCAAGGCGTACGCGAGGGCGGCGGGAGCAACACCGAAGCTCACGATATCGGCCAGCGAATCCAGTTCTTGCCCGAACAGAGACTGCTCACGGTGGTGGCGCGCGACTTTGCCGTCAGCTATATCCAGAACTAGCGCCAGCGGCAAAAGCCCGAGGGCGAGATAAATGCGCCAGTGCTCGGGGGCTGTCAGATAGCTCATGGCGGAGAAGACCGAAGACGTTCCTGCCGCGCCATTGGCAAGCGTGATCAAGTCCGCGAGCTGATAGCTGCGGAGCATCGAGAAGTGGACGTGTTTTTTTTCCTCGGCCATGGTTCGATCTCTTATAGACGGTGCGGTCGTGAGCTCGTCCTGCGGCCGGCTATTCCTGAGGAAAAACCTGGTAAAACTTCTGCGCCGCCTCGGCGCTGCCGCAGATATAGACCGCATCATCAGGCTCGTAACGAAAATCGGCAGCAAATTCGACCAGCAAGTGTTCGCCGCGCTCGATGGCGACAACCGTACAGCCTGTTTTGACGCGAATCTCGGATTCTCCCGGATGGTATTTTTCCAGGCCTCGCGTCGATACTTTGATGACGCGGAGCTCGGGATCGACGGCGACGGACTCTTTGCCGAGCAATCGCCAAGCGAGGAGTTGTCCGGAGACTTGACTGATGGAAAGCGCGAAATCTGCGCCGGCAGCATAGATGCGCTCGAGGTTTTCAGCTCGGTTCACTCGCGCAATCACCGGAACATCGGGAGCGAGATCTTTGAAGATCACCGTGGCGAAGAGCGTCGTGGAATCGGTATTCAGCGCCAGGATAACCGCCTGGACATTTTCGACTCCTGCTTGCTTCAAGAGTTGAGTATCGAGGACATTACCGACCCGATTCACAGCTGGGCCGGGCTGCGTGTCGATGAGAAAAGTTTCTTCGCCGGCATCCGTCAACAACTCGGCGACTTTGCGGCCCACTTCTCCGGCCCCGGCGATTAAAAACCGTCCGTGCCGCCGCAACTGCCGAGCTCCGGCGCAAACGGTCATAAAGCGCTGCAGACTTTCGGCATTGCCGACGAGCACCAGGATGCCGCCTGGCTCGAGACGCATCTCAGGGGTCGGCGGCGTGATCAACTTGCCACCGATCCATTGGCCGATGACGGTTACGCCCGTATGCTGGCCAAAGTCTGCTTCGGCCAAGGTTTTACCACCGAGGATACTGTCGCGCATAATGCGCGCTTCGCCAACCTGGAGTTTATGACCGAGATGCTGAATTCCGGCGACCGTTGGACTGACTTTTTGACTTGCGCGGGCCGCGAGAGCGGCGCCGAGCACGTGCCGTGGCGTATATGCGCCGTTCGCGCCGGCAAGAATCAGCGGCTCACGATGGTACGGATCTTCGACTAACGCCAGGATCTCGCCTTTGAACCCGAGTTGACGAGCGGCAAGAATCGTCGCGGCGTTTCGATCATCTGTGCTATTGACAATCAGGGCTCGAGCCTGGTGCAGATGTGTCTTTTGCAGCACTCCTTCATCGATGTTGCCGTATATGACTCGATGGCCTTGTTCATGTAGGCGGCGCCCGTCATTTTCGTCTTCTTCGATTACGACGGTGGCGATGTTGGCCTGTTCCAATTCGGTCAGCAAAGTCGCGACCGGCGGACCGTAATCGAAAATCACTACGTGATCGCGGAGCATTGGGATTTGTTGAGGCAGACGAGTTTCGAACCGCTCTTCGAAAAACGGAATCAAGTAGAATGGAAAGACCAAAAAAACCAGAAATACGCCGATAAACTGCACCAGAACGACATAGGAAACCATGATCGGGTGGTTCCAGCCGGAGTCGCGGCCGTAGCCGGTCGTGGACAGCGATTCGCCCGCCCATTCCAAAGCGTCCCAGAAGCCGCGTGGCTTGCCTTCGAGGTAGGTCATGCCCACCATATAAAGCACGGTGGTGACAATCAGCAGAACAAAGAGCACGCCGAGCAAAATCAGCAGGCGTTTATGGGAGCGCAGCATTGAGCTTGTACTGGATTTTCGAAAAGTCCTGCTCGCTGGCCTTGTTTCTCCGTTTGCCGAGCAAGCAAGCAGCAAATTGCTAGCATGAGGTGAGAATGGTCTTCAAGTTTGTTCTTAAACTTATAATCGGAGAGCGAGCGGGTGAGAAAGTTCTGCCCCGATCATTTGTTCACACGGATGGACCAAGTTCCGGATTCGCTGCCGCCCGTCCACAAACCGTTGATGGCCTGTTTCGCCGCGGCGGCAAACAACTCTGAAAAGCGCACGTTGCGCATATGAGGAAAATCAGCGGACCAACTCCCGGAATACTCCGTTTCCCGGGATTCGGCGGCGGCGTGCCATACGCCGTTCCAGCCCGTCGAGTGTTTGTCCGCGCTCCAGGTACCCCGCATCATCGTCGAGCCATTGGGTCCGGTCAACGTCCATCCGCCAGCCGCGGTTTCGTTCGTGGCATTCGGTGTAACAGTCCAGGTGCCGCTGAAAATCCGGCCCTCAGGGGTACGGGCGCTCCAGGTGGATGAACCGGACTCTTTTTCGCGGAAACTATCTTTGGCTTCGTTGCTGATGACGACATCGATACCACGCACCCAGCCAATTAAGCCCCGCTTGGTCCGCACCATGTACCAGACCTGGCCGCCGATGGACTCGGCGATTGGAACCAGAATTTCGTCTTTTTCCAGAGTCGCGATGCGATCGGTTTCGGGATCTTGCCGGGCATACAAGGCAACGCCGGTTTCTCGCGCCGTCAGCACGGGAACCGATTCCGCGCCCTCAATACTGATGAGTGGCGTCAGCCAAAACAGAAGCGCGATCAGGAGGCCGGAACAAATACGCGCGCAGTTCATTCTCATCTCCTTGCTCGAAATGCTAAGAAAAATTACTGCGCGTCATTATAGTCTATTTTGGCGGCGGAGTGAGAATGAAACGTTCGCGGTGGCAGGCTGAAGATCGGAAACGACGAGACGGTATTAACCTAAAAAAATAAATGCGACGACCAAGCAGCAAAAACAGCAGCGGAACAAGAGCACACCACCAAAAATCCCCTCTTTTGGCAAAGAGGGGATTTAAGGTGTTACGAAAGCACCGTGTTAGGTGGAGCTCGCAGGAGTTACGCTGCGGGCCGAAGCTCAACTACCGTTTCAGTCGGCTCAATAGCGGCATGCTCTTCTTCCCGGGCCAACAAAAAGAAATTGGCTGCAACTAGACTTCCGATGCAAACACCCGCGGACAAGCCGAACACCACAGAAGCCAGTAGCGCGAACCCACCTTCGGCTAGGGCATCCGCAGCGCCAACCCAGGTGATCGAGGCAGCGAAGATTGCACCGACAATAACCCCATGAAGACGATGTTTGTGCATGCGTTCCTCCCGACGATTTTTGAGCCTTGCTTGAGCAACCAGCGCGCCAGAACAAACCGAGAAAATACCTGCGAATTCTTCGATATGCCGGGACCCGATTCTCATTTCGGCGAAAATGCCTGCGAATTTTCCGATCGATAAGAAGCCGCGAGATGTCCGCCGGCCAAGCTAATTTTCTGTCGATGGGGTTGATCGGTAGACGCTCAGGCGAAGCGCATGATATACGAATAAGCACCATCATGCGGCTCTAGGTCCACGAGAACGCTCGTTTTCCTCCGGCCAATTTGGAGACTGCTCTGCGTTCAACATCGGCCAAGCAAGAAACACTTTCGGACATCGATCCAGCGCCAGAAACGCTTTCATATCCGCTCGAACTGCTGATTCGTCTGCGTGCTTTCGAAGCACTACGCCACCGCGAGTACCGGCTGCTTTGGTACGGCCAGGTCTTCGCGTCCATGGGCACTTGGATGGATCAGGTGACGCGCGGCTGGTTGATCTATGAGCTGACCAGTTCGGCGCTTCAGCTCGGAATGGTGCGCGGAATTCAGGCGATCCCGTTCCTCTTGCTGTCGCCGATCGCCGGCACTACCGCCGACCGTTACTCGCGGAAGTTCCAAGTCGTTGGGGCGCAATTCGCGAACGGATTTTTGTACGCGGTTACCGCCGTTTTGATTTTTACTGCCCTGATCGAGCCGTGGCATGTCTACGTGACGGCGTTTTTGATGGCCTGCGTCCAAGTATTTCTTCAACCCTCGCGGGCCGCAATGATTTCAGACACCGTGCCGGCCAAAACTTTAACCAACGCGATCGGACTCAACGCGGTGGTTTTCAACATGGCGCGAAGCACCGGGCCGGCACTCTCGGGTCTGCTGATCTCAATGTTCGGCACCGGAATATCGTACAGCGTGCAAGCGGTTTTTTTCTTAATGGCTACAATCTGGACCATGCAAATGAGCACGTCGCGTTACAACTCGCCGTTGCCTGACCACGAGACTCCTAAGGAAAGCTTCGGCCAAAGCATCATCGAAGGATGGAAGTTCAGCTGGCGGAAACTCGAAGTGCGCAGCGGTATTCTCGTAGTGATCATCGCGGCGTTGTTCATGATCCCGTTCAGCACTCTGCTGCCCGTGTTTGCCCGTGATTTGCTGCACGTCGGCGCACAAGGACAAGGATTACTGTTAACAGCGATGGGAGTAGGCGCGCTTGGCAGCTCTTTGATGATCGCCTCCCTCGGCGATCGCATGCCGCGCGGCCTATTAATGATCGGCGGCGTCGCGCTTTACGGCGTGTTGGTGATGGTTTTCTCATTCTCGTCATGGTTTTCTTTTTCCATGGCGCTGATGGCGATCATCGGAATTTGCCACGTCAGTTCCCATGCTCTGGTGCAGACGGTGATCCAAACCTATTCGCCTCCCGAATTCCGCGGTCGGACGATTGCGATTTTTCACATGACGCAAGTATTGCTGTTGCTCGGAGGATTGCTCGTGGGCGCCTTGTCGGCGTTAATGGGCGCGCCTCTGGCCGCCGCTTCCATGAGCATGGTCGGTACGTTGTGCATGATCATGCTGTATATCGCTGCGCCGCAGGCGCGCGACATCAAGTAACCCACAAACAGATTTAGACTATTGGAGCGTTTCTGGATCCATCGTCCGGCGAAAAATTCATTGCGGCGCCCGAAAACACGAACGGAGCTCGGACAGTGCCGGTGCGCGGCGGCCGAGGGCGACTTGCGTCTCTATCGCGGATCCGTGCGCTGGCCTCGCTCCAGCACCGCAACTTTCGTTTGCTGTGGCTCGGTCACTCCCTGACCTCGATGGCTTTTTGGATGGATCAAGTGTCGCGTGGTTGGTTGATTTACGAGCTGACCAATTCGGCGCTCCAACTCGGAATGGTGCGGGGTATTCAAGCATTGCCGATTTTGTTTTTGTCTCCGGTAGCCGGGAGCGCCGCCGATCGCTTGTCGCGCAAGAAACAGATCGTGCTATCGCAAGTCGTCGATGGTTGCATGTACGGCATGCTGACATTGCTGATCTTTACCCAGGCGATCAAGCCCTGGCACGTTTATCTGAGCGCATTTGTCATGGCGGTGGACCAGACTTTTCTGCAGCCCGCCCGCGCAGCCATTATCGCTGATGCCGTGCCGCGTGATCACCTGACCAATGCAATCGGCCTAAATTCGATGATTTTCAATACGGCGCGGAGCACCGGGCCGGCGCTCGCCGGGATTTTGATCGCCAAGTACGGAACCGCCGGATCGTATGCGACGCAAGCGATTTTTTGCGCGCTCGCAACGCTTTGGACGATGCAACTTCGATCGCGCACGACATCGCCGGCGGCCGCCGACGATAGTACAGCGAGCGAAACTTCGTTTTTGCTCAGCGTCGTCGAGGGCTGGAAGTTCAGTTGGCGCAATGAAGAGGTGCGAACCGGACTAATGGTCGTGATGCTGGTGGCGCTGCTGATCGTGCCCTTTACGACGCTCTTGCCGATATTCGCTCGCGATATTCTTTCCGTCGGCGCGACGGGGCAAGGACTTCTCTTGACGGCGATGGGAGTGGGCGCGTTGAGCAGCGCGGTTACGATCGCGTCCTTGGGGGATCGCATGACGCGGGGACTTTTTATGCTCGCGGGCGCGGCTGTCTACGGCCTCGCCGTAGTTGCGTTTGCCGCTTCGCCATGGTTTCGAATTTCCATGCTTCTGATGGTGATTATCGGGGTCGCCAATGTTTTTTGTAATGCGCTCGTGCAAACGGTCATTCAAACCTATTCGCCATCCGAATTCCGCGGCCGCACGATGGCCATTTTTCAGCTGAGTAATGTGGTGATGACCTTTGGCAGCATGTTGCTGGGCAGTCTGGCGATCGTCCTTGGAACCCGATGGGCGGTCGGGCTGATGGGCGCTATCGGCTCACTGATGGTGCTCCTGATACACGTGACGATGCCACGCGCATGCCGCATCCGGTAAAAGCAGCACCGGCCGGGAACGGAACATGGAAAGTGATAGAGGCAAGTTGTCGCTAACCGAAGAGATCCTCGAGCCCGATCTGCCGATCTGTGATGCGCATCATCATTTGTGGGAGCGGGCGCCGAATCGTTATTTCCTCAGTGATTTGGTTGCCGATCTCGGCAGCGGTCATAATATCGTCGCGACCGTCGCGGTCGAGTGCGGCTACGGCTACCGGAAGTCTGGAACCGACGAGCTAAAACCGGTCGGTGAGACCGAGTTCTTAGAGAGTGTCGCGCTGCAAGCTCGCTCCGATCCCATGATTACAACACGTATCGCGGCTGGCATTGTCGGTTTCGCGGATCTTAGCTTGGGCGATGGCGCGGCGGCCGTGCTCGCGGCTCATCTCTCGCTGAGCGACCGCTTCCGCGGTATTCGTTATTCGACCACTTGGGATGGCAGCGGCGCGCTACGAAATGAGACGCCATCGGGCATGCTTCTCGATCGACGCTTTCGGCAGGGATTCGGCTGGCTTGAAAAGTTCAATTTGAGCTTCGATGCCTGGCTCTATTATCCACAGCTGCCGGAGCTGGCGGATTTGGCGCGCGCGTTTCCCGAGGTGGTGATCATTGTCAATCACATCGGCGCGCCGTTGGGTGTCGGACCTTATGCGGGAAATCGCGACGAAGTCTATCAGATTTGGCGCCGCCACATGGCGAGCCTTGCCCAATATCCGAATATTTTTATCAAGCTCGGCGGAATGGGTTCAGTTCGTTCGGGATACGATTGGCACGAGCGGCAGATCAAACCGTCGTCGCAGGAGCTGGTGGAGAATCTCAAACCCTATTTCGAAACTTGCATCGAAGAATTCGGTCCCGAGCGCTGCCTCTTCGAAAGCAATTTCCCCGTCGAGAAAGCCGCAAATTCGTATCGGGTGCTATGGAACGCTTACAAGCGCATCACCAGCGACTATTCTGTGGCGGAGCGTGCCGCGCTGTTTTATGGTACGGCGGCGCGCGTCTACCGGATCTAACAAATCGCACCGCGCAAAACAGTAGCGCCGATCAAAACACAGAAAACTTCGATAAGGATTTCTCGCGGAGGTTAACCCGACCTGACGAAAAACCTTCTTTCGCGAGGCTTGGCGAAGTCGATCAGCGCAGGCCGGGTAGAATTTCGCTGCCCCAAAGCTCGATGACATCGGCGATTTCCGGCCCGAGGGGCACACCAATGACAATCTCACTGAAATTATGCCGTGCTGCGAGGTTGAAGAGTTCATCAAGTCGACTGCGACATTGTGCCGCGGTACCGGCGATGATCAGCCGGTCTACCGCGTGATCCGGCGTGAGCGCAGCGGCGGCATCGACGCCGCGATTTTCCGCATACGCCTGGCGTACCGATTGAATCGCCTTCGGATCGATGCCTTTCGCCTCGAGCACTTCGTCAGGCCAACCGGAGACAATATGCGAAACAAACCGTTTCGCATGCTGCCTCGCGGCTTCGCTATCGCGGCCGATCGACGCGTTGATCAACATGGTTTTTCTTAGCGGTTTTGAGGCGCGCGACTCGGTCCGTGCAGTATGCAGAAGTCTAAGAGAGCGTTCCATCTCGTCGACACCGTACAGCGTCTGCAGAATGACGCCATCGAAATGGCGCGCGACAAGATCGAGCACAGCGGGCTTGAGCAGGCTCGGCCCGTAAAAAAGATGAATAGGCGCCGCCGCTTTGAAGCGGAGCGCATAATGCGGGGCATTCAGGTGGAAATATTCGGCGAGGGTCGGAATGTCCTGCCGATGGAGCGTCTCGCCGGCAAAGAGCGTGCGTAGCGCGATCGCGAATTCCGCCATGAACGTCAGCGGCTTTGCTCGTACGACGTGTCGCGTCAAAATCGATCGCGAGCCCGGGCCAAGCCCAAGAGAGATTTCGCGCCCGTTGCAAAGCTCGCTCATGGTGGCAAACGCCATGGCGAAATCGACAGGATTACGAAAATAGGGCACGGCGACAGCAGTGCCGAGCTTGACCGGCAATCGCGCCACAATAACCGCAGAGCTCGCCAGCACGCTCCGATACTCGAGATTGTCGTTGGTCCAGATACGGGTCAAGTTAAATGGTCCGAGGGTGTCGACCGCGCGCTTTGCCAGATCGATCAGTTCTGGAAGGGAGTAGCGATTGAGCACGTGCAGCGGGTAGTGAATGCCCAGTTCGCCAGTGAATTGTGAAAATGATTTTGACATGACCTCGCGTTATCATACACAATCGCACCAAGTCAAAGTTTTGCCTTACGGAAATCTCTCGGCCGAGGTCACTGCACGGAATTATTCCACCGAAAGCATCCGGAAAATTCTTGTGGCGACATGATGCCGGTCCTGAGGAACGGTGCTCGCACAGTGTTGCCAGATCGCTTGTCTTGTTGCTGGGAATCAAGCTAACAATTCAGACAGTAATCAGTCGAACCACTGGTTCGCTGTTTTCGCAAAAAGGAAGTCTCTTTGTGTTAAGACGGTCTGCGTCCGGAAATACTTTACATGTTGCAGAAGGATACGGCACGCTTGCAGCCGGATGTCCCTCTAAGGGTTAAGCAACGATGATGCTAGCTGGCGAATGTAATCAATGCGGCGCCTGCTGTTTCACAAAATCCGGCGCGGTCTGTGAGAATCTTGAAATTTTGACTCGGCCAGGCTTGCCCAACGCGACTCGATGCAGGGTCTACTCCGAACGATATGATGGCTTGCCAATACGAATGATTGCCAAAGACGGAAGAATGTTGAACGGATATTACTGCGCGAAGAAGTCGCCGGCCGAAGTGAAAGTGATCATCGAGATGGGTATCAAGAAAGGAGTGTGCTCGCTGACGCTTGTTAACGATGCAGATCGTCATGTCGGGCCGAAGAAGCTCAAGCGTAAGACATAACCTGGAATCGGTTGAAGCAATTGAAGGTCCACTTACAAGACTTGACCTACTGCTCTTTCAAACGCGATTCGATGAGGGCGATAACGTGTTGCTGTTAACCAACGACGACGTGGAACAAGCCTTAACAATGGCCGACTGCGTCGATGTGTTGCACCGTTTCTTTAAAGAGGACGGCAAGGGCCAGGTCTTGACGCGGCAGCGCACGGAAAGCTGGCTTCCTCATCTCACGACCGATACATTTTATCAGTGCAAGACGATGGAAGGGGGCGTTCCTTACATCGGCAAGTACGTCATTCGGATCGATTCCAACGTAACGCGGAAAAGGCAGCAGGGTCAGTCGAGCCGTGTTGAGCACGTTCCGTTCGGCAAAGAGAGCTGGATGGGCATGTTGCTCGTTTTCTTCACCGAGACGGGCGAGCTGCTCGGCTGGATGCCCGACGGCTATCTCCAGCGCACCCGAGTCGGCGCGCTGTATGCGCTGGCCGCCGATTACCTGGCGCGCCCAGATGCCGAAGAGGTCGGGCTGATCGGCTCAGGCTGGCAAGCCGGCGGGCAAATTCTCGGATTGCAATGCGTGCGGAACATCAAGAAGGTGCGAGTTTTTAGTTCCAATGCTGAACGCCGCGGCCGATTTGCTGACGAGTTACAGGCGAGCCTGGGGATCGAGGTGTGCTCTGTGGGTGCCGCACGGGATGTGTTCGCCAAAGCGGACATCGTCGCGCTGGCGACCAACGCCAACGAGAAGGTCATGGACTCACTTTGGATCGAGCCGGGGCAGCACTTAAGTTCCGTGCGGTTTCTCGAGCTCGACCCGCGCTCATACGACCATTGCGACCGCGTGGTAGTCAACCGCGCCGAGCCGTGGATTCAGAATTATCATCTCGGTGAGCTCTGTCCCCAGGACGTCAAGAATGCCAAGCTCCCGCCCGCACCGCCGGGCGCGATCGAGGCCAGCGACTTTTTCCGCCAGCAGATCAAAAGGACCAAAGCGCGCGAGAAGACCCTGTTTCCCAACGAAGCGAGCAATTACCAACTCGGCGGGCAGTTCGCCGCAGTCGCCGGCTTCGTCCTCGATCGTGCACGCAAAAAAGGATTGGGCCGCGACCTACCTTCGGAATGGTTTGCCCAAACACTGCTGCCGTAGGCGCAAGGATTACAGCCCATACATTTGATTGCCAAAAGGGCGACGGAAAGTAGAGTATTGCAACGTGCGTTATCCGAACCGTTGCCCATTCACAAGCCAGGCAGGCTCCTAACATCTCTATTTGCTCGATCGCATAGGCGAACAAAATTATGACAAAATTAACACCACGAGACCATCGAATTCTGGACGAAGTATTTGAAATGCAACAAGGATACGTATTGAATTTTAGCGATCGCACAATGTCGCAATTTTTTGACTATGAACTGTCGGTCGACATTGACGCAGAAAAATATTGCCGATCTGGTACGTCGAAAGCAAAGCGAGTCCGGTGCTTTCTCGGCCACTGAAAATCCCGCCATCGTTGCGAAGACACTGAGAAGTTTGTGGGATTATCGAGAGAGTATTAAGGAGCCTATCGATGAAAAAGATGAGAAGGAAAAGCGCCTAAGGGATCGATTCTTTGAACTTCTGAATTCTATCGAAGGGAACAACGAATTAGCCCGTACCGATGCAATAGACCAATTCATTGAGAACGAAACCTTGCAGGAGCTTGTGCTCGCGATAGAACGGGATATCCAAGCGAATAAGCCAGAAGCAGCATTAGATAGGCTCCATACATATTGTATGAAGAAATTTGCTCATCTGCTTGATCAACACAAAGTTGAATTCGACAAGGATGAACCATTGAAGAGCCGAGCTGGCAAATATGTTAAGGCGATCCAAAGTGAAGCAAAGATAAGAGATATATCGCTTAAAATAATGAAAAGCGCGATTAGCGTTTTTGATAGTTATAATCAGATCAGAAACAATGAATCCTTTGCTCATGACAACGAGCTAGTTGATAGATCGGAAGCTCGGTTCATTTTTGATTCCATTACAAACATTCTTAGGTTCGTTAAAGCATTCGAAGCAAAGCGGTTCGGTGATTGAGAAGGAGTTAACGTTGCTGATGGATCGCTACTTGGCTCGTTAGGCTCTCTGGTCAATAAATTAAAAAGGAAATAGATGACGAAGATCGTTTGCTGCTGTTTTCTGCTGCTTTGTCTTCTGCTGCCGTCCACCGCCTTCGCTACGACCGTGAACGTTGCGGTGCCGAGTTTCAGCATGTCCCTGGTCGCTTTTATGGCGGCGAAAGAGAGAGGCTATTATGGGCAGGAAGGATTGGACGTTAATTTCGTGCTGATGCCGGCGGCGATTGCAAGCAGGGCTTTGATCGCGGGGAATGTGGATTTTGCGACGGTGGGCGGATCGGCGTTGACGGCTTCGCTCGGCGGCGCGCCGCTGCGGCTGCTGTTCAGCTCGTTCAATCGATCGCTGTTTTGGCTTTATTCGCGGCCCGAGATCACCGACGTGAAGCAGCTCAAGGACAAAAAAGTCGGCGTGTCGAGCATCGGCTCGGGGCCGGACGCGATGCTGCGCGATTTGCTCAGAAGCCACGGTCTGCAGGGTGGCAAGGACGTCGCGATTCTCGCCGTCGGCGTGGACTCGAGCCGATATGCGTCTCTGGCAAATCACCTGACCGATGCAGTCGTATTGTCGACACCGTACAATTTCACCGCGCAGGACGCGGGATTTCGCGAGCTCGTATCTTTCGTCAATCATGACTGGGTGGAGCTTCAGGGCTGCATCGTGGCGCGTGAAGTGACCTTGAAGAGCGATCCCGCTGTGGTCGACAAATTCACCCTCGCAACGCTCAAGGGACTGCTGAGCGCGCGCAGCAATCGCGCAGCGACGGTGCCGGTCGTCGCCAACATGATGAAAGTAAAGCCCGACCTCGCGGGACGAATTTATGATCTTTCGGTGCCGGCGATGACGAGCAACGGCGCGTTGACTGAGGACGTGCAGCGAAAGGCGATCGAGCACGTCGTGAAGCAGATGAATCTCAAAGAGCTGCCGAACTTGCAGCGGCTTTACGACTTCGCGCCGCTGGAGAAGGCGGCGCGTCAACTGGAATCGCAGGGTTGGAAGCCGTAAGCAGGGGCGAATCAAAGGAGTCTACGGTTCATTCCACCACGAACTGTTTCATAAGTTTCGCTCGCCCACAGAAATGAAAATCTGCGCTCAATCCAGCTCGTCACCCCCGAACGTCTTAATCGGGTCCAGTCCGAAATCCGCCTGGATTCCCACTAAAAGCATGCGGGTATGAAGGAACTGAGACTGCCAGCATTAGTGCACATATTGTTTCGAAGGAGACGCGAAGATGACGGAGTCGAAATTTAACATTCTCGAAACGACAATCGAAGACATTCACCGCGCCTATGCGTCGGGAGAATTGACGTGCCGCCAGCTTGTCCAGGCGTACCTGGACCGCATCGCGGTCTACGACAAGCAGGGGCCGGCACTGAACACGATCATCACGCTCAACGCGCAGGCGACCGAAGAGGCCGAGCAACTTGATGCGCGATACAAAACATCCGGTTCGACCGGGTCGCTCCACGGCATTCCTGTCATCGTCAAAGACCAGGCGGACGTGAAAGGCATGCCGACGACTCTCGGCTCGGTTTTGTTCAAGGACTATTTTCCGGACCGCGATTCCTTCGTCGTCGAACGCTTGCGCAAAGCCAGCGCGGTGATCCTGGGAAAATCCGCGCTCGGAGAAATGGCCGGCGGTGACACGTACGGCTCGCTCGTCGGCTCGACGCGAAATCCCTACGACTTGGAGCGCACGGTCGGCGGTTCGTCGGGCGGCTCGGCAGCGGCGGTGACGGCGAATTTCTGCGCCGTGGCGATCGGGCAGGAGGGATTGGCGTCGATCCGCCGGCCGGCGGCGTGGAATTCGATCGCCGGCATGCGCACCAGCGCGGGCCTGGTGAGCCGCGGCGGCGTGTACAGTGGCTGGCCGTCGCTGGCGGGATCCTTGGGGCCGATGACGCGAACGGTGGCCGATGCCGCTGCGGTACTGGATGTGATTGTCGGCGATGATGCCGAAGATCCGCTGACGGCCCACGCGGTCGGTCACGCGCCGGCGAGCTTCAAAAGTTTTCTCGACAAGAACGGTCTCAAAGGAACGCGGCTCGGTATTCTGCGCGAGCCCATGGGC
>Ga0075433_10002624_pt1 | contig 13714 bp, 13 predicted proteins | sample RhiMethybrSRZTD2_FD_75299 | JGI IMG/M metagenome (GOLD analysis project Ga0075433, IMG submission 75299) | Populus rhizosphere microbial communities from Tennessee, USA - Rhizosphere MetaG P. TD hybrid SRZTD2 | ecosystem: Host-associated > Plants > Roots > Rhizosphere > Soil | place: USA... | reverse complement strand
ATTGGCGAGAAAGGCCCGCCAGCTCGGTGACGGTAGTCGCCGCTGGCGCGAGATGTACTTCGCGACGGTGGCCTGGCTTACGTCGATACCGAGCTTCAGGAGTTCACCGTGAATCCGCGGCGCGCCCCACAGCGGATTGGCGTTCGACATCGTCCGAATCAACGTTCGGAGTTCCGCCGAGACACTCGGGCGACCGAGACGACGCCGAGACTTCCACCGCCAGAAGAGTCGAAAGCCGTGCATGCCAGGCGACCACCGTTCCGGGTTTCACAAGGCGCTCGCCGCGCGCCAGCCGGACCAGATGCGCGCGAGCCAGACCCAAAGCGCTCGGTCGGGAGTCAGCCGAATCCGTTGCGGCCTCGAGCGCTGCAGCACAGGCGGGCACGCGCCGCGAAGAGCCCGTTAAGTCGCGTGTAGCCAAGTTGGCGCGCTTCCTGATACAGGGTCCAAAGCTGGCGAAGGCTCCGCAACCACGTTTCTCTTGAGAAGTGGTGCGCACCTACGCCAATCCTAATACGCGTAGGCGAACAGGAACACGAAAACAACGACGCCGGTGATCGAGACGTAGAGCCATAGGGGAAAGGTGAAGCGCGCCACGCGGCGGTGCATTACGAAGTCGCCGCGCAACGCCAAATAGAAGGTGGTCAGGATCAGCGGCAGTGCGACGACCGATGTCAGGATGTGGCTCGCCAGAAGTCCCAGGTAAATTTGCCTAGCCCCGCCGGTGCCGGGGAAAACCGTATCGCCGTGTAGCGCGTGGTTGACGATGTAGCTGACCAGAAACAGCAACGAAAAGCCGAACGCCGCAATCATGCTCGCGCGATGCGCACGCCAGTTGCGCTGCTTGATGAAATAAAGGCCGACGCACACGGCCACGGCACTGAGGCCATTGAGCAGCGCGTTCAATTGCGGCAGGAATACCCATTGTCCCGCCGAGGTTGGCGGAGGATGGTGCAGATAGAGAAGCCAGAGCAAAAAGGCAATCGCGCCAGCGCTGACGCCGACAATCGCGCCAAATGCCCAGCGATCCGAAAACGGTGGGTCGGTCACGGGCGTCCGGAATGAAACTGTCATGGGGTTCGACGGCGCGGCCGCACGGCTATTTCGTCGTCTTTCTCCGCGCCGCCCAATGCTTCTCATCCGCACGCTGACGGCCCTCCGCGGCACTGCGGACATCTTAGACCGTTTCCACTTGGGTTCGAGCGTGTCGGCTACGCCGCGGGGCTGACGTGGCGACGGTGGGGTTCGCGGTCTGCGAGATCGGGAGAGGCTTGGAGCCAAGCCGAGTCTTTGACTGCACCACTTCACTCAGACGCCGAGTGGGATCATTCCCGCTCGGGCATTGTGCGACGTTCGATCTCGCAAGGCGGATGCAAAACAGCGCCGATGACACGACAAAAGAGTCGCCGATTTCCCAGTCCGTCGAAAACCCGTACAGCTTCGTCAGGTCCAACTGCACGGTCAGCGTACCCGCCCGGCGCGACGGGCGGCTGCGACAACTTGACGCAGCGGGCCTCTGGCACGCGTTGATAATCTCAAATGTGCTCGTGCGCACGGCTGAACTCGAGGCGCTCGACTAGGTGATGCGACATCAGCGTTTGATGAGCGGGCTGGCACAAGGGCGGATGCTGTCGATCGTCACGGCGATCGTGGGGCTCACGACCACGACCGCCTGCGTCGCCAAGGAATCGCCGCCCGTTACGCTCACGCTCGGTGTTCCTGAACGGGCCAACGAGTACGTCTCCCTGGCCAGCCATGGGAAGTGGGTGGTCGCCGCTTGCCGCCGCGAGTGGCCCTCGTGCCGGGCCACGACGTCCCACCCGGCATCGCGGTGGTATGGACTGCCAAGCTTTCCACCGGTACGGCGCTGCTGATTGCTCGATCAATGGATGGCGGCCGGTCGTTTAGTGAATCAGCACACGTCCCTGGTACCGACGCGGCAGGAAACCGTGGGTGGGAGTCGGTCGCCGCTGATCCCGAGGGGCATCTTTACGTGGCGTGGCTCGATCACCGCGACACAGTACGCCAGACGGGCGCTGCTCACGCGATGCACGAACACCGAGGCGCCTCGACGCAGCCGGCAACGGACGGCGCCGCCAGCGCTCAGCAGTCCCAGTTGTTCATCGGCACGGTCGACCACGAAGGCATGGCGCCACGCAGCGTGATGGCCCGAGCCTTGCCGTTGATGCCGCCCGGCGGGTGCATGTCCTGTAGCCGACGTTGGTGACCGAGGAAGGCCACGAAACGTTGAAGCTCTTCTCTGCGTCCACAGCCGACGGACGCGTGTTCACGGACGGTTCACCACCGTTAAGCAGGCTTGCGAGCACAAGAGCACGCACGTGGTCGAGCGTGTTCCCAAGCCGGGATACGGCGATACGAAGAAGAAGTAGCGAAGCACTTGTGGCGGTTGCGTGTCCGATGGCTGTCGCATCGAAGAGTGCCGACCCGAGGTGATTGATTTCAATCCTTCTCACAGGGACGTGGCGGTAGACGGCGAGCGAGTCGCCCCGAGACGTTTGCTACACCTTTGCGAAGTCATGATCGCCTACCGACATTCTTGCGTATCGCCGTAGCGTATCGGGCCCGCACGCTGCCGTCCCCGTGTTTCCCAACGAGATGCGCCGCGGCAGATCCCGGTTCTCGTCGCGCCGCAAGCGCGCGCGGGACGGCGCATCCAACATCGCTGTTGGTCCTTCGCGCGAGCGCGACGAAGACGTCTCAATCGACCGCCGCCGCGTGTCGATGACGTGAGCGCCCCAACTCTCAGTCCGTCACCCGCTTAGCCGCACTCCGGCCCGCGCGACATGGCAGTCACGCCATGGCGTGCCGTTTGCTGGGCCCCGCACATCACCCCTCCGTCGTTCGTGGTCGATCGGAACACGGGGATTCAGAACATCGCATCGCGCTGTGGAAAGGATCAACCGTGCTCAGTACTCGTGTGTGTGAACGTTCCCTGACCAGGGTCGTTGGGAAGACGTTGAGCGACGCCGCGTTTCTCCTGCTGGCACTCGTCGCGCCGCTCGGCGCACAGACGGTTCCGCCTGTATCGATTGGCGGCGGCGTGCAAACCAGCTTCGTCCACAACGATCCTGACGGAGGGGACGCGACCGACGCCTTCCTGCTGAACAGCGTCCGCCTCTACGTGAGCGGCTCCGCCACCGAGCACATCAAGATCATGTTCAACACGGAATATGACGGCGCGAAGAACACCGTCAACGTGTTGGACGCCGCCGCGCAGTTCGGGTTTTCCGATAAGGTCAACATCTGGCTGGGCCGCTTTCTCCCGCCGAGTGATCGCGCAAACCTCTACGGTCCGTATTACGCGCACCACTGGTCGGTCTATACCGACGGCGTCCAGGACGGGTACCCGTTCATCTTTCAGGGGCGCGCGAACGGGGCGCTCTACTGGGGACAATTCGGCAAGGTCAAACTCTCGGGCGGCGCGTTCGACGGCGCCTCGCTCGACGGCGACACGACGGTCGTGGGCGCAGGCCGCGTGCAAATCGACTTCTGGGATCCGGAGGCCGGCTACTACCTGAATGGCACGTACTACGGCGACAAGAACCTGCTGGCGCTCGGCGTCGCCGGACAGATGCAGGGGAGCGACAGGTCCGCCTATAACGTCGATTTCCTGATGGAGCGGAAGGTCCCGATGGGCGGCGCCGTCTCCGTGGAGGCCGAATGGGCCAAGTACGACCGCCTCGGGGGCTACAACCCGAGCTATGGCGTCGACGACGGCGGTTACGTGCTTGGCAGTTACCTGTTCCCCGCGCTGGTCGGACCAGGCCGGTTCGAGATCCTCGGTAAGTTCGCGAAGGCACGCTTCCGCGACGGCATCACGCCCGTCGATCTCAACTACAACCAGAACACCAACGAGGTGAACCTGAATTACGTGATCAGGCAGTTCAACGCGCGCGTGATGCTGTTCTTCAAAGACACGCGGTTCGACGCTGTGCGCACCGACTTCAGGCAGGTCGGCGTGGGAGTGCAGCTGCAGATGTGACCTCGTGGTTCCTCCGTCGAGGTCGTAGCCATTTTCTGGATCTGTTTCAACAGAGGAGCGAACTATGAAACTGAAGCACATCTGCCTCATCGCCTGCCTGCTGGTGTCCGGGCTGGTGACGGCGGAAACGGCCGCTGCGCAGGGCACGATCAAAGTGGGGATCTTGCATTCCCTGTCGGGGACCATGGCGATCAGCGAGACGACCCTGAAAGACACGATTCTGATGATGATCGACGAGCAGAACAAGAAGGGCGGCCTGCTCGGCCGGAAGCTCGAAGCCGTCGTCGTCGATCCCGCGTCGGACTGGCCGCTCTTTGCCGAAAAGGCCCGTGAGCTGCTCGAGAAGGACAAGGTGGCGGTCGTATTCGGCTGCTGGACGTCGGTGTCGCGCAAGTCGGTTCTCCCCGTGTTCGAGAAGGACAACGGCCTGCTCTTCTACCCGGTCCAGTACGAGGGGGAGGAGTCGTCGAAGAACGTGATCTACACGGGCGCGGCGCCGAATCAGCAGGCGATTCCGGCGGTGGACTACCTGATGAAGGAAGTCGGCGTGAAGCGGTGGGTCCTCGAAGGGACCGACTACGTCTATCCGCGCACCACCAACAAGATTCTCGAGGCGTACCTGAAGGCGAAGGGTGTCGCCGACGCCGACATCTCGATCAACTACACGCCGTTTGGTCACGCCGACTGGCAGACGCGCGTGGCGGCCATCAAACGATTCGGATCCGCAGGAAAGAAAACGGCGGTCGTCTCGACCATCAACGGCGATGCGAACGTGCCGTTCTACAAGGAGCTCGGCAACCAGAAGATTTCCGCCGAGGACATCCCGGTTGTGGCGTTCTCGGTAGGTGAGGAGGAGCTGTCTGGCCTCGACGCCAAGCCGCTCGTCGGCCACCTGGCCGCGTGGAACTATTTCGAAAGCATCAACACCCCGGCGAACAAGGATTTCATCGCCAAGTGGAAGACCTACATCAAGAAGCCGAACCGCACGACGAACGACCCGATGGAAGCGCACTACGTCGGTTTCAACCTCTGGGCGCAGGCGGTGACCAAGGCCAAGTCCACTGACGTCGAGAAAGTGCTTGCGGTGTTGCCCGGTCTCGAGACGCCGAACCTCACCGGCGGCATGGCGAAGCTGCTGCCGAACCATCACATCACGAAGCCTGTCTACATCGGCGAGGTTCGCGCGGACGGCCAGTTCGACGTCGTCTGGAAGTCGATGGGCACGGTACCGGGGGACGCGTGGTCGGACTACCTGCCGGTCAGCAAGGACACCGAGGCTGACTGGGTCACGCTGAAGTGCGGCAACTACAACAGCAAGACAAAGGCCTGTTCCGGTCAGAACTACAAGTGACCGTGGGATCCCGGTGATCGCGAGCACGTTCGGTGAGCGGTGGTGGCTCGTGCCGTTGCTGCTCGCCGTCTTGACCGTCGCTGTGTCGGCGCAATCCCAGGACGCCTTCCGTGCCGCGCTCGGAGAGCTGCCCGACGCGGGGTTCGCCGACAAGGAAGCCATCGCCGAGCGGCTCATGGCGACGGGCCACCCGGGTGCTGGGAACGTCCTCACCGCGATGCTCGAGGATCGGCTGTTCTATACGCCCGATCGCCGGATCGTGATCGCGAAGGCGACCGACGATGGCCTGACGGCATTCGCGCTGATCGATCCGGTGTCGCTCAAGGACATCGGCTCGGCGCCGGTGGCCGATCTGACGAAGATCGGCACGAACAATCGGCTCAGGCGGTTTCTGCGGACGACCGTCGCGCGCTTCGGCCTCGCCAATCCCGATCCGGCCGTGCGCCTCGATGCGGTCACCGACATGATCCGCTCATTGGACGAGACGACCGTCGAACTGCTGCGTCAGCGCGCCGGCGTCGAGACAGATGCCGCGGTCAAGCATGAGATCGAAACCGGGCTTGCACTGGCGGGGCTCGATGCCGCCGATGCCGCGACGCGCCTCCAGGCGGTCGACGCACTGTCGGATCGATTCAGCCAGGATGTGCGCAACCGCCTGGCGGCGATGATGGAACCCGGCCCGGATGGCGTCACGGCCGAGACCGACCCCGCCGTGCGGAGTGCGGCGAGCGCCGCTGTGCAGCGTATCGATTCGACCCGCAGCCTGTATGCCGGGATCGAGACGCTCTTCTTCGGCCTCAGTCTCGGCTCCGTCCTGGTGCTCGCCGCGATCGGGCTGGCCATCACGTTCGGAGTCATGGGTGTGATCAACATGGCGCACGGCGAGCTGATGATGATCGGCGCCTACACGACGTACGTGGTGCAGCTCGCCATGCCGAATCACATCGGCTGGTCGATACCACTCGCCATTCCCTCCGCATTCATCGTTGCGGGCCTGGCCGGCGTGATTCTCGAGCGGACGGTCATCCGCTTCCTGTACGGCAGACCCCTCGAAACGCTGCTCGCCACGTTCGGTGTCAGCCTCATTCTCCAGCAGCTGGTCCGGTCGATATTTTCGGCAAACAATCGCGCGGTCGAAACGCCCGCCTGGATGAGCGGGACTGTTCAAGTCAACGAAGCGCTGGCGCTCACGTACAACCGGATTTACATCGTCGCTCTGACGGTGATTGTGTTCGCCGTCCTTCAACTGATTCTCAAGCGCACGCGGATCGGCCTCGAGATTCGCGCGGTCTCGCAGAACCGCGGAATGGCGCGCGCGATGGGCATCCGCAGCGAATGGGTGGACGCGGCCACCTTCGGTCTCGGCTCCGGGATCGCCGGCGTCGCCGGGGTCGCTCTCAGTCAATTGACGAACGTCGGACCGAATCTCGGCCAAGCCTACATCATCGACTCGTTCATGGTCGTCGTGTTCGGCGGTGTTGGAAACCTCTGGGGGACGCTCATCGGCGGCATGTCGCTCGGTATCGTCAACAAGCTGCTCGAACCGTACTCCGGCGCCGTACTGGGAAAGATCCTGGTGCTCGTCGCGCTGATTCTGTTCATCCAGCGTCGACCACGCGGGATCTTCCCGCAAACCGGGCGCGCCGTGGAGTCCTCGTGACAGCCGGCGCCAGCACGCGTCCGAGCGTGTTCGTGCCGGATCGTTCCAGCGCGGTGTTTCTGATGCTGCTCGCGCTGCTGGCGATCGCGGCCCCGATCCTGAACCTGGCCGTACCGGTCTCCTCACCACTCCATCTCTCGACCTACGTGCTGACCCTGATCGGCAAGTATCTGTGCTACGCCATGCTGGCGCTGGCGGTGGATCTGGTCTGGGGATTTTGCGGAATCCTCAGCCTTGGACATGCCGCGTTCTTTGCGTTGGGCGGCTACGCCATGGGCATGTATCTCATGCGCCAGATTGGCGCGCGCGGCGTATACGGCAACCCGCTCCTGCCGGATTTCATGGTGTTCCTGAACTGGAAGGAACTGCCCTGGTTCTGGCTTGGCTTCAATCACTTCGGCTTCGCGGTGGCCATGATGGCGCTGGCGCCCGCAGCGCTCGCGTTCGTCTTCGGCTGGCTCGCGTTCCGGTCGCGCGTGACGGGCGTGTACTTGTCGATCATGACGCAGGCACTCAGCTATGCCCTCATGCTCGCCTTCTTTCGCAACGACATGGGATTCGGCGGCAACAACGGCTTCACCGATTTCAAGGAGATCCTCGGCGTCGACCTGCAGCGGGACTCGACGCGGATCGCGCTGCTGTTGGTCACCATCGCGGCGGTCGCCGCGAGCTACGGCGCGTCCAGGTTTATCGTCGCCTCGCGCGCTGGTCGCGTGATTCGTGCCATCCGCGACGCGGAGAGCCGCACGCGCTTCCTTGGCTACCGGGTGGAGTCGTTCAAACTCTGGGTGTTCGTGATCTCGGCCATCATCGCCGGCATCGGGGGAGCGCTGTACGTGCCGCAGGTCGGCATCATCAACCCGAGCGAGTTCGCCCCGATCAACTCCATCGAGGTCGTCATCTGGGTCGCCGTCGGCGGACGCGGCACCTTGATCGGGGCGGCGCTGGGCGCGGTGCTCGTCAACTACGCGAAGACGTTCTTCACGGCCGCGCTGCCCGAGGTATGGCTGTACGCCCTCGGCACGCTCTTCGTGCTCGTCACGCTGTTCCTTCCACGCGGCGTGATGGGTCTGATGTCGCCCCGCCAGGTGGCGGAATGAACGCAGTGCTGAACCACACTCCAACGGCCGCTCCGCCCGCGCGTTGGGGCGAGATGCGAGAGGCCGCCGCACGCCGTGCGCCGCCCCAGCTCCTGGGCAAGATTCTCTATCTCGAACGTCTCACCGTGAGCTTCGACGGCTTCAAGGCGTTGAACGGGCTCACGCTCTACGTCGATCCAGGCGAGCTGCGGTGCATCATCGGCCCAAACGGTGCGGGCAAGACGACGATGATGGACGTGATTACAGGCAAGACGCGACCGAGCGAGGGGAGCGCATGGTTCGGTCAGAAAGTGAACCTGCTGGAGCTCACCGAACCTGAAATTGCGCAGGCCGGAATCGGACGGAAATTTCAGAAACCGACGGTGTTCGAGCAGCTGACCGTCTACGAAAATCTGGAGCTGGCGATTGCCGGCCCCAAGTCCTTCTGGAAGATGCTGCTGGCGCGGCTGACGTCCGAGGATCGGGCACGCATCGACGAGGTGCTCGAAACCATCGGCCTGACCGGAGTGCGGTCGGGGCGTGCCGGGGCGTTGTCGCACGGCCAGAAGCAATGGCTCGAGATCGGGATGTTGCTGATGCAGCAGCCGGAGTTGCTGCTCGTCGACGAACCCGTTGCCGGCATGACGCCTCAGGAGACCGAGCGCACAGCGGAACTGCTCCTCACGCTCGCGGGCAAGCACTCCGTCGTCGTGGTCGAGCACGACATGGAGTTCGTGCGGTCGATCGCGAGCCGCGTCACGGTGCTGCATGAAGGAAGCGTCCTTGCGGAGGGCGACATGGACACAGTCCAGAACGATCCCAGGGTCATCGAGGTGTATCTCGGGTCATGAGCCTTCTCGCCGTGACGGCGTTGAACCAGTCGTACGGTGGCAGCCACACGCTGTGGGACGTTGATCTCTGCGTGCCGCAGGGGTCGCGAACGTGTCTCATGGGCCGCAACGGGATGGGGAAGACCACGTTGCTGAAATGCATCATGGGTCTGCTGCCCGCCTCGTCTGGAGAGATGGCGTTTGCCGGGAAAAATCTGCGCGCACTGCCGGCGGAGAGTCGCGCGCGGCTGGGCATCGGCTACGTGCCGCAGGGGCGTGAGATCTTCTCCCATCTGACCGTCGAGGAGAATCTGCGGGTGGGACTCGGCGTGCGCGGCAGCAGTGCCCGTATCATCCCGGCGCGGATCTTCGAGCTGTTCCCGGCCCTGAAGAAGATGCTCAATCGCCGCGGAGGCGACCTGTCGGGCGGCCAGCAACAGCAACTGGCCATCGGCCGCGCGCTCGTGCTCGAGCCACAACTGCTGATTCTCGACGAACCCACGGAAGGCATTCAGCCGAACATCGTGCACGAAATCGGCGACGTGATTCTCGCACTGAATCGCGACGTTGGCGTCACCGTCCTCCTCGTCGAACAGAAACTGCCGTTCGCGCGGCGTGTGGCGAGCGAGTTCCGCGTTCTCGAGAAGGGCCGCTGCGTCGCCGGCGGTCCGATCGCCGCGTTGACCGATGGCGTGGTGCGCGAGCATCTCGGCGTCTGAGGTCGATGTGAAGGGGGTAGGATCACGCCGTGTTGAGCGCCGCGTCGCCGCACGTGCCGCTTCCGGCGCCGGCCGCCGGGCGTGGCGAGCTCACGGTCACTCGTAGCCGCGATGGTCGCAATGCTGTTGAACGCGCCTACGCGACGAGCCCGCTGCGGCTCCTGACGCCCACCAATCACGGTCACGCCGCGTGGATCTACACGTCCAGTCTTGGCGGCGGCCTCGTCGACGGCGATCACCTGTCCCTCGACGTTGACATCGGGCCGGGCGCATCGGCGTTCGTGTCAACGCAGTCGGCGACGAAGGTCTTCCGCGGTGAGAGCGGCGCGGGCACGGAGCTGCACGCGCGGATAGGATCCGGCGGATTGTTGGTGTGTGCGCCGGATCCGGTCGTCTGCTTTGCGGCGTCGCGTTATCGACAGGTCCAGCATCTCGACCTTGCGGCGGGCAGCGGGCTGGTCCTGGTGGACTGGCTGTCGTCCGGAAGGCACACGTGTGGAGAGCGATGGGCCTTTGACAGTTATCGTTCGCGGCTATGTGTCCATCGCGAGGGGAGACTCGTCCTGCACGACTCGCTGGCCCTACGCGCCGCAGACGGCGACCTCGCGCTGCGACTCGGACGGTTCGACGTGCTGGGAATTGCACTGGTCGTCGGGGTGCCGGTGCATGGCCACGCCGAGACGATCGTCGCGCGGGTGGCGCAGACGCCGGTCAGTGTGCGTGCCGACCTGCTCCTCGCAGCCGCGCCGCTCACCGGCGGCGGCTGCCTGCTGCGCTTTGCGGGAACGTCGGTCGAACAGGCCGGCTGGACGATTCGCGACTACCTGGGGTTCGTGCCGGCCCTCCTCGGCGACGATCCCTGGGCCAGAAAGTGGTAGGAGACAGATGCACCTGACACCGAGAGAGATCGACAAGCTCATGCTGCACCAGGCCGGCTTCCTCGCCCAGAAGCGACTTGCGCGGGGGGTGCAGCTGAATTACGTGGAAGCGGTCGCGTTGATCGCGACGCAACTGCTCGAGTTCATTCGCGACGGGCGCCCGGTCGCCGAGCTCATGGATCTCGGACGACGCATTCTGGGACGCAGCGACGTACTCGATGGCGTTCCGGAGATGATCGACGAGGTGCAGGTCGAGGGTACGTTTCCCGACGGTACGAAACTCGTGACCGTCCACCATCCCATCGTCGCCGAACACGGGGATCGCACGCTGTCGCTGTACGGCAGCTTTCTTCCGTCTGCTTCGCCGTCCCGTGCCGTCGGTCGAACGGCATCACCAATCGAGGGACGTCCTGGCGACGTGATGAGCCGCGACGGGGAGATCGTCCTGAATGAGGGCAGGCCGACGGTCGACGTGACCGTCGCCAACAACGGCGACCGGCCGATCCAGGTCGGCAGTCACTATCACTTCGTCGAAACGAATCGCGCTCTCGCGTTCGATCGCCGCGCGGCGTACGGCATGCGGCTCGACATCCCCGCGGGCACGGCCGTCCGTTTCGAGCCAGGTGAATCGAAGACCGTCAGGCTCGTGCCCATTGCCGGTGCGCGCGTGATTCGTGGAGGCAACGCCTGGGCGAGTGGAGCTGTGACGGGTGATCCGGACCTCGGGAGCGTTCCCCGATGAGCCATCGAATCAGACGCGATCACTACGCCGGCATGTTCGGGCCCACCGCCGGTGATCGGATTCGGCTTGCCGATACAGCGCTCGTCGCAGAGGTGGAGACCGACGCGACCGTGTACGGCGACGAATGCAAGTTCGGCGGAGGCAAGGTCCTTCGGGACGGGATGGGGCAGGCCGCCGGCGTCTCTGATGCCGACGCGCTGGACTGCGTCATCACGAACGCGCTCATCGTGGACTGGACAGGTATTCGGAAGGCCGACGTCGGCATCAAGCGCGGACGGATTGCCGGCATCGGCAAGGCTGGCAACCCCGAGGTGATGGCCGGCGTCACCGGCGGCATGGTCGTCGGCGTGACGACCGAGGCCATCGCGGGAGAAGGGCTCATCCTGACCGCAGGGGGCATCGACACACACATCCATTTCATCAGCCCACAGCAGGTCTATGAGGCGGTGTCGAGTGGGATCACCACATTCATCGGCGGCGGCACTGGGCCCGCGACAGGTACGAACGCGACCACGTGTACTCCTGGATCGCGCCACGTCGAGCTGATGCTGCAGGCGACCGATACGCTGCCGATGAACTTCGGCTTCCTGGGCAAAGGCAATACGTCGCTACCCCAGGGTCTGGAGGAACAGATTCTCGCCGGCGCCATCGGGTGGAAGCTGCACGAGGACTGGGGTTCGACCCCGGCGGCGATCGATTGTTGCCTGACGGCCGCCGATCGCTTCGACGTACAGGTGGCCATCCACACCGATACCTTGAACGAATCGGGATACGTGGACGACTCGATTGCGGCGTTCAAAGGGCGCACGATCCACACGTATCACACGGAGGGGGCGGGCGGAGGGCATGCGCCAGACATCATCAAGGTCTGCGGCGAATCGAATGTCCTGCCGAGTTCGACGAACCCCACACGTCCGTTCACCGTCAACACGCTCGACGAGCATCTCGACATGCTGATGGTCTGCCATCACCTCGACAAGAACATGCCAGAGGATGTGGCGTTTGCCGAAAGCAGGATCCGCGGTGAAACGATCGCCGCTGAGGACGTGCTCCACGATCTCGGGGCGATCAGCATGATGTCGAGTGACAGCCAGGCGATGGGGCGGGTGGGCGAGGTGATCACCCGCACGTGGCAGACGGCGCACAAGCTGCGCGTCGAACGCGGGCGACTGACGGGCGAGCAGGGCGACAACGACAACCTCCGGATTCGCCGCTACATCGCCAAATACACGATCAATCCTGCGATCACGCATGGGATCGCCCACGAGGTGGGATCGGTTGAAGTCGGCAAGCTCGCCGACCTCGTCTTGTGGAAGCCCGCGTTGTTCGGCGTCAAGCCTGAGCTCGTCCTGAAGGGCGGCTTCATCGCGTGGGGGCAGATGGGCGACCCGAATGCGTCCATTCCCACGCCCCAACCGGTTGCGATGCGCCCCATGTTCGGTGCCTACGGACGTGCAACAGGAGCGACGTCGCTGGCGTTCGTCTCGCAGCTCGCGCTCGACCGCGGCACCGTGGCGGGCTACGGACTCGCCAAACAGGCAGCCGCGGTGCGGGGGTGCCGGGGGGTGACGAAGCGGAGCATGAAGCTCAACGATGCACTGCCGCGTATTCAGGTTGACGCGGAAACCTACATCGTCACGGCTGACGGCGAGGAGCTTCGCGCGAAGCCCGCGGACGTGTTGCCGCTCGCGCAGCGGTACTTCCTGTTCTGACGCGATGTCCGACTGGTTGACGTGGCAGATCGTCGATTCGACGTTTCCGACGGGCGCGTTCGCCCATTCGCTCGGACTCGAGTCGGCGTGGCAACACGGGGAGATCGAGACGCGAGATGCGCTGCATACGTTTCTCAACGCCGCGATTCAGCAGGCGGGGTTTGCCACGCTGCCGCTCGTGAACGCGGCCTATGAGAATGTCGCTGCGCTCGAGGCTCTGGACGTGTTGGCCGACGCGTTCCTCGTCAACGCGGTCGGGAACCGTGCCAGCCGCGTTCAGGGTCGAACCCTGGCAGCGACGGCCGCTCGCATCTGGCCGTCTGTCGAGATCGCCGCGATCAAGCGCAGGGCGGAGGCCGTGCACGCGCACGTGGGCCCCCTCTCGGGCGCGATCTTCGGCACTCTCGGGGTGCCTCTTCCGACGGCGCAGAGAATTGTCCTGTTCAGCGCTGCGCGCGGTGTGTTGACCGCTGCCGTCCGCCTCGGCATCGTCGGAAGCTATGAGGCGCAACGGCTTCAGCACGACTGTGCTCCTGGGCTGGATGCGATCGCCACGCGCTGCAGCGCTCTGACGCTCGACGACCTCTCACAGACGGCCCCGATTGCCGACATACTGCAATCGGCGCACGATCGGCTGTATTCGCGCCTCTTTCAATCATAGGAGTCCCGGGATGCATTACCTTCCACACGATCATCAGCATCCTCACGAGCCTGGGGGGCCCGGCACGTTCAACCAGCGC
>Ga0075433_10002619_pt1 | contig 13721 bp, 5 predicted proteins | sample RhiMethybrSRZTD2_FD_75299 | JGI IMG/M metagenome (GOLD analysis project Ga0075433, IMG submission 75299) | Populus rhizosphere microbial communities from Tennessee, USA - Rhizosphere MetaG P. TD hybrid SRZTD2 | ecosystem: Host-associated > Plants > Roots > Rhizosphere > Soil | place: USA... | reverse complement strand
GATAGTATTCTGCTGAAGCCTGGCCCGCTCACCGACGATGAGTGGCAGATCATGCGTCGGCATCCCGGCTATGCCTACGATATGTTGTCGCCGATCGCCTACCTCGAGCCGGCGCTCGCGATCCCCTACTGCCACCACGAGAAATGGGATGGCACTGGCTATCCGCGTGGGCTGAAAGGCGAGGCGATTCCCTTTGCAGCGCGGATCTTCGCGATAGTGGACGTCTGGGATGCCTTGCGCGCAGATCGGCCCTATCGCAAGGGCTGGCCCGAGGAGCGAGTGCGCGCGCATCTGCTCGCGCAGTCCGGCACACACTTCGATCCCCAGATCGTCGAGGTCTTTCTACAGCGCCTAGCGACCACCGAAGAGCGCCGCCTGACGATCTTGATCGTCGACGACGACGAAGCGATCACGCAGCTGGCACAGCGGTGTCTGGCTGAACAGTTCACGATCTTCACCGCCGCCTCCGCCGAGCAGGCGCTCGCGATCCTGAGCCAGCAGCCGATCGCGCTGATCCTCGCCGATCAGCGGATGCCAACAATGACCGGCGTGCAGCTCCTCGAACGTGTCAAGCATATCAGCCCACAGACCATCGGCATCCTTAGTTCGGCCTACCTCGATAACACGGCGTTGAGCGATGCGATGAACCTGGGCAATGTGCGCGGCTACCTCCACAAGCCCTGGGCACCCGCCGAGCTGCGCCGCCGCATCACCGAGGTCGCGCAGCACTATCACCAAATGCGCCATCTCTTAGGCGAGCAGATCGCACTGCACGACGAGTCAGGAGCAGCGCATGGTCAGTGAGCTGAACGAAGGCTTCGGCACATTGTTCGCGATCGCCCCGCTCGGGATCGTCGCACTGGCACCCGACGGTCGGATCGCGCAGGCGAACCCGGCGCTGGCGGCGATGTTCGGCTATGCGCCAGACGAGCTGTCTGGGCAGCCGCTGGAACTGCTGGTGCCCGAGGCGCTACGCGCGAACCACGCCGCGCATCAGGACAACTTTCTGGCCACGCCGCACATGCGGCCAATGGGTATTGGTCTGGAAGTTATGGGCCGGCGCAAGGATGGGCAGCTATTTCCCATCGAGGCCGGCCTGAGCTACATCCAGCAGGCTGGGCAGAGCATCCCAGTCGCCTTTGTGGTCGATATAACTGAGCGCAAGCGGCTTGAGCAGGAGCACGACCAGCTGCTGCACCAGGAGCGCGCTGCGCGTGTCGCGGCCGAGGTGGCCCAGCGCCGTCAGCTATTTTTAGCCGAAGCCAGCCGAGTACTGGCTGCATCGCTCGATTACGAGACGACACTGGCGAACCTGGTTCAGAGCGCCATCCCGTTTCTTGGCGATTGCTGCATGGTCGATCTGCTCGTCGATGATCAGGTCCAGCGGGTGGCAGCCATGCATAGCGTGCCGGAGAAAGCAGCGCTCCTGCACGAGATTCGGCAGCGCTATCCGCTCACGCTGGACACGCCCCACTCGCTTGGAACGGTGTTGCGCACGGGCCAGCCGGTGCTACATTCCGAAATCACCGAACCCATGCTGGCGCGCGCCGCCACCGATGCAGCCCACCTGCGGCTGATGCGCGGGATCGGTATGACGTCGGCGATTTTCGTGCCGCTCTGTCTGCGCACGCGCGTGCTCGGCGTGCTGTCGATAGTCATCAGCGAATCGGATCGGCGCTACAATAGCGACGACATGGCGCTGGCCCAAGAGCTGGCGCTGCTCGCCGCACAGGCGATCAATAACGCGCAGCTCGTCCGCGATGCACAGGCGGTGTCGCAGCAGACCGAGGAGGCGTTGGCGCTGCTCGATACGATGGTGCAGAGCGCGCCGATCGGCTTCGCATTCCTGGATCACCAGCTGCGCTACCGGCTGATCAATATATATCTCGCCACGCTGAACGGCTTACCGCCCGCTGCGCACCTTGGGCGCACGACGGGCGAGATCGTGCCCAATGCCGCATCCCAGGTCGCGCCGCTCCTACAGCGTGTCCTCGATACCGGCGAGCCACTGATAGATATGGATTTTTCCGCAGGCAGGCCGACAGCGCCCGATCAGCTCCAACATTGGCAGTGCAGCTTCTACCCGGTCCGCACGCACCGCGGCGAGCTGCTCGGCGTCGGCGTGATGGTGTTCGATATCACCGTGCGCAAGCAGACCGAAGCAGCCCTCAGACGCTACCAACTCCTCGCCGAGCACGCCAGCGACATTTTTCTTTTCGTTCAGCAAGATGGGCGGATTATCGAGGCGAATCACGCGGCGGTCGTGGCCTATGGCTACGACCGCGCAACGCTGCTCACCAAGACGATCGCCGACCTGCGCGACCCGGCCACAGTCGACGATCTGGCCGACAAGTTGCAGCGTGCGCGCACCGGCAATATCTTGTTTGAGACACGCCACCGTCGCCGCGACGGGACGAGCTTTCCGATTGAGGTTCACGCGCGTAGCACGGTGATCAACGACGAGCGCATCATCCTGAGCATCGGCCGCGACATCAGCGAGCGCAAGCAGGCCGAGCTGGCGCTCCAGGAAAGCGAGGAGCGCTTTCGCACGACATTTGAGCAGGCGGCGGTCGGGATCGGACACCTCGCACCCACGGGCCAATTGCTGCGTGTGAATCGGCGGCTGTGTGATATCATCGGCTATGCGCGCGAAGAGCTGCTTGATCGCACGCTCCACGATATCAGCACACCTGATCTCGTGAGCGTCGCGCAGACCAACGCGCGCCAGCTGTTGGCAAACGAGATCACGATCAGCACCAGCGAGCGACAGATCATGCGCAAGGATGGCGCGCTGATCTGGATCAATGTGACGGTGTCGTTGGTGCGCGACGACACGAACGAGCCAGCGTATTTCATCGCCGTGGTCGAGGACATCACCGAGCGCAAGCAGGCCGACGAAACGCGCGTCCGACTGGCCACGCTCGTCGATTCGTCCGATGACGCGATCATCAGCCAAACGCTGGGCGGAACGATCTTGAGCTGGAACGCTGGCGCGGAGCGCATCTTCGGCTACTCCGTCGCAGAAATCATTGGGCAGTCGATCAGCGTCTTGATACCCAATGATCGCCTGGACGAAGAAGCCCAGAGCATCGAGAAGATTCGTCGCGGCGAGCGGATCGCTCCCTCCGAAAGTGTGCGTATCCGCAAGGATCGCCAGCTGATCAATATCTCCCTGACGATCTTGCCGCTCAGGGATGCCGATGGCCGGATCGCTGGCATCTGGAAGATCGCGCGCGACATCAGTGTACGCAAGCAGGCCGAACAGGCCCTGCGGCAGCAGACCATGCTGGTCCAGCTACTGCAAGGCGTTGCCGTCGCAGCGAACCAAGCCGCAGCAATCGAAGATGCGCTCCAGGTCGCGATCGATCAGATCTGCGACTACGTCGATTGGCCAGTCGGCCATGTGTATCTCGCGCCGGTCGATGGGAGCCACACGCTGGTCTCAACCAACATCTGGCACATGCACGAGCCGGAGCGCTTCGCAATCTTTCGCAGCATCACCGAGGCGGTCGCGCCCGCTGCGCTCGACGACTTGCCAGGGCGCGTCCTGCTGACTGGCCGGCCAGAGTGGATCACCGACATAACCAGCACGCCCAACACCGCGCGGACCAAGCTGATCAGCGATATTGGCGTGCGTGCCGGCTTTGCCTTTCCGGTCACGATTGGGGCCGAGGTCGCGGCAGTGCTGGAGTTCTTCGCGACCGAGCCGCATCAGCCGGATGCGGCGCTGCTCGACGTGATGGTCAATATCGGCACACAGCTCGGGCATGTGATCGCCCGCGCACGCGGTGTGGCATTGCTGAGCGCGGCCGAGGCGAAGTATCGCATTCTGGTGGAGCAGCTCCCGGCGATCATCTACATCGCCGACAGCGACTCGCGCAACAGCACGCGCTACATCAGCCCACAGATCGAGACGATCCTGGGTTTTACGCCGGCGGAGTGGCTCGCCGACCCCAATCTGTGGCTCAAGCAGATCCACCCCGATGATCAGCAGCGCGTGCTGGCTGAAATCACCCAAGCATATACCAACGATGGGCCGGTACCCACCGAGTATCGCTCGCGCAACCGCGACGGCCGGATCGTCTGGCTGCGCGACGAATCCAAGATCGTGCGCGACGAGGAAGGTCGTCCGCTCTTTATGCAGGGTATCATGCTCGACATCACCGAGCGCCACCATGCCGAGGCGGCGTTGCGCCGCAGCGAGCTGCTGTATCGGACGCTCGCGCGGAATTTCCCGAATGGCGCAGTCTTCCTGTTCGACCACGACCTGCGCTATACGATCGCCGATGGGCAGGGATTGGCAGAGCAGGGCTACTCGCGCGAAACGTTTGAGGGCCGGACGCTGTACGAAGTCTTGCCGCCGCAGTTGGTCAGCATCCAGGAGCCATTGTATCGCGCGGCACTGGCTGGCCACGAGAGCATAAACGAGTCGGTGGCGGGCGAGCGCACCTTCATTGCCTATTACCAGCCGGTGCGCAACGAGCAGGGCGAGATCTTCGCCGGCATGGTCATGTCGCACGACATCACCGCGCTCAAGCAGGCCGAACAAGCGCTGGTCGCGGAGCGCGTCTTGCTCTCGCGACGCGTCACGGAGCGCACCGCCGACCTCAGCTCCGCGAATGCCGAATTGGCGCGCGCTGCGCGTCTCAAGGACGAATTCTTAGCCAGCATGAGCCACGAGCTACGCACGCCGCTCAACGCGGTGATTGGGCTGACCGAGTCGCTGCGCGAACAAACCTATGGTCCGCTCAGCGACCGGCAGGACCGTCCGCTCTCGATGATCGAGGAGAGTAGCCGCCACCTGCTCACCCTGATCAACGACATCCTCGACCTGGCAAAGATCGGTGCCGGCAAGATGGACCTCGACATAGAGCGCGTTGCGGTAGAGGCGATCTGCCAGGCCAGCCTGCGCATGATCCGCCAGACCGCCCAACAGAAACGGATCGCCATCCAGATGCAGCTCGACCCAACGGCCACGTATGTGCTGGCAGATGCACGCCGACTGATCCAGATTCTGGTTAACCTACTCATGAACGCCGTCAAGTTCACGCCATCCGGCGGCACAATCGGTCTGGAGGTTCAGTGCAACGCCGAGCAGCAGGCGCTCCGATTCACCGTCTGGGATACCGGCATCGGCATCCCAACCGAGCAACTGGCGCGCTTATTCCAGCCGTTCGTCCAGCTCGACAGCCGGCTGGCACGCCAATATGAAGGCACCGGCCTTGGCCTGGCGCTGGTTTCCCGCATGACCGAGATGCACGGCGGTAGTGTCGCAGTCAGTAGTACGGTGGGTGTCGGCAGCCGCTTCACCATTGCACTGCCCTGGAACGCGGCCAGCGCCGAACACACACCGCCAGTGCTCCCGCCGCCGGCTAAGACCACGTCCATAGACATCCGCCGCGCGCTGATCGTCGAGGACTCGCCGACCGCAGCCGATCAGGTCGCGCGCTTCCTGGCCGAGATGAATATCACGACGGAGACACTGACCTTAGGTGCCGATACGGTCGCACGGGCGCGCGCAACCCAGCCGGATCTGATCCTGCTCGACATTCTCCTGCCCGACATATCCGGCTGGATGGTGCTGACACAGCTCAAGGCCGATCCGGTTACTCAGGAGATCCCTGTCGTGATCAGCTCAGTCATCGACGAGCAGTCGCGCGGCCTCGCACTCGGAGCTGTCAGGCATCTGGTGAAACCCTGCACACGCCGCGAGATCCAGAACATGCTCAGGCAGCTTTCTGGGGAACCCATGCCCATGCTAGCTGAGCAGGGCAGCGAACCGCCAAGGCACCAGCCATCGATCCTGCTGGCCGAGGACAACGAAGCGAGCATCCTGATCGTCACCGATTATCTTGCCACGCTTGGGTACCAGGTGGTGGTGGCGCGGAATGGCGTCGAAGCGATCACACGCGCGCACGAGCTGCAACCAGGGCTGATCTTGATGGACATCCAGATGCCGGAAATGGATGGGCTAGAGGCAACCCGCCGCATGCGCGCCGATGCTGAACTTGCGGCGGTTCCGATCATCGCGATGACGGCGCTGGCGATGCCAGGCGACCGCGCGATGTGTTTGGCAGCGGGCGCAAATGATTATATCAGCAAACCGATCAGCCTCAAAGGGCTTGCCTCGCTGCTCGCTGAGCATTTGCAACCTGCGCAGCAGGACAATGGCCAGCCAGTTAGCCCCTAAACCCAATACTTTTTAGATAAGCGCTACTGTATAATCAGCGCAGTGACCATACCATACATGCCCTGCGCGCTCTCGGCGTGCGCGAGAATATGGCAGTGGAACGCCCAAACGCCCACCTCGGTGCAATCCACGATCACATCCCAGCGCTCGCCCGGTGCCACGTTGATCGTGTCGCACTTGTAGGGCTGCGGTAGATTCCAGCCGTCCTTTGCAAACACCAGCTGCGGCAACCCGTGCAGGTGCATCGGGTGAATCATCTGGCCTTCGTTCATATAGCGGATGCGCAGCTTCTGACCAAGCTTCGCCGTCAGCGCAGCGGTGGCCGGGAAGCCTTTGCCGTTGATCGTGAAGCCGCCTAGCTGGTCGTTCAGGATCAGTGTATGCTCCAGATCGTACTTCGGATCTGCGGCCTTATCTTTCGGCTCGATGATAAAAGCCCCCAACAACCCCTGGCCAACCTGCATTGTCGAGTTATGGTGGGCGTGGTACATATGCGAGCCAGGATTTTTGGCCACGAATTCGTAGGTGAAGGTCTGGCCTGGCTTGATCGGCGGCTGCGTCACGAACGGCACGCCGTCCATCTTGTTCGGCACCATCACACCGTGGAAGTGTATCGCCGTGCTCTGATCCGCTAGCGCGTTCGTGACAACCACACGCACCGTGTCGCCCTCGGTGACCCGAATCTCGGGGCCTGGCACTTGGCCGTTATAGGTCAGCGCATCAACCATCTGCCCGGCTGTCACCTCAAACGGGGTCTTCTTGCAGGTTAACTCAAAGATCTTGACGCCCTTTTCGATGCGTGGTGTCAAGGGCTGATTACCAGTGCCTACGGTTTTGACGCCGCCGACAAAGGCTTTGACGCCAGCCTCGTGCATTGCATCCATCTGGTCGGCGGTCATGCCGCCACCCGCCGTCGCAGGCATCGCGGTCATATCATGCGAATCGCTTGTTGGCGCGGTCGGCGCATTTGTGGTGCTCGATCCACACGCCACAAGCAGCCCACTGAGCGCAGCGGAGCCGACCGTGAGCGATGCACCTTTGAGAAATGTGCGGCGCGAAGTATTGGATACATTGAGCTTGGTCATGATAGGGTAGCCTTTCATCACTATGAGATATTGCTGTAAATCGGGCAACTGAAAGTAGCATAACAACATAGCTGCGGATTGTGCGGAAAGGAACAATCACTCAAGGTTGTGATAGCACAACGAAACGTGAAAGCGTGAAACGTGATCGGGCTGCGGTGTACGTTTCACGCTTCATATTTCAGATGTATAATAGAGCCTCAGCACGCTGGCCTCACTGGCCGCACACAGCAAGCGCTCGTCTAGGAGATCAGCTATGAGACAGACCGCCCGCATTTTACTCGTCGACGACGAAGCGAGCATTCGCCTGACGTTGAGCACCCTGCTCCAGCGCGCCGGCTACGAAACCAGCGCCGCCGAGAACGGCGAAGCGGCGGTCGCGCTGCTGGAACAACACGCCTTTGATCTGCTGCTGGTCGATCTGAAAATGCCGGGGATGGATGGCATGCAAGTTGTCGCCGCCGCACGCCAGCGCCAGCCCGATATCGCGATCATCGTGCTCACAGGGCACGGCTCGCTCGATACGGCGGTCGAAGGTCTGCACCAAGGCATCTTCGATTACCTGCTCAAAACCACCGCGCCGCCACAGGTGATCGAGCGCGTCAGGATCGGGCTTGCCGCACGCGCCCAGCAACTGCGCCAGCGCACGCTGCTCGACGTGGTCGGTGCAGCGGTGAATGAGCTGCGCGATGTCCCGGCGACCTCTGGCGATGTCAGCACGCAGGGGGCACCCGCCGAGCGTACGTTCACGGTCGGCGCGCTCCAGCTCGACAGCTGGCACCAGGTCGCAACGCTGGCCGGGCGCACACTACCGCTCACGCCCACCGAATTCCGTGTGCTGCTGTGCCTGGCCGAGCGGGCCGGTACCATGATCCCCTACAGCGATCTGGTTCGCAGTGCGCAGGGCTATGATGCTGATGAACTAGAGGCTGGCGAGCTGATCAAGCCGCATATTCACCACCTGCGCCAGAAGCTGGAGCCCGACCCCACGACGCCGCGCTATATCCTTAATGTGCGCGGCAAAGGCTATCTCCTCGCACCGGTTGGCGCATAGCTTCCGACAAGCTCTAAGGGAGATTCGAAAAATAAACGAGTCCACCGGCTGCGTGAAGCGTGAAACGTGAAATGTACACGCAACCTGTGGATCACGTTTCACGTTTCACGGATGAGGTGTCGTATGCAATCGCTTCGGATTATGCTCATGACGCTGCTGTTGGCCGGCGCGCTGGCCCCACTCCCAGCCGCCAGCGCCGCACCTGCCGAGCGCTGTTTCCCCGAGACCGGCTACTGTATCAGCGGCGTCATCCGCACCTATTGGGAGCGCCATGGCGGGCTGCGGGTGTTCGGCTACCCGATCTCGGAGGTCTTCCAGGATCAGATCGAGGGCACCTGGAGCGGGCCGGTGCAGTGGTTTGAGCGCGACCGGCTCGAGGATCACAGCGCCGAGAGGCTGGGTGTGCTGGCCGGGCGGCTCGGTGCCGGGATGCTTGAGCTACAGGAACGCCCATGGCAGGATCTGCCGCGAGTCGATCAGGCACCCGCCGGCTGTACCTATTTCGCCGAGACAGGCCACAGTCTGTGCGGGGCGTTCCGCCAGGCATGGCTGGCGAATGGCGGGCTGTCGCGCTTCGGCTACCCGCTCACCGAGCCGCTGGAGGAATCCCTGGTGCTCGGCGATACGATCTGGACCGGGACCGTGCAGTATTTCGAGCGCCGACGCATGGAATTCCACCAGGAGCTAGCGGGAACGCCCTACGAGGTCTTGTTTGGGCTGCTCGGGCGCGATACCTTTGCGATTACCAAGGCGCTCAAATGCGCGCAGGTCGCCAGCCCGCTTATGGGTCTTGCGCAATCGCGCGGGTATAGCTGCACGGTGAGCCTGCCGCGCCTGCGGGTGCCGATCGCCATCGAGCCGTTCGAGCATGGTGTCATGATCTGGCTATCGCATCCGGCTGGGAAACAGGGGACGATCTTCGTGATCTTCCACGAGCCGACGACCAACGCATTGGTGTGGCAGAGCTATCCCGACGAGTGGCACGACGGCGTGCCGCTGCCCGCGCATTCCGCGCCACCGCCCGGCCTCTATGCTCCTGTGCGCGGGTTTGGCCTGCTTTGGTCCACCAACGCCGCAGTGCAGAGCGCGCTGGGCTGGGCCACAGCGCCCGAACAAGGCGATAGCGGGGATACGCAGCGCTTCCATGTCAACAGCGGGCCAAATGGCCTGACGATCATCACGAGCCCCGGCACCCATAGCGCCTATCTGCTGTCTACAGGGCCATTCTCGCCCGACCATAAAGACACCGCCGAGGTGATCGGGACATAGTAGCTGTGCCAACGAGTACACATCCACTGCTGACGAAAGACGGAAGACGAAGGACGATGGACGAACAGCTGCCATTCCAACGTTCGTCCTTCGTCTTTCGTCTATTTTTGGGCAGCAGAAGCACCCAGTTCAGCATGCCACGCCTGTAGCCACGTGATCGCTGTGTTGAACTGACCCTGCGGCAGCGCGCGGTAGGTGCCGATGCCATAGCGCCGGTACATTTCGCCGTATACGCGCTGGTAGCCGTTGGTCTGGCCCTGCTCCTGTAGGGCGTGGGCGACAGCCTTCACCGCGAGCGCGATCTCTGCGGCCTGGGCCTCGCTGATCGGCTGCTCCGGCGAGAGGCGCAGCTCGAGCGCGGTCACGCGGCCCTCGACGCCCTTCGCCCAACGACGGGCGCGATCCTGGCTCTGCTCCACACTGCTGAGACGCTGCTCCTGCTGCATTTGCTCACGCGCAAGGTTCTGTACCGCCGTGGCGATCTCGTAGGCCAGCGCCGCGCCGCCTTGAGTTGGCGCGAGTGCGGTGCTAGCAGGGAGGATGGAGTGCTTAAAGGCGTTCCACAGCACGTCGTAGCACTCGCGCCGAAAGAGGACGACCCTTTCTCGAATAATCTTGTTTTTGATGCGGTCGGTGCTGACGCCGAATAGGAAGCCAGGGAGGAGCTTCAGTGGTAGACACAGGCTGTTCGGGTCGCCGCGGCGGGATTTCGTGTGTGTAACACCAACGAATTCGCTGCGCTCGATGCGAACCGTGCGCAGCGCCTCGTTCAACACTTCGTCGCGCTTGATACGTTGGTATTGGCCTGACCAATCAATGCCGAGGCGTTCGCAGATCGGGCGGATGGGTACATAGACCTGGCGCTCGTCGTCGGCTTCGATGAGCGCGCCAACCACGGGTTCTCCGTAGAAGTCGACGCCGCGCACGTCGATCGGGACAAGGGCCTGCTCTTCACTCATAGCTCCCTCTTACGTCCAGTATCTTTCAAATAAGCGCTTTGCGGTTTTTGACGAAAGACGAAAGACGAAAGACGAACCGATTGCAGCGTTCTTCGTCCTTCGTCCTTCGTCCTTGGTGATCAAGACGTTATTTGAAAGGTTATTGCCCCTAGACATTGTACATGTTCAGATTTGGGGTAAACCACGCGAATGCAAAGACGCAAAGCAACGGGAAGCTAGCCCTTGCGCCTTTGCGCCTTTGCGTTAAAACTGATCACTTTCAAGGCACCAAGCCTTTGTGTCCTTTGTGCCTTTGTGGTACAACCCTAATGCACAGGATAGCACTCTAACCTTGATTGCTCGCCGCATGGCGAGTTGGCGCCGGACGTGGAGCCACCCGCTGCGGGTTCGCCGCCAACGCAGCCAGCACCAGCTCGACCGCTCGCTCCAGCTGCGGATCATGACCTTCAATGACCAGCTTTGGCGTCATTTCGACCTCGACATCCGGCGCGACTCCCTCATTCTCCACTTCCCATTCGCCGCTCGGGCTATAAATGGCCATGCGCGGCGAGGAGAAAAAGCCGCCGTCCATCAGCTTCGGGTAATCGTAGATGCCGATCAGCCCGCCCCAGGTGCGTTTGCCCACGATTGTGCCCAAACCGCGCCGCCGGAAGAACAGCGGCAGCGCGTCGCCACCCGATCCGGCCAGCTCGTTCGTAATCATAACGATCGGCCCAATGATCGACGCATTCGGCGAGGCGAATGTTCGGCCCTCGCGCGTCGCCCAATAGCTCAAGATCGGACGATTCAGCAGATCGATGATGTAGTCGGCGATCGAGCCGCCGCCGTTGAAGCGTTCGTCCAAGATCACCGCCTGCTTGTCCAGCTGCGAGAAGTAGTAGCGGTTGAATGACTCATAGCCGTTCACCGCAGTATCGGCCATGTAGATATAGGCGACCCGCCCGCCCGAGAGCCGATCGACCAACTTGCGGTTGTGCTCAACCCACGACCAGTGCCGCAGCGGGATCTCGTTGGCGATTGGTCGCACCGTCACCAGCCGCGTGTCGGTCTCGTTGGGCTGTGGGCCGACCAGTAGCTCGGTGATGCGATCAGCGGTCTTCTCGAATAGCTGGTAGATGCTCGTTGAGGCCCGCAATGGCCGACCGTTCACAGCCAGAATATATTCACCCTCGTGGACATTCACCCCTGGCTCCGTGAGCGGCGCGCGCAGCTCGGGATGCCAGTTCAGCCCCGAGTAGATGCGCCGAATGCGATAATAGCCATCGACGACCTCATAATCCGCACCCAGCAGCCCCACGCTGACCGGCGCGGGGGCCGGGATGTCGCCCCGGTCTACGTAGGCGTGCCCGACCACCAGCTCGCCCGAAAGTTCCGCCATCAGGTAGTTCAGATCATCGCGGTGGCCGATGTGCGCGAGGAACGGCCGGTACTTCGCACACGTTGCCGCCCAATCCAGGCCATGCATCTCTGGATCGTAGAAATAATCACGGTGAATGCGGTACGCCTCCTGGTAGATCTGCTGCCATTCCGCGCGGGGGTCCACCAGCAACTCCGCCGCATCAAGGTTGAGCTTACCATCTTCGGGCTTCGGCGGCTTGTCCACCGGCACAATCGCATATGTGGGCGGGTCGCCGGCTTGGTACAGCAGCTTCTTGCCGTCCGCGCTGACCCAATAGTCGCGCACCTTATCCATAAACACATCGCTCTTGCGCGCCTTGATATCATAGGCGTGCAGCGTATTGGCGTCGGGCGCTGCTTCGGGATCGAGCCATCGCTCGGCTGCGCTTTCAAGATAGAACAGCTTGCCTTGCGCGACCTGAAGACGATGATAGTCGCCCGGCGGGATCGGCAGGACGATGATGCGCTGGCCCAGCCCGTCCAGATCGATCTGCACCGCCGCGATCGGCTGCGCGTCTGGCTGCTGATCGTTGGCCGCAGGTTCCGCGCCTGCCGGCGTAGCCGCTCGTCCATCCGCAGGCGGCTCCTCATCGCTCTCGTGCGCCAGTGGCGACTGATCCGCCGCGCGCAACACCGTCACATACAGGCTACGATTGACCGGGCGCTCGTACGACGACATATCCAGCCAGCCGGTATTCAGGCCAAAGTTGACGCTAGCGGCGAAGTACAGTAGTTTGCCGTCGTTGCTGAAGCAGGCGCTGATCGCGTCGCTCATCCCATCGCTGACCTGATGAATCTGGCCGCTGGCCAGCTCATAGAGGAATACGGCGCGAAGATGACTTGGCAGGCGCTTGGTGTACACCAGCCACTGACCGTCGGGCGACCAGGCTGGATCGAGGCTGCGGACGGGATGGTCATAGGTGTCGGCATCGACATGGACGATCACACCGTCGGCTACGGTAAGGTAGGACATGTTGAGCGCCTTGTCGGTGTAGACGATCCGTTTGCTGTCGGGCGACCAGACCGGCCTGTGGAAAAAGGAGGGCTTGCCGAGCGCGTAAAAGCGCTTCTGCACGCCTTTCTGATCGGAGACAACCAACTCGTACTCACCGCTGGCATCCGAGAAGTAGGCGATCGATTGGCCGTCGGGCGACCAGGCCGGGTCGCGCTCACAGACACCGGGCGTGTTGGTCAGGTTACGGATGTCACCCTTCTCGGCTGGGACCGTCAAGATCTCACCGCGCGCTTCCAGAACGGCTCGTACGCCGGTGGGCGACAGCCCGCATGTTTCAATGCAAGGTGCCGCCTTTTGATAATGCGGGCGGGTATATGGCAGATCCGCTGCGATTGTGATCGACAGCGTTCGCGTTTGCCCGTTGTTGGGATCAAATATGTGCAGCCGACCAGCCTGTTCGTAGGCCAGCCGACCAGCACCGCTCGTCAACGAACGCACATCGAAGTCGGAGTGGAAGGTCAGTTGCGTCACGGCGCTCGTACCGAGATCATAGCGGAACAGGTTCATGCTCCCCGTGCGATCAGACATGAAAAAGACTGCGTTGTCGCCCCAACACGGAAAGGTATCGCTGGCGTTCTCGTGCGGGATCTCGACATGCTCGTAGGTATCGAGGTCGAGCAGCCAAATCGGGACGGTCCGCCCGCCGCGATAGCGCTTCCAGGACCAGAACGCCTCATAGTACGGAGTATAAGCGAGCTGTCGGCCATCCGGCGAGAACGCCGCACGCTCGGCCATTGGCATCGGGAGCGCGGTA
>Ga0075433_10002616_pt1 | contig 13729 bp, 15 predicted proteins | sample RhiMethybrSRZTD2_FD_75299 | JGI IMG/M metagenome (GOLD analysis project Ga0075433, IMG submission 75299) | Populus rhizosphere microbial communities from Tennessee, USA - Rhizosphere MetaG P. TD hybrid SRZTD2 | ecosystem: Host-associated > Plants > Roots > Rhizosphere > Soil | place: USA... | reverse complement strand
GGCCTGCCGTTCTACCCGATCCGCTCGTACTTCGAGACCGACCTGCCGAAGGCGAACCCGTTGATCCGCGAGGTGCAGTCGCCATACGGCGACGGCGTGGTCTATGCCGTGCCGCCGCTCAAGCCCGACGTCACGATCGTCCACGCCCAGCGGGCGGACGCGGCCGGCAACACCCAGGTCTGGGGCCTGCTCGGCTGCCAGAAGGAGGCCGCGTTCGCCGCGGATCGGGTGATCGTCGTCGTCGAGGAGCTGGTCGACGAGGCGGTCGTCCGGGCGGACCCGAACCGGACGATCATCCCGGGCTTGATCGTCGACGCCGTCGTGGTCGAGCCCTTCGGGGCGCACCCTTCGTACGTCCAGGGCGCCTACGACCGGGACAACGAGTTCTACCTCGACTGGGACGCGATCACGCGGGATGAGGAGGCGCTCCAGGGCTGGCTGCGCGAGTGGGTGTACGACCTCGATGGTCGGGTGGCGTACGTGGAGAAGCTGGGCGCCGAGCGGGTCGCCGCGCTCAAACCCGGCTCGGCACCGTCAGGCTCGGTCGATTACGGGCGCTACCAATGAGCGGCGCCGCGTTCTCCAAGTCCGAGATGATGATCGTGGCGGCAGCGCGCGAGCTCGCCGGCCAGCGCGTGTGCTTCGTCGGGGTGGGCCTGCCCAACATCGCCGTGAACCTCGCCCAGCGAACCGTCGCGCCGGAGCTCGAGCTCGTCTACGAGGCGGGCGTCTTCGGGGCGAGGCCCGCGCGGCTGCCGCTGAGCATCGGCGACCCGACGATCGTCACCGGCGCGACGGCGGTCACGAGCATGTACGAGCTGTTCAGCTTCTACCTGCAGGGCGGGCTGATCGACGTCGGCTTCCTCGGCGCGGCCCAGATCGACCGGTTCGGCAACATCAACACGACCGTGATCGGCGACTACGCGGAGCCCGCGACGCGCCTGCCGGGGAGCGGGGGAGCGTGCGAGATCGCGATCAACGCCCGCCAGGTGTTCGTGATCATGCGCCAGTCGCAGCGCTCCTTCGTCGAGCAGATCGACTTCCGCACCTCGGCCGGCAACCTGGGCGGCGCCGAGGTATCGGAGCGGATCCGACGCGAGCAGGGCTGGATCGGGCGCGGGCCGTCGGTGGTGGTGACGGACCTCGCGATCTGGCACTTCGACGAGACCGGTGAGATGCGCGTCGATTCGCTGCATCCCGGCGTCACGCTCGACGACGTCCGGGCCGCAACCGGCTGGCAGCCGAAGGTCAGCGAGTCCCTCGGGACGACCTCGGCGCCCAGCGCCGACGAGCTGAGCCTGATCCGGGAGGAGCTGGATCCTGGCGGCGCGTACACGCGCTAGCCGGGGAAATGAAAAGCGCGCCGCCTGTCGGCGACGCGCCTCGGATCGTCAGTCGCTGACGATCAAGCTTGCTCAGGCAGGCGTTTCGTCGTCGGCGGTTTCGGGCTCGATCTCGCCCGACCGGGTCATGGCGGTCGCCACGCCGACCACGAGCAACGCGGCCATCAGGGCGAACGCAACGAACAGGAGCTTCTTCATGGGGCTGGTCCTCCTCGGACTCTGAGGGGTTGTCTGGCTGTCCAGGGAAGCGTAGCCGATGTCATCGACTGCGACCGGCGTGCGCCTCCGCTGAAGACAGGTCGAGACCCGACCCTCTCGCGAAGGTCGGGTCTCGGAGCGCTGGGAGGGAGCAGGGGTTCCCCTCCCGTGAGAGGTCAGGCCGGGATCGGGGTCACCTTCGGCTGGAACGCGGCCTTGGGGGCCGGCTCCTTGAGGGTCTGGGCGACCCACACCAGGCCGAAGCCTGCGATGAGGGCGAAGATCCCGATGCCTGCGAAGAGGCCGGCGATCCCGAAGCCGAGCTGCAGGGCCGTGGCGGTGGCCGTCCCGACACCGAGGTTCGAGATCAGGGCGAGTCCTGTCCCGCTCCACGCCTGGTCGCGTGCCTTGCCTTCGATCGGGTTGGCCCGATTGAACTGGCTGAAATAGCGGCCGTCGACGTTGAACTTGTAGGTGCCGGCCGCGTAGAACGTGCCGTCAGCTGCAGTCACGTCCGCGGGAAGGACGACGGTCTGCGTCCCGCTCAGGATGTGGTGGCTGATGGTCGCCATCTGGTACATGAACTCGGTGGCCGTGTTCACGACCGGGTCGTTGGGGTTGAGATCCGCGGTGTTGACCGGGTACTTCCAGTCGTCGCGAAGGAGTGACAGGATGGCCTGTGCCCCAGCGGGGTCGCCGCCATCGACGAGCTGGCCCTGTTCGTTGTAGCTGATCTTCACGTTCTGGGCCGCGCTCAGGGCGTTGAGGCTCTGGTAGCCCTCGTAGGTCTTGGCAAACACGAATGCTCCGCCCGCCATGAACACGATGCCCATGAGGGCGAGCACGATGCCGAGTCCGCGCATCCGTCCGTACATCGAAGTCTCCCTTTCCACTGCTCAACTTGATTTGGTTCTGGCGCAACTGTGGGGCGGGACGAATTCGGTGAACCCTTGCCGAACGGCCCGTTCGTGGGGCGGGTCGGCCCGGTCGGGGAGGGCCATCTGTCCCGGCCCGGCCGGCTCGTTCTGGCGGGTTCCGCGGGAGCTACGCCCGAACGATCAGGACCGGGCACGGGGCGTGCCGGACCACGTGATCCGAAACGCTGCCCAGGACGAAGCGCTCGACCCGGTTTCGACCGCGGGTGCCGACGATGATCATGTCGGCCGTCTCGGACTGGGCTGCCTCGACGATCGCCGGGCCCGGCTCGCCTTCCCAGACGAGGAAGGACACGCTGACGCCGATGCGACGCCCCTTGACCACGATCGCCTGCGCGGCGAACTCCCGGGCGGCGCGGCGCTGGTCCATGCGCGGGACTGGTCCGCTTGCCAGTGGCGTCGCCGAATCGATGACGCTCACGACGAGCAGGTCGGCGTGCAGGGTGCGGGCCAGCTCAAGGGCCTGGTCGGTTGCCCCGGCGGACGCCGGCGACAGGTCCGTGGCGAGCAGGATCCGCTGAATCGATCGCGTCGGCGAACGGTCCGTGATCGTGGCCATCGTCGGCAGCGCGCTCAAAGGATCCGGCACTCCAGCGCCGTGGACCCCGCGGCCGCCGCGGCGGCGCGGACGGGGGACGCCGCACCTGCGCTCGGGGACGACGAGGTCGCGGCGGCCGGAGCCTGGACCACGAGCGCGGTGACCATGCCGAACATGCCGTCGCGGCCTTCCGCGTGCGGCAGGATGTGGCAGTGGAACGCCCAGGCGCCGGGCTCCGTGCAATCGATCACCACGTCCCAGCGCTCGCCCGGGTTGACGCCCAGGGTGTCGCACCGGAACGAGGCCGACCCGAGCTCGTAGCCGTCGCGGGCAACGACGTGCATGGGCATCCCGTGCAGGTGCCAGGGATGCATCATCACGCCCTCGTTCATGAACCGCACGAGGATCTTCTCGCCGAGGTTCGCGACGATCGGGGCGGTTGCCGGGAAGCCCCGGCCGTTGATCGTGAATCCGCCCAGTGAGTCGTTGCTGATCCAGACGATGTCCTGGCTCACGCCGTACTTGCGATCGACGCGCTGAGCCGGGTCCTTCGGATGGACGATGAACGCGCCGAGCAGGCCCCGGCCGACCTGGTCGGTCGCGTTGTGGTGCGAGTGGTACATGTGCGAGCCCGTCGTCCTCGCGGTGAACTCGTACGCGAACGAGGCTCCGGGCTGGATCGGGTCCTGCGTGACGTGCGGGACGCCGTCCATGTTGTTTGGCAGGCGCTGCCCATGGAAGTGGATGCCGGTCGTCTCGTCGAGGTTGTTCTTGAAGACCGCCCGGATCTTGTCGCCCTCGATGACGTCGATGCGCGGCCCGGGCCAGGTGCCGTTGAAGCCGAGCGCGTCCACTGGATCCTTGACCGCGTCGATCTTGTGCTTGATCGGGTCGACGGTCAGCTCGAAGACCTTGGTGTCGCCGTCGGCGCGGGGCTGGCCGTAGAGCTGGTTGCCCATGCCCTCGACCGCCGCGGACTCGCCATCGAGGAAGCGCTTGACGATCGCGGCCCCGTTGGCGTCGTGATCACCGGCGCCCGGGCTCGCGGCGGGGCCGCCGTGGTCCATCGACGGCCCCGGCGTGGCGCCCGCACTGGCAGCAGGACCACCTGTCGGATTCGGGGCGCCGATCGGGCCCATCGTCCACGGGGCGGGCGTTGCAGCGGGAGAGCAGGCGGCCGCGACCGCGGCCGCGAGCACGCCGCCGCCCGTCAGCACCGCGCCGCGCAGGAAACCGCGCCGGCTCAGGCCGCCACCGTCCATCTCGATCGGGAGGGGAGTGACTGGTTCGTTGATCATGGGCGGATGGTGGCGGCGGCCGGGACGGCGACAAAGTGACCTCCGGCACAAATTGGGGGGCCATCGAGCCCGCTCCGGCGGGTCCAGGCGCGGCCACGGGAAGGCTGGATCGGAAGCCAAACCCGATACGCTCGCGGCGGTGAAGTCAGACGACGCCCTCTACGCGCTGGACCGGGCAACGCGGGCCATCGCCGGCGAGCTGGACCTGGACCGCGTGCTCCAGCTCATCGTCGACAGCGTGCGTGAGCTGGTGGGGGCGCGATACGCAGCGCTGGGCACCGTTGACGAGGCCGGCCGGATCGAGCGGTTCATCACGAGCGGCATCTCGACCGAGCTCCGCCGGCAGATCGGGCCGCTGCCGCAGGGCCATGGGCTGCTGGGCACGATCATCCGCGAGGGCGTCACGCTGCGCATCCCGGACATCGCCCGCCACCCGGACACGCATGGCTTCCCGCCACATCACCCGCCGATGCACTCGCTCCTGGGCGTGCCGGTTCGCATCGGCGGCGAGAACGTCGGCAACTTCTACCTGACGGAGAAGGAGGGTGCTCCCGAGTTCAGCGAGGCCGATGAGGAGCTCGTGGAGATGTTCGCCGTCCATGCCGCAATCGCCATCCAGAACGCGCGACTCCTCCAGGAAGTGCAACAGCTGGCGGTGGTCGACGAGCGCCTCCGCATCAGCCGCGACCTCCACGACGGGATCATCCAGAGCATCTACGCGGTGAGCCTGTCGCTCGAGGACGTCGCCGACCTCATCGAGGAGGAACCGGGCGAGGCAGCGGCGCGGGTGGATCGCTCGATCGACCGGCTGCATACCACGATCGGCGACATCCGGACGTTCATCGTCGGCCTCGGACCGGAGTCGGGCGACGGCCTGGCCGCCGCGCTCGAATCGATGGCGCGAGAGCTGCTGGCCGGCTCGCCGACGGAGCTGCGGCTCGACCTCTCGGGCGCGGCTGCCCTCGATGGCCGGCTGACACCCGAGGCGGGCCACGAGCTCGTGCAGATCGCCCGCGAGGCGCTGAGCAACGTGGCCCGCCACAGCGACGCGTCGGACGCCTCGCTGTCGCTCCAGGTCGAGGGTGACGTGGCTGTCCTCCGCATCGAGGACGATGGGCGCGGATTCGATCCCGAGCAGCGCCTCGGCGTTGCCCACTTCGGGCTCGCCAACCTCCGCGATCGAGCGGCGGCGATCGCCGGTTCTCTCCGGATTGACAGTGAGCGCGGGAAGGGGACCCGTATCATCGTGCGGCTACCCATCACTCCCGTGGAGGCGCTCTCGTGACCGAAGCGCGAACCGGAGCTCGGCCTGCCGCCAACCCGCTGCGGCTGCTCATCGTCGACGACCACGAGGTCGTGCGGCAGGGACTTGTCGCCCTTCTCGATCGACGAGAGGGCTTCCAGGTCGTCGCGGAGGCCGGCACCGTCGCCGAGGCGATCGAGCAGGCGCGAAAGTTCGAGCCGGACATCGTGGTCATGGACGTCCGCCTGCCCGATGGGTCGGGCATCGAAGCCTGTCGCGAGATCCGTTCGGAGCTGGCGTCGACGCGAGTGGTGATGCTGACCTCCTACCCGGACGAGGAAGCGGTCCTGTCCGCGATCGTCGCCGGCGCCGCGGGCTACCTGCTCAAGCAGATCCGGGCGCGCGACCTGGTGGCCGCCCTGGAGGCGGTCGGCCGCGGCGAGTCGCTGCTCGACCCTGCGGTTACCGAGAAGGTCCTCGAGCGCGTGCGCCGCATCGCGGTCGGCGGCCAGACCGACGAGATGTCGCTGCTCACCTCGCAGGAGCAGAAGATCCTCATGCTCGTCGCCGAGGGCATGACGAACAAGGAGATCGCGGCCGACGTCTTCCTGTCGGACAAGACGGTGAAGAACTACGTCAGCTCGATCCTGTCCAAGCTGAACCTCGAACGGCGCGCCCAGGCCGCCGCATTCGTCGCCAAGCACCGCATCGGGCGCGCTCCCGACTGACCGCAGGAGGTCCCGCCAAGGGTCACGTCGGGCGGGTCCATTCGGCAGTGTCGGGCCGCGGAGCCGCGCCCTAGCCTCCCGCGACAGGAGGCACCCCGATGCCGACGGTCATGCAGCATGATCCCAACCCCCACGCGGCCGTCGTTTGGGTCGACGGCTGGCACGCCCTGATCGCGCACACCGACCACGGCCGGCCGACCGTGACGGAGGTCGATCGGGTCGACGAGCCCGAGCACGACTACTTCCTGCGTGTCGCGCGGGCGGCGGCCGACTGCGATCGCCTGATGCTTCTTGGCCCGGCCGCGACGTGGCGAGCCTTCGAGCTCGAATACGAAGCGCTGTACCGGCGCAGCGACCGCTTCATCGATGCCGAGACGGCCCCACCCGCCTCCCCGCGCGAGCTCGTGGACCGACTCCGCTTCCTCGAACCCGACGAACGGCGCGCCTGATCAGGACCGGCGGCACTACCGCCCGCGGGCGCGAAGCGTGAGCATCGGCACGACAGGAGGTGTGCCGTGACGATCCAGCTCTCGGCCGATGTGATCGAACGACGGTTCGTCGAGCAGGAGCATCGCCGGCTCCGGACTGGCCTCGCCGGCCTGCAGGATGCGATCGCGGAGGCCCACCGAATGCCCCAGCCGGAGGTGATGGACCGCGTCGTCCGCGCGCTGGCCTGGCTTCGGCGAGACGTGCTCCCGCACGCCGCCTGGGAGGAGGCCTGGCTGTACGGCCATGTCGACACGCAGGCCGGCACCCCGTGGGCGACGCGGGCACTTCGCTTCGAGCACGAGCAGATCCGCGAGGTCGCGAGCGCGCTCGAAACGGAGTTCATGGCCGCGCACGAGCATTGGACGGGCGAGCACGTCTTCAGGCTTGTGGTCGCGCTCACCCGGCTCGAGACGCTGGTCGCGGCGCACCTCGCGCAGGAAGAGCGGATGGTCGTGCCGCTCCTCGAGGGCAGCGACTAGGCACCTCGCGTGGCAACGCTGAAGGGCCCGCCGGTTTGCCGGCGGGCCCTTCTGACCACCCCGCGTCGGTGCGGGACGGGGCGATCGCGACGTTGATCAGGCGGCCAGGCGCCGCATTCGCTCCAGGATCTGGGCTTCCGCCTTGTGCGCGGCCATCGGGATCCCGATGAGTCGCTCCGGTCGGTGGCTGATCGCCACGAACTCCCGCTCGAGCGCCAGACGGACGCCGCTCGGGCCGACGATGCTCACCGTGGGCCGATCGCCGATCTGGTGGACGACGTGGGCGAGGAATTCCGTCTCGGACTCGGCGCCTCGATCCACCCAGCGTGTCGCAACCCCGCCATCCGCCGCCGCGCTGGCGACGATCGCGTGCCGGCCGTCGATCCACACGATGGCCTCGGGCCCCTGCCTTGTTGCTCGGTCTTGTGTCATGGCCGCACCTCCAGCCACGACGCTAGAAGCGCCTGCTCGCGCTTGGTACTGCCGTCCGGCCCTGTGCGGCGGGCCACTTGGGCCCGTCGGCGGACCCAGGTGGACCTGCCCCCCGCGGACGCTTCGCGCGATGCTTTCGAGGCGATGACCTGCGCGTTGCTCTCGCCACGGGCCCCGCGGTCAGCCGGCGAGCGACTGGCCATGGTCGACGCGCTCGACGACGCAACCGGCTGGGCGGCGTCGGCGGCCGGATTGCTCGCGGAGCTGGGGTTCCGCCTCGTCGAGGCCGACCGAACGGGAAACGGCGACAGCCACCTCCTTATCGCGCTTCGGACGACGCCGACCCTGCAGCATTTCGACCCGGAGTCCGTCGCGTACTACGCCCCGTGCGGTGCGACCGCGGCCCTCGTGACGATCGACCGGTCGATCGCCGGCCACGCAGGCGACCGTGCGCAGCGGAGGGTGCTCTGGGGCCACGTCCGTGTGGTCGACCGGATCCCTGTCCAGAACCGGTTCCTCACGTTCGGCGGCAACCTGCGCGCGGCCGCCGTTGATGACGGCCTGAGCATCCTCGATCTTCGGTCGCCCGCGCCGATCGTCCGGTGGGGCGGCCACAGTCAGGCGACCGACCCGGTCGCCGCCGCCGTGGGCGCCTTCTTCGGCCGGCTCATGGTGCCCGTGGACTACGTGGCAGGGGTCGCCGAGAAGGTCGACGGCCTCCCGCCGGAGGTGCTGTACCGGGCGTTCCTCCTCGACGCCCTTGCCCGGTCGCGGCGGACACAGCTGCATGACTTGCAGCCATCGGCGTTCGACACCTGGCTCTTCGCCGCCTGGGCGCGTGCGCGCGTCGATCGGCAGGCGTGCGCAGCAGCGGAGAACCTGCTCGCCGAGCTGCGCCTGGCCTAGCCCATCGGCGTGACATCCGGCACCCGGCTGCGGGTCCAACGGCCGGGCGTCGCGGCCCGTCGCGACCCGTACGCTCGGCGCATGCAGATCGTCTCGCCAGCCGAGGCCGTCGCCGACATCAGATCTGGCGACCAGCTCTACCTGCACTGCGCGGCCGCCACGCCGTCCGTGCTGCTCGATGCGCTCGTCGCGCGCGCCTCCGACCTGCGGGACGTCAGCGTCGTCCACCTCCACTGCGAAGGGCCCGGGCCACACCTCGCTCCGGAGATGGCGCCGCACTTCCGGCATCGGGCGTTGTTCGTCGGCCCGAATGCTCGTGCCGCCGTCAACGAAGGCCGGGCCGACTACGTACCCGTCTTCCTGTCCGACGTGCCGCGCCTGTTCGAGTCCGGGATGCTGCCGCTGGATCACGTCTTCGTGAACGCGACGCCGCCCGACGCCCACGGATTCTGCTCACTCGGCACGAGCGTCGAGGCGATGCACGCCGCCATCCGCGCCGCACGGAAGGTGATCGTGCAGTTCAATCGCGCCGTTCCGCGCACGCTCGGCGAGAGCTTCGTGCACGTCGACGACATCGACCTCGCGATCGAGTGTGCCGTCCCGCCGTACGAGCACGGCAACGGTGGGATCGGCGACGTCGAGCGCCACATCGGCGGCTACGTCGCCGACCTCATCCCCGACGGGGCGACGCTGCAGCTTGGCATCGGTGCCATCCCCGCGGCCGTCGGTGCCGCGCTGATGGACAAGAAGGACCTCGGCATCCACACCGAGATGTTCACCGACACGGTCGTCGACCTGGTCGAGGCAGGCGTGGTGAACGGGTCGCGCAAGGAGCGCAACCGGGGCAAGATCGTCGCCGCGTTCATGCTCGGCACCAAGCGGCTCTACGACTTCGCGCATGACAACCCGATGGTCGAGATGCGCTCGGTCGACTTCACGAACGACACCCACGTCATCCGCTCCTTCGGCCGGATGGCGGCGATCAACTCGGCGATCGAGATCGATCTGACGGGCCAGATCGTGGCCGACTCGATCGGCCATCGGATGTATTCCGGCGTCGGCGGGCAGATGGACTTCATCCGGGGCGCTTCCCTGGCCGCCGAAGGCCAGGCGATCATCGCCTTGCCATCGACGGCGATGGCCGGGGCGCGATCGCGCATCGTTGCCTCGCTGCAGGACGGCGCCGGCGTCGTCACCACGCGAGCGCACGCGCGAACCGTCGTGACCGAGCACGGCATTGCCGAGCTGTGGGGTCGTTCACTTCGCGAGCGGGCGGCGGCGCTGATCGCCATCGCGGCCCCCGATTTCCGCGACGAGCTTCGGTCCGAGGCGAGGCGGCTGCGCCTCCTCTGACAGTCGCCCGGGCCCGGACCGCGGACGACCAATCGGGCGCAGGGGCACGACCGGCACCGGAGGGCCCGCGGCGGGGGGCCATCCGTCGAGCCGGATGGGGCCACATGGCGCTCCTTGCGCAAGGCCGCCACGGCTAGGTTGGGCCTGAAGGGGTGCCACTGATGGAAGGCAACGAGCTCGCCGCGACTCCAGCTACGGCTGCGGAGATCCCCTGGGTCGGCACGGACCTCGAGCCGCTCGGGGAGCGCGAGCGTTCTCTCCTGGCGCCGATCGCCGCGACCATCGAGTACGAACCTGGCGCGCTGATCCTCCGCGAGGGCCGACCGACACCCTTCCTGGGCGTCCTGGCCGCCGGCCGGATCGCGCTCCGACTGCAGGTGCCCGCCCGCGGTCCGTACGTCGTCGTGACCCTGGAGCCAGGAGACGTCTTCGGCTGGTCCGCTCTCGTGCCGCCGCATCGAGCCACCTCTGACGCCGTTGCCCTGACCCCGGTGCATGTGCTGGCCTTCGACGCCGAGCGCCTCCGGGATGTTCTTCGAGACGACCATGAGCTCGCCGCCCAGCTGCTCCCGATCGTGCTGCGTTGCCTCTCCGATCGCCTCACCACGAGCTGGCACCAGTTGCTCGACCTGTTCGGGATCCAAGGCGTCGACCCGTGGTGATCTCGATGCTGCCCTCGCCGGCGAACACTGGCGTGCCATCGCTGCCGGTGCCGCCCCCGAATCGCTGGCGAGCGAGCACGGGGGACAGCTCGCCGAGATTCCTGCCCCTCGTCCGGCTCGATGTCCTGATCGCTGAGCTCCGACGCGAGCGGCGCGTCATAGGGCCGGTGGTCCAGGACGGCGCCATCAGGATGGCCGAGATCGAGCGGGCGGCCGAGCTGCCCTTCGGCTGGACCGTCTCCGCCCAGCCTGGCTCGGTTCGGCTCACGCGGCGCGAGGCCGGCGCACCAGGTGCCGAACGAGCCTTCGACAACGCGACGGCGTGGAGCGGCATCAAGCCGTGGACATTCCCGCCCCGCGTCGACGCGCTGTCGCTCGAGCGACGCGACGACGGGTCCGTGGCCGTGCGGGTGGAGGCTCCCGCGCCCGTGCCGACTGCCGTCATCGGCGCCCGTGCCTGCGACCTCGCGGCGCTCGCAACGCAGGACCGCGTCCTGTCCGGTGGCCCGGCCATCGATCCCGACTACGCGATCCGCCGGAGCGATCTCTTCATCGTCGCGGTCGAATGCGCGTTCGCGACCTCGGTGTGCTTCTGCACGTCGATGGGAACCGGGCCGGAGGTCAGCGCGGGCGCCGATATCGTGCTCGCCGAGATCGACGGCGGCTTCGTCGCGCGCGCGGACTCGACGGCTGGGAGACGCGTGCTCGTGTCGCTTGCGCTCGCCCCGGCGTCCCCGGCCCAGCTCGATCGCGCAACCGGCCAGGTGGCGGCGACGCGCGCTTCGATGCCCGCCGCGGTGCAGGCGGACGGGCTCCATGATCGGCTGCTGGCGAACCTGGACCATCCCCGCTGGGACGCGATCGCCGAGCGCTGCCTCGCGTGCGCGAACTGCACCCTGGTCTGCCCGACGTGCTTCTGCACGGGGATCGAGGTCGGCTCGGACCTCGATGGTCGCGAGTCGAAGGCAACCCGGTCGTGGGACAGCTGCTTCACGGCGGGCTATGCGCAGGTCGCCGGCGGCGGCTCCTTCCGACCGCAGCAGCGCGATCGGTATCGGCAGTGGCTCACCCACAAGTTCGGGACCTGGTGGGATCAGTTCGGGTCGTCCGGATGCGTCGGCTGCGGCCGGTGCATCGCCTGGTGCCCGGTCGGCATCGACGTCCGGGAGGAGCTGTCGATCATCGCCGCGCCGCCGGTGTCGGAGGTCGCGGTCGCCGCGACGCCGACGCTCCTCGGGCAGCCGCTCCCGATCCTGAGTCCCGCGATCGAGCCGGGCTCGTTGAAGACGGACTTCGTGACCGTCCGCGTCGCCGAGGTCCGCCCGGAGACCGCCGATACGTCGACGCTCGTCCTGACGACCGACGACGCGGCCCTGCTCTCGGCGCGGCCCGGTCAGTTCGTGATGGTCGCGCTGCCCGCCTTCGCGATCCCGCCGATCTCCATCTCACGGATCCGCCCGGACGGGCTGGAGCTCACCATTCGAGCGGCGGGACCGGCGACGTCGACGCTGGCCCGCCTGGGGCCCGGCGCGCAGCTGGGTCTGCGCGGTCCCCTCGGCCGGCCGTGGCCCATCGAGGACGCCTTCGGTCGCGACGTCGCGATCATTGCCGGGGGCATCGGGCTCGCGCCCCTGCGCGGCCTCCTCGACGAGGTTCTCGCCCAGGCCGACCGATTCCCGTCGATCCGCGTCTATCTCGGCGCTCGGACGCCGGGCGACCGGCTCTTCGTGAGCGAGATCGAGGAGCTCACGGCTCGCGGCCTCGACGTCCGCCTCACGGTCGATCGGGCGGGACCTGAGTGGCTCGGTCGGGTGGGCATCATCACCGAGCTGTTCCGGGGGGCAAAGCCCACGGGCGCCAACGTGACGGCGTTCGTGTGCGGGCCCGAGCGGATGATGACCGCGGTGGTCGACCGCCTCACCGACCTGGCCGTCCCGCGGGAGCACATCTGGCTGACCCTCGAGCGGCGCATGGAGTGCGGCGTCGGGCTGTGCGGCCACTGCCAGCTCGGCAAGCGGTTCGTGTGCAAGGACGGGCCGGTCTTCTCCGTCAGCGAGCTCGGCGAGGACCTGCGCCGGGAGGGCCTCTGATGACCCTCATCGGCCAGCCCGCGGCGACATCCGGCGGCCGCGCCGTGGAGCGACAGCGACCCCGCGTCGGCGTGGTCAAGTTCGCCTCGTGCGATGGCTGTCAGCTGACGATCCTCGACCTCGAGGATCACCTGCTGGCGCTCACGGATCGGTTCGATTTCACCGAGTTCGCGGAGGCCACGTCGAAACGCTCCTCCGGGCCGTTCGACATCCTGTTCGTCGAGGGTTCCATCTCCACGCCGGAACAGGCCGTCGAGATCGTCCGGCTGCGGGCCGCGACCCGGACCCTCGTCACGATCGGCGCCTGCGCGACCGCGGGCGGCATCCAGGCGCTGCGGACCGCCTCGGAGCACGAGGCATTCCGCGCCGCCGTCTACCCGTCGCCCGCATTCGTCGACTCCCTCGCGGTGGCCTCGCCGATCTCGAGTCATGTGACCGTGGACTTCGAGCTGCGAGGCTGCCCGATCGACGGGCACCAGCTCATCGAGCTGCTCACAGCGGTTGCCACCGGGCGCCGGCCCCAGCTGCCCGACCAGGCGGTCTGCCTCGAGTGCAAGCGTCGAGGCTACGAGTGCGTGGTGGTGACCCGAGGCGAGCCCTGCCTCGGGCCGGTCACGCAGACCGGTTGCGGCGCGATCTGCCCGGGCATGGGTCGCGGCTGCTATGGCTGCTTCGGGCCGCGGGAGGGCGCGAACGTCGATTCGCTCGCGTCCTGGTACACCGACGGGCCGTCCGGGCCACGGGCCCCGGTCGACGTGGGCCGCCTGTTCGCGGGCTTCACGGGCGCGAGCCCGCCATTCCGTGGCATCACCGACCGGCTCGGTGGCCGCCCGGCCCTGCCGCTGCGGCCGGCGATGGCGCATCCGCCCGAGCTTGTCGAGGGCGCGCCGCCCACCTGGGGACCGCAACCTGCGGGGGAGGCGGCCGATGCACACGAGTGATCTCCGCTTCCAGGTCCAGAACCTGACCCGCGTCGAGGGCGAGGGCTCGCTGCACCTGACGGTCCGCGATGGCCAGGTGAGCGAGGCCCGCCTG
>Ga0075433_10002615_pt1 | contig 13734 bp, 12 predicted proteins | sample RhiMethybrSRZTD2_FD_75299 | JGI IMG/M metagenome (GOLD analysis project Ga0075433, IMG submission 75299) | Populus rhizosphere microbial communities from Tennessee, USA - Rhizosphere MetaG P. TD hybrid SRZTD2 | ecosystem: Host-associated > Plants > Roots > Rhizosphere > Soil | place: USA... | reverse complement strand
TTCATCCCCCGACCGCGGGTCCTGCGCAAACCGTAGTCCCTCAGCGCCGAACTTGCCGTCAAGACGGCGCAGAGCGTCAAAAGGCGTGTAGTGAGTATCCATGTCGATGTGCATATTCTTTATCTCCTATTTCAATTCTCACTTTGTCTCACAACTATTGAGGATTATAAAGTCTGGCACAATTGTCCCAGGAATTTTCGTCTGGACTCTTCCCCCGGGAAATAGGATCAGCTGAATGAGCGAATAGCGCACCAGCAGCCCACGAGTGTGAAAATGGAGTGTGGAAAATGTGTGGAAAACATGTGGAAAATGTGTGGAAAATGGGGTCATGTGTGGAAAATGGGGTCAGGACTATTGATTCTTATAACTGTCTTTGGTAAATGCTCTAGAATTCGCTGATGAATCGCTATGGCGCGTTCAAAGAAATGGGCGACGCTCTTGACTGCCGCAATGAAAGTCCGTTCTTGGTTACGGCTGCCGCCTGCTCGCGGCAAATAACGGTAACACGTTGTTGGTTGGAGGCCGTGACTTGACCAGTCGTGGTGTCTCTAGCTCGGCGAGTGATGCCGAGTCGACGATTGCTTGAGACAATCTTCCAGCCAGTAGCATCGCATCTTCGACGGCTCGGTCGAGAGTCTGCAAGTCGTTTGTCATAGCTGGTCCGACAACATCCCGCACCCCACCATGGAGTTTGAAGCTACATAGGTTGATGGCGCTTAGTTGATTGAAGAGATCGTGGGCGATCTCACGAATCTCCGCAGGCATTTCCTTGCGCTGCGGTTTCTTACGAAATCTGGGAGTGCTCTGGGAACTGGCTCCCGGGAACGTCTTCATAGGGATACTCCTCGAATTGACTTAAACGTCAGTCGCTCTCTGACGTGGCAAGCCCGAACAGTAGTGGCTTCCATTTGCCGCGCCACGGAGTTAACGGCAGCGGCGCCGTAATCGACAGCGCGGGGAGGGGTTTAGTCGTGCCACTTTAAGTACCTCTATGGCGCATCCGGCTAGCTAGTCTCCGATCTCATCCAGTGACTCTATTTTCAACTGGTGTCTCCACCTCGCCCGTGCTCATCTTCTCCGCCATATCGGTCAGCCAGTGGATAATCCCTCGCGCGAGAAAAACAGAGAGGATGGCACCCGCGAGGAGCAAGCTGGTGATTAGCCCAACAATGGGAAGAAGGGCGCTATAGATCTCTGTCGCCACGCTCTCTCCCCATATACCGATGTGCGCCGCTCCCACTTGTCCCTCAAGAATCGGCGTGCGGATTTCGTATACGGGCTTTCCTTGCAATCTTATTGATCGCCTGCTGACTTGCCTTCGCTCATTCATAGTCAGAGTTTCCCCAAGCTCGGACGGAAAGATCGGCAAGCTATGGGTAACAATCTGTCCTTTGTTATCTTCGATAAAAGCGTACGCAGACCCTTCCAGACGGGCATACTTTGTGACCAAGGCGTGAAGCTCCAGAATATTTCTGCCAATGACATGCCCCGCGGCTGCATCACTTAAATTAGTGGCCATGATCAAGGCCCTTTGATCAATTTGGGTCCGCAGAGCCCGGCCCATGAGGTGATTCGCAATGGCCACAAGAAGAAGCCCAAAAACCAACATCATGCCCGCAATAGTTCCGATAATCTTCCACTCGAGGCTGATATCCTTCCACCAGGGACTTAGCGGGCTGGCCGTGTCGCTCCTCCTCCACTTTCGAGAGACGGCGATTCTTGAGTGAGGTCTCTTTTTTTCTATTTTTGTTAGGGCATCATATATTCTGCTCATATCGTCTCCGGCGGTTAATACGTCATTGCCTGCTTACCTGTCCCCACTCGTTGGATTGCCAACGAATGCAAACCATTGATTCTTTAGCCCCGTGTCCCAGATTTGATTAGCCTCTTCAAAGTTCTTCAAACCGTCAATTTCAACCCGGTGCAGCAAAAGATCGTCCGAAATCCTTTTCGGTGTAATCACGACTTGATGTCCAGCGTTACCCAAGAGTAGAGCGTATTTATCGGCTTCTGTTGGGCTAGGAAATGATGCCATGATGAGACGATAAGAACCGTCCGATTGCTTCCGTAGCATTGTTTCGTGGGTGAGGGGAGGGAGCAAGAGCTCCTGTCCGGGAAACACCCAATTAAGATTCTTGATTTGAGGGTTGAACTCTTTGATGATGTCCAAAGCGAGGAGACTGTCAGCTCCGTAGGCATCCCTGACAATTTTGGAGATGGTGGAGCCATGCTGAATCAAGACGCGCTGGTGCTTCCACTTGGTCTCAACCTGCTTCTCCATTTTTGCAATGACTTTTTCGGGGACGGCTTGCTGGTACGTAACAAACGCAACCCATTGGTTGAGATTGTGCTTGGAGACTTCAAGACGTTTCGCAGCAATGCGGAGGAAGTTTTGAGGATCGATAACGGACGCTAGGGCGATAAAAACGAGGATTAGTAGGATGGTTCCAGCTCCAGCTCTGACCACGCGTTTCATTTTGTGCGGAGAGACTTGGTTTGGTACTTCACGGATAAGTGCTTCTTGTTCGCTCTTAGACACTAATACCATAGGAGTGGTTTCCGCCTCAGTGACCTGGACCTTCGGTCCCAACCTGAGATCGCGGCCCACTTCCTGGATCATATGTGCAGAAACAATTTTTTTTGACTCTGCATAGGCGTTAAGTAGGGCGTTATCGCAGATGATGTTGATCAGCCGGGGAATGCCCTGCGAATAGAAGGCGATCTGCTGAACAGCATCAACTTGAAACAGATCCTTACCTGTATAGCCCACGGCCCGAAGCCGAAAATCAATATAGGGACCCGTTTCCTCGTCTTTAAGGGGACCAAGCTGGCATTGAAGGGCCACCCGCTGCTTGAGCTGCCGGAGGCCGGGTTGATCGAGTTTTGCCTTAAGCTCAGGTTGGCCCATCAGCACAATTTGGAGCAGCTTTTCCTGATCGGTCTCCAGATTGGAGAGAAGTCTTAGCCCTTCGAGAGCTTCATCGCTGAGGTTTTGGGCTTCGTCGATTAGCACCGAGACGACATGGCCCTGCTTGAGCTGCTTGATCAGATAGTCGTTCAGCTCCTGAAGCATCGTCACCTTGCTTGATTCTCTAGGGGCTAAGCTAAGATCATGAAGAATGAGCTGGAGCAATTCCGGGAAGCTTAGGATGGAAAGATGAAGACCGAGTGGATGGTGTCCCCCAAGCTGCGCATCAGTTTACGCAGCAGGGTGGTTTTTCCTGTTCCCACCTCCCCGGTAATGACGGTGAAACCTTTCTTGGCTTCGATCCCATAGCGCAGGACAGCGAAGGCCTCCTGGTAAACAGGATTGCTGTAAAAGAAACGCGGATCAGGAGTAACGTTAAAGGGTGATTCTGGGAATCCAAAGTAGCTATTGTACATGACGTACGGGGCCTCTCTGACTTAGCATGGGTAGCGATCGCTGAAAGAGCCGGAGCTATCACGGAGTACGAAGTGGACCCTCACCCGAGCGGTGGTGAGTAATGCCCGTCACGGCCGTATCATTCGTTGGGAAGACGAACGCGAGGTCGATAGTTTGGGCGCTCCCGCCGCTGAAAATCGATCGCCATCTTCTCTTCTTTCTTTGCGTGTCGTCGCACTGCCGACGCGCATTCTTTACGGGTTCTGGCAAGTCGATCGCTAGGCTAGGCAATATGCGACCCGGCAGCAGGGGATCAAGGATTCAAAAGGATATTTCTAGGAGAAAAACGGATAGTTAGACTCGGGGACAGCTATCCGAAGATATATAAGCCATGGGCAAGGCCTAAGAGAAATAGAATCTACAAGGCTCTCGCTTCCCACGATTTCCGCCTGGAAATCAGACCATGTTCGATTGCATAGGTGAGCAACTGCAGTCGGGTTTGGACCTTAAACCTTTTGTAAAGCTTGGCTAGGTGGAACTTTACTGTAACTTCAGCGACTCCGAGTTTGTTGGCCATTTCTTTGTTGCTCAGGCCCTTTGCCAGAAGATTTACAAGGGTTCGCTCGCGGAGGCTAATTAGGTCTGTTCGGGTGGTTACGGGCTTTATGTCCTTAAGGCTAATTAAGCGTCCGAGGCTTCGTGCTATCGCCTCAGGTGGTCCCCAGATGAGACCTTTACTGACAAACTTCAAACTTTCACGCAGATTCTCAGCTTGACCGGAGAGCAAGAAATAGCCCTTAGCACCCGCAATGAAAATTTCGGCGACCTTGTCAATATTCGCTTCGTAACCATGAACAAGAATGTTGGCTCTAGGGAAGAGATCTTTGATTTTTGAGAGCAACGATAACTTGAAATCAGCCAGGAGGGTATACGAAAGCATCACGACGGTCGGATCTAAATCCACCGGAATACTTCTTAGAGCTATGATCCTATTATAATCTATCCCCTCAAGGAGCTTGATCTGGGGTTCATCCTTCAAAACGTGCACAAATCCGAGGTGACGCCACGGATCTGGCTCGAGCACTAATACAAAAACTGATTCCATCCTAATTGCCGCAAGCGAGAAATGTCGCTGCGATCTAGAAGGCTCAATTGTCTTGGAAGGTGGAGCAAGGGCGATGCCACCGGATTTTGTGGCATTTCGCTGAAAAAAAATTATCGGGCAGTACAAAGAACGCAATAAACTAGAATTGCGCGTACAAGTTACAGAAATGTTCAGACGCAGTTGGGCAAGGTCGGTGCCCAGATCTGATCGTTCCCCGGAAAATTTGGTTGTGAAAGTGCAAACGGCCTGGTGTCAGAGTCTGACACCAATGCCTGTCCAATGCGTTGGCCGTCGTATGTAACGGATTGGCGCCGCGGGCTGATCCGGTCATTCAGGTGCCTGAACCCGTTTCTCTCCGGTCTGTTGAAAGCCAGCTACTTGACAAGACCAAACTTTTGCAAGATCGTGAGTTGGAGTTGCTGGCGCTCAAGAAGCAGCTCGCGGACCTGAGCGCGTCGAAAGAGGAAATTGTGCGCTCGCTGGAAGAAACGGTTGTGCAGAACGAGGCGCTACGAACGAAGGAAGCTACACTCAACGCTCTTGAGAGCCGTTTCACCGAAACTATTCGGTCCCTGGAGAATCAGCTAAGCGAGAAAGAAAAAGTTTTGGAGAGCCGTGAGGCGAATCTCGCGGCGCTCGGGTATAGAGTAAACCAACTCAATAGGCAATTGGCCGAATTACGCCGGGCCAAAGATGAAGACGGTAGGCTATTCCTCGAGGAGATTGCGCAAAAAGGCGAGCTCCTACGGCTCAGGGATTCGGCGATAAAGATACTAGAGGAGCGGTTCACGAAGCAGATTCGTGTCCTCGAATATCAGCTAGGCGATGAGCAGAATCTCTTGGAGATTCGCGACAGGGAACTTGATTCGCTCATGGGCAAGGTGAGCGAGCTGATCCAAGAACGTGCCGACCTGGCATCAGAACGAGAAAAGTCAGACCGTTTGCTTCAAGAGGCTCTGCGCGAAAAAACCGCGCTGCTGCATGCCAATGAATCGTCCACTCGCGTGGTGGAAGAGATGAGTGCGAAGATCCAGTCGTTCGAACGTGAGCTTGCGGAGAGGCAAGAACTGGTGGAAAACAGCGGCACAGCAGTGGCCGAGCTGCGGCGTCAGATTCATGTCCTCACCAAGAAATCGCGTGAAGTTGCGGCGGCGAAGTTACGCGCAGAAAATTTGCTCCATGAAGAGCGTATTCGAGCGAGCCGTGCACACTGGGTCGCCGATTCCGCTCCCGACGGATTTGCCGACGAACGGCCCAATGATCAAGTACCCGCGCCTGAGCCGACAAACACTCCGTCCATTGATGATAAATCAAGCGGGCCGAGTTGGTTTCGCCGCGCATGGCAAATTACCTGGAAGCCGAAGACATTTCCGGCGACTTCGCTATCCGTCGCTGCCGTCGGGTTGCTCATAGTCCCGATCGCTTATTTTTTGTTAGGGCACGGTCGCGCGCCAACGGACGGCAATTCTGTCGCAGCCGTCGACGCAGTTATCACCAAGTCGTCGATAGATGCCGAGGAACGTCAGGCACCCGTCAGCCCTTCACGATCATTCGACTTGAAATCGCGAAAAACGGTTGCGGCTGATTATCGTAACGTTAGGAAACGCGAAGATCCGCCAGGGCGCGCGGCCGCCTACAAAACACGGCGTTCGGTGTCACTAAGGGAGGAGCCTCGTTTCGCTGCCACCGCGAAGGCGCAAATCGCCGCGGGAACCTCGATCAGCGTTCTCGAAGCGCAAGGCGATTGGTTCAAAGTAAAAACCGAACCATCGGCAGCCGTTGGCTACGTGAGAAAAGAATACCTCGCTCGTCAGCCGTTCGACTTGATAGCGCGGAGAGCGGAAAATTAGAGGTGTCGGAAATCTTTTTATTATGGCGTCCATCACCTTTCTTGCAGATCGCTATACGAGTCCCTTTATCTTTCCGCGAGATAATAGCTTTTTCGTTTCCGATTCGTTCTCATGCTGGCTTCAGGATCAATCCTGCACAGAGGCTTCCATACGACGTGCGCCTCCGCCGGCCTCCAGCGAAGAATAGCCGGTGACGAATTTCGGCGCCTTTAAATCCAGAAAATAGGCCAAAAGCCTTGCGGAGATATAGGCGACGGCGCCGACCTCCTGGGCGGCGATTCTAATACCGCTGGCCGCTCTCAGTTTTTCCAAACTATTGAGACCGAGCTCCCGTCGAGTGTAGATGACATTGTGGTTCTCACTCACGGGAGTGCCGAGATAGATGAATTTGTCGATATCGTACATGACGCCGGTTTCGCGCATGACGTTCAAGCCAATCGCCGAACTGCTCAGCGCTCCGATGGTAAGGCCGTCGGGATTGACTGAGCGGAACACTTGATTCGGCGCTCTGCGTCCTCCTCCGCCTTCGATAAATTCGACGACGATCGTCGGATTTCCCCGGATATATTTGCGCAGATATGGGACTACGGTTTTAACGCGCATCCCGGCAGTACCACCGGGATCGTTATTAATGATCCTCAGTGTCTTGCCTTGATAGAAAGGAGCTTGTGAAAAAACAGAGTGCGGAGAAAGACCTAGCTGCAACAGCACGGCGATAAATATCAGACGCGGATATTCCTTTCTCATTCAAATCTTCTTAAATGGTCCGAGGAGGCAAAACAAGAAATCGAGATGTGAGCGTCTGAAACGGGTCCACCCATAGTCACCAGGAACAAATGTTTATCACAGGGGCAAGAGCAGAGAGTCAGACGTGATAATTGCTATTTGTTGGTCTAAGCCAACGAGAAGACCTACGTTTCACACTTGTCTAACCAGCTTTTGGAATGATGGCATCATTCTTCTTTTAGACCTTGAAAGGATTTTCGCGACCCAGCCCTTTCATTAACCCTGGTTGAGCGGCCTTTTGCAGAGACTCGGCGAGCTCGAGCAAATATTCTTCCTGTTCTACGGCCTCGTATAATGAAAGCGAGCCGTCGCTTCTAAGGGGTTGGCCGCCGATAAAGTGGAAGGCGTGAGCGTCCCAGTCGTAGAACTCGTCGCCGCGATCACAGATTTCTTTCCACCTGAGGCCGACCGGACTGCGATGCAAACCCGTGCGCGCTGGCAGCGCGTCTTGCTCCGCTAGGGAGGCGTTTAGCTTTGCCTTTTCGTTGTCTTCCTCGGGGAGTCCGTCCCACATGCGGCGGTAATTGGGAAGGAACTCTTCTTCGCGAACCGTCAACGCGGTATGCATGTCCCACCAGGGTCCGTGTCCGGCGACGCGTTCGTCGACTTGGTCGACCAATTTATAGACGAGCCGGGCGCCTGCTCGGAGGCGCAGGACGAGCGTGCCTTCGGCGGTCTTAGAATTCTGCTCCGGTTGGATATCGCAATATTTTTCGAAGAAGGCTGCGGTTCTGGCTAGATCGCGCGAGCCGTAAACTGCGTGACTGATGCGGCCGACTTTTTCCGAGGTGCAGATTTCCATCGCGCCTTCGGGCATATGCACGGGAGCCCAGAACTCATATTGATTGCCGTCGGGATCGGCGAAATAGATCACCGTGCCTTCTTCGCCATCACCGGCGGTCTTGACCGGGTCCGTGTGCGGTATTTTGAACTGATCGAGTCTTCGCAAATGCATGTCGATGTCTTCGGGCCGGACATAAAAGCCGCAGCGCGGCAGATCCTCTCCGAGAGCTTTGGCCGGTGGGTACACTTCGGGCTGAAGGAACGCGCCGATGCGGCAGGAGCCGCCTTCCCACCACAGGAAGCAGGTGATCTTAATATTTCTTTTCCGCGCCTGGGTTGTAAGACCGATGAGCGGTCTTCGAGTAAGGCCCGTGGCATTTACTGCCCAGTCTGCCCACGCGACCATGTCGTTTGTTCCGACCACAAAGTGATCGATCCAGTGAACCGCGCGGCGGGGTTCTAAGTGATTCATCGAAAAGACTCCTTTCAGTGCAAACGGGTTCGGCCAAATTCAGACGGGCCGCAACCCGTAAAGCGTGTCTACATTGCTAACTCTACGCTTCGCGTTGCTCCTGGGCCGCAGCGAAGGAAAACGCCGAGAAGCCTTCCTGAATGAGTTGAATCATATTGTCTTTCGCCGGGTCCATGCTTGTGCCGACGGGATCTTGGCCGTTTTGCACGGCTTGAATCTGATCGCGCAGGAGTTTGCGAAACATGATGACGCCCCGGTCGCCTTCGCCTAAGTGTTCTATGGCACGGTTGGCGATGGCGCCCTGGGTTTCCCAAGCCATGTGATCCTGGCTGGTAAAATTATCCAGGTGAAACTCACCGTCGGCGTTTTTGGTGCCGACGTATTCGACCGGCGCGTCTTCGGGTTGTTCTGCGACGCTGCCGTCTTTGGTCGGACTGAAGCGGAACTGGTAGACCTGGGTGTTGAAATCGTCGATGGGCGTGCGGAAGTGTAGGGCATAGCCGATGCGCACGGGAACAAAAAGGATGTTGGGAAATATCAGCGGATGGGGCGCCTCGACGGCAAGCTCATCGCCGGCGAAGACGCGCCGTTTCTGGATGCCGGCCCAGTTCGGCTCAATCACCAGCTCAAAATCGATCTTGCGGAGCGTTTGATAGTGAAACGGGACGAAATCCTTGGCGCCCTTTAGCTTCAGCGTGTGAGAATGGAGATAGTAAGTATGTGTTGGATCGACAGAGTTCTCCATGGCCTGGAGCCAATTGCACTGCAACACTTCACAGATATCGACTTTCTTGACGCCATCCCGGCGGACCAAAATATCCCATTTAGGCAAATTGGGTTTTTTTTCAGGCGGTCCCATGTAAGTAAACAGCAACCCGCTGAGCTCCACGACTGGGTAGGCGGGATGCTGGATTTTGTCTTTGTACCCGGCCTCGGGATTTTCGAAGGGCTGCTCGATGCATTTGCCGCAGGCGTCGTACTTCCAGCCGTGGTAGGGACAGCGGATGCCGTCGTCCTCGACGAAGCCATAATAAAGAGACGCGCCGCGATGCGAACAGCGCTCGCGGACAAGACCATAGGTACCACTCCGATCGCGGTACAGCACCAAGTCTTCGCCAAGTATTCTGACTCGCTTTTTCGGCTTGGCGTTGCTGAGTTCCGCGGCAGCGGCGACAACATGCCAGTAGCGTCTGAGCAGTTGGCCCGCCGGAGTCCCAGGCCCGACATGGGTGAGCAGTTCGTTTTCTTCTTGAGTGAGCATGGATCAGCTCCTTTCCTCAGAATATGTGGCGAAGTTGGCGCTTGGCCATTGCCGTGACACTACGCGAAATTCTGGCGAAGTGTCAACTTAAGGTGATCGGTAGGCGTAAGGGGTGGGTATAAGGGGTAATGCGATACACGATTTTCACCACGAAGCGCACGAAGGACACGAAGGTATTCGTAGGGTGCGCTCCGCGCACCGGTCCGTTCGTAGCCGAAGGCAGGGGATCCGGGATGTTTCGCCAGAAAAATTTGCGCAAGGCGCGAAAACTTTTAAGCATAGCAGTACGAAGGACACGAAGTATTCGGAAATTGAAATTTTCGAATTTCTTAACTTCGTGCTCTTCGTGACCTTCGTGGTGCAATGTCTGTTTCGATTTCGTGGTGAGATCTACGCAGACCACTTAGTGAGTGGATGCCGGGCATACACGTCGGTGCGACGGTTTTTTAGCAGTGGTAGCTTTTCGCGAGTCTCAGTTACGAGTTTTAAATCCAAGCTTACAATTTCGACCCCTTCTTTTTCGTTCAAATCAACTATCGTGCGGCCGAGTGGATCGACGACCATGCTGTGGCCGATGTAGATATTACCGACTTGGGCCGGCGCGATGACATAGGAGCCGTTTTCCAGTGCTCTTGCTTTAACCATTGTCTGCCAGTGTTCCATTTTGAGGTCCCCTTGAACCCATCCTGAAGGCGCAACAATCACGTTGGCGCCGGCGAGCGTCAGCAGTCGCGCCATTTCCGGAAAACGCAGGTCGTAGCAGATCATCATGCCGAAGCGACTATCGGCGGATTTTACCGGCGCCGTGATATCTTCACCGGGATGAAACTTGTCGGATTCCTTGAAGCCAAAGGCGTCGTAAAGGTGGACCTTGCGATAAACTGACACGACTTGTGCCGTGGCGTCGATCCACACCGCGGAATCATAAACTCGATTGGGCACCGAGCAAATTTCGTAGATCGTGGCGATGACGCTAACGCCGGCGGTTTTGGCAGCCTCGCGCAACGAGGTAATAAATTGGCCGTCGACAGATTCGGCGAGTTCGCTCAGTTCTTCGGCGCTCTGGCTCGTCGGTGAAAAAGCCATCAAAAATTCCGGAAAAGCTATTATTTCTGCCGCTTGGTTTTTTGCTTCTTTGATCAACGCTAGCGCGGTGCGAAGATTTTCTTCTTTGACGGTGGAGGACTGGATTTGTGCGACCGCGATTTTGCTCATTGCATGAAAATTATCGTGAGCCAACGAGTGAAATAAAATTCTTAAGGCACGCTATCCAAGTGTGCGAGCTCCGTCACCCAATACTCCAATATTCCAGTACTCCATCACTCCAATGATTCTACACATTCAGCTTTTGGCCGGTATTTTTTCGTCTGATGTTTTCAAGTACTTTTGCGCCGAGGGCGACGTCGGCCACACCCTGGCCGGCGTTGTTTTTAAAAAACGTAATTTGGTCCGGCTTGGTGCGGCCTTCTTTTTTTCCGGCGAGGATCTCGCCGATCTCGACCAACTGTTCCCATTTGATCACACCGCGCTGGACCGGATCGTAGATATCCGCCTGCTCGTCCTGCATCGCTTGTTGAATCGAGACGATGCCATGGACATGGCTGCGGGCGAGCGTAGCGTCGTCGATCTCACGCCGCTTGGCCGAAGTGAAGCCGCCTTTTACCAAACCGACGTTACTGCCGACGATCGTCGTCACATGCTGTCCGGCTTGCAGCCAGTTGCCATCGAACACGGGAACGCTGGAATTTGTCGCGGTCAGTACGATGTCGACGTCGCGAACGGCATCTTGTGGCGTTGAGGCCGGCGTGATGTTGAGATTGGTCACCGGACCCATCTCGTCGACGAATTTCTTCCGATTCTCCGGGTTGCGGCTGTAAACTTTTGCACTTCTGAGCTGACGCACTTGCATGAGCGCGAGCAGATGGTTTTTTGCCTGGCCGGCGGCGCCGAAGATTCCGACGCTAGTGGCGTCCGGCCGCGCCAGCAAGTCCGTTCCGACCGCGCTGGTCGCCGCCGTGCGCAGGCCGGTGACCGCGATGTTGCTCGGCAACTCGGCGCAGGTGATCTCACCGACGATAATGCCTCTGAGCTCGCCTTCGGCCGAGTCATAAAGCACGATTACCGGATGATTAAGACGCGGATAAACTTGTTCTTCAGCCATTGGTTTGACCCACTCGCAGTGCGTCATGAGACCGGTGGCCTTTGCCGCTGGTACCCCGCCTTGGTGAACGCTGACGCGAACACCGGTGGGAATGTGAATTCGCCGGCGAGGCGCGTTGAGCTGGGGATTTTCACCCCACTCGCGAAATCCCAGACGCACCGCTTCAACGGCTTCCGCCATCGTGACGATGCCGCGAATCTCATCTGGGGAAACGAGTAATGGTTGCATTGCGACCTTTCGAGAATGACGTGACTTTAATGTTAATTTGAGTAGCTCGATAGATGAAATGGAGCGATGAACGCAATGGAGCGTTGGAGTTACTGGAGTTTTGGGTCAGGCGAACCCATCACTCCAATACTCCAGCACTCCGTTTTTTTAGATCGTTGGGGCTACTTGCGGTCGGGCAATTAAATCTTCACCCCAACGCTTGAGGTTTGGATAATTATCGTCAATGACCACGCTGTAGCGCTCGCGCCGGGTATAGAACGGAATAAAGGTAATGTCCGCTAGCGAGTAGTCGCCGACGATATATTTCCGGCCAGCCATTTCTTTGTCCAGAGTCTCGAGATGTTTTTTCATCTGCTCTCTAGCTCTGTCGGGTTCTCTGTTGTGGCTGATATCGGAAGCCGCCGGATGGACGCGGCTGTTCATGAAGTCGATCCAGATGCGCGCCTTCGATCGAAGAAGAGGATTACTGGGCATCAGACGGATCTCGGGGAATTTTTCGTCGAGGTATTCGTTGATGATAGCCGACTCATAAATGACACCGGCATCGTCCTCCAGCACCGGCACTTTGCCGTAGGGATTTCGCCGTAAAAGATCCTCGGGCTTGTTCTTGAGATCGACCTCGATCAGCTCATAGGGAAGTTTCTTTTCCGCCAGGACAATCCTTGTCCTGTGGGCGTAAGGTCAACCGTGGCTGGAATAGAGTCGCATGATAGTATCCTCCTGATTCGTAGTTAACTATCATCGCGACGGAGTTTAGGCAATGTCGATAAATAGGGTTCCAATAGTTCCAAAGGTTCCAGTCGTTCCAATCGTTGAACGATTTGGAAACAGTGGCTGCAATTCCTAATGGAACGGTTGGAACAATTGGAACACCGCTTTTAGCTAGTATCTTCGTTTATCGAGTCGATCCTGCAAGGCGTCGCCGACGAGATTCAACGCCAATACGGTGATCATCAGCGCGAGACCTGGGTACGTCGTCAAGTGCGGCGCGACTAGTAGGAATTGTCTGCCATCGTTCAGCATCGATCCCCACGATGGCGCGGGAGGTTCGACGCCGAGGCCGAGGAAGCTCAGGCTGCCCTCGGCGACGATTGCGGCCGCTAACCCGAAGGTGGCTTGAATCAAAAGTGGCGGTATCAGATTGGGAAGCAGATGGCGCAAAATGATTCGCTTCGGCCGACAACCGAGGGCGCGCGCGGCGTGGACAAACTCTCGCTCGCGCAGGGAAAGGATCTCGCCGCGCACCAGGCGGGCGTAGCCAGTCCAGCCGATCAAACAAAGCGCGAGTATGACGTGGTCGAGACCGGGGCCGAGGACCGCGGTGAAGGCGATCGCTAGAAGAATGCCGGGAAAGGCCATCAGGATATCGACCAGGCGCATCACCAGCTGGTCGACCCAGCCGCCGAAAAAACCTGACAGAGATCCGATCGCAAAGCCGATCGTGAGCGAGAGCGCGACCGTCGAGATGCCGACGACAAGGGATATTCGGCCGCCATAGATCGTCCGACTCAGCATGTCGCGACCAAGTTTGTCGGTGCCGAGCGGGTGCGCCCGCGAATAGCCGATCAGATCTTGAGCGAGATCCTGCCGCAACGGATCATGGGGCGCGAAAATCGGCGCGAGCAGCGCGCAAACGGCGAACAAAAACAAGATCGAGACGCCGAGAGAAAGCCAGAGCTTATTTGCCATAAGAGATGCGCGGATCGACCATCCGGTAGAGCAGG
>Ga0075433_10002611_pt1 | contig 13740 bp, 13 predicted proteins | sample RhiMethybrSRZTD2_FD_75299 | JGI IMG/M metagenome (GOLD analysis project Ga0075433, IMG submission 75299) | Populus rhizosphere microbial communities from Tennessee, USA - Rhizosphere MetaG P. TD hybrid SRZTD2 | ecosystem: Host-associated > Plants > Roots > Rhizosphere > Soil | place: USA... | reverse complement strand
AGCGGGATGCACGCAAAAGAGAGGATGTCCGTTCCTTTGAGTACCGATATCTTCCGGAACTTTTCATCCTTTCTCGTGTCAGCTACGTAGATTAGGTTTGCACTTTTTCCCCAATCTCCGCAGAAGCTGTTACAAACGTCGCGAATGGCGTTCACGCTGTTGGCGTGAATCCCAATCTGGGCTTGAAGCTCCAATCTGCTGCCGTTGGCCATCAAGAAAACGCACCCGCGTTCGCATTGCGACATGTTCACAACCACAGACAGAACCTTATAGACAAGCTTACCCGGGACCAGAATGCTCTGGACAATTTCCGAGATTTGGTCCACGACCTCCAGCTTGGCCTCTTTCATAAAAGTCGTCCCCTTTTAAATTAATTTTGTTGATTTTCTCAAAAATGAGCTATATTCAACACGCAACATCTGTAGCACAACCCCGGTTCACAAATCAAGAGAATATTAACCAGGAACTGATCTCTCAAATGTGTCTCTGATGATTGAGATTTGGACTTCCCTCGGCGCGGTCATGTCGAGACCTCTGGAAATCTCAACGCCATTTAATTCGGCCCAGACAATGCTGCCCTAGCCGTCTGCTCCGTCACCTTGAAAGAGACATTTCCTAACTTGAGGGACCCGCCAAAAGGAGGTGTGCGATGTGAAACAAGCACTCTCGAGAGCGCAGTCGTTTTGGGACCCTTGTTCCTCCCATAAAGAGCTGTGAAGCTCGGAGTGGGAACTTCTTTGAAATAACAAAAAAGGAGATCTAACGTGAAGAAACTGGCCCTTAGGGTGAAGTGTGTGGTAACCGCGCTGCTTCTAGTGGTAGTTGCTGGCATGACCGTTTTTGGCAGCACCATTCTGCTTGCCGCGTGGACCTCGGGAGGGAACCCCACTGCGCCCGTAGCATCGGTTCCAGGGGGAAGGCGCATTCCGCCAGTGGCGATGGTTCCCGGGGGAAGGCGCATTCCACCAGTGGCGATGGTTCCAGGGGGGAGGCGTATTCCACCGGTGGCGATGGTTCCCGGGGGGAGACGTATTCCGCCAGTAGCAGTTGTGTAGGGTTACGACTTTCGTTTGTTGATATTCCACATTGGTAGATAACACCGCACGGTGAGTTTGACTTTCGAACTAGACCGAGAGGGAAATACCTGCCCTTTTTGGTTTCTCCCGCAAAGTTAGATTTTCCTTAGTCTTTTGCATCAGCTCCCCGTATAATTCTGCCGTTTCATATCTCGAGTTGTGCCCCTCTCCTCATGGATTTGTCTGAGCAGATTTTGCTAATTTTGTGCCTGGTGTTAGAGGCATTTGTTCTGCTTCTGGCGATCAAGGGGAGGAAGATTTCGCTGTGCTATTCTTTCTTCGCGTATTTAGCGATCACTTTCCTCTCGGATTTGGCCGCCGCCACTTTGAAGATGACCCCCACTCAGGAGCGTAATTCCTTTCTGTGGGCACAATCCCTCCAGGACTTTGTGGCTATTATTTTGGTTCTCGAGCTGAATTCTAGGGTCTTCAAGTATTATCCACGCGTTCGGCGTTCCAATTGGCTCTTCTTCTTTCTCGCTTGCATTTTCTTTGTCGTCTACCACTGGCTAACCCCGCAAGCCCATTCTGATTGGTGGTTCTCCTGGGCCTCCGACGTCCATTCAAAAATCTTGCAGGCAACCTGCGTGGTTCTTCTTTTCATGTCAGGCTCGATCCTTTTTTATCGCTTGCACATTCCAATTGCCTACAAGTATTTGCTAATAGGGTTTGCAATTTCACAGTTCGCCGCCGCCCTCGGCTTCGCCATTGCCGCGGCGTTTGGTCAAAATATGCGTGTTCCCGTTAGCTATTCCAACGCTCTTTTCTTCTTACTTGCCCTGATCGTGTGGACACGCGGATATCTGGTTGGTGATTGACCTTCCTACAATCACTCGATCCGATTTGGCTAAGCCATTCAAACGGTGTGTTTTTTCTACTTGCTTGATTCTAGGGAGGTGTGTATATTGCCAGCATGGTCAAGCTTTTCATTCCCGTCGGGCTCCTCTTGCTTGGGTGGCTGATGATGCTTCTTTTGGCGCGTCGAAACGAGAAGAAAGTCCGCTCTGAATGGGAGACTTTACTAACTCCTGCCGGAGAAAAAATTTTTGAACATGCACGGGTGGAAATACAAACGAATACCTGCATGGTAGGTGTCGCCATGCAGGAAGCTCACGCCATCAAGCGACTGGGGGATATCGACGAGGCCCTGCGATTCCTCAACATCGGCGGTGAGGTGGTTGAGCGGTTTACTCCCAACCTGCTCTCTCTGTTAGCGGTAATGGCCAGGTTCTCTCGAATGATCAGCGCAGTGACCCCCGTCAATCCTATTCTGCCTTCTAATTTTCATCTGGCTGAGCTCGTGAACCTGGCTCACCTCCACAATATTCTGAACCAGATGCTCATTTCCACGAAGCAGCGCTTTCGCTTAAAGCTCTTCGTTATTGGGAAAGGCGTGTCTATCGCGAGCCGATTTCTGGTGGTGCGCATCAAGAACATCGTCTCCCAGCGCAGCCAGGCTGACCAAGAATGGGACGAGATCGTCGGCATAGGAAATGACTTTCAGCGGCTTTCCGAAGAGTCCATTCAAAGTTTCCGCTCCTTACTTGAAGCTCTCTCCAATGACGCTGCCAGAGCTCTGGCCCAACAGATCTATCTGAGCAGCGGGCCCAATGCAACCAAAAGCCTGAAATAATGGGCCGATTTCTCCTCCGGCGCTCGCTGCTCACAGCACCTGTTCTGCTGGGCATTGTGACTCTGGTCTTTTCTCTCATCCATCTCGTTCCAGGCGACCCGGTTCAAATCATGCTGGGAGAAGGAGCTCAGTCCAACGACGTAGAATCCCTCCGCCACAGGCTGGGCTTGGACCGGCCAATCCTCGAACAATACCGTACATACCTCAAGAACCTCGTCCGTGGGGACCTGGGAGTCTCTTTCCGTTTCGGCGAACCGGTGGGTCTGATCATTTCGGAACGCTATCCTGCGACGCTGGAATTGGCGGTCCTGAGCTTGATTGTAGCTCTCGTGATCGCCATACCGGCGGGCACGTGTGCGGCAACAGGTCCCGGGAAATGGTTCGACAGGGGAATTACGACTCTGACTCTCCTGGGCATTTCTGTTCCGAACTTTGTGTTAGGCCCGATGGTGATCATCCTATTCTCTCTCATGCTGGGATGGCTGCCTGTCTCCGGCCGAGCCGGAGTGCTTTCCTATGTTCTACCGGCTGTTACCTTGGGATTTTCCCTCTCTGCAATTCTTACGCGCATGGTTCGGGCCAGCATAATTGAGGAGCTCCAGGAGGACTATATCAAGACGGCCAGAGCGAAAGGGCTTTCGGAAATGAAGGTACTCTTGAAGCATGCTCTCAAGAATGGACTCATCCCGGTGGTCACGGTGCTTGGGCTGCAATTTGGCACGCTTCTCGCTGGGGCGATCATTACTGAAAGCATCTTCTCCTGGCCGGGCTTAGGAAGGCTCACGGTTCAGGCGATCAATTCACGAGACTACCCGCTCGTTCAAGGCTGCATACTCATAATCGCGTTGACTTATGTGCTCGTCAATCTTTTGACCGACCTGGCCTATGGCCTTCTTGATCCACGCATCAAGTATGAATAAGGCTTATGGACAATCCTGAATCTCCGAGCTGACAAGGCGCGGAGAAAGGCGTTCTAAGAAAGGAGCAGCAGTGTCTGTTTTGGTTTCCCAGTGTTACCGCGGGCAGGCCTAGTGGCAACAGGACTCTTACGGCAATTCGCGTCGGACTCACTGCTTTCATTCGGCTGCATCTTAATTCTAACAATGCTGCTCGTTGCAGTCTTTGCCCCCCTGATCTCCCCTTTTGACTTCGAAACACAGAACCTCCCCTCCCGCTTAAATTTACCTTCCGCTGATCACTGGTTCGGGACCGACGAGTTGGGCCGGGATATTTTCTCGCGCGTCATGCACGGGACCCGGATCTCCATGGCAGTCGGATTCTCAGTCGTTCTCTGTTCTTCCACTCTCGGCCTGTTGATTGGCTCTCTGGCCGGCTATTATGGCCGATGGGTGGATGATGTGATCATGCGTCTCGTCGACGTACTAATGGCATTCCCCGGCATACTTCTGGCAATTGCGCTCGTTGCCTTCTGGGGCCCGGGACTAACCAGACTTGTCCTGGCAATGGTGGTCGTGGGATGGGTTGGCTATGCGCGCTTAGTCCGTGGCCAGATTTTGAAAGTGAAGGAATTGGATTTCGTAAAAGCCTCAAGATCTCTTGGAGGTTCCGATTTGCACATCATTCTTAGACATCTCCTTCCCAACATTATCCAGCCGCTTTTGGTGCAAGCCAGCATTGGGATGGCAAGCGCCATCCTGACCGAGGCGTCGCTGAGCTTTCTTGGGCTCGGTGTCCCGCCTCCTTTACCAAGTTGGGGTGCCATGCTGAATGACGGCCGAAGTCATCTCTTCGATGCTCCTCACTTGGTTTTGTTCCCCGGTCTTGCTACCATGGTGGCGATCCTCTCTTTCAACTTTGTGGGAGATGGATTGAGGGAAATTCTCAATCCAAAACTGCGGGCACTCCGTATCAGGCAGGTTTAGAAAACGTAAGCGAAGCGGATTTGGAGACGTGAAGTAACGAGTGTCGGTGACTTCACTCTCTTTCGATTCATCGGCGAAATTAAGAAGTCGCGCGCAGGACTACGCGAAATTCTTGATTCTTCTCAATCGTGAGCGCTTCGGCTGCAGAAGCCTGGTTCATGGAAATCTCGAGTAATCCGGAGCTTCCCCAGATTGAAAAAAGTTCCCCCGGGAGCGCCTCGGCATAAGATGAGCGCAGCTGAGAAATCTCTCTGTCCCCGATTTGAATCAAGAAAGGGGGCGAATCGCCTTCCGGCCTGGGCACGTCGTCGGCTGAGATGTTGGTAACCAGATTCCCGAATTTGTCCGCGTGGAGAACTCTGGCGATCAAGGTATTTCCGCTCCTTCGAACGTGGGGGAAGTCCAGTTTGACCAGAGTGTCAACTCTCTCTCCCAGAATATCGGGGGCGACCCCTCTACTGAGCCAGGCCGCAACCGGGGAGAAGATGTCTCTTCCGTGAAAAGTATTACTAACGGGCTGCAGGAAGTGTTGTCGAGAGGTCAAGTGAAACACTTGCGCCTGATCCTCAAGTTCGCAGGCCATCGAGAGCACTCCGTTATCCGGACCGACAAAAAAGTATCGCTTGGTGACGATTAGAATAGGCCGCCGCCAACTTCCAACCCCTGGATCGACGACGACAACGTGCACTGTTCCCTCTGGGAAAAAGCGGTGGCTGGCCCGTAGGGTCAATGACGCTCGAAAAACATCATGGGAAGGGATGCTGTGTGTGATATCGACAATCTGGACCTCAGGGGCAATCCCCAAGATGATGCCCTTCATCACTCCCACAAAGGGATCCTCCAGGCCGAAGTCAGTTGTCAAGGTGATCAAAGGTCTCGTCATTAGAACCACGAAGGGTAGCAGTAGTATCTTCTATCGTTATGTCTTCTGAGCATCGGCAGTTACTGCTGTGTCTTCGTATCGTCCGTAGATTTGGAGGGACAGGTAAAGCCACACTGCCCCCAACAGGTAACCTCCGATGACGTCACTTGCCCAATGGGCTCCCAGATAGATTCGTGACGGTCCTACAAGCAAGATAAGAGCACCAAGGACTAGCTGCAAAGTGGCTCTGGGCAGACGATTTGGTATTTTCCAAGTCGCCAGACAAAACAAAAAACCATAGAACGTCAGATAATTGACAACGTGTCCCGATGGGAAGCTCTCGTTGGCGATGATTGCCCACACTTTAACAACATCGGCGCTAGGTCTTGGCCTGCCAACAACCCATTTGCAAATCGAACTGAGCAGAATTCCGCCAGCGGCGCTGATGAATCCGAATTCCGCTTCGCGTCTCTTCCCAGATAGTAGAAATGTAACATAGACAGCCAAGACAAGGGCGTAAGGAAGCCAGACTCCATTTCCAGGAATCGATACCCAAATCATCAGCTGTTTAAGTCCCGGCAGAGCCAGTGACTGAAGCCAGAGAGTAACCGGCAAATCCCAGGAGAAGCATTGAATTCGGCAAGAGCTCACGGCAAGCCCCAAGAATAGAGCGAGGCCGACCGTAAGATACTTCCGCTCCATGTTCCCCCTCGTCTGTGACTGACTTTCTGAATTCTCTTCAGTCATTCAATAAGACCTTGGTGAGCTTGATCGGATCGACTCGTGCACCACTAATGCGGCAGGCCCAATGAAGGTGGGGTCCGGTAACTCGTCCACTGGATCCAACCTCGGCAATAATCTCTCCTTTTTTGACCAAGTCATCTCTGCTCACGAAAAGCTTCGAACAATGTCCGTAAAAGGTGTAGAGTCCCTGGCCGTGATCCAGAACAACTGTGTTGCCACTGAAGAACAGATCTTCAGCCAAAGCAACCCTGCCGGAGTTCGCCGCCAGGATTGGCGTCCCCGTATCCGCCTTGAGATCAACTCCTGAATGAGGGTTGCGTGGCTTATTGTTGACGATCCGCCTTCTCCCAAACCCGCTGGTGAGATCGCTGGCGACAGGTTTCAGGAATGGTCCTTGCCAGAGCTTGGAGATAGAATCGGTTTGCCAAAGAGTCTCCAGTCTTTTATTCTCCTCTTCCGCCCGCTTTGAGTCCTCTGGGCTCAGAGTAACGTACTTTTCTTCAACACTGATGCGCTGAACCGGAAAACTCTTAGGAGCTACGCTAAGAGATCGAGCAAACGTTTGCGGAGCTCGCCCTTCAAGACTCACCGTCCCGTTCAAAGTATAACGACCCACCTTTGTTTCCAAGTCTATCCCCGCAAGCCCTACCCAGCTAAGGCCCCCTGCCCGAGGATAGAAGACCACCTTCCGTCCCGCTAAGGAGGCTTCCGCGTGTTGTATGGTTTTGTCAGCTTTGATAGCCAAGTACAACACATCTCCAGGGAACAACCGATGTTCACTGACTTCGAGTTGAAAAGCTTCGAGCTTCTGAGGCCGCGGCAGGGGGTGTGTTTCAGCCTGAACCAAACAGAGGGGAAATAGACAATGGAGGAGTGTTCGTTGCAGATAGTTGCAGGGGACAGGCTGCAAAATCGTCAATCCATCTCTTGGCACATCCCCTGGCGGGGGGCTCCACAGGAGCCGCATGGACCGGAAGCAGAACTAAAGGAGGAGGGTGAGCCGGAGGCCTGAACCGCAAATGATGAGAAGAGCTTCTCGACACGTGGACTTTGGCAGGACTCACAATTCATCGAGTCAGTGTGCAAGGATACCAGCTTTTCGAACACGGAGTTGCACTCTAAGCAATGGTATTCATAAATGGGCATATTCCAACCTCATTTGAAAATTCAAAATTAATTTTAGCCGAGTGAAACTGAACTGTCAAAGCCGGTTTAGTGAATGCTCTGGCGCGCCGAGTCATACATCAATCTTGAGGTTCCTGTAAGCGCTTCGAGCATTTGCAGACGTCTCTGCTGTCTCTTTTGCAACTCCAGCTCAGCCTTCTGCCCGTTCGCTTTTGCCTCTTGGATCTGTTTTGCCGAGACTGCCATGTAGTCATCCAGCTCCATGGTTGTTGCGATCAGGATTTCATGGCACTCTAAGCGTGGAGTCGAACCGGCTCGCTCCTCACACTTCCTCAAAGCCCTTTGATAAGAAGGAAGGCGAATCAGAGTACTCGCCGACGAATCATTCAACTGAGGCCGAAGCAAAACCTTCAGTCGCTCAGCAGTGGCGACATTTTCACCGATTTGGCGCTCCATTTCTTTGTAGAACCGTGTCTTTTCCTGAGAAGAGTCCAGGTCTTTGTGGGCTTCTTCGTAGGCAGCAGACATTAACATCTGGATCAAGTGAGCCACGTCAGTACCCTGCAAACTTGCATTTCTGGCTTTTACCTTAGAGATGAGTTCGGTCCACTCTGACAAGAAGTCCGCTCGATCGGGCTGCTCCGTTAGCAACTTCGACCACTGACGCAACTTAACCAACTCGGGTTCCTGAAAAGACCACTTTGCCAGGGTCTCTCCGATGTTGACTGAGGGAATCTCCTTTACTAGTAGCCGACCCTGGTCTTCCGTGAGGGCAGGTCGGTCAGGGTTTTGTGTAATTGTTGCAACTTGAGGTTTGACCTGCTTGAGTGGGCTAGCCAGCAATTGTAGGCTGATGGTCAAACTCAGCCCAATGACATTCAGTATAAGTCTCTTCGGATTCATAGATACTCTCCCATTACAAGAATGGTTGACCGGATGATAGCCATGATCATCCACATTTTCGACTCGCGGCCGAAATGCCTTTAATAATAGGGACTCGAGGACCATTGCTTCGGCTCCTCCGATCACTTACTATAACTGTGTCTGTCGCTGCAAAACCAGCCTAAATTGACCCCTCATGGCAGTTCAAAATCTAAGACAGTTTCTGGACCTTCTGCGAAACGAGCGAGACTTGGCGGTTGTCGAAACGGAAGTCGATCCGTATTTGGAAGCCGCTGAAGTCCATCGCCGCGTGATCGACCAGGGCGGCCCCGCACTGCTTTTCAAGCACGTAAAAGGCAGCCCTTTTCCTGTGGTCACTAACCTTTTCGGAAGTGCCAAAAGGATCGAACTGGCATTTGGCACTCGTCCTTTGGACCTGATTCGACAGGCCGTCCAGTTGGCTGAAACGTTGCTTCCACCGAGAATTTCAACGCTCTGGAAAAACCGAAATCTTGCCCGGGAATTGCTTAGGCTTGGAACTCGTCGAGTAAACCGGGCACCGGTTCTTGAAGTCGTGCAAGATCGCGTTGATCTAAATAGCTTGCCGGTATTGACTACGTGGCAGAAAGACGGGGGACCGTTTATCACCCTGCCATTGGTCTATACGGAGCATCCCCGGGATAAGAGACATAACTTGGGAATGTATCGGCTCCAGCGCTATGACGCCATTTCAACTGGAATGCACTGGCAGATTCAGAAGGGAGGCGGTTTTCACTACTCCGTAGCCGAGCAGTTGAATGAGCCGCTGCCAGTCAGTGTTTTTCTCGGAGGCCCGCCGGCAATGATCCTGGCTGCGATATCACCTTTGCCGGAAAACATCGGGGAGTTGATGATTGCCTCTCTCTTGGCTGGAGAGCGGATTCCTATGGCTCGGGATGGACACGGACCTCATCCTTTCCCGGCAGAAGCCGAATTCGTTTTGCAAGGGTTCGTGCCACCTCGGGAGCGCCGGTTGGAAGGTCCGTTTGGAGATCACTATGGCTACTATTCTTTGCGGCACGAGTATCCCGCATTCCACGTAGAGAAAATCTATCATCGCCGTGAGGCGATTTATCCAGCAACGGTCGTCGGCAAACCCAGACAGGAAGATTTCTTTATTGGAGACTACCTGCAGGAACTCCTAAGTCCCCTCTTCCCGCTCGTCATGCCCGGAGTCAAATCGTTGTGGAGTTATGGCGAGACGGGGTTCCATTCGCTTGCCGCTGCGGTTGTACGAGAGAGGTATGGACGCGAGGCAATGGCTTCCGCATTTCGAATTCTCGGGGAGGGACAGCTTTCTCTCACCAAATTTCTGATTGCCACAGACTCAGCCGTCGACCTGAAGAACTTCTCAAAATTGCTGGAGCATGTTCTCGAGCGTGTTTACTGGGAAACAGACCTTTTCGTGATTTCCAACCTTTCCATGGATACCCTGGATTACTGCGGACCGGAAGTCAACAAAGGAAGTAAAGCGATTCTGCTCGGTTTGGGTGATCCAATCAGACGGCTTCCAAGGGCTTTTCAAGGCGAAATTCCAGCCGACGTGCACGAAGTTCAACCCTTCTGTCCGGGATGCCTGGTGGTCGCAGGTCTGAAGTACCACGACGATCCTCGTCAGGCCGAACGCCTTTGTCGATGGGAGGCATTTCATGACTGGCCGCTGCTGATTCTGGCCGACGACGCTGGCATAGCTCGCTCCTCCTCTCTGTTCCTGTGGTCAGTCTTCACCCGATTTGAACCGGCGGCCGACGTCCACGCGGCCCAAGTTGACATTCGGCGTCACCATCTATGCTACGGCGGTCCCATAGCGATTGACGCTAGGCTGAAACCCAACTATCCCGCCGAACTGTCTTGCGATCCAGAAATTTCGAAGCGAGTGGATAGACGCTGGCGAGAGTACTTTCCGTCGGGGCAATAGTCGCGGTCCCATTTTTTCTTGGGGCACTTCTGGGCCGCTTTCCTACTCCATCATCAGGGTATACAGGACACGGCCGACTACCCACAAATATCACATTCTGCAAAATTTGCTGGACGCCAGGTGCAAAAGTTGCTAGGCTAGCAGCCGGTTGTGCCGATAATTTCAGCGGCAAAGTCATCAGTCTGGCTGTTTGATGCGGAGGGGAACGCATGTACACGGATCATATGTTCCGGAACAAGGACGAGAAGAGATTCTTGCCGGCCTGGTCGGGATCCTCCCTTGTTTCGGGGATGTCTAACATAGCATGGAGGCTTTTCCAGTCCGTCAACAAGCGGCTTCCCGAGGGTGAACTACCCAGCCCCAAGTGGGCTCCGGGCAAAATGCTCAAAAGTCATGAGCGTTCGGCACCAACGTTAGGATTTCCGCGCGTCACCGATTCACTCTGTCCGCGTTGTGTCCCTGAGGTACGCAGCGCGATCATCAAGGGAGAGTTGGATATTTCCTCGCTCGTCTCAAGCAACCCCGGCGAGATCAAGGCACACATTCTGGAAGAGAATGGACGCGTCCTGATGCGAAAGGTTTGCGAGATGCACGGGCCGTTCGAAGATGTCTTGTCCACCAGTCCAGACTTCACACGACGGATCGAGGGACTGTTCTTTGGCCGCGATTTCAAATGCACCGAAGACCAGGATGTTCATCGTCACGGCAGTTCAACGATCAAATTCGGGCGAGGTGCCGTCCTTACCGTCGACCTGACTAACCGATGCAACATGATGTGCAACCCTTGCTTCATGGATGCCAACCAAGTTGGGTACGTGCATCAGCCTGATTTTGAAGATATCAAGGCGATCCTGGATCGTGCTATCTCCTTCAAGCCGAGACGGCAGGTCATTATTTTGTTTTCAGGTGGCGAACCAACGATTTCACCCCACTTTCTAGAGGCGGTCGCTTATGCGAAAGAGATTGGCTTTTATCGGATTATGGCTGCCACAAACGGTATCCGTTTCGCGCAAAGCGAGGAGTTCACCCGCCAGGCACACGAAGCCGGGCTCCATGGAACTTATCTGCAGTTCGATGGGACTTCTGAAGAAAAGAACCGGCATCGCGGGGTTGGAAACCTGTTTGACGTAAAGCTCCAAGCCATCGAGAACATGGCTAAAGTGGGGATGAAGACTACTTTGGTCACAACGATTGTGAACGGCGTGAACAACGATGGGATCGGGGCGATCGTAGACTTCGCGGCCCGCAACATCGATAAGATTCAGACTATTGCGTTCCAGCCGGTCTCATTTACCGGCCGCGACGAAGACATCGACGATGAGTCTCGCTACGCCCAGCGGTACACCCTCTCCCAAATGACAGAGGATTTGAGAAGCCAGTTGAATGCCGACTGGCAGCCTATGCGGGATTGGTTCCCTCTCTCTTCTTACAGCGCCTTCACGAGCGTCATGGATCTGTTGCAAGGAGACGATGCTCCGTGGGGCTGGAGCGCCTGCAACTGCCATCCCAACTGCGGCATTTTCAGCTTGCTGGTTGTGAACCGCCAGACCCATGAGTTCACTCCTCTTTACAAGTTCTTTGATTACGAGCAATTCATCCGGGATGTGGCGGTGATTACTGACACGGCTCGCGGAAAGGCTTTGACGGCGGCCCAGCTGGCGCTTTCGATTATGCGTAATTACAAGGCCGAGAAGGCCCCCAAGAACTTCCCGATTTCGCAGATTGTGAATCTTTTCAAGCCCAGTTCAGAGCGATCTGATAGTGACCGCAACGACCGAATGAAAACGCGTACGGAACAAGATGAATGGCGGGTTCTGTGCGTCGAGGGTATGTGGTTTCAGGATCTTTGGACTTATGACTTCCGCCGGACTGAGATGTGTGTCATTCCGTACGGTACGCAGGAGGGAGAGATCTCTTTCTGTGCTTACAACACCGGAGTCGGCTGGCGGCAAATTATTGAAAATATGCACCAGACTGCCACTTTGGCAGAATGGCATAAGACCCAAGGCCGCCACGAGATTTTTGCCAAGGGCAAGAAGGTCGAGCTCAAGACCACCCGACACCATCTTAGTCTCCCAGTCATTCAGAGCGGCGTCAAGAGTGGGAGTTGCTGCAACGATAACCCTGGAGTCTTGGAAAAGGATAGAGAAATTCTCGAGTCCATCAAATCAGCCCGCTAATTTCTGCGGGCGTTTCAGACGCAACGCGCTTTACGCAGGACAAGAAAACCGCAGGTCATTGTGACCTGCGTTTTTTATTTATCCGATGAGCCATTCCATCAGTGAACTCGCCCGAGCACTGGGTCTCCCCTGGCAGGGAGACAAGAACCGGCAATTGTCCAAGGTGTCGGGATGGGAAGAAGCCGATAGCTCCTCACTGATCTTTCTGGAAGCCGGTTCCAGAAAGGGTCCGCTTCCGGAGTTGCTACCAGCAGGCTGTGTCATTACTGCTCAGGCACTGCTTCGCTCGGGCTGGAATGCCATTATTTCAGAGGTACCGAAACTGGACTTTGCGCGAGCGGCTCAATTGCTTTGTCCACGTCCGGTCGGAACGGGGGTGCGTCATGGCACTTCTGTCATTTCTTCAGAAGCAATAATCGGAAGAAATGTGGACATCGGTCCCTACGTTTCCGTCGAAGCAGGATCTTTCGTCGGGGACGGATGCATTCTAAAGACTGGTGTGGTCGTGGAGGCAAACTGCAGATTAGGCACCCAGTGTATTCTGCACCCCAGAGTAGTTCTTTATCCGGGCGTTGAGATCGGCAGCAGAGTCACGCTGCACGCTGGAGTGGTTGTGGGTGGAGACGGTTTTGGTTACATCTTCGACGGCCAAAGGCAGGAGAAGTTTCCACAAGCAGGGAGGGTCGTGATTGAAGACGACGTCGAGATCGGTTGCAACACCACGATAGACCGGGGATCGCTCGGAACGACTCGGATCGGCTCCGGAGCTAAGATTGACAATCTTGTCCAGATTGCACACAACGTCCAGATTGGTCGCGGTGTGATTATCGCGGCTCAGACTGGAATCTCAGGTAGCACGGTCATCGAAGATTTTGCCATCATTGGCGGCCAAGTGGGGTTCGGAGACCATGCTCGAGTCGAAAGTGGCGTGATCATTGGTTCTAAAGCAGGTGTGCTTCCCGGAAAGATTGTACGCCGGGGTGAAGTGTACTGGGGTGTGCCCGTGCGCCCGCTGCGGGAGTACAAGCGCCTAAATGCTCTCTTCGGCCGTCTGCCGGAGATGAAAGCCGAAATCGACGCCATCGCGCGGACGGTTGGGCGTTTGGAGGAGGCGTTTCGAAATCTCAACAGAAAAGACTGAGTCCTACCGCTGGAAGCTCTTGAAAACAATCCCCAAGAGAAATCCCAGGAAGATAGCTTGAGAAAAGAATGGACCGCATCCGGTTTTCCCAGCTTGTTGATGAGGCCCTGGACCGGCTGCCTCGGACTTTCAAAGACAAGCTTGACAACATCGCCATCATTGTCGAGGACTTTCCTGAAAAAGAGTTGCAAAACGAGTTCACGGGCCTGCTCCTCGGGTTATTTCGAGGAGTCCCGAAAACTCATCAATCGATATCC
>Ga0075433_10002608_pt1 | contig 13750 bp, 14 predicted proteins | sample RhiMethybrSRZTD2_FD_75299 | JGI IMG/M metagenome (GOLD analysis project Ga0075433, IMG submission 75299) | Populus rhizosphere microbial communities from Tennessee, USA - Rhizosphere MetaG P. TD hybrid SRZTD2 | ecosystem: Host-associated > Plants > Roots > Rhizosphere > Soil | place: USA... | reverse complement strand
GAGCGCCACGGCGTCTCCCGCGACCGGGTCGACCTCGTATGGGTCCCGGGAGCCTTCGAAATCCCCACGGCCGCCCGCCGGCTCGCGTTGCGCGGCGACGTCGATGCGATCATCGCGCTCGGGTGCGTCATCCGCGGCGAGACGCCCCACTTCGAGCACATCTGCCGGGAGACGGCCCGGGGGATCGCCGAGGTCGGACGCCGGACCGGGGTCCCCACGATCTTCGGGGTCCTCACGGTGGACACCCTCGAGCAGGCCATCGAGCGCGCCGGGACGAAGATGGGGAACAAGGGACGAGAGGCCGCCGAGTCCGCGATCGAAATGGCGAACTTGGTGAGAAGCCTGTAGTTCCACGACACGCCAGATGCGCAAACGCACGAAGGCCCGGGAGCTCGCCCTGCAGGTCCTCTACCAGTTCGACCTCCGCGGGGAAGAGGTCCGTCCCGAGGCGGAGGAGCTCCTCCAGCACGCGACGCAGGATCCCGAGGTCCTCGAGTTCGCGCGGAGGATCATCGACGGCACGTGGGAGCGTCGGACCGAGATCGACCGGACCATCGAGGGCGCGGCCCGGAACTGGGAGATCCGGCGCATGGCGGCCATCGACCGGAACATTCTCCGCATGGCGACCTTCGAGCTGCTCCACCTCGACGAAATCCCGCCCCTGGTGACGATCAACGAAGCGATCGACCTGGCGAAGAAGTACTCCACCAAGAAATCGGGCCACTTCGTCAACGGCATCCTGGACCACATCCGGACGACGTCCGCCCCGGAAAAGAAGCGAGGCTCCGTCCGAGACGACGCCGCCTCCGGAGCGTGACCCATGGGATTCCTCGGCGGGTTTCTTGATCGCTTCAAGCGGGGTCTCCAGAAGACACGCGAGGCGTTCGTCGCTCCGCTCCGGAAGCTCATCTCGGTCTTCCGGACGCTCGACGACGCCACGATCGAGGAGCTGGAGTCGATCCTGATCGGGGCCGACGTCGGGATCGAGGCGACCCGCAAGATCGTCGACGGGCTCCGGATCGCGTACAAGAAGGGCGAGATCAAGACGGCCGACCAGGTCCTCGACTGGCTCAAGAGGGACTTGAAGACGCGGCTCGCCGGGGAGGGCGTCGACCTTCATCACGCGCCGTCGGGCCCCACCGTGATCCTCGTCTGCGGCGTGAACGGCGTAGGCAAGACCACCTCCATCGCCAAGCTCGCGGACTTCTTCCACAAGCAGGGGAAGCGCGTCATCCTCGCGGCGAGCGACACCTTCCGCGCCGCCGCGGTCGAGCAGCTCTCCCTCTGGAGCGAGCGGATCGGCGTCGACATCGTCAAGCACCGCCAGGGGGCCGACCCCGCGGCCGTCGTCTTCGACGCGGCCGACGCGGCCGTCGCGCGCAAGGCCGACTACCTCATCGTCGACACGGCGGGCCGGCTCCAGACGAAGGAAAACCTGATGAAGGAGCTGGGGAAGATCCGGAACGTCGCGGCGCGCAAGATCCCCGGCGCGCCCCACGAGGTGCTCCTCGTCCTCGATGCGACGACGGGCCAGAACGCGATCTCCCAGGCCCAGCATTTCTCCGAGGCGGTCAACGTGACCGGCCTCTTTCTCGCCAAGCTCGACGGCACGGCGAAGGGGGGCATCGTCATCGCCATCAAGGAGCGGCTGAAGATTCCGGTCAAGTTCGTGGGACTGGGGGAGACGCCCGCCGACGTGGCGCGGTTCAATCCGGACGAGTTCGTGGACGCGCTCTTCGGCGAGTGACGTGACGACGCCCCTGCTCACCTACTACAACGATCTTCGCCGCCGCTACGGGCCTCAGCACTGGTGGCCCGCGGACTCCCCCTTCGAAGTGATGGTCGGCGCGATCCTCACGCAGAACACCGCGTGGTCCAACGTCGAGAAGGCCGTCGCGACGCTGAAGGCGCACGGACTCCTCGACCCCGGACGGATTCTCGAAACGGACGAGGAGACGCTGGGCCTGGCGATCCGGTCGGCGGGGACATTCCGCATCAAGGCGAAGCGCCTTCGGGTCTTCGTGCGGTGGTACGTCGACCGGGGAGGAACTCCGCGAAAACTCCGGGCGCTCGGCCTGGCCAGGCTCCGCGAGGAGCTGCTCGCGATCTCGGGGATCGGTCCCGAGACGGCCGATTCGATCCTCCTGTACGGACTCGGGTTGCCGACCTTCGTCGTCGACCGCTACACGTGGCGCGTCCTGACGCGGCACGCGCTCATCCCGGAAGACACATCGTACGACGAGATGAAGGAGCTCTTCGAGGGGAATCTCGAGCGGAAAGCGTCGCTCTTCAACGAGTATCACGCCCTGATCGTGAGGGTCGGGAAGGAGCACTGCCGGGCCCGGGCAAGGTGCGAGGGCTGCGCGCTGGAGGGAAGGCTCCCGGGGAAATAAAAAAACCCCGGGGCGCTGGCCCCGGGGTTTGATCGAAAGTTTTTTTACACTTGGGGGACGTTCGGCAGGGCCGCCGTCTTCCCGGTGCGCGTCACGTTGATGGCCTTCAACCCGTTCTGGTCTTTCTTGACCTCGAATTCCACGACCTCTCCCGGCGCGAGCGTACGGAATCCTTCCATCTTGATCGCGGTGTGGTGGACGAAGATGTCCTCGGTCACCCCTTCCTGCTTGATGAAGCCGTACCCCTTCTGGTCGTTGAACCACTTGACCGTGCCTGTGGCCATCCCGGATACCTCCCTAAACACGTCGGAAATCGGACCCCCCAGATACGAGCGCCGAGTATATCCGGGCCCCCATGAGCGTCAAGCAAATATGGGTGACGCTCACTTGGCCCGGAGCTGGATCCATCGGATCGAGATTCCCCCTTTCTCCCTCACGAGCCGGAAGTCGGATCCCCCCTCCTGGCGGTTGGCGAAGGCGGCCTCCGGGAGGCGGAACGTGGCGGTCGCCCATCCCCCGGAGTTGGTGAAATAGAAGGGCTCCGCGGCCCGGCGGGTCCGGTCGGTCCCCCCCTTCCCGGGCGAGGCCGCGTCGTACTCGAGGACGAGGCTGCCCGGTCCCGTGTCCAGGATCTGCACCTGAACCTCGTATTCCCGCCGTTCGTAGAGCGCGTAGGAATCGTCGACGGCGAAGGCGAGGACGCGCCGCGCGACCCCCTCCACCGGCTTCGACATCAGGATCTTTTCGTCCGCGAGCGTCACGGTTTCGAAGGCCGCGCCGGGGGCGGCGACGGGCGCGAGGCCCTCGGAGGGCGGATTGAACTTCAGGTGATAGCTCGCCCCCGCGGAGCTGGAGTACCTCCCCTTGGGCCGGTCCATCTCCTCGCCCTTCTTGAAAAGCGCGGCGTACTTCTTGGTGCGCTCGATGTAGGTCTTCTTGTGCTCGTCCGTCGGGCAGACCGTCGAGCCCTCGTCGAACCGGTTCCAGGACTCGATCGCCACGATCCGCGGCTTCATCTTCATCGCGAGGTACCAGGAGCGGTCGTACCACGCGCCGTCGGCGCGGTCGCGGATGCGCGCGGTGCCGTCGCGGTACCCCGGCCCGAGCGTGATGACCTCCATCTCCCGGGGCCCGTCGTAGTCGCCCCCGGGGGAATAGAGGAGGTCCGCCTTCCCCCACGCCGGAGCGGCGATCGCGAAGAAGGGGACGATCAGCCGCGTCGCCTCGAGCGTGGCCGGGGCGGCGCGCTTCGAGGCGGGGAACCAGACCATGGGCCGTCCGTCGGCGGTCGCGAGAAACCGGTTGGGGATGCGGCCGAGCAACGCGAGGGCGCGCGTCGGGTCGTCGATGACGGGGGCGACCTTCGCGGTCTTCTTCTTGTCCTTCTCGGCGGACTCGAGCGCCTGGACCAGCGCGTCGACGGCGGCGGGATTGGCGGCGAACTCGCAGAGGGCCACGTCGATCCCCGCGGCGGCCATCTCCTCGAGATTCTTCCGGTGCCACCAGTGGCTGCGGTAGCTGAAATCCTTGAAGGAGTCGGGATGGTCCTGGAGGGCGTCGCCTCCGCCGGCCTTCGTCATCCCCTCGCCCTTTTCCGCGTCCCACCGGGCGGCGTAGAAGGCGGCGACGACGCGGTCGATTCTCCTCGGAGGGGGTTCCTGCGCGAGGAGCAGGAGCAGGACCGGAAGCAGGAATCTCATGGATTCGAGACGTTGACCGGAGTCGCGGAGATTATAGCATGGCCCCCATGCCCCCCCGCCCCGCCGGCGTCGCCGGTATCGGGATCGACCTGGTCGAGGTCGCCCGCTTCGAGCGTCCCACGGCCCGCATGAGAGACCGGGTATTCACGTCGGGCGAGCGGCGGTACTGCGACAGGCAGGTCCATCCCGCCCCGCACTTCGCGGCCCGGTTCGCGGCGAAGGAGGCGGTCCTGAAGGCGCTCGGGACGGGGTGGAGCGGCGGGATCGCGTGGACCGACGTCGAGGTCGTGCGCGAACGGCACGGCGGCGCGGAGGTCAGGCTCGCGGGAAAAGCGGCGGCCCGGGCGAAGAAGCTGGAGATCCGGCGGTGGCACCTGTCGTTGACGCACACCTCGTCCCACGCGGCCGCGGTGGCGATTGCGGAGTCGTGAGTCGCGCGTCGATGAGAGGGGGAAGTCCGGACGCGCGACCGATGACCCGTGACTCGTAGCTTCCTTTTTCGACCCTCGACGTTAGACCCTCGACTCGCGACTCCCTCTAGTTCATCACGTCGTCGTCGCTCTCGAGCGCGTCCTTGAACTTGTCGAGGTTCTCGATCACGAGTCCCGTGCCGCGCGCGACGCAGGTCAGCGGGTCCTCGGCGATGCGCACGGGGACGTCGATCTCCTTGCGGATGGCCTTGTCGATGTTGCGGAGCTGGGAGTTGCCGCCGCACATGACGATGCCGCGCTCGCAGAGATCGGCCGCGATCTCGGGGGGCGTCGTCTCGAGGCAGTCCTTGATGGCGCGGATGATCGCCTCGATCGGCTCGCGCATCGCCTCGCGGATCTCCTCGCTCGTGACGGTGACCTTGCGGGGGCAGGCGGCCATGACGTCCTTGCCCGCGACGTCCATGGTGAGCTCCTGCTCGAGGGGGTACATCGAGCCGATCTGGATCTTGATGCGCTCGGCGGACTGCTCGCCGATCTGGAGGTTGTAGGCCCGGCGCATGTGCTGCATGAGGGCCTCGTCGAACTCGTCGCCGGCGATGCGGATGGATTGGGACGAGACGATGCCGCCCATGGAGAGGACGGCGACCTCGGTCGTGCCGCCGCCGATGTCGACGATCATGTTGCCGATGGGATCGAGCATGGGGAGGCCCGCGCCGATGCCCGCGGCCATGGGCTCCTCGATGATGAAGACCTGGCGGGCGCCGGCGCGCTCGGCGCTGTTGATGACGGCGCGCTTCTCGACGGCGGTGATGCCGCTCGGGACGGCGATGACGACGCGGGGCATGATCCCGAACCGCCGGTTGTGCACCTTCTGGATGAAGTAGGAGATCATCGCCTCGGTGACGTCGAAGTCGGCGATGACGCCGTTGCGCATGGGGCGGACGGCGATGATGTTGCCGGGCGTCTTCCCGAGCATCTCCTTGGCGACGTTACCGACCGCCTTGCCGTCGAGCAGGACCTTGTTGGTGCCCTTGCGGACGGCGACGACGGAGGGTTCGGAGAGGACGATGCCCTCTCCCTTCACGTACACGAGCGTGTTGCACGTCCCCAGGTCGATGCCCATGTCCTTGGAGAACAGGCCGCACACCCGCTTGATCAGCCCCAGCATGCCGTCCCCCTTCTTCCGGGATCGTTGCAGTCGCCGACACTGGGGGGAGCTTCGCGGGATGAAACGGATGAACGAAAAGCGGTCAGGACGGTGGACCCGTTTCCCCTCTCACTCCCTCTCCCGGCCCCGCCCCCGGCGGAACCACGTGATAAAGTATAACTCGTAATTTATAGATTTCAAGCAGAATTGAGCGATCTGCGAGGCAGGAATCAGGAATCAAGAATCAGGAATGCAGGCAAGGCGAATGCGGGTCATCCGATCGGGGTTGATTCCTGATTCTTGATTCTTGATTCCTCGTTTAAAACGAAACAACCCCGGGTTTCCCCGGGGTCGTTTTGAATGGTCGGTCCTGGCCTAGCTGAGGACGAAGAACTTCACGTCGTAGAACTTGTAGAGCTCGTACCCCGCCAGGGCGATGGCGACCAGGAATCCCGCGACGGTCAGGCCCATCAGCACCGTGTAGATGTCGTTCGCGGGCTTCTGGAGGATGTCCGGCAGGAATTCCGCGCCCTCGTCCCCGCCCTCGATCTGTTCGTCAGCCATGGCTCGGTCTCCGTTCCCCTAGTTCCCGGACTTCCCGGGGGTGGCCAGCACGTTGTTCGACGCGTCGTCGCCGACCCGGGGCTCTTCCTTGCCCTTGAGGACCACGCGGCCCGAGGCCCACGGGCGGTCGACGCTGTCGATGACAATCTTTCCGACGAACGTGTTGCCGCGGTAGATCGTGAAGTCGTCGCCCTCGTTGACGCCGGCGTCGCGGCCGAGGTTGATGACCACGAGGTCGAGCTCGCCGACGACCGCCGTGACCTTGCCCGAGAGGGGCTTGCGGGGCGCGATGCCGTCGGTGCGGACGCCCAGCGAGTTCAGGTGGCCGATGATCTCCTGGAGACGCTGGCGCTCGCGGGCCAGCTCCTGGTAGTTATTCTCGAGCGAGCCGAGATCCTTGGAGAGCCGCTCCGCTTCCTGCCGGAGGTACTGGAGGTCCTGCACCGCGGTGAGGCGCTGGCTGTTCGCCTGGGCCAGCTTGCCCCGGTACTCGTCGACCTTCGCGGAGGCGTCGCGGATCTGCTCCAGCTGGACCTCGAGCTGGCGGACGAACGTGGTCAGGCCCGCCGTGAGGCGGTCGACCTCGGTCTGCTTCACCTCGAGCTCGCCGCGCGAGGTCTCGAGCTGGCTCTTCACGTTGGTGAGCTCGGTCTCGAGGCTCTTGATGCGGTCCTTGTTCATCTCGTTCATCTGCCGCTCGACCCCGAGCGACATCGAGAGATCGCCGATCTCGGCGTTCTTCACCGCCTGCGTCTGGTAGTGGTAGTTCACTTCCTTGACGAACTTGTCCTTGAAGTCGGCGCGCATGGCGAAGAGCGTGGCGTTGACGCCGAGCAGGATCAGCGCCAGCACCATGATCAGCACCACGAAGAGTTTCGACAGCGTGCTCATGCGATCCCCCACTTGGTCCGCGACCGGTTCAAGCGACCCATCCTAGGTATCCCCCTTCAGGGTTGTCAACGTTTCGCGAAAAACGCGCTCCACGCCAGCCCCGCCAGCGTCGCGGCCGCCGCCGCCCACGCCGCCGCGTCTCCGACCGTCCCGTACGGCGATCCCCCGGGGCCCGCGGGCACGGCCACGGCCATCGTCCCTTCCACCGTCTTCATCGCCCCGTCGGGTCCCGCGAGCGTCCGCACGATCCGGCCGCCCGCGTCGATCACGGCCGAGATGCCGGTGTTCGTCCCCCGCACGCAGGCCACCCGGTTCTCGACCGCGCGGAATTTCGCCATGGCCAGCATCTCGTCCAGCTCCGCGCTGTCCCGGAACCAGCCTTCGTTCGATATGTTGACGATGACGGAGGCCCCGTTCCTTGCATTTTCCCGCCAAATATCCGGGTAGAAGTTTTCGGAGCAGATGCAGACGCCGAAGGTCCGCCCCCCGATCGGAAAGGTCACGGCCCGCTGCCCCGGGAGGAACTCGTACACCTTCGGCACGTGGAGGAACCACGCGACGATCTTCTTCACGGGGATCATCGGCTCGAAGGGCATCCGCTCGGTGAACTGGACGAGACGGATCTTGTCGTAGCGGGCGCGAACCTCGCCCCGCTCGTCGAAGAGCAGCGCCGAGTTCGTGCACTCCAGCTCGTCCGGGCGGACGCCGTAGACGAGCGCCAGGTCGTTCGACTCGCGGCTCCCCGGGCGCGTGACATCGCCCACGAGCATTCCCGCCAAGAGAGGGCGCCCGATGCTTCGGACTCCGGAGGTGATCTCCTCGAACCTTCCCAGGTGGAGCCACCGCCCGGCCGCCCGATGGTAGTAGACCCCTTCCTGGATCACGGACTCCGGCCACACCACGAGCGCCACCGCGGGCTCGCGTTCGACGAGTTCGCGCGTCAGGCGGAGATGCTTCTCGAAAATCCGTTCCCCCTCGATCGGGTCGTGCCGGCCGACGTTCTTGATTTCCTGCGGAATGTTCGGCTGGACGATTCCCACGACGGGCCCCGCGCCCCCCTCGGGCAGCGTCGAGAGACGGAGGGCTCCGTAGACCAGCGCGATCAGCACCGAGGCGAACGCGGCGGCCGACCACCGGCGGCGCGTCCCCGGCCGCAGGAAGGCCTGCGCCGCGACGCCGTTCACGAAGAGGACGAGCGCGGAGACAAGCCAGACGCCTCCGAGGTCCGCGATCTGGATCACGCCGAGCGCCCGATGCTGGGAGTAGCCGGCCAACAGCCACGGCATGCCGCCGATGAGGTAACTGCGGACGTACTCGAGCGTCAGCCACGCCGCGGGCGCCGCCAGCGCGACGGGCCACCGCGCGCCGAAGTGGAGCCGGCGCAGGATGACCGCGAACAGGGCCCACGACAGACCCTTGTACGCGCCGATCCCGAAGGGTCCGACTGGCGCCGTGTGTCGGAGCCAGAAAAGCCCGGCGGTGAAGAAGAGGAATCCCCCGAGCCACGAAAGGAAGAAAACGCGCTTGCCGCTCGGTTCGCGCAGGGCGTAGACGATCAGGGGAACCACCGCGCCCCACGCGAGCGGGCCCCAATCCGCGGGGGGGAACGAAAGGTAAAGAAGGAAGGCGCTGAAGATCGGCAGGAGAATGCTCGGCACGCGGCGGCCTCTCAATCGAGCAGGAGCACATCCACCCAGGTATCGGCGTCCAAGGCCGTATCCTGGGGCTGGATCGCCAGCGCGTCCGCCCGGGCGAGCGTCGCGAGATCGGCGCTGCTCTTCCACGGGAGCGTACGCGCCATCGGGCCCTCCTCCGTCATCTCGAGCGTCGCCGGCCAGAAAACCGTCCGCTCCATTTTCTTCGCGAGCGGCGCCGCGAGACGCGCCTTGATGCGTCGGCGGCCGAGCCCGGGGTACCCCATCATCCGGCCCAAGAAGGGACGCACGAACACTTCGAACGTGACGAACGCCGAGACCGGATTCCCCGGCAGGCCGAAGACGACGACCCGGCCCTTGGTGCCGAAAAAGATGGGCCGGCCGGGGCGGATCAGCACCTGGTGGACCGCGGCATCGACTCCCTCCGCCTTCAGCGCGGGAACGACGAGGTCGCGGTCGCCGGCCGAGACGCCACCGGAAAGAATGAGGACTTCGCGCGAGAGGCCCTCGCGAATCCGGGCGCGGAGATCCTCGAGGCGGTCCGGAGCTCGGGCCAGGACGTCGCACTCAAGCCCGAGACGGCGCACCTGCTCAGGGATTCCCACGCCGTTCGAATTCCGGATCTGGCCGGGCCCCGGGCGCTCCGAAGGATCGACCAGCTCATCGCCCGTCGCGATCACGGCGCACTTCGGACGGCGGTAGGTCGCGACCTCGGTCGCTCCCACCGACGCGAGAACCGCGAGATCCTGCGGCCGCAGGAGTCGGGGCGCCGTGAGGACGACCTCGCGGGCGCGCACCTCGCTTCCGCGGGGGGCGACATTCTGGCCCGCCTTGACCGGCGCCAGGATGCGCACGCGGTGCCCCGTCCCCTCGGTTTTTTCAACCTGCTGGATGGCGTCGGGGCCCGGGGGAAGCGCCGCGCCCGTCATGATGCGGGCGGCCTGCCCGCGGCCGACCTTGCGCGTCGGGACGTGGCCCGCGGGGATGTCCTCGACCACTTCGAGTTCGACGGGAGCCTTGGCGACGTCCGCCGAATTGACCGCGTAGCCGTCCATCATCGCGCGATCGAAGGGAGGCTGATCCTCGTCGGCCTTCACCTCGGCCGCCAGGACGCGCCCCCCGGCCCGGCCGAGCGGAACGCGTTCCGCCACGGGAGCCGGCACGCGGGCGAAGAGGATCCGCTCGGCATCCTCGATGGGAATGGGCCCGCCTCCGCGGGTTGCGCCGCTACGGCGGGGTGCTGGCCTGGATTTCACGCCTCGCGGTCCAGGCCGTACTTCTGCAGCTTGTATCGGAAGGAGCGCAGGCTCATGCGAAGCGACTGCGCGGCCTTGGTGAAATTCCCCTTGGCCCGCTGCAGCGCCTCGCGGATGTAGCTGATCTCCAGCTCCGCCACCTTGCGGTCGAGATCGACCTCTTCCGACATCGAGGCCACCGGCGCGGACGCGACCGCGCCCTGCGAGGAGGCCAGGCCGAGATCGACGGCCGAGATTTCGCGTCCCCCGCCGAGGGCGACGGCGCGCTGGACGGCGTTTTCCAGCTCGCGCACGTTGCCCGGCCAGTCGTGCCGCTCGAGCGCCGACCGGGCCGTGTCGCCGAACCGGACCACTTCCTTCTTCATCTCTTTCGCGAAGTTGCGCAGGAAATGGCCCGCCAGCAGCGGGATGTCCTCGCGCCGGTCGCGGAGCGGGGGCAGCTTGATCGAGATCACGTTGAGCCGGTAGAAAAGATCCTCGCGGAACTTGCCGTTGCGGATCTCCGACTTCAGGTCGCGGTTCGTGGCCGTGATGAAGCGCGCGTCCACCGTGCGCGTCTTGGCGCTGCCCACGGGCTTGAATTCCCGCTCCTCGAGCGCGCGGAGGAGCTTCACCTGGAGCTGGACGCTCATCTCGCTGATCTCGTCCATGAAGAGCGTGCCGCCCGAGGCCGCCTCCATGAGCCCGGTCTTGTCCACCACGGCGCCGGTGAAGGAGCCGCGGAGGTGGCCGAAGAGCTCGCTCTCCATGAGCGTCTCCGTGATCGCCCCGCAGTTGAAGGCGACGAAGGGCTTGGCGGCCCGCGGCGAACCCGCGTGGAGGGCGCGGGCGACGAGCTCCTTGCCCGTCCCGCTCTCGCCGTGGATGAGGACGGTCGAATCGGTCGGGGCGACTTTCCGGATCAGCTCGCGCACCTCGCGGATCGGCCCGCTGTCCCCGAGGAGGTGGCCGATCGAGCGCATCGTCTCCTCGTGGGAGACCGAGAGGCGCGTCGAGGACTCCTTGACCTGGAGGGCGCGGGCGACGGTGGCCCGGAGCCCGGCGCGGGTGTCGATCGGCTTGTTGAGATAGTGAAAGGCGCCCAGCCTCATCGCCTCGACGGCGCGGTCCCAGGAGGAGTACGCGGTCATGACGACGACGAGCGCGTCCTCCTTCGCCTTGCGGATCTCCCGGAGGAGGTCGATGCCGTCCATCTCGGGCATCTTGAGGTCCTGGATGACGAGGTCGTAAGGCTCGGCGCGGAATTTCTCGAGGGCCTTGCGCGGGTTGGTTTCCGCCGCGACGTCGTACCCCTCCTTCCGGAGGGCGATGGAGAGCACCTCGCAGATGGAGGGCTCGTCGTCGACGATGAGGATGCGCGGCTTGGCGTGGACGGGGGCCTCGACCGTGGGAAGGTTGCGGCGGGTGGTCATGTCGGGGCGATTGTAACCGAACCGGCCGGGTAGTCCGAAGGGCGAAGTTCAGGGTCCCCGGTCACGCCCCGCGACGCCATTCGCACTTCTTTTGAAACCTTCCTTGATCTTTATAATTTATAAGTCATAATTTACAAGTTGAGAGAGGGGACCCCATGCGACGACGGAGAGGGACTCTCGCCGCGGGGCCGCTCGCGGCGGTCTCCATGGCGCTCATGGCCTTGCCCGCGGCCTGGACCCAGCCCCCCCGGCTGGTCCTGAGCGGCGTCCTCTCGCCCCTCGCCCGCCCCCCCTCCTCCCTCGGCCGCGGCCTCACCGGCGGCGCGACTCGCTCGGCGGCCGAGCTCCAGCGCGACCTCGACTACGAGATGAGCAGGAACCTGGAGAAGGACGCGAAAATCGCCAAGCTCCAGGAACAGCTCGAGGCGGTGACCGCCGCCCGCCAGACCATCCGCGACCCGAAGCTCACCACCGTCCTGGCCGGAGTGGTGGTCCAGACCGACAGCTCGATGTGGCGGCGCACGTTCGTCATCGACGCGGGATCGACCAGGGGCATCCGACAGGGCCAGCCGGTGCTGTGGCACAACCATCTGATCGGCTTCGTCGGCGTCGTCGGGCCGTGGTCCAGCCGCGTGGCGCTCATCACCGATCCCAAGGTCGTCGTCGGCGCCATGGCGGTCGCTCGCGCCACCAGTGGCGGTTCGCTCCCCGGACGCGACCTCTGCGTCCTCGAGGGCACGGGCGGCGCGATGGCCTCCCTCAAGTGGGCCTCCGCCGACGCCACGGCCGGGGATGGCGCGACGGTCGTCACGAGTCCCGATCCGCATCGGGGCATTCCCGAAGGGCTCCTGCTCGGACGCGTCACCGGAGTGTCGCGCGTCCGCGGCCCCTTCGCCTGCCCCCAAGTGCAGCCCTTCGTGGATATCCGCGGCGTCGACTCCGTCCTCGTGCTGGTGAGGGTCGATCCATGAAGAGCTACGGATCCCTCCGGCTCCTCGCGATCGGGGCGGCCGCGCTCGTCCTCGAGATGACGCTTCTCGCCGACGTCGCGTGGGCCGGCGCGCGTCCGGATCTCCTCGTCTCTCTCGTCGCGTTCGCCGCGCTCTTCGCGGCGGAGCCCTCGCCGGCGCTCGCATCGGCCTGGGCGCTCGGGTTGCTGCGCGACCTCGCGACCGCCGGTCCGCTCGGCCAGTACGCCCTCATCTACCTGGTCATCGGCTGGACCATTACGGGCCTCCGGCCGGTCCTCTTCCGCGAGCATCCCTTCACCCAGGCGGCCGTCGGCGGCATCGCGGCGGGGATCGCGGGGCTCGCCTCGGCGGCGTGCACCTCCGCCTTCACCGGAGGCGTCCCGCTCGGGATGTGCCTCGTGCGGAGCGGCTCCTCCGCCGCGGTGACGGCGCTCCTCGCCCCGTTCCTGATCACCCTGCTCGCGCGGGTGCGCTTCCTGGTGCGGTGATGCAGCGGGATCGCGTGCTCCTCGTGGCGACGCTGCTCCTGCTCCCGCTCGGGGGGCTCGAGGCGCGCGTCGCGTGGCTGCAAATCGTCCGTCACGGCGCCACCGCCGGAGACCTCCTGAACCGGTCGCTCGATCTCGCTCCCGCCGCGCGGGGTCGGATCCTCGATCGCGAGGGGCGCGTGCTCGCCTACGACGACTGGTCCTTCGATCTCCACGTGGTCGTCGAGGAGCTGGAGCGCCGGCCGCAGGCGCCCGAGGAGCTCGCGAAGCTTCTCGCCCGGCCCCTGCCCGAGGTCGCGCAGGCGCTCGAGGAGATCTACGGGAAAATCGAAAAGCTGATGCAACGCCGGCCCGAGCGGGAAAAGCCGAGGATCTACACCCGCGAACGGCGCACCCCCTACCCGCTCTTCAAGGCGATCAGCCGCGACGCGGCGTACGCCATCGAGACCAATCCCGACCGGTTCCCGGGATGCGTCGTGCGCGAAGGGCGGCGACGGACGTATCCGTACGGCGAGGTCGGCGCGCACGTGATCGGATACCTCGGCCCCGCGACCGCCCTCAAGAACGCGCCGCCCCGCGAGGGCGAAGCGCCCAAGCCGTCGCGGTTCGACGCCCTCCTCAAGCAGGGCTACTTCAGCGAGGGGTTCGAGGAGCTGATCGACGAGGACGACGTGGAGCTCCTCGCGCGCCGGGGCATCTTCGACCAGATCATGGTCCCGATCACCGGCGTCGAGAAAACCTGGGACGACAAGCTGCGGGGCCACCCCGGCCTGATGGTCCTCGAGCGCGATCCGGTGACGGGGAACAAGAACTGGGTGGAACTGCTCGCGGCGCGGCCCGGC
>Ga0075433_10002606_pt1 | contig 13752 bp, 4 predicted proteins | sample RhiMethybrSRZTD2_FD_75299 | JGI IMG/M metagenome (GOLD analysis project Ga0075433, IMG submission 75299) | Populus rhizosphere microbial communities from Tennessee, USA - Rhizosphere MetaG P. TD hybrid SRZTD2 | ecosystem: Host-associated > Plants > Roots > Rhizosphere > Soil | place: USA... | reverse complement strand
GCAGATCGACTCGACGCCGCTACGCAGGTTGTGCCAGAAGGCGGACAGCGTCGGCGCGCCGGGGAAGCGGCCTGCCATCCCGATGATCGCCACCTCCGTCCCGTCCAAATCTGCACCCATTATTGACTCCAAAATCGGACCCAGAGCCGTCAACGCCATAGTTTTGACCACCAAGACACGAAGACACCAAATCTTTGTGTCTTCGTGTCTTGGTGGTAAAATCCTGGTCGTATTGAGGCCAAGCGATCCTAGCTCTTCTCGACGCCCTTGAATCTTTCGCGGCGGCGCTCTCGGCGCTTTTCGCCACGGCTACGGCTATCCGCATAGGCCGGCTGATCGTCGGGCGCGGGATCGATGATTTTCGCCAGCGCGCTGACGGTCGGCCCTTCATACAGGCTGACCGTGGGCAGCTGCACGTCAAAATCCTTCTTCAGCCGAGAAATGACCTGAATACCGGTCAGGGAGTTGCCGCCCAGATCGAAGAAGTTGTCGTGGATGCCAACCTGCTGAATCCCCAGGATCTCTTGCCAGATGCCGGCGATCTGCTGTTCGAGCGGATTTCTGGGCGCGACATAGCTGTTCTGCAAAACTGGTCGCGGGTGGAACTCTGCCGCATCGACTGGCGCGGGCGCTTCCGCACCGCGTAGCGCGGCGAGCTGAATCCACTGCTCGATCCGGCCTTGCAGCGGCCCGGTCGAGACGACAACCTGCGTCACCGGCCCCAGCGACACCAGCCGCTGGAAGACCGCTACGCCCTCCTCGGCGGTCATGGCGAATTCCGACGTATCCTCGACCGCCTTCTGATCGGTGCCCTCAGCCGTCTGCCAGGCGTCCCAGTTCACCGTCATCCAGCGAACCGGGCGCTCCTGATTGTGTTTGTGCGCGTAGGCGTCCATGAACTGATTGGCTGCCGTGTATGCGACGAAGCCCAGGCCACCCAGCACCGACGCGAGTGAGGAGGCCAGCAGACAAAAATCAAGCTGCTGTCCCTGCAAGACCTTGTCGAAGACCATCAGGCCGTATGCTTTAGATTGGAACTGACGCTCGCAGTCGGCGACGCTGGTCGATTGGATGGCCTGGAAGAACGCTTTGCCAACGCTGCCTGCGGCATGGATGACGCCATTGAGCGCGCCGAAGCGCTCGTGCGTGCGTGCGATCGCCGCCTGCATCTGCGCCAGATCGGCCACATCAGCGCTGATGATCAGCACCTCCGCGCCCAGCTCTTCGAGTACACGCACACTGTGGATCTTCGAGGCGACAGCATCGTGGGTGCCATAATTGGCCGTCCACTGCGCCCACTCGTCGCGCGGCGGCAGGCCCGATCGCCCGATCAGCACCAGCTTAGCACGCACCGTCCGCGCCAGGTGCTGCGCCAGCGCCAGCCCAAGCGCGCCCAACCCGCCGGTGATCAGATAGACGCCGCCCTCGCGCAGAAGCGGTGCCCGAGCATCGCCGGGCATTCGCAGCGACTCGAAGCTCTGCACCAGGCGTTGATCGCCGCGATAGGCGACGATCATATCGGCGGGCGCGGCGATCACCTCCGCGTACAGTTGGTCGAACAGACGCTCGGCCTGCCAGCTATCCGGCGCGGGCAGCTCGACATCGATGCTGCGACAGGTGATATGCGAGTATTCTTGCGGAATCACCTTACACGGGCCGAGCAGCGTTGCTTTCTCGGGGTACCAGACGCGCTCGGCAGCCACGTTCTGCATACTGTTCGAGACGACGGTGATCTGGAGCGGCTGCCCGTGCTCGTGCGCGCCGAGTGCCTGCGCCAGGAACAGCAGGCTGTAGAAGCCCTGATCCTGCGCCTGCGCAAATCGAGCACGCTCGGCTGCCGGCTCATCCGGCGTGACGCTCCAGCAGTGTACGATTCGGTCAGGCAGCTGATCGAGCCGCCGCAGCTCGTCGAGCAGTGCGTTGTAGTCGTCGCGCTGGCGCGGGTTGAGCGTGTAGACGCCCTCGTCGAGTCGTGCGAATCGCTCGCCGGCCTGCACACGCACGACCGCGCCACCATCGCGCTCCAGCCGTAGCACGACGCCGACGCTCCACTCGCCCGCATCCGCGAAGACCAGCCAGCGCGTCGGCTGATCGGTGGCGGGCGCTTCGGCGGGCGGCAGGGACGGCTTCCAGGAGGGCAGGAAGAACCAATCGGCGATGTCGGGCTGCTTGCGCAACACCTGGCGCGCTGCGCTGGCCGAGGTCAGCTTCTGCGGCTCGACCCAGTAGCGCTGGCGCTCGAACGGGTAGGATGGCAGCGGCACGCGCCGGCGCTGTTCGTCGGCGGCGAAGCTCGTCCAATCGATCGGCACGCCCATCAGCCAGAGCCGGCCCAGCGTGCTGAGGATGAACGACTCGTCGGCGTAGCGATCATTCGGGTGGCGCAGCGACGCGAGCACGAGCTGCTCGGGGCCGCGCGCCGGGTGCTGCCGTGCCAGCGTGCCCAGCGACCGGCCAGGGCCGATCTCCAACAGAACATCATCAGGAGATTGCATTAGCTCGTGCAGGCCGGCAGCGAACCGGACCGGCTGGCGCAGATGCCGCGCCCAATACGCAGGATCGAGCGTCTCAGTCGCAGTCGCCCATGTGCCGGTCAGGTTGGAGATATAGGGGATCTGCGGCGGATGCAGCTTGATGCGCCTGACTACGTCGGTGAAAGCGCCCAGGATCGGCTCCATCATCGCCGAGTGAAAGGCATGCGAGGTGTGCAGACGCCGACCTTCGATCCCTAGCTCGGCAAGCCGCGCCTCCAGCTGATCGACGGCGGCACTGGGGCCAGAGACGACGCACAGCGCCGGCCCATTGATCGCCGCCAGCCCGAGCTGAGCGTCGAGCAGCGGCAGCAGCTCCGGCTCGGGCAGCGGCACCGCCAGCATCGCGCCGCCGGGCATCTGCTGCATCAGGCGCGCGCGGTTGGCGACCAGCGCCAGCGCATCCGCCAGGCTGAAGACGCCCGACAGACAGGCCGCGACGTATTCGCCGATGCTATGGCCGATCATCGCGCGCGGCTGCACGCCCCAGCTCATCCACAGCTGCGCCAGCGCGTACTCGATCACAAACAGCGCCGGCTGGGCGTAGAGCGTCTGATTAAGCACCTGCGAGCTGGGCGCGGGTCCGTCTGGTTCACTGACAAGCTGATTCTCGGTCTCCTTGTCTCCTGGTCTCCTTGTCTCCTTGTCTTGATCGGCGGGGTAGAGGATCTCGCGAATATCGCGTCCCAGCTGCGGCTTGAGCAGCTCGGCGCACTGATCGACAGAGCTCCGGAACACCCGCTCGCTTTGGTAGAGATCGCGCCCCATATTGACGTACTGCGCGCCCTGGCCCGAGAACATGAACACGACCGGGCGATCGCCGGGCTCCTGAAACCCCGAGAGCACGCGCTCGGGATCGAACGCCTCCAACGTCGCGATCGCGTCGTCGCGGTCCTGGCACACCAGCATCCGCCGATAGCTGAACGCGCGCCGTCCGACCTGGAGCGTGTAGGCGACATCGGCCAGGTCGAGCGTGGGCTCGCGCCGCAGCTGCTCGACCAGATTGGTCGTCATATCCGCGAGCGCCGACGAGGTCTTGGCCGAGAGCAGCAGCAACTGCCAGGGCCGCGACGGACCGGACGGCGCGACCGGCGGTGCCTCTTCGACGACGACGTGCGCGTTCGTGCCGCCCATGCCGAACGAGCTGACTCCGGCGCGGCGCGGCCCTGCATGCGCCGGCCATTCGGCGAGCCGCGTGTTGACGTAGAACGGACTATTCGCGAAATCGATCTGCGGGTTAGGCGATTGGTAGTGCAGGCTCGGCGGAATCATGCGGTGCTTGAGCGCCAGCACGGTCTTGATCAGGCCGGCGACACCAGCGGCGGCGTCGAGGTGGCCGATGTTGGTCTTGATCGAGCCGATCGCGCAGAAACCGGTCTGGTCGGTGCTCGCGCGAAACGCCTGCGTCAGCGCCGCCAGCTCGATCGGATCGCCCAGGTTCGTCGCCGTGCCGTGCGCCTCGACATAGCTGATCGTCTCGGCCGCGACTCCCGCGATCGCCTGGGCCATCGCGACCACCTCGGCCTGGCCGTCCACGCTTGGTGCCATGTAGCTCACTTTGACCGAGCCATCGTTGTTGACCGCCGAGCCCTTGATCACCGCCAGGATCGTGTCGCCGTCATCCAGCGCCTCTTCCAGCCGTTTCAGCACGACCACGCCCGCGCCGTGACCGTTCACAAAGCCCTCGGCCTGCGCATCGAACGCGCGGCAATGGCCATCACGCGAGGTCGCGCCGCCCTCCTGGTACAGGTAGCCGGCTTTTTCGGGGAAGTGGATCGAGACGCCGCCGGCCAGCGCCATGTCGCATTCGTAGTTCAGCAGGCTCTGGCACGCATGATGCACCGCCACGAGCGAGGTCGATGAAGAGCTCTGGATTGTGACGCTCGGCCCACGTAAGTTCATTTTGTACGACACTTCGGTCGTCAGGCTATCTTTATCATTGCCGATCGCGGCCTGCAAGCTATCGACCGACGCAACCATCCTGATCCGTGCATACAGGTTATTCATGAGGTAGGTATTCATACTTTCGCCGGCATACACGCCAATCCGACGCTTATAACGTTCGGAGTCGTAGCCGGCGTCTTCCAGCGCTGCCCAGGCGCACTCAAGGAACAAACGATGCTGCGGGTCCATCAGTTCGGCCACTTTCGGGCTATGGCCGAAGAATCCGGCATCGAAATACTCGGCATCGCCCAGCACACCGCGCGCCCTGATATAATTAGGGGCGTGTATCAGATCAGAATCGATGCCTGCCTCCTCCAGCTCTTGATCGGAGAAGAATGTGATCGATTCGACTGCCTGACAGAGATTTTCCCATAGTTCAGCGATATTTTTCGCGCCCGGAAAGCGGCCGGCCATGCCGATGATCGCTATCCCATCTAACGAATCGTTTGTCCCTGTGCTCATCTATACGATCCTTTGTGCGCTAATCGGTCTTTTCTTTCATCAATTGTTTGCGGCGATCGCGCGCATCCCGCTGTTTCCTAGCGCGATCCTGAACCTCGTCGAACGCCGGTTGTTCGTTTTGCTTCGGGCTCAGATAGATCGCCAGCAAGCTGATCGTCGGATATTTGAACATATCGACCAGCGAGAGCTGGCTATATGTTTCACGCAACCGGCTATGCACCTGCACGAGCAGCAGCGAATGGCCACCCAACTCGAAGAAATTATCGTGGATGCCCACCTTATTGACCTTCAGCGCCTCCTGCCACACGACCGCAATCGTGTGCTCAAGCTCGCTGCGCGGCGCGGTATACGTCACCTCCAGATCGGGCCGCAGGCTATCCGGCACCGGCAGCGCAGCGACATGCACCTTGCCGTTGCTGCTCAGCGGCAGCGCATCGAGCACGACGAAGGCGGCCGGCACCATGTAATCGGGCAACTGCTCCTGCAAGAAACTGCGCAGCGCACTGATCGTCGGCTTCTGCTCGGGCAGTGGCACGACATACGCCACGAGCCGCTTATTGCCGGGGGCGTCCTCGCGAGCGATCACGACCGTCTCCTGCACGGCAGGATGCTGGCTCAAGCGCGCCTCGATCTCGCCCAACTCGATCCGAAAACCGCGAATCTTCACCTGCTGATCGATCCGACCCAGATATTCGATCACGCCTGTGGGCAGCCAGCGCGCCAGGTCGCCGGTTTTGTAGAGCCGGGTGTTGGGTGTCGGGTATCGGGTGTCAGGAGCCCGATCAGTCGCCCCTGATCCCTGACCCCTGACTCCTGACCCCCAAGGATTTGGCACGAAGCGCTCGGCCGTCAGCGCGGGATTGCCCAGATAGCCGCGCGCCAGCCCGACGCCAGCGACGTACAGCTCGCCCGGCACGCCGATCGGCATCGCCTGAAGCTGGCGACTCAGGATGTAGGTCTGGTTATTGATGATCGGCTGGCCGATCGGGATGTTCGCGTTGGGCTGGAAGGTCTGCGCATCAAGGTGATAGTAGGTCGAGCAGACGGTCGTTTCGGTCAGGCCGTAGCCGTTGACGATCAGCACCGTTTCCAGCAGCGCATCAATATCGCTCAACGCGAGCGCCTCGCCGCCGCTGAGGATCAGCCGCAGCCTGGGCAGTTCGTCCTTGCGCGCATTCAAGCGCGCCATTGTCGAGGGCACCGTGCTGAGCATCGTGACGTGATGCCGCGCGATTAGGGAAAATAGCGCCTCGAAATCCAGCATCTCGTTTTCGTTCGGCAAGACCAGCGTTCCGCCCGCGCAGATCAGCGGGAAGATTTCGCCAACGAAGCTGGCCGAGGCGAGCGAGGTTAGGGGCAGGATGCTATCGCCCGCGCCGGGCTCGTAGGAGCGCGCGAACGAGCTGATCAGGTTGACGACGCTGCCGTTCTCGATCAGCACGCCCTTCGGCTGGCCGGTCGAGCCCGAGGTGTAGATCACACACGCTACATGCGCAGCCGCCGATCGGCAGGCCGGGTTCTCGCTGCTCTGCCGGGCGATGATCGGCCAGTCGGCGTCAAGATCGACTACAATCCAGGGGTCGGGGATCGGGGATCGGGGATCAGGAGCCGGCGGGTCATCATTCTGACCCCTGACCCCTGACCCCTGACCCCTGATCAGCACCTTCACCTGTGCATCGGCGAGCATGAAGTCCAGGCGCTCTTGCGGATAGGTCGGGTCGAGTGGCACATACGCGCCGCCGGCCTTGAGGATGCCCAAAATGCCGACCATCATCGCCGGCGAGCGCTCCACGCGCAGGCCGACTAGCACCTCGGGCCCGACGCCGAGCGTCTGGAGATAATGCGCGAGCTGGTTGGCCTGTTGGTTCAGATCGTGGTAGGACAGCTGCGTATCCTCGAAGATCACGGCGGTGGCGTTGGGGCTGCGCGCGGCCTGCACCGCGAACAGCTCCTGGATCGACGTGTCGCTTGGGTAGTCGGCCTGGGTGGCGTTCCAATCCACCAGCACCTGCGTCTGCTCCTGCTCGGTCAGCAGCGGCAGACCTGCGATGCGGCGCTGCGGCTCGGCGGCGATGCCCGCCAAAAGCGTTTGCAGGTGGCCGGCCATCCGCTGGATCGTCGCCGCGTCGAACAGGTCGGTATTGTACTCGAGCGCCGCGGCCAAGCTGCCGCTCACCTCGCCCATCGTCAGCGTCAGATCGAACTGAGCGATCCGCTGATCGAGCGTGATCGCCTCGAACGGCAGCCCGCCCACGCGCATGCGCGCGCCATCGCCGCCGAGCGCGAACGCATTCAGCCCCTCGTCGTTCAGCAGGTGCGCTTTTTGCAACGCGAACATCACTTGGAACAGCGGCGAGCGGCTGAGATCGCGCACGGGCTGCAAGCGCTCAACCAGCGTGACAAAGGGATATTCCTGGTGTGCGAACGCCGCAAGCACCGTGCGGCGCACCCGCTCAAGCAGGTCTTGAAAGCTGGGATTGCGCGACAGATCGGCGCGGACGACGACCGAGTTGACGAAATAGCCGACCATGCCGGCCAGCTCGGCGCGGCTGCGGCCCGCGATCGGCGTGCCGACGAGGATGTCGTCCTGTCCACTATAGCGATACAGCAGTACCTGAAATGCAGTGAGCAGCAGCGTGTAGAGCGTCGTACCCTGCGCCTCGGCCAGCGCGTGCAGCCGCTGCGTCAGCGCCTGGTCGAGCACGAATGAATGCCCAGCGCCGTGATAGGTCTGAACCAGCGGACGCGGCCGGTCGGTCGCCAGATTCAGCACCGGCGCGCCGGCCAGGTTCTGCTGCCAATACGACCACAGCCGCTCGCCCTCCGCGCCGGCCAGCATGTCGGCCTGCCAGCGAACGTAATCGCTATAGTGCAGCGCCAACGGCGCGAGCTGAAGCGGTGTGCCGGCTTTTTCCGCCGGGTACAGCGCGCCCAGCTCGTCGGTCAGCACAACCAGCGACCAGAGATCGGTAACGATGTGATGCAGCGCCAGCACGAGGATATGCTCCTGCGGCGATCGAGCGAACAGGTGGACGCGCAGCAGCGGCCCGCGCGCCAGATCGAAGGGCCGCTGAACCTCGGCGACCAGCCGCTCGTGCAGCGCCGCCTCGCTCCAACCCACTGCGTCTTCTTCCTGAAAGGCGACCTCGACCTGCGCGTGGATCTGCTGCACCGGGTCGCCGTAGGTGGCCGGGAAGGTGGTGCGCAGCGCCGGGTGATGCTCGATCAAGCGCTGAAACGCGCGGCGCAGCGCCGGAACGTCCAGCTCGCCACGGATTCGCACCGCGTTCGCGACATTGTAGGCTGCGCTCTCGGGTGCCAGCTGGTGCAAGAACCACAGCGCGCGCTGGCCGGGCGAGAGTGGATGTTCGGCGACCGCATCCTGGCTGGCGACGAGCAGCGACCCCGACTCGGCGGGCGGCGCTTCCAGCTGCGGCAACAACTCCGCCACCAACTGATCGATGCTCACATCCTCCAGGAAGCGCACCATCGGCACCACCACGCCCAGCTGCGTTTCGAGGCGATGCTGCACCTCAACCGCCATCAGTGAGTCGAGCCCAAGCCGGCTGATCGGCTGCTGCTCATCAAGCCGCGATGCAGCCAGGTGCAGCACCTGCCCGACCGCGCCACGCACGGCAGCGGTCAGCAGCGTCAGACGCTCCGCTGGCTGCGCCGCCTGAAACGCCGTCGCATCCCAATCACGCGCATCGGCTTCAGCGGGCTCATCCTCAAGAATACTGCTGCCCAGTGTCTCCAACGTCCCCGCAAGATATCCTGATCGGCAGGCGTGTCGCTGGACCTTGCCGCTCGATGTCTTCGGAATGCCGCCCGGCTTCAGCAGCACCACCGCGTAGGCATGTACCTCGTGCGCCGCCGCAACCGCCTGCCGAACCGCCCCTGCGACAACATCCAGGTCCACATTGCGGTGCTGCCGCTCGACCTCCTGCACGATCACCAGCCGCTCATCGCCCGCGACCTCGACCGCGACCGCCGCGCCGCAGCCTGGCCGCAGCGCCGGATGGCTGCGCTCGACCGTCAGCTCGATGTCCTGCGGATAGTGGTTGCGCCCACGAATGATGATCAGATCCTTCAGCCGCCCGGTCACAAACAGCTCGTCCTCCCACAGGAAACCCAGGTCGCCGGTGCGCAGGAAGGAGCCGTCGCCGCCGTTCAGGCGCGCGTGGAAGGTCTGCTCGGTCTGCTCGGTGCGCTGCCAGTAGCCCTGCGCGACGCTCGGCCCGCGCACCCAGATCTCGCCCACCGTCCCTGGCGCGCAGACACGACCATGCGCGGGGTCGGCGATCACGATCTGCTGATCGGCCAGCACCTTGCCCGAGCCGACCAGCACACGCGCATCGGGGCTCGCCGCTGTGATCGCGTGTACATGATGCTCGTCCAGCGCTGCGCCTGCGAATCCGCGCACCATCGGCTGATCGGCGGCCAGCCCGCCGCTGACGATCAGCGTCGCCTCGGCCAGTCCATAGCATGGATAAAACGCCTCTGCGCGGAAGCCACATGGCGCGAACGCCTCGGCGAAGCGCTCCAGCGTCTCCGGGCGGATCGGCTCTGCCCCATTGAACGCGACCGTCCAGCTACTCAGATCGAGCGTGGCGCGCTGTTCAGGTGTGATCTTGCGGACACACAGGTCGTATGCGAAATTCGGCCCGCCGCTGGTCGTGGCCCGATAGCGCGAGATCGCCTGGAGCCAGCGCAGCGGTCGTTGCAAGAAATCGACTGGCGACATCAACGTGACTGGGAAGCCGGCGTACAGCGGCTGAATGATCCCACCGATCAAGCCCATATCATGGTACGGTGGCAGCCAAATCACGCCCTGGCTCGCCGTCGAGTGCGCGAAAGCCCGGTGGATGAGTGCGGAGTTGTGCAGCAGGTTGGCGTGTGTGAGCATCACCCCCTTGGGCGCGGCGGTCGAGCCAGAGGTGTACTGAAGGAACGCCAGCGTGCTGGGCTGCGCGGCTGGGTCGCGCCATTCGTCCGCCAGCGTCGGCGGCAGGGCATCGGTCGCCAGCCAGCGCAGGTTTTGAAAATCGGGGCTCATGCTGCTGAGCAGCCCAACCATCGAGAGGATCGGCGTCGTGGTCAGCGCGACCAGCGGTTGGGCGTCGTTCACGATCGCCTGCAAGCGCGGCAGCGTGCGCTCCAAGCGCGCCGGGTTGGGTGGGTAGGCTGGGACGGCGACGGCACCGGCGTAGAGGCAGCCGAAAAAGGCGGCGACGTAATCGAGGCCAGGCGGGTAGAGCAGCAGAATGCGCTCGCCGGCCGCGCCCGCGTCCTGGAGCAGCGCGCCGATCGCGCGGGCCTGGCGATCCACCTCGGCATAGGCCAGGTGCGCCTCAGCGGCCTCGCCGTCGAGCAAGAACGTATATGATTGCTGAGTGGGCTGGTGGACTGCTCTCCAACGCAGAAGATCGATCAATGTGGATGGTTGAAGTGTGGGGATAAAAAGACCAGTGCTCATTTAGATTCTTTTTCTCTTTCTACCACCCATTCGCATGGGCAACTGCGATCGTCACACGCTCGCATAAGAGGAGGCCGGTAGATTTCGTTTCTGATACGTGCCGACAAAGAGCCGCTTCCTCAGTCGCGGCACGCTGCTCTAACGAGAAGGGTCGCTTCCTGATGAAGTTGCTTCATGCCACAGCACACGGGGAAGCTGCACAGATAGACGTATGGGGCTCTTAGTGGGTTACATCCTTGCGCCAGTCGGCCCATGGCGTCCAGGCGGCGACGACGTAGTTAAGCTGATCGGCCAGGATCGCATATGTGCCCATACGAACGAGTGCTAATAGCGTGTACAGATAGCAAAACGTTACTGTTCGCGATCGGGTTCAGGTGAGGATAGCGTGTTGATTATAATACAAACGATGATCGCACGCAAGCTGTTGTGGCCCAACGAGCCGCCCGACTATTTGACGCCGCTGCCACAATCTTCTATCATGCATCGCCAGGAGCGCAAGTTCGTAGAGCGCTCATTTCTTTCGTCCGTCGAAGCGAAATCGCGCCAGGAATACCGGCGGGGAACAATAATGCGGATCGTCGTCACCGGCGCAAACGGCCAGCTTGGCCGCGCATGCCTAGAGCGCTTGGGTCGCGAGCACGAGGTAATCGCGCTCGGCCATGCCGAGCTGGAACTAGAGCGGCCCGACTGCGTTGAGCGCCTGGTCGCCACCGCTGCCGAGCTGGTGATCCACCCAGCCGCCTATACCAACGTCGATGGCTGTGCGCGCGATCCCGTGCTGGCCTATCGCGTGAATGGGCTCGGCACCCGTTATGTCGCGCTGGCGTGCCAACAGCTCAACGCCCCGCTAGTCTACATCAGCACCAACGAGGTCTTCGACGGCGCTGCGTCATCTCCGTATGTCGAGTATGACCACGCGGCACCGATCAACGCCTATGGGCGCTCGAAGTGGGCCGGCGAGCAGGCGGTGCGCGAGTTAGCGAGGCGCTTCTATATCGTGCGCGTGGCCTGGCTGTTCGGCGGCGAGCGCAATTTCGTGCGGACGGTGCTGCGCCTGGCCGACCAGCACGATACGATCAGCATGGTCGCGGACGAGATCGGCAGCCCGACCTACGTGCCCGATCTGGCCGAAGCGCTCGCCCAGCTGATCCAGCTGCCTTTTTATGGCACCTATCACCTGGTGAACGAGGGTGCCTGCTCGCGCCTTGAGTTCGCCGCCGCCATCCTGCGCCTGAGCGGGCACGAACATGTCGCGCTCCAGCCGATCGCGCTGGCCGATTATCAGCGCGCCAGCCTGGTGCCGCCCTACACGCCGCTGAACAACGTCGCCGCCGCTGTGCTCGGCCTCCGTCTGCGACCGTGGCACGCAGCGCTGGCCGAATATTTGGGCCAACTTGGCCGACATACCACTAGGGTTATACCACCAAGACACCAAGGCACCAAGGCTTGGTGACTTGGTGACGCCCAAAGGGCACCCGGTGGTGAAAAACGATGATCGACATCATTATTCCAAATTACAATGGCGTAGACCTGCTGCCGACGTGCTTGAACTCGTTGCGTCGGCAAACGCGCCGCGACTTCTGCGTCGTCGTCGTGGACGACGGCTCGTCCGACGAATCGCGCGTGCTGCTGGCGCGCGCGTACCCCGAGGTGCAGGTGATCGCGTTGCACAAGAACCGTGGTCTGGCGGTCGCCGTGAATGTCGCCGTCCATGCGACCGGTGGCGAGTACGTCGTGCTGCTCAACAACGACACCGAGGCGCACCCACGCTGGCTCGAACACTTGATCGGCGCGCTCGACCGCTTCCCGCACTATGCGTTCGCCGCTAGCAAGCTGCTGCTCTTCGACCGGCGCGACCATATTCACTCGGCTGGCGATTTCTATCGTGGCGATGGCGTGCCCGGAAATCGCGGCGTGTGGCAGCGCGACAACGGGCAATACGACGCGATTGCGGAGGTCTTCGGACCCTGCGCGGGCGCAGCCGCCTATCGTCGCGCCGCGCTCGATGCGCTGGCCGAAGCTGGCCAAGTCCTCGACGAAGACCTTGTGATGTACTGCGAAGACGTGGATCTGAACCTGCGCGCCCAGCTGGGTGGCTTCCGCACGATCTACGTCCCGCAAGCCGTCGTCTACCATCGCCTGAGCGCGACCGGCGGTGGCCAGCTTGCGAGCTACTACTGCGGGCGCAATTTCATGCTCGTCTGGGCCAAGAACATGCCGGGCGTGTTGATGCGCCGCTATGCGGTGGCGATGCTACGTGCTCAGTTGGGCTTCGCGCTGCATGCGCTCTGGCATATCCGCGAACCGGCCGCGCGGGCGCGGCTGCGCGGGCAGCTGGCGGGCATCCGAGCGCTGCCACATTTCGTCCGCAAGCGCACCAACCGATTCTCGCGCGATGCGGTGCCGCAGCTGGCCGCAGCGCTGACCTGCTAGGGACTCGAAAAAGAGCAAGCATCCCGCGTCCGTGAAACGTGAAACGTGAAACGTGATCAGGGCGCGGTTCCATGTCTAAGGAGCTGATCGTGAAGGTTCCATCCGAGGCGTTGTTTCTCTCGATCGTCCTGCCGGCATACAATGAAGAGCGCCGACTGCCCGAAACGCTCAGACAGATCCTGAGCTATCTCGCTGAGCAGCCGTACCGCTCCGAGGTGATCATCGCCGACGATGGCAGCACCGACACGACCACCGCGCTGGTCGAGCAGCTGATGCAACAGCATCCCAGCATCCGGCTGCTGCGGCTGGACCATCGCGGCAAGGGCTACGCCGTGCGCAAGGGCATCCTGGCGGCGCGCGGCGAATACGTGCTGTTCTCCGACGCCGACCTGGCGGTGCCGATCGAGGAATGGGCCAAGGTCGAGCGCGCCTTCGCCGATCAAGCCGACCTGGTGATCGGCTCGCGCGAAGGGCTCGGCGCGCGGCGGCAGGGCGAGCCACGCTATCGGCATCTCATGGGTCGCGTCTTCAACCTGATCGTCCGGCTGATCGCAGTCGGCGGCATCCAGGATACCCAGTGCGGCTTCAAGGCATTCCGCTACACAGCGGCGCAAGATATTTTCAACCGTGTGCAACTGTATGGCGATGATGCGCCGAGCGTGCGCGGCGCGGCGGTGACTGCGTTCGATGTCGAGGTGCTATTTCTCGCCCGCCGTCGCGGCTATCGCATCCGCGAAGTGCCGGTGCTGTGGCGCTATGGCATCGAAACGAAGGTCGACCCGCTGCGCGACTCGCTGCGCAACCTGCGCGATGTGCTGACCGTGCGCTGGAACGCGCTGCGCGGGATGTATCAAGGGCTCGACGCGCCGCTGCCGATCGCCTCGGTCGAAGAGACGGCGCGCAGAC
>Ga0075433_10002601_pt1 | contig 13765 bp, 14 predicted proteins | sample RhiMethybrSRZTD2_FD_75299 | JGI IMG/M metagenome (GOLD analysis project Ga0075433, IMG submission 75299) | Populus rhizosphere microbial communities from Tennessee, USA - Rhizosphere MetaG P. TD hybrid SRZTD2 | ecosystem: Host-associated > Plants > Roots > Rhizosphere > Soil | place: USA... | reverse complement strand
TTTGGCCATGATTAAGGGGTGTATCCGAGCCGGAATTTTGATTGTAAAATTCGCAGCAATGGAATTTGGAATCAAGTACGCTTACAAACGATTCCCGGTCGTATTCTCTTACGTGATGCGGTGTATTCGCGAGAGGCCATTGGTTGGGCGTGGAAACGATGAGTTGTCCATCGGGGCGGAGTACGCGATAAAACTCCTCAACAAGAAATCCATCGTCGGACACATGTTCAATCGTTTCAAATGAGGTGACAACATCGACGCTGGCATCCGCAAGCGGGAGACGATCCCCCGAAGCACAGAGATACATTGCGGAACTCACTCCATGGTGTTTCCATGCGTACTTAATCGATGCCACCGCGATGTCGACGCCGATTACTTGTGCTGCCAAGCCTTGTTCGCGCAGAAGTCGAACGCCATAACCCGTGCCGCAGGCGCAATCGAGCACCTGTCGTCCTGGCACGCGTTCGGCGGCAAAACGATAACGGTCAAGATGAAACTCACGCCGCTTTGGGTCGAAGATCTCGACTGTAGCGTCCATACGCTCCAGACGATTTTGCTCCAACCATTGGGTCGTCTCCTCAGGGAGTTGAACGCGCACGCCTTTCGACGATTGCTCGAAGCCGGTTTTTCCGACGAAATTCAACCGGCCATATTGGCGCGCCATGTTTCTGGCGAGTCGACCTAAGCGCTGTTTGAGGGAACCCATTAGCATGTTTGATGAACGACGTTCGTAACTAAGGATCGCTCGAGAAACGTTTGGATGCTCATTCTACCGCGATTGGGACACACGCAATTTAGTCTCAGTCTGAAGATTAACTAGCTCCCAATCATGCTCGAAGTTCACCGTGTGACACACCCCGTACCCAAAGGTATTTACGGCCGGAGCAATGATTTTGAACGTCGCCGCGTCGGTCATGCCATGGAGAAAATCCTTGATACCCGAACCGTACAAACTCACCATTAAGCTATAACTGCCTATCAGCAGCGGTAGTTTGGGCATACGGAAGCGCAGCGCAGTAATGGGCGGTTCAATATCGAAAGCGAATCCTTTGTGCGGTGACGCGAATGAGCCCAAAGTGCCCAACGACGGATTCATAACATGGACGATTAGACGCGCATTCCCAACCTCTCGTTTGGCGGCCAAGGTCACCTCGGCAACCAAATCTTCCCCGGTTTGATAATCCTCACGCCGATTTCCCACAGCGTCAAATAGCTCGACCTTGTCAATCCATGCGGCAGCGTCAGCCGCACGTTGGTCCGATGCATGTCGCCGCGTCGATAAAACTTTTTCGTAGGTTGCTATTCCCGCCGATACATCGCTGTCATAGATCTTCCTTCCTCTTTCCATCACGACAACCCGGTCGCAGACCCGGTTGATGTCGATCATGTTATGAGAAACCACGACAATGGTCTTGCCTGCGCGTTTACTGTCCAGCAAGTGCTTGAAACATTTCATACGAAAGGCCACGTCGCCGACCGCAAGGATCTCATCGATTAAAAAAATATCCGGATTGAGCTGCGCCGCCACGGCGAAGCCGAGGCGAACGTACATTCCTGAGCTATAAGTTTGCACTGGCGCGTCGATGGCGTCGTGGAGTTCGGCGAAGTCGACGATCTCGTCGAACTTTGCATCGATCTCTTGTTTGGAAAATCCTAGGACGGCGCCGTTGATGTAGATATTCTCGCGGCCGGTAAGCACTGGACTAAAGCCGGCGCCGAGCTCGATCAGCGCGCCGACTCGGCCTCGCATGGTGATGCGTCCCTTGTCGGGACGAATGAGCCCGTTGAGCATCTTAAGAAGCGTGCTTTTACCGGCGCCGTTATGTCCGATTAAGCCGATGCATTCTCCAGGTCTTATTTCGAAGGAAACGTCGTCGACCGCCAAAAACTCCGCTTGGCGCAACTGCAATTCGTCCTTGCCATTGCTCCCCGTAAGTTCTGCCGCCAGATCGGTAAGGCCGTACCAGAGCGAATACCGCAGGCGGCGGCAAAACTTTTTTGAAACTTGTTCGACTTGGACAACCGGGGCTTCAGCCATTTTAGGCACTCATTCGCTCGATCAGGATCGGCAGGGCGAGGCGGTATAGCAACCAACCGGCTAGGAGCGCAAGAACAGTCAAACCGCATACGGCGAAGAAACCAGTCAGAAATTGCGCAGAACCGGAGAACAACCAATCGCGCGTTGTATCCAACACGGGGCTCACAGGGTTTAGTACTACCAACAACGACCCGGGCCATGCCGTCGGGGCCGGATAAATCACCGGAGTAAGAAACATCCACAGATAAAGGGCGAATGGCAGTGCCTGGCCCACGTCGTGGTAGAGAATCGCCACAGGGGTAATCAGCAGTCCCAGGGCGATTCCCATTCCGATTAGAGCCAACATCCCAAACGGAAACCAAACCGCGGTCCACTGAACGCCAACGCCAAACCAAAATAACGCCAATACCAGCAGAACAAGGCGTATTAGCGAAGCGAATAGCACTTCGCCCACTCCCGCTAGGATCAACGACTCGCGCGGAAAGTTTACTTTCGTGAGCATCGCATGTGACTGCTGAACTAGTCGCAACGGAGCATGAACGGCATCGGCAAAAGCTTGCCACAGGATCAGACCGGCGAGAACAAAAACCGCATAGGGTACTTGGGTCTGCCCGACCGTGAAGTAGCCGGCTTTCTGCAAGAAAACAAAAACCCCGGCGGTCATGATCGGCGGTAAGAAGGCCCAGACATAACCGAATAGGGTGTGACGGTAACGGGAACTGATGTTACGAACCAACAGTCTCCAGGCAAGTTCACGAGAGATCACCATGTCCCGTAACATTCCCCGAAATAGACGGCCCGGCTCGGTCAGTTGCGACGCCGGCGTATAGATGGAAATCGGTATCGTCTTCGGGGCGGTGCTCACGTCGGTATTCCAAATAGAAGATTTTAAAAAGTTATTTTACTTGCAGATAGGCCATACTTCAAGATAAATTTCCGACAATAGCCATGCGGCTTCCATCGCTTGGCGGCAGTTTTTGAATCAGATCGCTGCGTGATAATGCCATCGGCCACGTTTTGTTCCTGGTCAACATCAAGCCCCCGATTATCGGTTACAATCCGGTTCCTTCGACATCGTTTAACCAGCAACATCGGCGACGTGGCTCATCAGCCTCATTTCGGCGGAGACAGCGATTAGAGATCAAACCAGGACTTGACGGCAGCCATGAGGGAGCACCAAAGGTTTAAAATTCTCTTTCTAACTTCAAGTTACCCACGCGACCACGAAGATACCGCTTCGGTCTTTCTGCGCTATCTCGCAGAGCATCTGGCAGATCGTGGGCTGGAAATTCACGTCCTCGCTCCCGCGGAAGGCACTAGCGGAACGACCGTCGAAGGGAAAGTTACGGTACACCGGTTTCAATACTTTCTTCCTCACATGCAAGCGCTCGCCTACGGATCGGGGATCATGCCGAATCTGAAACGGTCACCGTGGCTCTGGCTTCAAGTTCCCTTTTTTGTCCTGGCGATGACCTATTCGCTCTTGCGAGTGATCGGCCGAGAGCAAGTTCATTTGATTCACGCGCACTGGATATTGCCGCAGGGGTTGCTTGGCGTTGCCGCCAAATATGTTCGCCGTGTTCCATTAGTCACAACGGTTCATGGAGCCGATGCTTTTACCCTTCGAAGTGGGCTGCCGAGCGCTTTGAAACAATTTGTTGTCATGCACAGCGATGCTTGGACAACCAATACACCGGCAACTTCACGCGCTATTGGTCCCACCGCGACCACACCGCGCGCTCACGTGATACCCATGGGTGTCGATACCGAATTATTTGCCGGCGGCGACCCAGCCGGTCTGCGACAGCAGTTGCCAGAGCGGGAATTTCTCCTGCTGTTTGTCGGCCGATTGGTCGACAAAAAAGGCTGCAGAGGCTTGCTGAAAGCGCTGACGCTCTTACCGCCGGCGTTGCGAAATCGAACGACGCTTTGGATCGTTGGCGACGGAGACCAAAGAAGCCAACTGGAACAAACCACAAACGATCTTGGGCTCGCGGAAAAAGTTAGATTTTGGGGGGCGATCAGCAATCAGCGCTTGCCACAGTTCTATGCCGCCGCGGACTTATTTGTCGCTCCGTCTATCGAAGCGGGGTCGGGCGACACCGAAGGCCAAGGTGTAGTGATACTCGAAGCCTTCGCCGGCCGGGCTTGCGTGCTGACGACTCGTGTTGGAGGGATCGAAGCGGTCGTTTGTGATAACGTCACCGGCGTGTTGGTACCACCCAACCGCCCGCGGGATCTCGCGCTCGCCATGGAAAAACTACTAAATGATCCCGACTTACGGGCGCGACTCGTCAAGAACGCGTTCACAGAAGTTAAAGAGCGCTACGATTGGAAGCGGATCGCTGGCGAATTCGAGAGCCTTTACCGAACGCTTGCAAAAAGGCCGAGGCGACATTCAAATCCGCAAAATTAATCGTCACTTCGGATCTCGCCGTCGATGGGCGTCCCGTGCCGTTCCATCCGCAGTAAGGCGATTTGCTCTGAAACCAAGCCTAGCATGAAGATAATTACTGCCGTTGTGAGCATAAATACCGACATGTTCGTGAAGCGGCCCTGGGTGAAGTAGGTGTACAGATAATTCGACATGCCGGCGAGAAAGAAAAAAATACTGACGGGCAAAAAAACTCGGAAAGGTGAAAATAATGTCGCAATCTTGGTTATGATGAGCAGAAAGCGAATCCCGTCTGTCACCAGGCTAATTTTGCTTTGGCCGGCGCGATAGAGGGTTTGAATCGGAACGTATTTGACGGTCAATCCCGAGCGCAAAAATGCCAGGGTCAGCGTGGTCGGGTATGAGAAAGTGTTGGGTAGCAGATCGATGAACCCGTGTGCCTCGTGGCGCGATAAGACGCGGAAACCGGACGTTAGGTCCTGCACTCTAAACCTCGTGACATAAGACGCGAGTAGATTGTAAACCAGATTTGCCGCGTAGCGGTGAAATCGCAATTTGGATCCCTTAGCACGTGCGCCAACAACCATATGATATTTAGCAGCTTCCGCGAGCAACTTGGAGATATCTTCCGGCTGGTGTTGTCCGTCACCGTCCATCAAAACAATTAAGCGCCCTCGCGCCGCGCGAATGCCACTCTTGACGGCGGCTCCATTGCCAATATTGTATGGGTGGCGAATTACGCTTGCGCCGGCGTTTAGAGCAACCTCGGCGCTGCCATCCGTCGAGCCATCATCGACAACGATCAGCTCTGTACGCGCGGGCTTGAGCGACTGAACTCTATCGAGCAGCTCCGCCAAGGTCCCCGCTTCGTTGAAAACTGGAATGACAATGGAGATTTCGCAGCGGCTAGCCATCGAGTTGGTAGACGGCATGGCGACCATCGCGGAAGAGCAACCTAAGCCGGTTCATTGCGAACTCGTTCCACAGCGTCGATTGATTCCGGGACAGGTTATGGGTCAAAAAACTCGCCAAGAGATCCTCGCGAACCATGAGATGCGTAATTTCTTTTCGTTTCAGTCCTTGTGCGATTTGATCGGCATTCTCGGCGGCGCGAACCGCTCCAAGCAGATATCCCGGCAGATCACCGCCATCATGAAAATAATCCCGTTCACAATAATACGCTCTCCGGCCGATAAAGAGAAGATAAATTTTGGCAGTCGTTGCCGTGGCGCTGTTGACATATTGAAACGATGTATACTCCGGAAGCATCCGCGTAAGGTAACTACTACGGCTTTCATTGCCGCTTAAATAACTCAATGGCGCTGCCGCCGAAAAATAATCCCACAGATAAACCCCATGCCACACCGCAAAGAAGAACAGACCTGCAATGAGATAAATCGGCCGTTTGACGCGCAGATAGACGTTGAAGATGCCATACGTTGTCAATATGACTAGAAAGGGAACGATCAGCAGAATATAGCGGATGCGTATGTCGACGAGAAAGAGAGCGTAGAGAAGAAACAACAGTGGAAAGGTTGCGACGAATTTTTTTTCGTCGAGCCATTTGCCCTTGAAACTCCACGGTAGGAAAATGATTAGAATAGGTGTCAGCACGCCGTCGAATAACCGAGGATTGTCGTCCTGACCGGAAACGAAGACCCGCAGCGGCAAGCTGAGAATCTGCCAAAAGTTCTCACCGTAGAGCAGTGCGCGTTTCTCGAAGATTCCGAGCCCAGCGAAACTCACTCCCTCGGCGGCCGGCCCCGCGCTCGATGGAAAAAGATTCCCCAACAACGGATAGAATGGATTACCCGTCTGGAACCAGTTTTTGAGAAGCCAGGGTAGAAATGGCAACAGAACCAAGCCACCAAAGAGGACTAATTCGTAACCCATCTCGATGGGGCTCTTTCGGGGCGGTTTTACAATGACCATTAGGAATAGCAATGAGATGAGCAGACCCGCAACCAAGCCGTTGGGCTTTGTGGCGAGGGCAAATCCGAGTGAAAGTGAGGCCATACCTAGCCAGCGTAACGCCTGCCGTTCTTCCCTCCAGCGCAACAAACACAACAGCGACGCGGTTGTGTAAAAGGTTATTCCGAGATCGATGTACCCCCAATGGCTCAAGCGCGCGACGGCGGGCGTCGATGTGTAAAAGAAAAATCCGACGAGTCCATACACTGCATTCATGCGTCCGCCTAAGTAGGCGTAGAGCAAGAGACCTGTGAGAAAACCAAAAAGCGCATGTATCCACTTGGGCACGAAATCAAAGCCCCAGTACACCCACGGCGTGTACAGCATGTCGAGCAACATCGGGTAGTAGGCATAGGGGGCGATCGGTACTTCGATGATGCGTCCGGCGTTGGCATAAAGCCGCGGAATTGCCAGATGATGGGTGAGTTCGTCCCGACTCGTGGGCGGCAACAAACCCAGAACGATTTCAACGGCGACAATCGCGAAGATCGCCGCCCACACTGCCCAGCCAACCCAGTTTGTTTGTCGAGGAATCGCAAAGAAATGAAATAGCAGGAAAAGACCTGCGCCGAGGAGCACAATGACAATGCTAAAATTGAGTGGCGCGCTGTGGACGTACCCCGCCAGGCCAAATAAAAAATAAAGCGTCCCTGCGACGCCAAGCAGACAACCAACCAAACACGTGCGCAAGAATAGAACTGAAAAATCCTCGTCCATCAGCCTCCGCCAGCACACAACCGCAGCGACACTAACAGTTCAGCGCACCAAAGAGAACGTCGCCGGTTCTGTAAACGCCAAAACAACCCATCGATACTGCCGGAATCGTGACCAACATTCGGTTTCGAGGTATTTCCGGATGCAGAAAGTGTTCGAACCGGCTGAACCATTCTCGGCTGCCCACATCCCTGCCTCAAGGGTGCGAGAGCGATTCAGTTTGTTTTATCGATAACGGCAACCACGGCGCCGAATTTTGCAAAATCGCCCTCCTGCACGGTGATCTCATCGAGCAAGCCGTCATCCGGCGCTTCGATTTCAACATTGACCTTATCGGTTTCCACTTCGAGCAGAGCTTCACCCTTCTGCACTTTCGCACCTTTGGTCTTTAGCCAGCGCAGAATTCTTACCTCGTCGCTCTCGTCGCTCGATCCCAAACGGGGAATGATCACTTCTTTCTTCATTACCGTTGTAAACGCTCATTCAGAGCGAATGCGCCTCGAAGCTATCGCCCAGCGATTTCAGCTTCAGCGTTTGGCGCATGTTTTCCATGAAGGCGTTGACGTTCCTATATCTTGCAGGAATCTCGTATTTGACCGCCGTATAGAGATAGTGCAGCTGGGAAAAAATCGCGATATCGGCGAGGGTCATGCGGTCGAAGATAAATTTCTTGCCGGAGTAGATCTGATCCAAGGTATTGAAATGAACGTCCCACTCTTCCTCGGCTTTCTTGAGCGCCTCCGCATTATCCGCGCGGCGCAGGGCATGGTTAGCGTGAATCAAGACTTCGTCGGACCAGTCCTCCAATGCCAAACACAGCCCTTTGTTCGTCGCGCCATCGGGATAAATGCTGATCCCCGGATAATCCTTCTCGAGACGCGTCGCGATCACCGTGGAGTCGATCACGCACTCGCCGTTATAATCCGTTGACGGAACTTTTCTCTGGCCGGTGTATGCGATCAGCGATTTGCGGTCATCTTTGCGCACGTCGACGATATCGTAAGGAACTTTCTTCAGCGCCAAAACAATTCTCACTTTCTCGCAGAACATCGAAGTTTGGGATTGATACAATTTTATAGCCATACGCAATGCCTCCTTAGTAATATGATGCTGGTTCGGGAATCCTTTTTGCAGTCGAGGAGCGAATAAACCTCTTGTTTAGTATCCCATGCATCAAATTCACTAAATTCTCAACCCCACTTATAGCGCCACTTGTTGACCTTCCCTGGCTTCGTGAGTATTCTTGCACGTCAAAACAGTAACGCCATGAATAATCACGACGCCGAGACCAAGCATCTTATTGCTCCTCGGAAAGTGACGGCCAAGTGATTCTTGGGTAGGGAGAAGCGGTCGCCGAAGTTTGAATAGTCGGGATTTGGAAGAAAAAAGATGGCAAAATATTTACAGTGCAGCGAGTGCGGCAAACTAGCCTTTTACTACGACGACTTCGTTGGCACGGAAAAACCTTTCTACCGGCGCTTCATGCGCTATCCGGAAGGGGAAACAAAGCATGAACCGCCGCGCTGCTTCAGCTGCGGCGGTGTGCCGCGTCTGATCCACGAAAACATCAAGGAAGAAAAAGCCGTCGCGAAGCACTGAAGTCGACAGCACAGCGTTCCTTGCGAGGCTCCGTCCACCAATCTTCGTGGTCTAACCAATCTTCGGTTTAAATGGTCTCATTGTCCCGCTGAGATCGCCCGCAGATGTTCCTGCACAACCTGCGGGGGACAGAGGCGCAGAAAGAGTCTTAAGCCGCCGAGAATAACCGCGAGATCGTCCAATTGGCCGACGCCGATAAGAAAATCCGGCACGAGGTCAGCCGGCAGAACCACGTAGGCAAGTATTCCAACGGGGAGTAGCTTGGACGTCAGGGGTACACGCGCGTCTTTTATCAAGCGTGAAAACAGCTTCAAGAAACTGGGAAGGTGGGTGATTAGCTGGAAAAAGCCGCGCCAGCCTAGTTGTTTAACGATGCCGGTAGCTTTCAGTGCCATGCTTTAATTTACGTGATCCAGCGGATGCTTGAAAGCCCGGCTCTACAAACCCTGATTTTTTTTCAATTTAACCGTCTTGGCTAATGAGTTCTGGACAGCGCATGCTGCGGGCGCTCGTCTAAATAATCTGCGCAGTCCCTGTCGTGTATCCTTGTTGACAAGCACAAGAGCGACGGCCAGGAGAACATAGAAAATCGAATAATAAAAACGGAACTGCGGATCAGGAAACAGCAGTTGCGTGGAAAATAGCAGGAATATAACCGTCGCTTCCATGAGCGAAAACGACAGATTCGCCAGCACCACCACGGCGAAAAGCGACTGTGCGGCGGTCAAAAACAGCTCTTCCATCTGGCGGTCGTCGATCTGCATGCCAGCGATATTGCCGGCGGAAATCGAGTAGACTACCGGCAGCATGCCGATCAGTAGCGTCCACTGATTGACCTTCGATGATAGCAACGCGCCCATGGCCGTCCCCGGCTGGGCCTTGAGCGCAAACAGGATGGCGACGATGAACTCGGGCGATTCAGAGGCTAGCGGCGCCAACCATTGAACCAGGATAAATTCCTCGATCCCAAAGGTCCTGCCGGTGGCTAATAATCCCTCGGCAAATGGTTCCGCCGCTATAAAGATGGTAAAACCGGAGAGCAGAAACAAAACCACGGTAGCTAACCGCCGACTGCGTTCGCCCCAACTTTCGATCATCTCCGCCGGGCCTTCAAGTTCCGTTTCGACGTGTTCAGCCTTCGATGCGGCACGCATGTAAAAGACGAAGATAGCGATCAGCACCGCAGCGTCGATGAGATCAAGCCGCCCTTTGATAGGAATTATGAAGGAGTAGATCGTCGCGACTCCGAGATATAAAATCTCGATTTCGTGACCCGGTTCGAGCTTCACCGCCCGCTTTCCGGATTTTAACCAATACGTCACCACGACGGCCGCCCAGCCGACGCCGATCAATAATCGATTTGCACCGGTCATGTTGGCCATTGCAAAGGCCGTGTATTTCGGATCCTTTCCTGCCGTCCACGCGAAATACATATCGACGGCATACTCCGGCAGCACCGCAATCAGTGCGAGGAGCGCGATCGCCAGCGCTTGCGGAATATCCTTTTGCGCAAGTTCCGCCGCCCATGAAAGGAGGAAGGCTGCCCCAAAAATACCCAGCCCAGAGGACACCACTTCCCACTGAGGTTCCAGATGCAGTCTTGAAATGTGGAGGGCAATCCACTGCAATGCCAGGGTGACAGCTACGACGAGCCAGAGGACTTGCTTAAAATGGGTGGCGGAAAGCATTTTGTTTCTAGCGGACCTCCTCAGATTTTTTTCCAGCCTGATATACTGCACCGTTTCGCTGTCCCACTCGCGCTCAATACGCTCATGGATGGTAACATAGCTGCTTCATTCCTTATTTGCCGATGTCGACCAGTGCGGAAATCGCTCCGGTCACACTGGCTGTGATCGTGCCACCGAACCGCTCGCGATTCTTGAGGCGGGACAGTTCACGAGCCAGCATGCTCTCGAGTTTGGCTTCATCTAGGGTTTGGACGTCCTCGGTAACCGCCACTGCGGCATGCTTCTCGTCTCTGCCGGTGGCAAAGGCAGTCGCCGTCCGTCGGGGAAGCAAATAGAATTTGGGCATGGGCATCTGTGCCCGGCATGTTAGATTTTGCACCGTGCGATAAAGCCCCGGCAGGCCATCGGGTTGAATTTCCTTTGCGCCGTGCATGCGCAGAATGATTTTGTCGATGAACCAGTAGTTAATAGCGTGGACGACTAAAGCGATCATGAGAGCGATCAACGCGCCCTCTGCGCCACCCAGCGCCCTACCAACTTTGACCACAATCACGGTCAGAAACGTCATGAGAAAAGTCATTTTTAAAGCGTTCATTCGAATCTCCTTAGCCGTCCCAAGCCAGGCCATCTTTAATTACCGCGGCGCGGGCTTTTCCTCGCGCTTCAGGTCAAATGGCTGGAAGAATCTGTTGGGACCGATCATGAGCTAGACCAGGTCCAATAGATAAAAGAGAGCCTAAGGTGAGGATATTTTAAAGGCGATAGACTTGCTGAAGGCTATAAAGCTCTTGTTGCGAAAAAGTGGACGGTTTTTTTGTCCTGGCAGCGGAGAGAAAATTTTCTGATCGGACACCGAACCCGCCCGACAGCGCTGATGAGTTGGTTGTGGTCCGACGGCTGCGTAAACGTCCCGAATCTTTGAACCTTAACGAGATAACAAGAGCGTCGATCGAAGAAGCTTCTGCCTCGGCGTCGTCATCGAGGTCGGCACGCACATCGATGCCATCTGCAAAGAGAGAAAATGCTAAAAGGAGTGAGAGAAAGAGAGCGATCTTGGCTTTCACGTGAGAGTTGCCTATCAGACTGTGGCCGTTACGTCAACATTACAAAATTCCCGGGATTAACGGGAAACGGTTTGGACATTAGCTAGCAGGATAAAGGTCCTCAAGGCGTATAAAGGAACCAGGAACACAGAGGCGGCGCCGGACTAACTTGTTAGCGCGCGCGGTCACGATTTGAAAAATGAATTGCAGCAGACGCGCTCACGGTTAGACATTCATGGGTTCGCCCTGCTCGCCCCGACGCGCCAACCACCATCCCAGTGAGATCAAAGCCGCGGCGAGCAGAGCTGGGAGTGTCCATGGGAGAAAACCCGCCCAAGGCTCGAGCCAAGTATGGAGGTTTTTATCCTCAACTACCATCTCGCCTGCCACCCAGCCGAGGATCCCTCCGCCAAGCCATACAATCCACTGAAAACGGTTCATTAGTCTGGCCAGGAAGCCGGCCCCGCAGACAACAATGGGGATCGACAGTCCAATGCCGAAGATCACTAGAGCGAGATCACCGTGGGAGGCGGCCGCCACCGCCAAGACGTTATCCAGACTCATGATGATATCGGCTACGATGATAACCCAGATGGCTTCCCAAAGTGTGGTCCCGTGCCGTACTTCACGTCCCTCCCCGCCCGCGTCCTGACGGAGTAACTTGACGGCGATCCAGATCAAAACTAAGCCTCCGCTGGCCTGGAGATAAGGAATCCTGAGAAGCTGCGTGATTATGGCAATAAATGCGAATCGGAGCGCCACCGCCCCGAAGGTGCCGCCGATTCGTCCTAAAAACTGCTCGCGAGGAGGAAGAGTCCGGACTGCCATGGCGATGAGCAGAGCATTGTCGCCGGCCAAACTAAGGTCGAGGATCACGATGCCGAACCAACGGACCCAGAACTCAGGATTTGCGAAGAATTCCATTAACTAAACACCAACAGGCCAATCTCACCACAGGCCAGATATAAACGGTCCTATTCATAGCGAAAAAATTGGCGCTTCGCCAGACATAGAAAAAATAGGACATCGCGTTAAACTTACGTAACTTGCTTTGTGCTGTTTCTCAGCCAGAGGCGATGCTCGTTGTAATTGGCTCGTTTGTTTTCTTCCACTTCCGGCTTCGATTGCGAAAGTGCGATGTACCTTTGATTGTTTGTCCGTTTTTAAATGGCAAAAATATCCTAGTTGAGTTATATGCGCGGTTGCAAATTCAATTCTTCAAACCGTGCTCAAGCTTCACGCCAGCAGCCCGCCCTCGAACGGTGCCGCCGAAGACGTGGGCATGAACGTCTATCATTTGTTGAACGGTCATCGGGATTTATTCTTTTATATAAATTAGCATCCGAAGTTATCCGATAGCTTCGCGGTCTTTTATCAGCTGCAAAATGTAGTCCGGCTTGAGCGGCAATTTTTTGACTTCAACACCTAATGCATTGGATACGGCGTTTGCCAACGCCGCACCCGCCGCAGTGATGCCGCCCTCGCCCGCTCCCTTCACGCCGAGCGGATTATGCGGGCTCGGAAAATCTTCGGTCGAGATCAACTGCGCGTTGGGTAGCTCCATTGCCGTCGGCAGCAAATAATCCATGAAGTTCGTCGACAACGGTTGGCCGTCTTCATCGTAGACGAACTCTTCCAGCAGCGCTCCGCCGATTCCTTGCGCCAGACCACCGGCTATTTGGCCTTCGATGATCATGGGATTGATCTTTCGGCCAACGTCTTCGGTCACGAGATAATCGAGGATCTTGATTTTGCCGGTTTCCTTGTCAACTTCCACGGCTGCGACGTGCACGCCGTAAGGAAACGGTCGCTTATCAGTGGCGAAAAAATCTTCTTCGGAGATCCCGGGCCTTATGCCGCTTTTGAGCGCCGCACCGGGCAACGCCAAGCACGCGAGCTCGGCGAAGCCGAGAGACCGTTCCGGCGCGCCGCGGGCGACGACGCGGCCATCGCGCAAGATCAGGTCGGCGCTATCGATTTCTAAACCAGCCGACGCCAGTCGCAGGAGTTTGTCTTTGACTTTACGCGACGCGCCGACGGCGGCGCTGCCGGCCATCACGGTGGAGCGGCTGGCGTTGCTGCCGTTGCCGTAAGGAACTTTTGCCGTATCGCCATGCACCACGCGCACATTCTCGATGGCAACTTGCAGCTCATCGGCAACGATCTGACTCAGCGCCGTCGCGATGCCTTGGCCGACCGAGTTGCAGCCGGAGTAAAGGAGGACCTGGCCGGCATTATCGACCTCGATGCGAGCATACTCCCACGGGCCGATGCCGCTGGTTTCGACGAAGCAGCCGATGCCGACGCCGACAGCGCG
>Ga0075433_10002600_pt1 | contig 13766 bp, 9 predicted proteins | sample RhiMethybrSRZTD2_FD_75299 | JGI IMG/M metagenome (GOLD analysis project Ga0075433, IMG submission 75299) | Populus rhizosphere microbial communities from Tennessee, USA - Rhizosphere MetaG P. TD hybrid SRZTD2 | ecosystem: Host-associated > Plants > Roots > Rhizosphere > Soil | place: USA... | reverse complement strand
ACGCGCGGATTCGAATCCGATCAGAACAACGTTGGGGGCAACGTCGATCTGACGATGGGCGCGCACGGGTACTTCAGCGTCCGCGGCGGATACTTCTACGACAACTATAAAGACACCGGCGTGCCGCTCACCACGAGCTACACGTATCAGCAACCGAGCTTCGGTGTGCCCGGAGTACCGGCGAACCTTCAAGGTCCGGTCAACACGGTGAACACGCCTCGCATCCAGATCACCAACTTCGACACGACGAAGCAGGGATTCGTGCAGCTCGATTACAACCACTCGTTCAACGCCGCCGGCGGTCACCTGTTGAAGGGCGGCTGGGGCGTGCGGAATTCGGTGAACGACGTGGACGTGTCGTATCCCGGCGGCTACGTGTATCTGTATTGGGGTCAGGCGTTCCGCAGCACGGCAACCGGCCAGACGGGAACGGGCACGTACGGCTACTACCGTGTCGACGACCTCGGCACGCGCGGCAAGGTGAACGCCAACATCCAGAATCTGTACGTGCAGGACACGTGGGTGGTCGGATCGCGGCTGACGCTGAACCTCGGCGTCCGCACTGAGAACGAGAAGATTCCGACGTTCCGTCCCGACATCGCGAAATACGCGTTCCAGTTCGGCTTCGGCGACAAGATCGCGCCGCGGCTCGGCGCGGCCTACGACGTCAAGGGCGACGGCAAAATGAAGGCGTTCGCCAGCTGGGGTCGCTACTACGACTGGACGAGGTACGAGATCGCGCGCGGATCGTTCGGCGGCGATCTGTGGCACATCTACTACCGCTCGCTCGACACGCTCGACATCGGCAGCCTGAACTTGAACAACATGCCGGGCCGCGATCTCTGGGGCAGCTCGACGGGCTTCCGCGATCTGCGCGCGACGGCGATCAACAACACCGATCCGAACATCAAGCCGATGTTCCAGGACAGCTTCAACGGCGGCGTGGACACCCAGATCGGCGGCACGATGGCCTTGGGCATCCACTTCGTCCACAACAATCTCGGTCGCACCATCGAGGACATGGGCGCGCTGGTCAACGGCGACAGCATCTACGTGATCGGCAACCCCGGTGAAGGACAGAACACGCTCACGCCAGCGTCGTATCCGGCAACGGCAAACTTCGCGACGCCGAAACCGAAGCGGCAGTACGACGCGCTCGAGATCACGCTCGAACGCCGGTTCTCGAAGAACTGGTTCGGCAGCGCGAACTACACGCTGAGCCGGTTGTATGGGAACTACTCGGGCACGGCGAACTCGGACGAGATCGACACGCCGACCGTCAATATCACGTCGAAGACGGCGCAGCAGCAGGAAGGCAGCATCGCCCGTCCGGGCAGCAACTCGCACACCGGCTGGGACATCGATGAGATCCTCTGGGATTCGCATGGCAATCTCGATCCGCGTGGACGTCTGGCGACCGATCGTCCGCACGTGGTGAAGTTGTACGGCGCGTATCAGTTCAACTTCGGCACGCAGATCGGCGCGTTCTTCTACGGCGGCAGCGGTACGCCGATCAGCACGCAGGTCATCGGACAGGATCAGTACGCGCCGTTGGTGAACGGCCGCGGCGACATGGGACGCACGCCCGTGTTGACGCGCACGGACCTGCTGGTCTCGCACGAGTTCGCGATGGCGAGCCGGAAGCGGATGCGGCTGGAGTTGAACATCCAGAATCTGTTCAACCAGATGACGGCGACGCACCTCTTCAACTTCCTGAACAAGGGCGCCCCCGCGGGCGGCTCGACGCAGGCGGCTGATGCGATCGACTTCTCGGAAGTGAACCTGGCGAGAGGCTACGACTACAACGCGCTGATTCGCGCCACGCAGGAAGGGACGAACGCCTTCGATCCGCGCTACGGGATGGCGGATCTGTTCAACCCCGGAATGCAGGGTCAGTTCAGCGTCAAATTCATTTTCTGACGCTCGTGACCGGCGGGTCTGAAGACCCGCCTCTACGTGTTCGCAACCGAACCGGCGCGTCCCAGCATCGGGACGCGTCGGCTCACCCCGCCGCGAAACCCTACCATGTAGACCGCCTACACCCTGGCCTGTAGATTGCCTACAGCCTGGGCATGCCACCGCTCGATCTGCTGCAAGGCACGCTCGACATGCTGATCCTCCAGACGCTCCAATGGGGGCCGCAACATGGGTACGCGATCGGACAGACCATCCGCGCGCGATCGTCCGAGACGCTCAAAGTCGAAACCGGCTCGCTCTATCCCGCCTTGCACCGGCTGGAGAAACAGGGCTGGGTCAAGGCCGACTGGGACGTGACCGATGCCAATCAGCGTGCGAAGTTCTATCGCCTGACCGCTGCCGGCAAGAAGCAGCTCCTCGAGGAACGCGATCGATGGTCGCAGCTGGTCGCGGCGATCGGCGCGGTCCTCAACCCCGACAACGCGAAAGGGTGAAGGCCATGCGATTCATCGAGTGGCTCACCAGGAGGCGGCGTGAGGATGATCTGCAGGCCGAGATCCGCGCCCATCTGTCGATGGCGATCGCCGAGCGCGTGCGCGACGGCGAGGATCCCGAAGCCGCGCGACTCGCCGCGCTCAAGGAGTTCGGCAACGTGACGCTCACGCGAGAGCGCACACGACACGCCTGGGCCGGTGGCTGGCGTCTGTGGGTGCTCGACGTCGGTCATGACGTCCGCTACTCGTTCCGTCTGCTCCGGCGCAGTCCTGGCTACACGCTGGTCGTGCTGACCGTGCTGGCGCTCGGCATCGGAGCCAACATCTCGGTCTTCCGAATGTTTCGGCCGCTCGCACTCGCGCCGATCCCTGGCGTCGAGAACTCCGGGCGACTCGGCGTGATCGTCGCCGAGACGCCGGCCGGCCGCATCCTGCCGCTCTCGCATCTCGACTTTCGCGATCTCGTTCGCGAACAGGACAGCTTCTCGGAGATCGCGGGCACGTCGATGGAGCCGTTCAGCCTCGGTCTCGGGACCAGCGGCGAGCGAATCTGGGCCGAGGTGGTCACAGGCAACTACTTCCAGCTGCTCGGTGTGCGCGCGCAGCTCGGGCGAACGCTGCTGCCCTCGGACGACGTCAGGTCCGGCGGCCATCCGGTGATCGTCATCAGCGACGGCCTGTGGAAGCGATCGTTTGGCGGCGATCGCGGAGTGATCGGTCGAACCGTGCGCGTCAGCGGCTATCCGCTCACGATCGTCGGCGTCACCGAGCCGGCATTCCACGGCTCGATCGTCTCGATCGACGTCGAGGCGTTCGCGCCGATCATGATGCAGCCCCAGTTACAAGGGCACGACGATCTCTCATCGAGAGTTGCCCCGACATTGTGGGGGCTCGGACGGCTGAAGCCTGGCATCACCATGCGTGCAGCCGCCGAACAGGCAGCGATCCTCTCCAGGCGACTGGCCACGCTGCATCCCAGCAGCGATGTGACTCAGCGCGCCACGGTGATTCCGATGTGGCGCTCGCCTTTCGGCGCACAGACGTATCTGCTTCCCGCCGTCGTGCTGCTCGGAGCGATGGGCGTCCTGGTGTTGTTGATCGTGTGCGCGAACGTCTCGAATCTCGCCCTCGTGCGCGGCTTGAGCCGCCACGGAGAGATCGCCGCTCGCCTGGCGCTCGGCGCCAGCCGCGCGCGCGTGCTGCGGCTGCTGGTGATCGAGAGCCTCGCGCTCGCGCTGCCCGGAGCGCTCGCTGGCCTGTTCGCGTCCGAAGGATTGGGGTTCGTGATGCGTCTGAGCTCGTCGAGCGCCGGCGGGGCGGCGGGCCGCACCTTCATCGACGCCTCGATCGACGGACTCGTCGTCGCCTTTGCGATCATCCTGTCGTGCGGCTGCGCGCTGGTGTTCGGGCTGCTCCCAGCCTTTCGCGTCTCGCGCGTCGACCTCGGGTCGATCATGCGCGACGATCTCTCACCGCGCACCTCGACCAGCGCGTATACGCGCAACGCGCTGGTGATCGCGCAAGTCGCCGTCTCGCTGGTGCTGCTGGTGGGAGCGGGGCTGGTGCTGCGAAGCCTCGAATCGGCACGCCATGCCAATCCCGGGTTCGACGCCAATCACGTGGCGTCGCTGTCGCTCGATCTGCAGTCGGGCGGCTATGACGATACGCGCGGACATGCGTTCTTCAGCAGCGCCCTCGACTCGCTTCGCAGCGATGCCGACGTGGAATCGGCCACGCTCGCGACGAACACGCCGATGTCGCTCGTGCCGGGGAATTCTCGCGACTTCGAGATCGAAGGATATGCGCCGCGCCCGAACGAAGACCTGCGGTTCCTGCTCAACATCATCGGCACCGACTACTTCGATACGCTGCGCGTTCAGCTCCTGACCGGCCGCGATTTCACCAGCGCGGACGAGGGCTCGAGCCGCAAAGTGGCGATCGTGAACGAGACGCTCGCGCGGCGCTTCTGGGAGAGCCCGCAGAACGCCATCGGCAAACGGCTCCGTTTCCCGAGCGGCGAGTGGATGGTGGTCGCCGGCGTGGTGCGGGACGTGAAGTATCTGCGCCTCGATGAAGAGCCGCGGCCGTTCGTCTACCTTCCCTATCAACAACTGCCGCTGGCGCCGATGTTCGTGCACGTCCGCGCTCGCAGCGAGGTGGCCACGGCGATTCCGCGGCTGCGCGCGCGCATGCAGTCGATGGATGCGAACCTCCCCATTCTCGACGCGCGCCCGCTGCGCGAACAGACCGAGCTCGGCATGTCGGTGCTGCAAATCGCCGCGAGCGTCCTTGCGGTCATCGGCGTGGTCGCGGCGTTGCTCGCCGCACTCGGCACCTACGGGATGGTGTCGTATTCGGCGCGACAGAGCCAGCACGAGATCGGCATTCGCGTGGCCGTCGGCGCCAACCGCACCGACGTCGTGCGCCAGTTCCTCGCGCGCGGCCTGCGCCTTGGCGCGGTCGGAACGGTCATCGGCCTCATCGGCGCCGCCGCGCTCTCACGCGCGCTCGTCAGCTTGCTTTATGGCGTCAGCGCCACTGATCTCGTGTCGTTTTCGTCGGCCTCGGCGATGGTCCTGATCGTGGTCGGCCTGGCGTCGTTGATTCCGGCGTGGCGAGCATCGAGGACTGATCCGATCGCTGCGCTGCGACACAGATAGGCCTGAGGCCTGGGCCCTGAGGCCTATTTCTTCAGGGCCGCAGGCCAATTCAGGACCACGGTGATCGGCGCAAACGATTCGTCGGAGGCCGACGGGATCACGCACAAGAAGCGCTGGCCCTCCGGCGAAACGTCGTAGTACGTGGCGAGTCCGATCGATTGACTGCCGTGTGGAATCACCGCCGTCTTGAACAGCGGCTTCGCCTCGCCATGTGTGAAGGTCTGGCCGCCGGAGATCGGTGTCGCCATCAGACGGCCATCGGTGGCGAGATAGAAGAGTTCTTTGCCGTCGCGCCGCCATCGAGGCTGCACGCCCCCGCCGACCGACACCTGTCTCTTGTTTCCGGGCACGGGAAAGCTCTCGACGTACACCTCGTCGCCGCCCGATTCATACGACGTGTAGGCGATCCGCCTGCCGTCGGGCGACACTTGTGCCTGCGTCTTGTTGAAGGCGGTCTCGAGAAAGGGTCTCGCCCGCTTGTCGCCGGCGAGCGGCAACAGCCAGATATCCGAGAGACTGTGTGGACCCGCCGCCGTGAAGACGATAAACCGGCCGTCAGGCGACCAGTCGTCGATCGACACGAGCCGATCGGATTCGAACAGCGCTTGCTCGGTGCCAGAGCCGTTCGCGTTCTTCAGCATGATCGTGCCGCCGCGCGAGCTACCCGCGATGTAGGCGATGCGCATCGCATTCGGCGACCACACCGGGCTGTAGTCGCGCCCGGTGCCAAACGTCAGCCGCGATGAACCCCCACCCGTCGCATCCATCACCCACACGTGATCAGCCGCAGTTGGCCCCTGCGAAATCAAGAGACGACGCGCATCGGGCGAGAGCTGCGGGGTGGCAAACGATCGATCGCGCTCGCCGAGGCGGCCCTGCAGTTGGCCGGCGCGATCGAACCAGGAGAACTGCGCTTTCGACACGGCGGCATTGACGTAGGCAAGCACGCCTTCATTCGAGAGCGAATAGCTCGCCTGCCCCGCCCCGGGAGCGTTCCAGATACCGTCGGCCACCGGTACAGGATCGCCGGTCACCTGCAGGCGATCCGCGTCGAAGGGATAGGCCATCAACGTCTCGCCGCGCACGGTGAAGAGATGCCCCGACGCGTAGGCAGGTCGAATCCCTCCAGCGATCAGCAGTTTCTTCTCCTGTGTCTCGAGCGCGGCGACGTACACGCCGCGCTGATCCTCGCCACCACGACAGAAGAAGAGGACATGCTTCCCGTCGGGAAGAAAGGCCGGCCACGCCGGCTGGCATCCATTGCGGTCGCTTCCGATCACCACGGTTGGAGTGCCGCCAGCGGCCGGGATGATCGCGAGTCCATCCTGACGCACGAAGAGAATCGTGTCGTCGCGACCCCACGACGCGCCCGAGCGAAGGGTGGTGTCGGCGAGCACACGCACACCTGCCGCGCCGCTAGGGTCGGCGATCTTCAGCCGGCCGTCGGCGAGAAACCCGATCTGTCGACCGTCTGGCGACCAGAAGGGATGCGCAGCGTCTTCGCTGCCGGGCACCATGCGCGCCGCGAGATCGTCGAGTGCACGAATCCACAGCATCAGCTTTCCCGATCCCGCCGTCGACACGAACGCCACGCGGCGACCGTCCGGAGAGACGACTGCCGACAATTGCGGCGAGATGAACCCTGGAGTCGAGATTGAGAGACGCGTCGCCGGGCCCGGTTCGTTACGGCGCTGCGTGACGAACACGAGCACCCCGATCGCCGCGATTGCAGCGGCGATCCCGACCGGTAGGAGGACGCGCCATCGTCTGGAGATCGAGCGCGGTGCGATCGCGCGCGATCCGCTGCGCGTGATGAGCTCGTCGAGCTCGATGCGCGCGTCGGCGATGTCGTGCAGGCGTTGCTGCGGATCTTTCTCGAGGCATCGTCCAAGGAGCCGCACGATGGCATCCGGCGTCGAGGGCGAGAGCCGATGCCAATCGGGATCGCGCGTGAGGATGGCCGCAAGCGTGTCGGAGGCGGTGGCCCCGGCGAACAGCTTGTGACCGGTGAGCATCTCGCTCAGTACGCAGCCGAAAGCCCAGATATCGGTCCTCGAGTCGGTGTCTGCTCCGCGCGCTTGCTCGGGGCTCATGTATGCGACGGTGCCGAGCACGACACCGGCACCGGTGGTCTCGGCGTCGACGACCGCGCTGCGAGCTTTTGCCAGCCCGAAGTCGAGCAGCTTCACCGTCCCGTCATGCGTGAGCATGACGTTGGACGGCTTCAAATCGCGATGGACGATGCCCTTGGCGTGCGCGGCTTCGAGGCCCGAGGCAATCTGCCGCGCGATCTTGAGCGCGTCGGGCACCGCCAGCGGACCCGAGCGGAGACGAGCGGCGAGCGTCTGCCCCTCGACGAGCTCGAGCACCAGTCCATAGACATCATCGCGATCCTCGAACCCGTAGATGGCTCCGATGTGCGGGTGGTTGAGCGATGCAAGCAATTTGGCTTCGCGTTCGAATCGTGCCCGGCGATCGGCATCGCGTGCAAATCCCTGCGGCAGGATCTTCAGCGCTACCGCTCGACCGAGCTTGCTGTCGTGCGCGCGATAGACCTCACCCATGCCGCCAGCTCCGATGAGCGGACCCACTTCGTACGGGCCGACGCGGTGCCCGGTGAGGACATTGCCGATCGTCTCGGCGCCGATCGTCTCGGCGTTGGTGTGCGCCGCCAGCACGTCGATCGCCGATCCCTCCATGAAGTCGGCGAGGCTGCGTTCGTAGTCGACGAGCGACATCACTTCGAGCTGCATTGCTTCGTCGCCGTTGCACGCCGCGCGGACGAAGGCGGCACGGTCTCGTTCCGGCTGCGCGAGCGCCTCATGAAAGAGCCGCTCGACCACGGGCCACCGATCGGGTGAAGTCGCCACAGATTGGTGTGAAGGCGCCGATCTTACCGGATTGTCCACCCTCTGTAGATGACAGCGAGAAAACTGTCGGTTGGCTAGAACGGCGGACCGTACAATGAGCGCCTGAGGCTCCAACCGTGGAATCAGACGCGCACGGCGACGTCACGGCGCTGCTTCGAGCCTGGCATGCAGGAGACGAAGACGCCTACCGTCAGGTTTCCTCCATGCTGTACGGCGAGCTCCGCCGGCATGCCACCCAAGCGATGCGTCGGACGCGCGGCGGCGAGGTCCTGCAGACCACGGCACTGGTCCATGAGGCGTTCATGCGTCTCGCTTCCGCCTACAACGTCGACTGGCAGGATCGCCATCATTTCCTGGCCGTCGCGGCGCGCACGATGCGGCGGGTCCTGGTCGATCTCGCGCGAGCGCAGCAGGCGACAAAACGCGGAGCGCGCGCGGTGCACGTGGAGCTGGAATCGGGCATGGCCACCGCGGAGGCGCCGATGCCATTGGATCTCGTCGCCCTCGATCGCGCGCTCGATGGACTGGCGAAGGTCGATCCACGCAAAGTGCAGGTGATCGAGCTTCGCTTCTTCGGCGGGCTCACTGTCGAAGAGACCGCAGACATCCTTCAGGTCTCGCCCGATACTGTGGCGCGTGATTGGCGCGCGGCACGGGTCTGGTTGTTGAGGGAGCTTTCGGGTGGTTCGGCCGTCTAGACGGCGGGTCCACAGAACAGGACCCGCCCTACACTGTCCCTTCTAGTACTCGCCAGGATTTTCCGCTTACCTCCATGAGGGTGGTTCGAACGAACCCCGCCCTCGGCGGAGGTATCTATGCGTGCAATTCGTCCCGCGCTGTTTGTCACCACCATCGCCGGCGCCGCGCTGCTCATTCAAGCCGCGGGCGCTGCACACGATCTGGCCGATCCGCTCGACATCAGCGACGTGGCCCTCGTGTCGAGTGAAGCCGACGGCGACTTCGTCAAGGACACCTATCGACCCACTCTTCACCACGCAGGTCCACCCGGAACACGCGACTTCGCGCAGGTCAGCGCCACGTTGATCGGAGCCGCTGGTCTGTCGGTGCCCGGCTTCACCGAGGTGGTCGACGGCAACGCCGCGTTCGGGACGATTCGCGCCGGTGAGACCATCGCCGCCCTCGACACCGTCGTCATCAAACGGCAGCGTCGCGTCCCGCTCAATCCCCGTCAGCTGCGATGGAGCATCTCGGCGCGAGCCGATCTCGTCCTGCCCGACGAATGGACGGGCAAGTGGCGATTCACGATCACGCGGACCGATCCCACCACACACCGGATCGACTCGACGGCGACGATAACGAACACGCTCGGCGTGCGTGAGCCAATCGGCTTTTCGCTCCTGCCGGAATTCATTCGGTGCCGATGGCAGGGCGACGCCGATTCGCTCGAGGCGACGTGCGATGGGAAGGCTCGCCTGGTCTGGTGCGTGACCAGCGGATCCGCTGCGTTCGAGCTCCATCGCGACGGTGACTCCGCGAGCGGCGGCGGGACCGTGCATGTCCTGCAAGAAGGCAGCTGTCCCGCTGGCAACACCGACACGAGCGATGACATCGCCATCACCGGCACGCGCCTCGTACACGACGCAGACCAGGAGCCGCTTTCACCCGGCCTCTTGCCAATCTTCTCGGTAAATCCGTACTTCACCATGCTGCTGTCCGCGGAACTCGAGCCCTCCGCCGAGCCATCGAATGACGATGAATGTCGTCATGGGGGATGGCGTCGATTCCATCGACTCCGGTTCCGCAATGAGACGGCCTGCACCTTGTTTCTCCATGCGGGCGCGTCCCGTGATCGGAAGGGAGGCATGCGATGAAACGGCTGCTCATTCTCGGCGTGGCGCTGTCGTCGATGGGGAACCTTACGCAGTGCCCAGCCTTCAACCTGCCGGACGGCGAACCGCGGTCATGCGACAACATCGTGGTCGAAACGCCGCCCGGCAGTTGTTTCGAGCTGCGCGTCGACCCGTGCACGCACAGGCCCTGGACCAGTGACACCGGGATCGCGCTGAGCCCTCGGTCGAACGACGTGTCGCTGGACTGGACGGCCGACGAGACCGTCGTGACGAGGAGACTGTGCGTTCAGGCTTCGATCCCGACGCAGACCGCGTACCATTACACGTACTTCGACCACTCCCACGCCGTCGGCCAGGGCGAGTTCCTAGTGACCGCGATCAGCGGGCTCACACTCGCGATGTCGGCAACACCAGCCACGATCAATCCAGGTCAGTCGTCTCAGCTCGCAGTAACGGTCAGCGGTGGCATCGGACCGTACAACTACGCGTGGGATTACGACCCGACGCTCAGCGCCTCGCTCAGCGCTTCTGCACTCGCGAGACCCACAGCCACGACCACCTATCGGGTCACCGTCATCGATGGAGCGGGCCACAGCGGTCAGGCGACGATTACCGTGCAGGTGGCCACCATTGGGGCACCGAGTTCGGTGGTCCTGCAGGCGTCGCCCGCGATCGTCGACTCTGGAGGCACGACACGTCTCTCGGTCACAACGACCAACATGACGCCTCCCCTCGATATCCAATGGAGAGCCGACGTCGCGTTGTTGCCCACACAGAACCCCGCGCAAGTAGACACGACAGCCTTGGCGAACACGACCTCCGCGACAGCGACCGTGACCGATCGAGATGGCCACGTCGTCTCGGTGACGATCGAAGTACCGGTTCGGCTGACCGTGAGCGCGTCTGCGGTTCCGACCAGTGTGATCGCGGGACAAACCGTTCAACTCTCTGCGAGTGCGGTCGGGGGAGATGGTCACTATCACTACGTGTGGATCGCGCCACCCTCGGTCGCGGTGAGCAACCTCACCGTCCGGAACCCGACGACGACTCCGTCCACAACGACGACGTACTCCGTCTCTGTCTTCGATGAACGCGGGCAAGCGGCAGGGGCTGACGTCACCGTCACGGTGATGCCCGCACCCGCGCTCGCGGCGTCGTTCATCTCGCGGCAACCCGGCACGGCACTGCCTTTCGATGTCACGCTCGATGGCAGCGCCAGCACGGGAAACATCGTGTCCTACGAATGGGATCTGAGTTGGACGACCGGCGCACCCGATTTCATCACGACGGGGCCGATCGCCACGTTCACACGAACGCAAGAGAGCCTTCGCGGCACGATCACGCTGACGGTGAGAGACGCCAGCGGCAACACCGCGACGGCGTCGCGGTCGTACCCATAAGTCGTTCGCAGCTGGACGATGCTGCGTGGCGGGGTTAGGATCCCGCCACGCGATGTCCACTTCGGTCGTGGATCCCCCCACGCACTGCCCGAACTGCAGCGCGGCGCTCGACGGCAAGTACTGCTCGCAGTGCGGCCAGAAGGCGGCGCCGCTCAACCCGACGCTCGGCGAGTTCCTCCACGATCTGTTTCACGAGATCGCGCACGTCGACGGCAAGATCGTCACCACGCTGCGACTGCTGATCACGAAGCCCGGCTTCCTGTCGCTCGAGCACTTCGACGGCCGCCGCGCACGATACGTCGCTCCGATACGCCTCTATCTCCTTCTCAGCGTCGCCTGGTTCGCGGTCACCGCCATCGCGCCCGACACCGGCTTTCGACTGAGCTGCACGTCGTGCCCGCCGGAGATCCGCGCCGAGCGCGAGCGCGAGATGGGCGAAGCGCTGCCGCACTGGGCGCCGCGCGCGATGTTCGTGCTCGTGCCGGTGTTTGGGGGTCTCGTCGCGCTCGCGGCGCGGCGATCGGGCCGCCACTATCCCGAGCATCTGTATTTCGCGATGCACGTGCACGCCGCCTGGTTTTTCGCGGGGACGATCTGGGCCGCGGTGGGGTTCCTCACGATCCCGTATGTCCATGTCGCGACCGGACTGCTGGCGCTCCTGTTCTGCGGCACCTATTTCTCGAGGGCGTTCCGTCGCGTCTACCGCACCGGGCTGATTCGAGCCATCTTCAGTACCGCGGCAATCTCCGTGACGTACGTCGTGTGCGTCGTCATGGCGTTGCTCACGATTCTGTTGCCCATCGCCCTGCGCTAACAACGCTTCATGCGCTTCGTGGCTAGCCGATCAACTGCACGACGATCTCTCGGCTGCGGGGGCGTGTATCGAACTCGATCAACACGATCTGCTGCCAGGTTCCGACACAAAGGCGGCCACGATCGAACGGAATCGAGATCGATGGGCCAAGCATCGCGGCCCTCACGTGGCTCGAACCGTTATCGTCACCCCAACGGAGATGATGCTCGTATTCGCCATCACGCGGTGCGAGCTGCTCCCACACGCGATTGAGATCGGCGACCGCGCCGGCCTCGAACTCGATCGTCGTGATGCCAGCCGTCGATCCGACGACCGCGACCGTGAGCAACCCTGACGTGATCGACGAGTCGCTCAATACGCGCGAGACGATCGGCGTCAGGTCGTGGACGTCGCCCTGACCCGTCGTTTCGAGGTGATGCTTCGTTGTGTCGACCATCAGGACGGCGGCGGGTCTCAAGACCCGCCTCTACGTACTCGCTATTTGCGAACGACCGCGACACCCCGCAAATAGACCGACGCGATGCGGCGCGTGTTGGTGATGTCGTCCAGCGGGTTGGCGTCGAGCACGATGAAGTCGGCGCTCTTGCCGGCCTCGATGGTGCCCGCATCGGTCATGCGCAGGAACTCTGCGCCGTTGCGAGTCGCCGCGACGATCACCTGCATCGGCGTCATGCCCGATGCCACCATATCGGCCATCTCAGCATGCGGCGCCCATGGCGTGTTGCCATCGGTGCCGAGCGCAATGCGCACGCCGGCCTTACTCATCTTCGCCAGGTTGCGCGCCTGAATGCCGAACTGCGCCTGCGCGTCGGGACGATCGGTGTTGCCGGCTTCGAGCTTCTGCAGCTCCGCCGGCTGCAGGCTGTCGCGCAGCCAGCTCAGATCGGTCTTCACGCCGCGGTCGGGCAGATTCGGCACGAGGACAAACGCCGGCTTCGCCTTCACCATCCCCATGAACTCATCGTCGACGTCGCGATCGCGCACGCTATGCGCGAAGGCGTCGATCCCCGCCTTCATCAGCCCCTTCGCGTCGTCCAGCGTGAACAGATGCGCCGTGACGCGGAGCTTGTTCTTGTGCGCCTCCTCAATGATGGGTGCATAAAGATCGGGCGTCAGCTTCTTGTATTGACCGTTGCGATCGTCGACCCAGATCTTGACGATGTCGACCTTCTTCGCCGCGAGCTCCTGAACCGCCTTACGTCCTTCCGCGGCGGATTGGATCCAATACGGCGCCGTGGTGCGCCCCGGCTCCGGCATCGTGATGCCGCGTCCGGCGGTGAAGAAACGCGCCGCGCCCGGAATCGTCTCGGCGCGGACCTGGAACGCCACGTCGCCCACATCCTGCCCGAGGCTCATTGCGGCGCTCACGCCGTAGTAGGCGCGCCGCCGCAGGTCCTGGACAAGCGCATCGCGGTCCTGACTGAGGTGCGTGTGCGTGTCGATGAGCGTCGGCATCACCGTCTTGCCGCTGAGGCTCACACGCGCGGCGCTAGCGGGGATCTTGACGTCGGCCGCACGGCCTACCTGCGTGATGCGCGCACCGGTGATGAGCATGGTGGCGTTGTCGATCGGCGCCCGGCCATCGCCGATGATCACGCGCGCTCCCTCGAACGCCGTGACGGCGGGCGTCTGAGCGCGATTGAGGATCGACGCCGTCGTGACGAGCAGAAGCGCGACGAGTATTCTCTTCATCGAAGGCCTACCAAGCCGGATTCCCCGTGCCTTTATACGCCCACTCGGCGCGGCCCTCGTTGTAGATCCGGCGCTTGGTGAAGAGCCACTGGCCGTTGACCTTCACGA
>Ga0075433_10002599_pt1 | contig 13767 bp, 11 predicted proteins | sample RhiMethybrSRZTD2_FD_75299 | JGI IMG/M metagenome (GOLD analysis project Ga0075433, IMG submission 75299) | Populus rhizosphere microbial communities from Tennessee, USA - Rhizosphere MetaG P. TD hybrid SRZTD2 | ecosystem: Host-associated > Plants > Roots > Rhizosphere > Soil | place: USA... | reverse complement strand
TACTATGTGTTGAAAAAATACCAAGGCGACCCGGCCAGCTCGACGCTGTTCGCGCAGCGCGCCGCAGAAGAGCGCGAGTTGGGCATTCACCGCGTCGCCAGCCGCTTCTACCTCGACATCGACACCCAGGTGATCGAGCTGGCGAAGCTCGATCCCGCGCGCATCGATCCACGGCTAGGCATGGATGGCATCGCCAAGCTGGCTACTAGCAACGCCCTGATCGTCAACATCGACTACCCGCTGGGCCTGGCAGCCTACCACATCCTCAAGATCGCCGCGCGCAGTGTCGGCGAGCTGCGCGGCGTGTATGTGCTTGGCAAGGCCGCGACACTCAACGGCAAGATCGGCGATGTGCTGATCCCCAACGTGGTCTACGATGAGCACACCGGCAACATGTACAGCTTCGCGCCGGTCTTCAGCGCAGCCGACATCGAGCCCTACCTGGCGCACGGCAGCGTCCTCGACAACCAGAAGGCCGTCACCTCGCGCGGCACCTTCCTGCAAAACGAAGCCTTCCTCGACGCGCTCTATCGCGATTTCTTCACCGACGTGGAGATGGAGGCAGGCCCCTATCTCAACGCGATCTACGAGCAGACCTTCGCCGAGCGCTACCCCAGCGGCGAGATCGTCAGCTTCCTGCGCCCGCCGTTCGACTTGGGTTTTCTGCACTACGCCTCGGACACGCCCTACAGCAAGGGCCTGAACCTTGGCGCGCGCAACCTGTCCTACTTCGGCATGGACCCGACCTACGCAACCTCGCTGGCCGTGGCGCGGCGAATCTTCGCGCAGGAGATCGCGCGGCTATAGCGCGCTGGTCGGACTGATTCTGCTATAGCAATCCTATGTGATTTGTAAACGTGATGATGGACGATGGACGATGGACGATGGATGGTGCGCTCGTATCGTCTATCGTCTATCGTCCATCGTCAGGCCAGTTTACTTCTGATGTAGGTTCGCTATATAATGCGTGCTGTCACGGCACAGCGTATGTATCGATGAGGAGACAGGCGGAATGGAATATCGAATCGAAAAAGACTCGCTCGGCCAGATGCATGTGCCCAGCGATGCACTCTACGGCGCGCAGACCCAGCGCGCGGTGCTCAATTTTCCGATCAGCGGCATGCGGCCCTACCCGGCCTTCGTCTGGGCGATGGCGCTGATCAAGCGCGCCGCCGCAGAGGTCAACCTCGATCTTGGTCTGCTCGACCAGCGGCTCGCGGCGGCGATCGTCGAGGCTGCCCAAGCAGTGATCGACGGCAAGTTGAACGATCAATTCGTCGTCGATCCCTTCCAGGCCGGTGCCGGCACCAGCCACAACATGAATACCAACGAGGTGATCGCCAACCGCGCCAATCAGATCCTCGGCTATTCGCTGGACGACTCCGAGAAACCGGTCAACCCAAACGATCATGTCAACATGGCCCAGAGCACCAACGACACCATCCCAACTGCCATCCGCCTGGGTGTCCTATGGCGTCTGGACGAGCTGCTCGGCGTGATTGATCGGCTGGCCAGCACGCTAGAAACGAAAGCCGACGAATTCGACGACATACTCAAATCGGGCCGCACACACCTGCAAGATGCCGTGCCGGTGCGACTCGGCCAGGAGTTCGGCGCCTACGCTCGCGCCGTCGCCAATGATCGCGAGCGGATCGCGACTGCCGGCGACCGGTTGCGGCGCATTGGGATCGGCGGCACAGCCACCGGCAGCGGGCTGAACGCTCACCCCGAATATCACGCGCGCATGGTCACGCGGCTGTCCGAGCTGAGCGGCCAGGAGCTGCGCTCGGCGGGCAATCTGTTCGAGGCCATGCAAAGCATGGCCGACGCAGCCGACTTCTCGGCCGCTATGCGCACGCTCTGCATCACGCTCACCCGCGTCGCCAACGATTTCCGGCTGCTCTCCTCTGGCCCGGCGACCGGCCTCGACGAGATTCGCCTGCCGGCGGTGCAGCCCGGCTCCAGCATCATGCCCGGCAAAGTTAACCCAGTGCTGGCCGAGATGCTCAATATGACCTCGTTCCACGTTCAGGGCTGCGATCTGACGGTCGCACTCGCCGCGCAAGCCGGCCAGCTTGAGCTGAACGTGATGATGCCGATCATCGCGCACAACCTGTTCGAGATGATGCACGTTCTGATCGGCGCGATCGCCGCCTTCACCGACAAATGTGTCGCCGGCATCAGCGCCAATTCCGAGAAAGCACATAGCTGGCTGGCGAAGAATGCCATCCTCGTGACCGCACTCAACCCGGTGATCGGCTACCTCAACGGCGCTGCGGTCGCGAAAGAGGCCATGGCGACCGGCAAGACGATCAAGCAGGTCGTGGTCGAAAAAGGGCTGCTGCCGGCTGACGAGGTGGATCGGCTGCTCGATGTCCGCGCGATGACCGAGGGCGGGATTCAGGGCGGCGGCGCTGGCGGCGGCGGGTAGCCGTGACAGGGTCACAAGGTGAGGGGGTGGCAAGGTGACCAGGAGACAAGCAAACGCTCCTTGTCAGCTTGTCAGCTTGTCACCCTGTCAGCGGAAGGTGACCTCGACGAGGCGGATCTCACTCTTCAAAGGGCCTGTCGGATGCGTGTAGCTGACCACGACGGTGCGCCCCCCGTTGGTGGCGAGTTCAGGATGCTCCCGGCCGTCGCTGTTTCTCACCAGCGTATCGGAGTTGGCCGGTAGTGGCATACCGGTGAACATCACGACGGCCTGGCTCCAGGGTCCCTCGGGGTAATTTGCGGTGCATACCACGACATCGTTCGAGAAGAAAGGGCTGTACACTGCGATAAACCGGCTGAGATAAGGGTTCCACGAGACCGAGAAGTTGCCTACCGGGCTGTAGAGGACCGGCTGCGACCGGCCAATGTCGGGGGTCCATTGCTTGCCGTCCCAGAACTGGTATGCCGGACGCTCCTCAACTCGCGCGAGCGGGGCGCGCGCCACGAGGCAGACGGTGCTCAACGGTCCATCTTGGTGGCAGGCATACACATAGACCTCACCGTCGTAGACCACCGCGGCATCCTGGAAATCCGGCTCTCCATTGTCGAATAGGAGCCCGGGAGCGCGCACCGCCCGCGTGCTTCCTTCCGCGACGCGCGCTACACCGGTGCCAATGCTCTTGAGATCCAAAAAACCCGGACCTACCTGCACCTTGTCATAGAACACCAGCGTCTCTCCGCCCACCTCCACAAGGCTACTCACCCGTAGCTCGTAGGGTTCTTGAGTGCCTGACTCGTTGTGGGCGCGCTCCTGATCTGTGAACGGCAGGAACAGATCCGGTGCTCCACGCGCGTCGAGCGCCTCGGTGGGGGTAAGCACCGCGCTGCGATCTGCGAGCCCTGCTGTGGCCGAGCGCAAGTGCGCGCCGTTCGTAAACCACGTACCGTTGAACGTCCACAGCACCTGCTCGCTGGCGGGCGCCGACGCTCCGCCGCTGCGCGCAGATACCGCCTGGGGTTGTGAAAGTGGGCCGCGGTCGCGCTGCGATTCGATCCGCACCTGGCCGTTCCAGAGCGGGATCAAGAACACCGCCAGGACGACGATCAAGGCGCTCACGGCCAGCATGGCCCAGAACAGACGACGTGACGGGCCGGGACTGGGGACCGGCGTTGGGGGCGGAGCTGGGTCAGCCGGCTGAGGGAGGCGGTCGGTAGGCGTAGATACATCGACGGGCTGGGCACGCAAATCAGATTGTGCATGGCGCAGCGCTTCCACTAGTTCGTGCGCATCCTGGAAACGGTCGTCGGGGTTTTTCGCGAGCGCCCGCAGAACCACCCGTTCGAGCGCCTCCGAAATGGCCGGGTTGAGCTGGCGCGGCGGGCGCGGCTGGTTGTGTAGATGCATCAGCGCCATTGTCAGCGGCGTGTCGGCTTCGAACGGGCACTCGCCGGTCAACGCCTGATAGAGCACGGCACCCAACGCATAGATATCCGTCCGCCCATCGACGCGTTGGCCCTGGATCTGTTCCGGCGCCATATACGCCGGCGTTCCAATCCACATGCTCTCGTCGGTAAGCTGTAACGTCTCCGCATAGACCTTGGCGATTCCGAAGTCGCTTAGCAGCGCGCTGCCGTCGCGCCCGATCAGCACATTCGCGGGTTTAATATCGCGATGGATTACACCTTCCCCATGCGCGCATGCCAACGCCTCCGCCACCTGACTGACGATTTCGAGCATGCGCGTGATCGAGAGCGATCGCTGTGCGAGCAGGTCACTGAGCGTCCCGCCATCGGCATAGCGCATCACCAGGTATGGGCTCCCCTGGTCTTCGCCAACGTCGTAGACAGGCAAGATATAGCGGTGCTCAAGGCGGGCGATGGCGCGCACCTCGCGCTGGAAACGGGCGCGGAAGCTGGGGTCGCGTGCCAGGCTCTGCGGCAATACCTTGATCGCCACATAGCGGCTCATAGCGGGCTGGTAGGCCTTGTAGACCGTCGCCATCCCGCCCGCGCCGATCTGTTCGAGGATTTCGTAGGGGCCGATGTTTCGACCGACCGGATCAACCATCACGCACTCCTGCACCATATGGGCAACAACCATGATGTGACCGGCTTGCGCCTGATAAGGTCGATCAATATCATAGCATCAATGCGTTCGAATGTGAATATGTCGCCTGAGCCCTTCGTGCTGGCTGGCTCGTCCGTGATATGTATGCTACACTTTGGGTCGGTAGGAGCATCGCCTGACTGATAGGGATAGAGCAATGCACACAGCGACCCCGCCGAGGCAAGGACTCAGCCGCGACTTCTGGAAGTTCTGGGTTGGGCAGACGATCTCGAATCTCGGCAGCTCCTTCACCGGATTCGCGCTGCCGTTGCTGATCTTCAAGCTCACCGGCTCGGCACTCAATCTGGCGCTCGCCAGCGCCGCGAACTTCCTGCCCTACCTGCTCTTCGGGCTGCTGATCGGCGCGTGGGTTGATCGCGTGAATCGGCAGCGGCTGATGATCAGCGTCGACATCGGTCGCGCGCTGGTGATCGCCTCGATCCCAGTGCTGGCGACCTTCGGCCTGCTCTCGATCTGGTGGATCTATGTCGTGGGCTTTGTGAACTCGACGCTCTCGATCTGCTTCGACTCCAGCGAGTTCGCCGCCATCCCCAGCCTGGTTAAGCAGGATGATCTGGTGACGGCCAATGGACGCATCCAGGCGAGCTACTCGGCGGCGTCGGTGGTCGGCCCGCTGCTGGCCGGCTTGCTGCTCGCCATCGTCCCGGTGCAGCAGCTCTTGCTGATCGACTCTGCTTCGTTCCTCTGCTCGGCGGGAGCACTCGCGCTTATCCGCGTCAGCTTCAACGCCACGACCGGCCAGCAGCGCAAGCTGACGAGCATTCGCCAGGATATCGCCGAAGGGCTGCGGTATGTGCTCGGGCATCCCGTGCTGCGCATGATCTCGGCGATGATGGCGCTGGTCAACTTTGTAAGCAGCACGATCGCCACCCAACTCGTGCTGTTCGCCAAGGAGCGCCTGCTTGCCAGCGATGCGCAGGTTGGATTGCTCTATTCAGCCGGGAGCGCCGGCATCATCGTGCTCTCGCTGCTGGCCGGGCCGCTTCGCAAACGCTGGTCCTTCAGCGCCGTCGCGCTGACCGCGCTGATGCTCGAAGGGCTTTTGATGATCGGTCTGGCGTTCACACGCTGGTACTGGGTCGCGCTACCACTCGTGGCGCTGATGAATGGGCTAGGAATCCTTTTCAACATTAACACTGGTAGCCTGCGACAAGCGATCGTTCCCAACCATCTGCTCGGTCGGGTTATCAGCGTTGCTGGCGTGCTGGCATGGTCGGCTATTCCACTTGGCACGTTTCTCGGCGGTCTGCTGATCGAGTGGACCGGGAATGTCGCGCTGATCTACGGCGCGATCGGCGTGCTGACCTTCCTCATCCCGCTGGCCTTCTCGTTCACGGCGCTGGGCCACGCCGAACGCTATCTGCCAAGCGAGGATTTGGCCCAAGAGTTGGAGACAGTAGGAACATCGCACTGATATGACACGCATCCTCGTGTATACCGGCAACGCCGGGCCTGGCATCGCCATCGCCGCCGCTGCGACCGCGCTGCACACCGCCGAGCGCGGATATACCACCCTGTTGCTCAGCCTGGGCAGCGCGCACAGCCTTGGCGCGCTGCTCGGCGTGCCGGTGAGCGACGCGCCCTCCGAGATCGCCGCACACCTCGACGCGCTCGCGCTCGATCCGCTGGCCGACCTCGCCACCACCTGGGATCAGCGCCGCGCGAGCATGCCGGCGCAACTGGCGCAAGTCAGCGGCGACGAACTGCCGCTCCTGCCGGGACTGGAGCCGTTCTTCGGGCTGCTGCGTCTGCGCGATCTTGCCCCGCACTATGATCGCATCATTGTCGATGCCGGCCCGCACGATCTGCTCCTGCGCGCGCTGGCGCTCCCCGACAGCCTGCGCTGGGGCGTGCGCCTGCTATTCGGGCTTGATCGCGGGCCAGGCCGCAGCTCTGCATCGGTGTCGCGCGCGATCCTGCCGACCACCTTCATGCCGCTCGACGCACTTGATCGCGTTCAGGAGATGCGCGTTGAGGCCGAGCGCCTGCGAACGCTGCTGACCACACCCGGCGCTGCATCCGCGCACTACGTCCTGCGCCCCGACCCACCAGCGCTGGCAGAAGCCCGCCTGGCGATCCCGGCGCTACAGCTGCACGGCATGACCGCAGCCGCGCTGATCGCCGGGCCGCTACTGCCGAGGGACGCATCCGACGAGCGCATCGCAGCGCTCGCTGAACAGCAGGCCGAGATCGTCGCCGAGGCGCGCACACTCTGGCCGACACGACCACTGTTGCGCTTTACGCTGCCCGCCGCCGGCTCGGGCCTGGCTGTCCTGCACCAGACAGCTCGACAGCTCGACGAGCCACAGCCGAGCGACGAAACAGCGCTGAACCCAGCGCTCGTCGAGCAGATCGACGGTGCCGCCGCGCTTGCGTTCGAGCTGCCCGGCATGCCGAAGAACGCCCTGCACCTAACCCTCAGCGGCGACGAGCTGATCGTGCAGATCGGCCCCTACCGACGCCATATCCTCCTGCCGGAAGAGCTGCGCGGCATCAGCGACATCAAAGCGACCCGCGATGGCGATCGCCTGATCGTCCGCCGCCGCAGCTGATCCGTCGCGAACGAACTTCGTACGCCCCAATTCCGCCACCTCACACACCAGCGGCTGAGATCGTAGTACAATTGAACATGGCGCACAATGGCGTGGTGTCGCCAGCGACGATGCTGATCCGCAGATCTTTTCAATACAACAAGAGGTGAAACAATGCGAATTGGCATCTTGACCGGCGGCGGCGATGTGCCCGGCCTCAACCCATGTATCAAAGCAGTCGTCAACCGCGCGGTAGAGGCGGGCATGGAAGTCATCGGCATTAGACGCGGCTGGAGCGGCCTGCTCAACTACAACCCCGACGATCCCGGCAGCGCCGGCGAATGGATTCAGCCGCTCACCAAAGCCGATGTGCGCACGATCGACCGCTATGGCGGGACGCACCTGCACACCTCGCGCACCAACCCGGCCAAAGTCAAGGAAGCCGCCACACCGGAGTTTCTCAAAGGCAAGTATCCCTACTCCGGCGCGAAGGCGCTCGCCGACTGCACGCCGCATGTGCTGCGCGCGCTCGAACAGCTCGGCATCGACGCCATGGTCCCGATCGGTGGCGACGACACACTCTCGTTCGCTGTCCGGCTGCATCAGGAGGGCGTGCGCGTCGTCGCCATCCCCAAGACGATGGACAACGACGTTTTTGGCACCGACTACTGCATCGGCTTCTCGACCGCCGTCACGCGCAGCGTCGAGTTCATCAACGCGCTGCGCACACCAACCGGCTCGCACGAACGCGTCGCCGTGGTCGAGCTATTCGGCCGCAACTCTGGCGAGACGGCGTTGATCTCGGCCTACCTGGCCGAGGCCGACCGGGCGATCATCTCCGAAGTGCCCTTCGATGTCGAGCGGCTGGCGCGGCTGCTGCTCGAAGACAAGCGCCGCAATCCCAGCAACTACGCGATGGTCGTGATATCCGAAGGCGCGTCGATGATCGGCGGGCAGGTGATCGAATATGGACAAGAAGACGCCTACGGGCATCGCAAGCTGGGAGGCATCGGCCAGATCACCGGCGAGGCGCTCAACCGCATCACGGGCGTAGACATCGTTCATCAGCAGATCGCCTACCTGATGCGCGCTGGCGTGCCCGACTCGCTCGACCGCATGGTCGCGATCTCCTACGCCAATCTGGCCGTCGATCAGCTCATTCAAGGGCACAGCGGTCGCATGGTCGCGCTCCAGAACGGCCAATATACGACGGTTCCGGTGGATACCTGCACGCAGGGCCTGAAACGCGTCGATGTACGCGAGCTATACGATGCCGAAGGCTACCGGCCAAAGGTCCATCATGTCCTCGGCAAACCCATGTTTCTGTATTGACGCAGCCCTGTGCAGGGCTGCAATCAAGCGATGCTGCTGCCTTTCAATGTGCTATAATAGTTAGGACTTTCGTTCGCGCGAAAGTCCTCCTATTGCACACACATTACGTGGCCAGCTTCAGAGCTGGCCGATTGAGGACCCAATATGGCGTTGCGCAGAATTCTACAAATTGACGACCCGAACGATAAGAAAATCTTAAAAACCCGCTGCCATCCGGTACAACTGCCCAATCCAGCGCTCAAACAACTGGTCGCCGACATGTTCGAGACCATGCACGAGGCCAGCGGCGTGGGCCTGGCCGCACCGCAGATCGGCATCAGCCGGCGACTGACGGTGATCTGCCTGCCGCCGGAGGTCGAAGAGGACGAAGACGGGACGCAGATCGAGCTGACGCCGGAAATGCACTATGTGCTGATCAACCCGGTGATCGTGAAGCTCAGTAACGAGGAGATCATGCGGCACGAAGGCTGCCTGAGCTTGCCCGGCTGGTATGGCGATGTCCCGCGCGCGACATGGGCGACGGTTGACTACCAGGATTTCGATGGTAAGCGTAAACGGCTACGCAAGGCCGGCGGGCTGCTGGGCTGGGCCATTCAGCACGAGGTCGATCACCTCGACGGCATCTTGTTCACCGAGCGCATCCGCGACCTCTCCACGCTCAAGGATCATCGGAATCAGGATGAGAACGTCGAGACAGCCAGCTAGACATCCGGCAACTGCCGCCAACTGCGACTGAAACGCAGCAAAGGCGTACAGAATACGTGGGTTTCACCACCAAGACACCAAGGCTTAGTGCCTTGGTGTCTTGATGTCTTGGTGGTGAAAACGAACGGCAAAAGCGTGAGAATCAGCCAGATAGCGCCTGTCGGATGGAAAGCTGGTGCTGGACCACGCTTTACGTACAACTTTGCAGTTATGCGTACGCAAGCTAGCGGAAAAGCGTGTCAACAGATAAAACAAGTTGGTCAATCGTTTGTGCAGTGATACGCTCACCGTGCTCGGCTAATTGCATCTGATGATATCGACCATTACGAGGCTGATTATATTGCTCAACTATCCGCTTTCCAACATCGACAATCCAGACTTCTGCAATGCCGGCTATCGCATAGCGAGGGAGCTTTTCCGTGCGGTCATACTCAAGCGAGCTATCGGCTACCTCAATGGCGACAAGTATCTCACTAGGACCCGGATGGGCCCCGGCGTAGAAATCTTCGCGCGGCTGTAAAATCGCAACATCTGGTTGTGGCTCGCTATAATCATTAAGTTGAATGGGGTTTTGCACACTGACAATTGCACGATCTCCAAGTTGACGTGTGAGAAGCATCACAAGGATATTAACAATCGCGGCGTGGAATGGGCCGATTGGACTCAGCGGGCGTACCTCTCCGTCAAGCAACTCAACGCGATCATCTTCACTTAGGATGCCGGCTTCACGCATACGGGCGTAATCAGCTACAGTAAATTGCCAGCGTGCGATTTCGACAGCCATATATGCTCTCCTTCTTATTTTTCGCTTCTTGCAGCTGCCACACGCGCGGCATAGCGCACCTTTTGTCTAGCCTGTCCAGATCATAAAGTAAGAAATGTGAGCTGTCAAGGAGATTTCTGGCTTCAGTGTGCCATAATAACCTTTCAATAGCATCTGAAGCGCCATCGGTTACAGCACTGCCCGCAGTTGAGTAGCAACGGTCTCTAACGCCGACCGTGGCGGTTTCGTAAAATAGTTTGGACTAAAGGTGAGTGCAAAACCATCTCCCTGGTAACGGGGGAATACATGGAGATGGACATGGAAAATTTCCTGCATGGCAGCCTCGCCATCGGCAAGAAACATATTCACACCCTCGCAGCGCAGGCCACTCTGTCGGAGTGCCGCCGCTAAGCGGTAAGCTACGCGAAAGAGATGGGCAGCGGTCTCTGCATCGATATCAGCCAGATAAGCCGCGTGTTGATTGGGAATGATGAGCAAATGGCCCGGATTGACCGGTTGAATATCGAGAAAGGCGGTACACTGGTCATCGCGATAGACTATACTCGATGGGACGCTTCCGTTTAGGATAGCACAGAAGACGCAATCGTGCATTTGGTAAGTTCTCCTAACAGGGTAATCACGAATGGTATTAGGCAATCCGGGTGCTGACCTGTTCGATCCATGGTGGGAGCCGTTGAATGAGTGATGGCAGCCCGCTTGGATCAGCAAGCTGGCCCGTCGCCGCATGACTCAAAAACTCAACGACATTCCACACTTTCGCAAGGGCAATCTCGCGGGTGAGTTGGAGGATGGAGTGGGCGTGGATGTGCGGATCGTCGGCGATGGCAAGGTAGCGTTTGGCCACAAGGGCAAAAGCTGGCCAGTCACCCAGTCCAGGAATCGTGATCGCTAAATCGAGCGCTGGGGTGCCACGGCCCAAGCGTTCCCAATCATACAGCACCACGGCACCATTGCTGCGCATGCCCCAGTTGCGCGGGTTGGGATCGCCTGAGATCCAGCAGTGCGGATGAAAGAGCGGTTGTGCTTGATCTTGGATGGAACGCAGGTGTGAACGCAGGTTCATTTGGTCTGCGGACGAGAGATACGCCAGCGCGTGCTCGGTCATGGCGTCAGACCAAGCTGGGTGAAAGAGCGGAACGGATATGGGCGGCAGATCAGCGTGGTGCAAGCGATACAAGATAGCGAGCGCAGCCGGATCAGCCAGCCAGCGCTCGCGCGGGAGTGGGTGGGGAATATGTTCAAGCACCAACCAATGCAGCGCTGTCTCGGTGTGTGACCATTTCAAGACTGGAACCGCAGGCCCCAAGCCAGGCGCGACGATCTGATAGAAGCGCTCCTCGCTGGCGTGCGGTGTTGCCTTGATAACCAAGCGGGTTGTTGGAAAGGTCACGTCCCAAATCTGGTTGTGACTTAGGCCGCGTAACGGCAGGAGGGTTGTGCATTGACCGTAGTGTGATTGGAGATAGCTGCGCAGGGCACGCGGCCAAGTCGTGTCGTATTCCATCTACTCGTAGCGTCGTCGCCCTTCTTGGATACTTGCGAGAATATCGTCACGGCTGATCGACTGCGCAGGTGTAATCCCAGGAATATCGAGCGGTGACGTATTCTGCTGCTCTGGAAGCAGGACGAAACTCTGCCCATCCCGACGTTGAATGCGGACAGCACCATCGCGTCGCGCCTGTTCAAGCAGCGCCGCGAAGTTTTGTCGTGCCTCGGAGAAGGTATAACTTTTCATGGTGTTACCTCCAGAACCATCAGACCTGCCATCCGCGCCGCGACTTTCAGTCCATCAAGGGCGGGCTGTGCTTGATGATGAGAAACAGCTTTGTGACCCGATGGCCTGCGCGTGAGCCGCCGCCCCTGCGAGAACGATACTGATAGATTGGGAAAGCGATCTTCAAAACGCCCGATCTTGGGTGCCGAAGGCGGTCGGCTGCATGTTCGTGTTCGACGGGCCACCGTTTGATACGAGTGCTTGTGTCAAGTTGATGAATTTACATCCTCTTTCGGCAGAGTTAATCTTTCTATGTCCCCTGCAACCCATCTTAGCAACTGAGCGCCATTCGTATACATTTGGAAACGGTCCCATACTTGGCGATACTGATCACTGTTTGGCACAGTGGTATTCAATTGCTCTTGGTACTTTAGAGATAGGCTTTGGAAGTGGGACACTACAGCACCAATGTCATCCCTTGTGCGAGGAATCGCCTCAAAGCTATTCTTAGTGTTGAAAGGACGTAGAAAAAACTGATCGTCAACTTTACTTACGTCAATTTTAACATCTTTACAAACTGATTTGATCAACGCAAGTAGAGCATGGTTTACTTTATCTGTGGTTCTATCTGGATTTGTAACAATACTATGGAATTGCTTAATTGCGCTCGTAACATCTTTCGAGTTATCGAAGACCACGAATACTTGGTTTAAAGCTTCTGTGAACGCTTGTCCCGTAATATCGTGCCGGTTGCCGAGTAGTTGCTGAAGTACACGAAGTTTAGTCTGTTGCTTCGCACTCCATTGTGTATACCATATTGTTATGATGACACCAACCATGCCAGATAAGAAGACCGACACAAGAAATGTGAGTAGATCCATAGGGCGCTATTGCCTCCTAAGCTATAAGGGCTATGGAGTTGGACTGCTTCACCATTATATACGCACGAGGATGGAAAGAGTTGCGAGGATCCGAAACCGGTTATGACAACTTTGTCCGTGGTGTGGCATAGCTACCGCCCACCCAAAGCTTCCACCACACCTGCATTCCACTTCCACCACTGCCTCGCCTGCCCCCCATCCTGCTGGGAATGATATAGCGAACCTACATCAGACGTAAACTGGCCTGACGATAGACGATGGACGGTGCGCGTATCGTCTATCGTCTATCGTCGCGTTTCCACATCACATGGGATTGCTACAGTGCAGTGATAGCATCCCGCCGAAATACATTGATCCCCACCGCCTCCCGCAGTCGCTCTGTGCGATCGGTGGGTCAGCTGTGCGGCGCGAGTACTACCAGCAGATAGCCCCAAAGTACTAATTGTTAAAACTAGGTTGTGTCGTATAATCAGAGTCGCAGATGGCCGCGTGGACAATGAAACAAGAACGCCACCTCGTTGTGGCACCCAGCGCGCTGGTCCATCTGCCCATGGCGACGCAGCTCGATGCCGAGCACGACGCAACAGCGTCGAGGATTGCTGGTGCGAATCCAGCCGTCGCCGCCAGACGAACAGCCGGCCATCTGGCCGGCTGTTCTCGTGGAGAAAGGCGTCCGAATGCTTCGGTTGCGTATGCGGTGGCAGAGGCGAAGGCGTATAGAGCTTGCTTACGCGGTTCGTTGTGTCGTGTCGTCCTCGGAAGGGAGCCACGCCTGCTGACGATACACGGGCGTGTTCTGCATCATCATGCCGCTGACATTTACGCCCCAACGCCGTTGGCCTGCTGCTCCTCCGCAACTTCTGGTCGCGCTGCCGCTGCTCCGGTGTCGGCATGGAACGCCGGCTGGACCTCGGCCAGCCCATACCCGCGCTCGATCAACTCGACCAGCCGCCGCACAAACCGTGCTGCCGGCGCGCCGTCCACCACGTCGTGGTCGAACGCTACCGTCAGGTTGAGGATTTCGCGCGGCTCGATGCGACGCTGCACCACCGCAGGCTTCTGGGTGATGCTGCCCACTATCAGGTCGAGCGAATGCATCGTGGGACTTACCCCCCAGCCGCTGCCGTGGCCGAGGCCGAACATGCCCACTGCGGTCACGCCGACCGTCCCTACCTGTGCCACCATGAGTGTCGGTGCGCGCCGCTATGCGGCGCGCAGCAGGGCGATAAACAGCTTGGACAGTGGCGCAGGAAGCACCAGGC
>Ga0075433_10002595_pt1 | contig 13777 bp, 11 predicted proteins | sample RhiMethybrSRZTD2_FD_75299 | JGI IMG/M metagenome (GOLD analysis project Ga0075433, IMG submission 75299) | Populus rhizosphere microbial communities from Tennessee, USA - Rhizosphere MetaG P. TD hybrid SRZTD2 | ecosystem: Host-associated > Plants > Roots > Rhizosphere > Soil | place: USA... | reverse complement strand
CGCTGCCTGGCCAGCCACAACGAGGACGTCGTAGGCCGCTGATTTCCGCCGGCAGGAAGCCTCCTTATCGCTGTCGCCATGATGGAGCCAGACGTGAGTCATCCGCCGCCGGACCTTCATGAAGTCGTCGTTGTTGCGGCTGTAGACGTAGAGCGCGGCCCGCACCGTCTTCGGCAACATCGCTCGGATCGCCCGAAGGTCTCCCTTCGGAGCGTAGATCACGGGCATTGTGTACCGCTCCGCTACGCGCTGGAACGCGAGTGCGTCGGTGGTCACGACCGTGAAGGGTTGCCCGGTTCTCTCCAGATAAGGTGACCACAGACCGATGTGGAATGCAGCATGCCCGTTATAAGGCATCGTGAGTACCGGACGGTATGCCCGTAGTTTGTCAAGCACTTCCTGGTTGTACCTCGTGAAGCGTGCATGCTGGACCCGAATCACCGCCAACATCGCGACGGCCAGCACCGCAAGCACGAGGAACACCACCGCTGGCAGCGAGAGTGTGGCAGCGACAAAGCCCAGCGCCAGAAACCCGCAAATCACCGACCCGCCCCACCCATACGGCCAGCGTGGAGGGTCAACCGGCACTTCGGGAGCTCCCGGCAGATTCCGAGCTTGTAGATGCACGACGTCAGCGTCTTTTGGAGCCGTGCAAAACCACCACAGCCCGGCGAGTGCCACGAGCAAGCCAGCGGCGATGAGGAAGGGCACGCGTGGCGAGTTCGCCAGATACCAGCAGGCAACCCCAGCGGACAGCATGGTGGCGGCGCTCAACCGGACCGAGAAGGTTCCCAGCATGCGTTTGTGGATGCTGAGCGCGAGCAGCGCCAGCTGCTGCGCGATCCCGACAACCACTCCAGCAGCGCAGACGAGTCGAAGCCAGAGGACATCCGACGCCCAGACAGAAGTGATGCCGGCAAGCAACCCCAGAACGGACCACGCACGCGAGCACAACAGACGCGACATACGTGACCCTCCCCGAGATGCTGGCGTAGACCTTATCCCTTTTTTTCGCAGCGACGCATCAATTGGTGCCTCGGCGCGTCCGCACCGACGCTCCAGGTCACTCCTTCTTCGTCGGACGAAGATCGGCAGCTCGGACCCACCGAAATCGGCCATCCTTGCCCCGCACGCGACCCCACCACTGCTGGCCCTCTTTCACCCACCGATCCAGCTGGCCTGCTGGTGCCCATGTCGCCCACTCCACCTCGATCGGCGGATCGACTTCCTGGCGATCAGCGTGAGCACGTTCGCCGTACTGGTTGAACGTGAAGTTGAGATCAGCTGCCTGCTGATGGGCCTCGTCCTCGCTAAGATCCGTCGCCCGCCAGCCCATCACGCCGGCATCGAAGACTCCCCAGACATCGGAACCGACAGGGCGGGCATCGAACCGCATGTCTGATTAGAACATATTTACGATTCTGATAAAAGATCCACGACTAACGGATTTCCTGGACGAATCTCGTGAGTCCGCCGACCGAAAGATTTACGGCAAGTCTCATGGGCTTGAGATAAACCGCGCTAGGAACTGGACTTTTGGCCAACTTTGCGCGCCAATGGATGCTGGGGCCACAACAGGGGGAAGCTCCAGCTAGTGGCGGCACAGGACCTGGAGCTAGCTGGAGCCTCCTGCTGAAACCTACCGATCAACGTCTTGTACCGCGCGCTTGGATATGAAGAAGTTGGCCGCGTCGGCCTTGAGCCCCGCGACGGGCGAGGTTGCCGTGCCCGGCTCACCCGACGGGGGTGAGGCGAATCAGCGCGCCGAGCACAAGACTGTCGCCTTCAAGGACCCTGGAGGAACCGTGACACCTGATCGGCATGCACGAACGATGCTTCCCATCCCCGATCGCCCATCGCCTGGGCTGACCACCTACGACGCCAAGGACCCGGAAACCTCCTACCCGCCGATCGAGCCGCTACTGCCGCCGTCCGGGGCGCCCAACGTCTTGCTCATCCTCCTCGACGACGTGGGCTTCGGCGCCGCGAGCACGTTCGGCGGACCGTGTCGTACCCCAACCGCGGACCGGCTCGCTGCGGGCGGCCTCCGCTACAACCGCTTCCATACCACCGCCCTGTGCGCCCCGACGCGGGCCGCGTTGCTGTCGGGCCGTAATCACCATTCGGTGGGGATGGGCAGCATTACCGAGACCGCAACGTCGGCTCCAGGCAACAGCTCGTTGCGACCGAACACCAAGGCGCCGCTGGCGATGACTTTGAAGCTGAACGGATACTCCACCGCCCAGTTCGGCAAGTGCCACGAGGTGCCGGTGTGGCAGTCCTCGCCGATGGGCCCGTTTGACGCGTGGCCCTCGGGTGGTGGCGGTTTCGAGACCTTCTACGGCTTCATCGGTGGCGAGAACAACCAGTGGGATCCCGCGCTGTATGACGGCACGACGCCGGTCGAGCCGCCGGCGACTCCAGAAGAGGGATATCACCTGAGCGAGGATCTCGCGGATCGAGCCGTGAGCTGGATGCGGCAACAGAAGGCGTTGATGCCTGACAAGCCGTTCTTCGTGTATTTCGCGCCCGGCGCAACGCATGCCCCGCATCACGTACCGAAGGAGTGGGCCGACAAGTACAAGGGTGCGTTCGACGACGGCTGGGACGTGCAGCGGGAGCGTACCTTCGCACGGCAGAAGGAGCTGGGAGTCATTCCCGCGGACGCCGAGCTGACCGCCCGGCACGCCGAGATCCCGGCATGGGATGACATGCCTGATGAGCTCAAGCCGGTATTGGCCCGTGAGATGGAGGTGTACGCCGGCTTCTTGGAGCACGTCGATCATCACGTCGGCCGGCTCATCGATACGGTCGACGATCTCGGGGTCCTGGACAACACGATCATCTACTACATCGTCGGCGACAACGGCGCGTCCGCCGAGGGCACATTGAACGGAGCGTTCAACGAGCTGGCGAACTTCAACGGGATGGCTGCGTTGGAGACGCCGGAGTTCATGCTGAGCAAGATGGAGGAGTTCGGCTCGCCGAGCTCCTACAACCACTTTGCGGTCGGTTGGGCGTGGGCGATGGACACCCCGTTCCAGTGGACCAAACAGGTCGCCTCGCATTGGGGTGGCACCCGCAACGGCACCATCGTGCATTGGCCCAACGGGATCGAGCAACCGGGTGGTCTGCGCTCGCAGTTCACCCATGTGATCGATGTGGCTCCGACGATCTTGGAGGCGGCCGGCCTGCCGGAGCCGACGATGGTGAACGGGGTGCAGCAGTCGCCCATGGAGGGCACCAGCATGCTGTACAGCTTCAACAAGGCGGATGCGCCGGAACGCCATGATCTGCAGTACTTCGAGATGTTCGCCAACCGTGGCATCTACCACCGCGGTTGGAGCGCGGTGACGAAGCACCGGACGCCGTGGGTGATGGTCGGCGGGAAGCTGCCGGCGTTCGATGAGGACCTCTGGGAGCTCTATGACGGCAGTAGCGATTACAGCCAGGCTCGCGACCTCGTGGCCGAGCAGCCCGACAGGCTCGCTCAGTTGCAGCGGCTCTGGCTGATCGAGGCGACCAAGTACAACGTGTTGCCGATGGATGACCGTACCTCCGAGCGGCTCGTGCCGGAAATGGCCGGGCGACCGACTTTGATCCGGGGGGACTCTCAGCTGTTCTTCCCCGGGATGGGACGCCTCTCGGAGAACAGCGTGGTCAGTATCAAGAACAAGTCGTTCTCGGTCACCGCCGAGGTGGTGGTACCCGACGGTGGCGCGGACGGTGTGATCATCGCCCAAGGCGGCCGGTTCGGCGGGTGGTCGGTCTATGCCAAGAACGGCAAGGCCAAGTTCGTTTACAACGTGCTCGGCATCCAGGAGTTCACCACCGAGTCCGACGTGGCCATTCCGGCCGGCACCCACCAGGTGCGGATGGAATTCGCCTACGACGGCGGTGGTTTGGCAAAGGGCGGCGACGTCACCTTGTACTTCGACGGCACGCCAGTGGGCACCGGACGGGTCGGCGCCACCCAGCCGATGATCTTCTCCGCCGACGAAACCACCGACATCGGCTACGAGTCAGGTACCACGGTCACCTCCGATTACACCGCGCGCGGCAGCCGTTTCACCGGAAAGATCAACTGGGTGCAGATCGACCTCGGCACCGATGATCACGACCACTTCATCGACCCAGAGGAACGGCTACGCGTCGCGATGTCGCGGCAGTAAGCCCTGGCCCACCGGCCGAGCTGCCTTCCATCGTCAAGGGCGCACGATGCAGCGGAAGCCGAGGTGGCTGGTCGAGGTGTCGATGGTCTGGGACTGGCGAGCCGCTGGCCGATAGCGAAGACAGTAGTTGGGGGCGCACAGGTGCGACCCGCCCTTGATCACCTTCGTCGATGGTGGGCTGGCAGGTGGCTGTGGAGACAGCGCGGTCGTCGGCTGGCGTTCCGGCCCGCAGCACATGACCGGACCGGGTGCCGCTTGGACCACATCGGAGGTGTCGGCAGCGCCTGTGTGACTGCTCGTGTAGTCCTGGCACGTCCACTCCCACACGTTGCCCACGATGTCGACCAAGCCGTAGCCGTTGGGTGGGAACTTGCCGATGGGTGACGTCCGTTCATAGCCGTCGAGTAGGTCGTTGTGCACTGGGAAATCGCCCTGCCAGGTGTTGGCCATCATGCGTCCGCGAGGGGCGAACTCGTCGCCCCAGGCGTAGGTGGCGCCCTCCAGGCCACCGCGCGCAGCGAACTCCCACTCCGCCTCGGTCGGCAGCGCCTTGCCCGCCCACTTGGCGTATGCGACCGCATCTGGATAAGCGACATGCGTGATCGGATGTTGATCCAACCCATGCAACGTGCTGCCCGGTCCTTGCGGATGGCGCCACTGGGCCCCTGGGACCCATGACCACCAGTTCCGGAAGTCGCCGAGCCGCACTGATCCCGCGGGAGGCGTGAACACCAGGGAGCCGGGAACCAGCTGCCCAGGTTCAGCGTCAGGAAAGTCCACGGGGTCCGGGGTCCTCTCCGCCATGGTGATGTGGTTGGTGGCCTTGATGAATCTGCGGAATTCCGCCACCGTCACCGGGTGCTGGTCCATCCAGAACGCGCCGACCGTTACCGTGTGAACCGGCCTCTCCTCAACGTAGAAGTCGTTGGACCCCATCAGGAAAGAGCCGCCCGGGATCCAGATCATGTTCTTCGGCTTCATCGGCCGGCTGGTCAGGTCCACCTGCCGGTCCGGATCTCGGTGCGGTCGTTCGCGGGTGCCGGGGTAGTCGAGGTTGCGGCGATCCGGTCGTACAGCTCGGGTGTCATGTCGATGTCGAGAGCGGCGAGGGAGACATCGAGCTGGTCGAGGTTGCGAGCGCCGATGATAGGTGCGGTGATGGCTGGGTGCGCCATGGTCCACGCGACGGCGAGGCTGGCGGGCTGGTGGCCGGTTTCGTGGGCGATGATCGTAAATTTCTCGGCGGTCGCGTAGTCGGAGTCCAGGGCGTACCGGTCGATGTAGCGGGCGTTCTCGACCAGGCGTCCGGTGGCGGGCCGGTTACCCGTGGCGTACTTGCCGGTCAGCAGGCCTCCGCCGAGCGGGCTGTAGGTGATCACGCCCAGCCGCTCGGCCTGTGCGAGGGGCAGGATCTCGACCTCGGCCTGTCGGCGAACCAGGTTGTACATCGGCTGAACCAGCTCGAAACGGGACAGGACTTCCCGGGCTTGTATCCCGAGGGCGGTCGCGATCTGCCAGGCCGCCCAGTTACTGACCGCGGGGTAGAGGATCTTGCCCTGCCGGACGAGGTCGTCGAGCGCACGGAGGGTCTGCTCGATCGGGGTGTGGTCGTCGAATGCGTGGACGAAGTAGAAGTCGAGGCGGTCCGTGCCGAGGCGGCGCAGGCTGGCTTCGGCCGCGCTCATGATGTGACGGCGGGACAGACCGGCATCGTTGGGTCCATCGCCAGTCGGGAAGAAGACCTTTGAGGTGAGGACTAGCTCGTCGCGGCAGTCCGCGACCAGCCCGCCCAGGATCTCCTCCGATGCTCCACCGGCGTAGATGTCAGCTGTGTCGAAGAAGTTGATGCCCTTCTCACGGACCCGATGGAACATCGCGGCCGAGGTGGTCTCGTCGGCCTCGTCGCCGAACGACATGGTGCCGAAGCACAGGGTTGAGACCTGTACTCCCGTCGATCCGACGGTGACGTAGCGCATGAGCTGTTCTCTCCTGGCGGGTTGTTGCCGGTGTGCTGGGGGTTCGGCGGACGCTGTTGTGACTGTTCTGACGACGGGCCATGCGGCCTCTCCGGACAGCCTCGCACACCTCATCAGCCCTGCCACGCGGGCCCTGCCTGGGCCCGCGAGATGAGCCACGGCGCCCGATCATCGGCGGCCGGACGGCGGATTCGCCGGTCGACATTTCAGCGTGGCCATCAAGCGAAGGAGGTCCATCTGGACTACGGGCACCGCGGCGTGAACACTGAGGATGACTGCAGACGCCCACGTTTGGAGAGGCGATGGCCCGGCCCTTGCTCCTTGCTGTCGAGGATGACCCGGAGCAGCTGAGCCTGATGCGGCGGGAGTTGGCCAACCGGTACGGCAAGGCCTACCGGGTCGCCAGCGTGGCCACGGCACGGGAGGGACTCCGGCTCTTGGCCGACGCCGCGGCGACGGGCCGTGAGGTGGCCCTGGTACTCGCCAACATGCACCTTTCGGGGGAGGCAGGGCCTAACTTCTTCGCGGAGGCGCGCGCCCTGCATCTGGAAGCAAGATGCGTGGCTCTGATCAATTGGCGAGGTCAAGCCGAGGGGTTCCAAGGAGAGCTTTACAAGGCCGCGGCTGCGCGCCTCATCGATGATTGGATCGTCGAACCGTGGTCGGTTGGAGATGAGCATTTCCACCAGGCGATCGGCAACTTCCTCTACCAGTGGTGGCGGGATCACCGTCCGGACCTGGGATGGATCCGGATCGTCGGTGAGAGTTGGTCCACCCGGGCGCACGAAATCCGCGACCTGCTCAGCCGCAGGAATTTCCGGTTCGATTTCGTGGACGTGGCTTCGGAGGAAGGTCGAGAACTCCTAGATCAGTTCCATCTCGACCACCCCCGACTCCCGCTCGTCATAGCGTGGTACCAGGTATTCGAGAATCCGTCGAATGCGGAAATCGCTCAGGCGTTTGGTCTTCAGACGCGGGCGCCCTCGGCCAGGTACGACGTCACGATCATCGGTTCGGGGCCGGCTGGCCTGGCCGCGGCCGTCTATGGTGCCTCCGAGGGCCTCCGAACGCTGGTAGTGGAGCGGGATTCAGTCGGCGGGCAAGCAGGGGCCAGCTCCTCGATCCGCAACTACTTGGGTTTCTCACGCGGGATCAGCGGTGGTGAACTCGCAGCCCGGGCGTTCGAGCAGGCGCGCATGTTCGGTGTCGATTTTGTTTATGGCGAGGCTGTTGGCCTGGATTGGCTACAGCAGGACCGTGTCATCACGTTGCGGGACGGCGGCACAGTGACCTCGCGAGCGGTGATCATTGCGACAGGAGCGGCGTACCGCCGGTTAGGGATCGAGGCGCTTGAGGCGTTCACGGGGTCCGGGGTGTTCTACGGCGCAACCGCCTCAGAGGCAGAGACGATGCAGGGAGAGGCTGTGCACGTCGTCGGCGGGGCAAACTCCGCGGGGCAGGCGGCTTTGCACCTGGCAGGACACGCCTCACGGGTCACGTTGATTGTCCGCGGGTCGGTGCTGGCGCAGACCATGTCGGACTACCTCATTCGGGCGATCAAGGCAGCCCCCAACATCACGGTCCGCTGTGGGACGGAGGTGGTGGACGGTGCCGGAGATCGGCGGTTGTCTCAACTGACCCTGCGAGACACGACAACCGGAGCCACTGAGAATGTTTCGAGCAATGGCGTCTTCGTCATGATCGGCGCCGAACCCCACACCTCATGGCTGCCACAGTCGATCCAGCGCGACCCGTGGGGCTACCTCTTCACAGGTACTGATCTGCAGACGATGGCGCCGACGGACCCAGCGCGGCCAACGCCGCTGCCGTTTGAGACGAGCATGCCTGGTGTCTTCGCCGTGGGAGACGTCCGACACGGTTCCGGGAAGCGGGTGGCGGCCTCAGTTGGGGACGGCTCAGTCGCTGTCCGGCTGCTCCACGAGTACCTGGCTCAACTTGGCGAGCACGACGAAAAAGCGCACGCGGGCTTCTGAATAAGGCCCACAGGTACCGGCGATCTGTGGACTGTCACGAGAGTCTCACTGGCTTCGATCGTTCAAGCTAACGAGGCTCGCGTATCCGGTTCCACCACAGCGAGAGCCCGACGGCGACCGCAACGAGCAATCCTCCGGCGCCGGCGAACCATGATGCGATGTCGACGTGCTTCCTCACCACTATCACCTGGCTGGGTAGATCACCCAGTGCCCCCTGCAGTTGCTCGGCACTCTCGGCCTTGTAGTACTGGCCGCCGGTGATCTCGGCGACGGCCTGGAGGGTGGCCTCGTCGATGACTCGCGGATTGCGGCCCGCGCCCCCACCGAAACCGCCGCGCGTACCTCCGCCGGCCCATCCGCCGGCCTGCTGGCCAGTGCAGGCCATCCGCGAGGGGGTGGTCGTGCCGAATCCGATCGTGAACACCCTTACGCCCCGGACGGCCGCCGATTCGGCGGCTGTCGCCGGTTCGACACCCTGGGTGTTCGCGCCATCGGTCAGCACGACGATCACGTCCGATGTGTATCCCGAGCGCCGAGCTGATTCCGCATCGACCCCGGTAGGGGCCACGGTCGGGTTGATCGCAGCGATGCTGTCGAGCGAGGTGAGGATTGCCGAACCGATGGCCGTACCGCGGGCCGTGGTGACGTTGTTGATCGCCTCGATCAACGCATCCTTATCGGTGGTCGGTGGCACCTGCAGACCCGCGACACCCGCGAAGGCGACGAGACCGATCTTGGTCCCGCCTTCCTGGGACTCGATGAAGGAGACAGCCGCCTTCTGGGCAACGGTGAGCCGGTTGGGTTCGACATCGGTGGAGCACATGGATCCGGAGACGTCCATCGCCAGCATGATCGTCGTGGAGTTGGACGGCACCGGCACGGTCGCCTGCGGCCGCGCCGCCCCGACACCGAGCGTGGCGAAGCCGAGGAGGAGCAACAAGGTCGGGATGAGCCGGGTCCACCTCGTACGGGGTGGCAGCGCGGCCCGTACCAGGGCGATCGAGGTCACCCGCACCGCCGCGCGCCGCCGGCGTCGCCGCAGCAACCAGACGACTCCCCCCACGATCGGGATGATCAACAGCGACGACAGCGCCCACGGCCAGCTGAACCACATCAGCCTGACGCCTTTCGGGGGTTCAAGGGGGTCGTCCCCCTTGCCCAATTCACAGCAGCCTCCCCGTCCGAACACCGGTCAGCAGCGCGCCAACGGCCAGCAACACCAGCGCCACGGCGATGAAGCCGCCGGCCAATGGCACGTCCTGCTTGGCCACCGTCAGCCGGAGGTCGATGGTGGAGGCAACATCGTCAAGCTGCTCAGCGTCAGGGGCGGGGCGGTAGTGGCCGCCGGTGGCCTGCGCGATGGCGGTCAACTGCCCCGCATCCAGAGCCGTATGCAACTGATAGCCGTCGATCTCGACGGTTGCTCCGTCTGCGGTGCCGACGCCGACGGCTTCGATGTGCACACCGGCATTCTGGGCAATCGTCGCTGCCGCCGTCACCGCGTCGCTACCGCCTGAGCCGCCCTGGTCCTCGCCGTCGGAGAACAACACGATGGTCGCCGAGCTCCAGTACCCGATGTCGGGCAGATCGCCGTCCTCGCCGATCCTGACCGGCTTGCCGGTGATTGCGCTCAGCGAACCGAGAATCGCCGAGGCCAGCGACGTTCCGCCGGCGGTCCGCATGTTCTGCACCGCCGCCTTCGACGCGGCGCGATCCGCACTAGGCGGTGACGTGGTCAGCGCACCCTGGTCGAACCCGACCACGCCGATGTCGACGCTGTCGGGCTGGGCGTCGATGAACGACAGTGCTGCCTGCTGTGCGGCCGCTAGCCGGCTCGGGGTGACGTCGTCCGCACTCATGCTGTTGGACGCGTCCATTGCCAAGATGACCGTTCCGGCACTCCGGCCGACCGGCAGCGACGCGGCCGGCCCGGCTACGGCGACCGCCAGCACCACGACCCCGCTGATGGAGAGCCACAGCCCGAGCTGGTTGTTACGCCGGCCGGCCACCGAGACCCCGGCTGCGGCAAGGGCAGCGGACCGGCGGCGGCCCAGGATCACGGTGCCGACGATCAGCGCCGCGGCAACCAGTAGGCCGAGGACGAGCAGCAGTGGCTGGGACAGGCTCATCCGCGTCTCCGACGGGTCTCGGCGACGACTTCCAGCAGCGTCTCGACGAGATCGCTTCCGGTGTCGACCCGGTGCAGCGGCACGCCGGCCCGGCGCATGCCGGACCGAAGTTGCGCGTTCCGGTCGTCGACCCCACCGCGGAACCGGGCGCGGAACCACGGATCGGCCGAGTCGACGAGAATCTGCTCGCCTGTCTCGGCGTCCTCGACCACGATCAGGCCGGCCTCGGGCAGGGCGTCGTCCGCGCCGTCGACGATCCGGAGCGCGACGACCTCGTTTCGGTGCGCGAGCCGGAAGAGCGGGCGTTGCCACTCCCCCGTGCCGATGAAGTCGGAGATCACTACGACCAGACAGCGACGGGCCAGTGACGCGACCGTGTCGAGCATGGCGGCCAAGTCGGTGGTGGCCGCCGCCCGGGAGTCCGGACCGCGGTCGAGTTCCCGTCCGATCCGCAGTGCATGACCGCGCCCCGTGCCGGGCGGGACGAGACGTGTCGTGCCGGTGTCGTAGAGGACGGCACCGACCCGGTTGCCGCTGCGGCCGAGCAGTCTGGCCAGGATGAGCGCGAGTTCGACCAGCACGTCCTGTTTCACGCGGCCCGGGCCACCGACCACCATGGATGCCGATCGGTCGAGGACGAGCCACGTGGTCAACTCACGATCCTCGTTGAATTCGCGTACCTGCGGTTCGTCGAGCCGGGCAGTCACGTTCCAGTCGATGTGCCGGGCATCGTCGCCTTCGACGTACGGCCGTAGTCCGGCGAGGTCAAAACCAGTACCTCGCCGCGGGGTGCGATACCCGCCTTGGACGCGCCCGTCGAGTCGCCGCACGACCCGCCACTCCAGCCGGTGCAGCAGGCGGTCGGGCGCGCTGATCACGGCTGCAGCACTACGTCCGGCACAGGCACGGCGCGTAGCACCCGGATCAGGATGCTGTCGGCGTCGAGATCGTCGGCCAACGCCTCGTACGACAGCACAAGGCGGTGGCGCAGTACGTCGAGGGCTATTTCGTCGACGTCGTTGGGGAGCACGTAGTCCCGGCCGCGCAGGAACGCAAGTGCTCGCCCGCCCAGGACGAGCGCGATCGTGGCCCGCGGGCTGGCGCCGTAGGTCACGTACCTCTCCAGGTCGCCTTGGCCGACCCCTCCCGGCGATCGAGTGGCGGCGACGAGCCGGACGGCGTAGTCGACGACGGCGGGGTCGACGTAGACCTGCGCGACGCTGTCCCGCATCCGGATCAGGTCTTCCGGGCTCAGCATCACCTGCGGTGGACCCGGCGGCAGCAGGGCCCGCCCGACGATCGCGTGCTCCTCCGGCGAGGTCGGATAGCTCACGAGCACCTTCATCATGAATCGGTCGACCTGCGCCTCGGGCAGCGGATAGGTGCCGTCGGACTCGATCGGGTTCTGGGTCGCCATCACCAAGAACGGCTCCGGTACAGGGAACGTCTCCCGCCCGATGGTCACCTGCCGCTCCTGCATCACCTCCAGTAACGCGCTCTGCACTTTTGCCGGGGCGCGATTGATCTCGTCCGCCAGCAGCAGGTTGGTGAACACCGGCCCAAGCGATACCTCGAACTCGCCGGTCCGCTGGTGGTAGACCCTCGTTCCGACGAGGTCGGCCGGCACAAGATCAGGGGTGAACTGGATCCGCTGGAACTGCCCGCCGATCGCGCCGGCCAGCGACTTGACCGCGAGCGTCTTGGCCAGCCCCGGAACGCCCTCGACGAGAAGGTGACCGCCGGCGAGCATGGCGATCGCCATCCGCTCGAGCAGCACATCCTGGCCGACGATCGTGCGCTTAACCTCGAACAGCACCGGTTCGAGCGGGCTCGGCGTCATGGAATCCCCTCCCTTGATGCTTCCACGTACACAGGACACATCCGGTTCACAGCTGGGGGCCCCTGCCCTGCCCTTCCCCGAGACCTCCAGCGAGTGCTGCACCCATCGGGACGGCGAACCCGATCCCAGCAAACGCGTCGTCCTCTCCCGGATCGGCGATCGATACGACGACGCCGACCACGAGGCCCTGGGTGTTCAGCAGCGGACCGCCGGAGCTGCCGGGGTTCACCGCGGCGTCGAACTGGATCAGCCCAGACAAGGAGCCCGCGTTGGTCCTCGTCGTCCGGCCAAGACCCGAGACGATCCCCGTAGTCGTGCTGTCGCGCAGCCCGAGTGGATTGCCGATGGCGACCACCTCCGAACCGACGGCGATGCTGCCGCCGAGGGTTGCCGGGACCACAACCTCGGGGAGCTTCTTCGGAGTCAGCGTGGCGATATCGATCTTCGGGTAGGCGGCGGCGATCGTTCCGGATGTCTTGGTCCCGTCCGCGAACACGATCGAGATGTCGCCGCCACCGGAGACGACATGGTGGGCGGTGAGCACCGTACCGGTGTCGGTGACGATCACACCGGACCCGAGAGCGCCTTTCGAGGTGGTGATCAGCACCACCGACGGAACGACCTGGCGGTAAACGTCGGTGACCGGCAGCGGGGTCGCCGTGGCTGCCGGGGTCGGGGTGGCAGTCGCCGATGCCCGGTTGGCCGAGGTGGCCGAGCCAGACCCGAGCTTGAACGCCAGCGCGGCGATGATCACCATGGCAACAACGAGAACGGCCGCCGTTGACGCTGCCCAGCGCCAGCCGTGGCCCGGTCGGATGATCCGGTCGGCTTGATCCGTCGTCGGCGCTTGCGCTGATCCGGAAAGCTCGGGCTGCCCTTGACCTGGGGATGATGCGCTATCTGCGTCGGCGTCGGGCGCGCGGAAACCGCGCAGTCGTTCAGCCCCGACGGGGTCCATGAAGAAAGCGTATGTGCGGCAACTTCAACCAGATCATCCTGGAGACGCACGACGGGCATCTCTCGGTGTGCGTCGAGCTCGATCGCGACCCCGTTCAAGTGGCTGTCCAGGTCGCCGACAGGAAGGGTATGGATCCGCCGCCCGCGTCGATCGTCCGATAGACCAGGCTGGCGCCGCCGATCTGAAGTCGGCCCGTCGCAGAGGGTGCGCTCATGTGGTTGGGGTCGCGGCGATGGCGGCGTCGAGGGTGGCCACGGCGAGCGGGACGCACGTCTCGGGCAGGCCGTGGATGACCAGAGTGCCGCCGAACCCCGCTTCGTGCAGGGTCTGCACGATCAGGGGCCAGGGCAGCAGACCCATGCCGGGGGCGACTGGGGCGCGGTTGGCGATGAGTTCTTTGGCGTGCCCCAGTGCAATGTGCGGTCCCAGGGTTGCGATGTCGCGGGTGATCGCCGCAGCGGCGGCAGCCGGGTCGTAGCTCTTTGGGTCGAGCAGGTTGGCTGCGTCGTAGATGACCTTGAGGGCGGGTGAGCCGATCTGGTTGAGCATGGTGATCGCTTGGTCGGCGGTGGCGACGACGTTGCTGTGTTCGGGCTCGACGGCCAGGGTGAGACCGTGGTCCTCGGCGAGCGTCGCCAGGGCCCGGAGGGTGGTGCGGGAGTCAGCCCACGCCTGCGGTGTGGTGTTGTCGGCATGCCAGCGCCACAT
>Ga0075433_10002591_pt1 | contig 13780 bp, 11 predicted proteins | sample RhiMethybrSRZTD2_FD_75299 | JGI IMG/M metagenome (GOLD analysis project Ga0075433, IMG submission 75299) | Populus rhizosphere microbial communities from Tennessee, USA - Rhizosphere MetaG P. TD hybrid SRZTD2 | ecosystem: Host-associated > Plants > Roots > Rhizosphere > Soil | place: USA... | reverse complement strand
CGGCAGCCGCCCGAGTCCGGGGGCCGCCCGCGCGCGGCGGGCCGGGACGAAGCGGACGTGCGTGCCGCGATCGCCGCTCCGCGGCTGGGCCTGGCGCAGCCCGAGGTCGATCCCTCCGGCGCGCTTCGTCTCCGGTTCACGCTCGAGTCGGAGCGCCGCGCTTCGCTGCAGGTTTTCGATCTCGCCGGACGTCGCCTCCTCCGGCGCGACGTCGGAGACTTCGGAGCGGGCGAGCACGGCATCCAGATCGACGCCCGCGCCTGGCCGGCCGGACTCTATTTCGTGTCCGTGGCGCAGGACGGCCGTGCCGTGAGCCGGCGCGTCGGCATCGCGCGCTGAGCCAGGCGCCCCGCGCGCCCGTCTCGACTCCGGAAAAAAATCGAGGGCCGGCTCCGCCCATGCGGTGGAACCGGACCCTCGCTGCCGACACGGGTCCTGCGAGCAGGCCCGACGCCCCATGGCACCGGGCTGCCGCCGGTCGGCCGCCCGCACCGGACGCCACGCCGGTCGCGGGCAGAAGAAGCGCGCGCTGCGTTGCGAACTGCCTCACCGGTCGGAGAGGCCACATCTCCGCCGGCTCTGCAGCGCGCGCACGTCACCTCACCATCACGAGCCTCTGATTTCGCACCTTCCCCGCTGCGTTCATGCACATGAAGTAGACGCCGCTCGCCGCGGGATGACCGGCATCGGTGCGGCCGTCCCACGTGAGCCGCGTGGTGCCCGCCGGCAACATCCCGGCGTGAACCGTGCGCACGCGCCGTCCGGCGGCGTCGAAGATCGCGAGATCAGTCCAAGCTGCGTGCGAGAGCGACAGGTTGACCGAGGCGCCGCCGCGCCCCGGGTTCGGTGCGGGCGCGCTCATGCCGAACTCGGCCTCCGGCGCGTCGCCGACCCCGACCAGCTCGGAGCACACCACGAACGAGCCGCCGCCGCGCGTCAGATCGCGCGCCGTGTTCTCCCCCAGCGTGCCGGTCTGACCCTTGAGCCCGACCAGCACGCTCCCCACGTGTAATGGCGGACCATGCGTGAGGTACGGATCGAGCCGGTGGTAATTGAGCTGCATCGTGATCTCTTTCGTGCCGGCGTCGAACGTTCCGGCATCGGCCGCGCCCAGATCCGTGTAGACCAGATCCCCGCTCGTGTCCCGAGCGGCGCTCCCGAACACGAAGCTCGGCTGGGTGGGATCGGCCGAGGTCTGCGCGCGCAGGAAGAACTGGTCGCCGCGGTCCGCGACCGCTCCCGGGGCGTTGGCCGCGAAATTCACGCGCCAGAATGAATTCGCCGGCGTGGCCGTGAGGTCGCTCACCTTCACCTTCACCTCGAGCATCGGCGTGCGGCCTTCGAGCGAGCACCCGTAGTCGATCGAGAGGATGTCGTAGGGGCTGTCGGCCGGGATCGGCTGCAGGTTGTTGCCGGTGGCGTCGTGGAGGAAGTCGCTGATCTCGGGCAGACCGGGATCGGGCGCGGGCAGCGGCTGCGGATCGACCGGGTCGAGCACGCCGGTGCCGCCGTTCGCCGAGGCGTAGAGGCTCGGGCCCGCGAGCTGGCGCGTGACGTAGGTCTGGCCGTCGAAGTCGTTGTGGTCGTCGCTGAACGCGACCACGCATGCGCCCAGGGGATCGATCGCGACCTGGAAGTAATCGCACAGGTTGCGATTGGCCTCGACGCCCACCGGCGCGGGCGGGATCGCGAGCCCGCCCTCGGACAGGTTGCTGGCGTGGATCACGTGGTCGCTCGCCTGCGCGATGCGGAACGTCGGGTGGGTGGCGGTGGCGTTGGTGGTGATCGATGCGTAGCAGCGCCAGTCGCTCGAGTTCCAGTTCACGCCGGACTGGCTCGCGTACCACACCACCGCGACGCGTCCCGCGCTCCCGGCCTCGAGCCACGGGAACAGCGCGAAGCCGGTCTCGGGCCCGCTCGCCTTGACCGCCGGCGCCCAGGTCACGCCGTGGTCGAGCGAGTGCGTCAGGTAGATCGCGTGGTCGTCGCTCCAGCACACGTACACCGTGCCGTCGTCGCCCACCTTGATGGGATCGAAGAGGTGATGGTGGCTGGTGCTGTTGTCGGCGGTGAACGTTTTCCACGTGGCCCCGGCGTCGGTCGAGCGCGAGACGAACACCGCGCTCGAGGAGATGTGCGAGACGTACACGTAACCGTTCGCGTGGTCGACGTCGATGTAGCCCGGCGTGGTGCCGGTCGGGCTCACCAGCGCGGTCATCGGATACGAAGCTCCGTGGTCGATCGAGCGCTGCACGAACAGCCCGGTCGCCGGGATCGGCGCGCGGTAGACCACGTACACGGTGTCCGCGCCCGCGGACTCGTTCCACTGGCGGTCGTCGGCCGGCACGTTCGCGACCGCGGGACTGAGCGTGAAGTTCTCGCCGCGGTCGGTCGAGACCGCGGAGGAGACGTTGGCGAGCGCCAGGCTCGTGATCGTGAGGATCGGCGTCGCGGACGGGCTCGCGGGGAACGAGGTCGAGATGTCGATGTCGCCGCCGCCGTCGCGCCCGCCGCTCGTGTCGTCCGGCGCGAAAGCGTCCGGCTGCCCGAGGTACGTTGGATTGCGCAGTTGGGGGTCGTACCCCGGGCTCGCCGGATCGAGATCGAAGCGCCACAGGTCCACACCCGCCGGCACGCCGCGGATGCCGCCGACGTAGCAGTTGCCGCGCACGTCCACGCGGATGCTCGGCTCGCACACCCGCGCCGCGAACGGCGCCGAGACCGTCACGTTGGGGCTGAAGGTCACGTCGTTCTGGATCATGATCGTGGCCTGGCGATGCGCCTGGCTCGCCTCGACCCGCACCACTCCCTGCACGATCTCGGGCGCGCCGACTTCGTTGATCACGTGCGCCACCAGCGTGCGCGGCGCCGTGAGCACGCGGTTCAGCTCGACCGCCACGGACTCTGCGGTCTGGGGAACGAAGCCGTCCGACTTGCCGACCAGCTCGCCGTTCAGCGTGCCTTCGAGCACGTACAGATCCCAGTCGCTGGCCGGGCTCAGCCAGTGGATCGCGACGACGATGCGCTTGCCGGTCCAGTCGCCGGCGGCGAGCACGATCCGCACCGTGTCGCACGAGATGTCCTCCATGCAGGCGGTGGGATCCTCGCCGGTGCTGCCGGGCAAGAGCGGCGTCTGCCAGGTCTTCTGCGTGTCGCCCGGCGAGACGTTGACGGTTTCGGGCGTGGCGGCGCGCGCCGGACGTGCGGCGGAGAAGAACGCGAGCACCGCCAGGGACGCGCATGCGAGAAGCGTGAGGGGTCGCATCGGTGGCCTCCCTGAAAGGGTCCGAGGCGAACGCCGTTCGGATCGGCGGCGTCCGGCCTGTGATCGGGAGGAGAATGGGAGGGCGGGCTTGAGCAGGGCTTGAGGCCGGGGCGCCCAGGCGGCCCTGCGGCCCGCCGAAGCGGCCATCCGGCAACGGATTGCGCGGAGGCGCCCGCGGGGCGCCCGCCGGCGAGCAGGACGTCGCCGGCTCGTGGCGCGCGCGTGCCGCGCACGCTATCTTGTCGCCCCGATCCGCTTCGCCACCCGAGCCCACGGAGATCATCGATGCCTTCGCCGCCCGAGCGGAACCCTCACATCAAAGGACCGAGCATCGAGCCGGCCGCGATCACCGGCAAGGAGAGCGCGGCCGACCTGGTCGAGAACGCGTTCCTCGCATACAACGCCGCGCGGCTGCGCGAGGGCGCGCGCCTGCTGGTCGACCGCATGCTCGAGCCCGACGTCACGGTGGGGCTGTCGATGACCGGCGCGCTCACGCCCGCCGGGCTCGGCATGAGCGCTGTGATCCCGCTGCTCGAGGCCGGCTTCGTGGACTGGATCGTCTCGACCGGCGCGAATCTCTACCACGACACGCATTTCGGCATCGGGCTCACGATGCACCGCGGCACGTTCCAGGCCGACGACGTCGAGCTGCGCGAGAAGGGCGTGGTGCGCATCTACGACGTGTTCTTCGACTACAGAGTCCTGCTCGACACCGATGCGTTCTTCCGCCAGGTGATCGCCGGGCCCGAGTTCCAGCGCGCGATGAGCACGGCGGAGTTCCACCACCTGTGCGGCAAGTACGTGCGCGCGCGCGAGGAGGCGCTGGGGGCGAAACGCCGCTCGCTGCTGGCCGCGGCCTACGAGCACGCGGTGCCGATCTACACATCTTCGCCCGGCGATTCTTCGATCGGCATGAACGTCGCGGCCATGGCGCTCGAGGGCGGCAAGCTCCAGTTCGACGTCAACGCCGACGTCAACGAGACCGCGGCGATCGTGTGGGCGGCGAAGTCGAGCGGCGGCAAGAGCGGCGTGTGGATCCTGGGCGGCGGGAGCCCCAAGAACTTCGTCCTCCAGACCGAGCCGCAGATCCAGGAGGTGCTGGGGATCGAGGAGAAGGGCCACGACTACTTCTTCGCGATCACCGACGCACGCCCCGACAGCGGCGGGCTCTCGGGCGCGACCCCTGCCGAGGCGGTGAGCTGGGGCAAGATCGATCCCGACCAGCTCCCGGGCACCGTGATCTGCTATTGCGACACCACCATCGCGCTGCCGCTCGTGACCGCGTACGCGCTCGCGCGCCACGCCCCGCGCAAGCGCAAGCGCCTCTACGAGCGCCGCGCCGAGCTGGTGCGCGGCCTCACCCAGGCGTTCCAGACGCGCGGGCGCGGGGCGGCGGCGACGCCCGCCAAGCGGTGACGCCGGGCGCCGGCGTTTCACGGCGCTCCGCCTGCGGGCGCTACGGCATGGCCGCGCGCCGCGGCCCCCGGTAGATTGCCCGCGCCATGATCGAGCGCCACGCGGACGAACACCGGCTTCCGGAGCTGCGCTTCGTTCCGGTGGAGTCGCTGGTGCCGCACGAGCAGCACGATCCCGCGCGGCTCGAACCGCTCGCGCGCCGGATCCGCGAAGAGGGGCGGCTGCGCAACCCGCCGGTGGTGGCGCCGCTGCCGGGCGGCGGAGCGCAGCGCTACGTCGTGCTCGACGGCGCCAACCGCGCGCACGCCGCGCAGGCGGCGGGGCTCCCCCACATGGTGGTGCAGGTCGTCCCCTACGCCGATCCGCCGGTCCGGCTCTCGACCTGGTGCCATGCGCTGGGCGACACGTCGCGCGACCACTTCGAGCACGCGCTGCACGCGGTCCCTGGGCTCGAATGCCGGCGCGATGTCATGCTCCATGCGAGCGCCCTGCTCGCGCGGCGCGAGACGCTGGCCTATGTCGCGTTCGCCGACGGCACCGCCGACACGCTGCACGGCGGCGGCGACCTGCGCGAGCGCAACGCCCTGCTCAACGCGCTGGTGGACACCTACCGCGGGAGCAAGCGATTCTTCCGCGTCACCAGCGAATCGCTCGAGGTGGCGCGCGAGCGCCATCCGGAGATCGAAGCGCTGGTGGTGTTCCCGCACTTCGAGCCTGCCGAGGTGATGGAGATCGCGGCGGGCGGCGAGCGCCTGCCGGCCGGGATCACGCGCCACGTGATCCGCTGGCGCGCGCTGCGCGTGGACGTGCCGCTCGACCGGCTCGCGGACACTGTCACGAGCCTGAGCGCGAAGAACCGCTGGCTGGAAGAGTGGCTGCTCGAGAAGCTGGGCGCTCGCCGCGTGCGCTTCTACGAGGAGCCGACCGTGCTGTTCGACGAGTGAGGGCGCGATGAAGGCGGTGGTGCTCGAGAAATTCGGCCGGCCCGACGTGCTCGAGCTGCGCGAGGTGCGCGATCCGGTGCCGGGTCCGGGCGAGGCGCTGGTCGAGGTGCGAGCGTGCGGCATCAACCACCTCGACCTGTTCGTGCGCCAGGGCCTGCGCGGGCTCGAGCCCGAGATGCCGCACATCCTCGGCAGCGACGTGGTGGGCCTGGTCGGCGCGCTGGGCGCGGGCGTGCGCCACGTGAAGCCGGGAGACAAGGTGCTGGTGCTCCCCACGCTCTCGTGCGGGACGTGCCCGGCCTGCGCGAACGGGGACGACAACCTGTGCCGCGAGTACGACGTGCTGGGACGGAAGCGCAACGGCGGCTACGCCGAGAAAGTCGCGGTCCCGGCCGCGAACTGCCTGCCCTATCCCGACAACCTGCGCTGGGAGGAGGCGGCTGCCGTGCCGCTCGTGTTCCTCACCGCCTGGCACATGCTGATGACGCGCGCCCGCCTAAAGCCCGGCGAGGACTGTCTGGTGGTGGGCGCCGGCAGCGGCGTGGGCAGCGCGGCGATCCAGATCGCGCGGCTGATCGGCGCGCGCGTGATCGCGACCGCCGGCAGCCCGGCCAAGCTCGAGCGCGCGCGCGCGCTGGGCGCGCACGAGGCGGTGGATCACTCGCGCGGCGAGTTCGCCGCCGAGGTGCGCGCGCTCACCGGGAAGAAGGGAGTCGAGGTGGCGGTCGAGCACGTCGGCGGCCGCGTGTTCGAGCAGGCCGCGGGGTCCCTCGCGCGCAACGGGCGGCTCGTGACCTGCGGCGCCACCACCGGGAGCGAGGCGCGGCTCGATCTCAACCAGCTCTTCGGCCGGCATCTCAGCCTGCTCGGCTCGTGGATGGGCCGGCGCGCCGAGATGATCGAGGTGCTGCGCTTCGTGCGCGACGGCCGCTTGAAGCCGGTGCTCGACTCCGCGCTGCCGCTCGCCCAGGCCGCCGACGCGCACCGCCGGATCGAAGCGCGCGAGCACTTCGGCAAGATCGTGCTGGTGCCATGATCCGGGCGCCGGTGTTCGGGTTCGAGAGCAAGCACCAGCCGCTCGCGCCGCGCTCGAAGTACCACCGCCGCGTGATCCGGGCCTCGCTGGCCGCGGGCGGTCTGATCGGGGTCTCGCTCGCGATCGGTGTGCTCGGCTACCACTTCTTCGGCGGCATCGAGAGCTGGGTGGACTGCCTCTACAACGCCTCGATGATCCTGGGCGGGATGGGCCCGGTGGCAGATCTCAAGACCGACGGCGGAAAGGTGTTCGCGTCGTTTTATGCGCTCTACAGCGGCGTGACGCTGCTCACCAGCGTGGGCGTGCTGATCGCCCCCACGCTCCACCGCTGGCTCCACGTTTTTCATATCGAGACCGTCGAAGAAGAGGAAGCCCGGCGCGCGAAGAAGCACTGACGCCGGGCCACGGCGCCGCGAGGGCGCCGGATGCTATCTTCCAAGCGTGAGCACTCCCCCCGATTCCCACGCCGGCGTCCGCTCGTGGTTCGACGCCGAGGACTCGCCGGTCCGGCGCGACCTCAACACCTGCATCCACTGCGGGCTGTGCCTCACAGCTTGTCCGACCTATCGCGTGCTCAAGATCGAGCCCGACTCGCCGCGCGGCCGCATCTACCTCATGCGCGGGTTGGCCGAAGGACGGATCGCGCCGAGCGATCCCCTGATCGAGCACCTCGACAACTGCCTCGACTGCCGCGCGTGCGAGACCGTCTGTCCCGCCGGCGTCCCCTACAGCCGCATGCTCGAGTCCACCCGCGGCCAGCTCAACCGCCGCGCGCTGCGCTGGAGCCCGCTGCGGATGCTGGGCGAATGGGCGCTGAAAACACTGTTCCCGGAACGCGAGCGCATGCACTTGGCCGCCGACCTGCTGCGCATCGGTCAGCAGGGCGTGCTCGGCGATCTGATGCGCACGCGCGCCGTGCGCGCCATGCTGCCCGCGTTCGCGGTCCAGGGCTTCGACATGACGCCGCCGCTGCTGCCCCGCGCCGAGCGCGCGCTCGAGCGCGTCGTGCTGCCGCCCGGCGCGCGGTTGGAGTCGCTGCCGCATGGGCTCGTGTTCCATCCGGCGGGGGCCGCGCGGTCGCGGGTCGCGTTCTTCACCAGCTGCGTGATGGACGTGATGTTCCCGCGCCTGAACCACGAGGCGGTGCGGCTGCTGGTGCTTGCCGGCTGCGAGGTGACGGTGCCGGGCGAGCAGACCTGCTGCGGCGCGCTCCACGCCCACGCCGGGCTCCGGCGCACGGCGAAGTCGCTCGCGCGCCGCAACGTGCACGCGTTCGCCGCGGAGTGCGATTTCATCGTGACCGACTCGGCCGGCTGCGGCGCGGCGCTGCGCGAGACCGGACACCTGCTCCACGAAGACGACGCCGCGCCCGCGGCCGCGGAGTTCGCGCGGCGGGTGCGCGACGTCTCGGAGGTGCTGGCCGAAGTCGGGTTGCCCGAGCCGCAGGCCCCGCTCGCATCTGCGGCCGATCCGGCGCGGCCGCTGCGCGTCGGCTACCACGACCCCTGCCACCTCGCGCACGGGCAGGGCGTGCGCCAGCCGCCGCGCGCGCTGCTCAAGCGCCTGCCCGGCGTCGAGCTGGTGGACCTGCCGAACGCCGACTGGTGCTGCGGCAGCGCCGGCGTCTACAACCTCACGCACCCCGCCATGGCGGACGCCCAGCTCGCGGGCAAGCTCGATTCGATCGAGCAATCGGGCGCCGAGGTGGTGGTGGCTTCGAATCCCGGCTGCCTGCTCCACATGGCGCGCGGCGCCGCTGCGCGCGGCATGAAGGTGCGGATGGCGCACCTGGTCGAGGTACTGGGCGCAGCGTATCCGGCGGGCGCGGCCGAGGCGCCGCGGCGCGCGCCGGCCGCGCAGCCGCGCGCCGCGTCATGAGCGCCCCCGCCTTTCCGCTGCGCGCGGTCGCCGCGCTCTTCATCGAGCGCCAGCACCTCGACCGCCCGCGCGGCCAGCGTCTCACCGCCCGCTCGCTCGCGCGTTTCGCCGAGGACACCGGCGGGATCCAGATGGACTCGATCAACGTGGTGGATCGCGGCCACTACCTCACCGCCTGGAGCCGGTTCGGGCCGTTCGACCGCGCAGCGTTCGATCGCCTGGCCTACCGGCGCCGGGTGTTGTTCGAGTACTTCGCGCACATGGCCTGCCTGGTCTCGGTGGAGCATCTCCCGCGCTGGCGCGGCGTCATGGACAACCTCGCGGCCCACCGCACCGGCTGGCGGCTGTGGGCCAAGAAGAACGCGAAGGTGGTGCGCGCGGTCGAGGACGCGATCCGCGAGCGCGGCCCGCTCGCCAACAGCGACTTCAAGCATCCGCGCCCCAAGGCCGAGAGCGGCTGGTGGAACTGGAAGCCGGCGAACTTCGCGCTCAACTACCTGTGGCTCACGGGCCACACCGCGGTGCACTCGCGCTTCCACTTCCAGAAGCGCTACGACCTGTTCGAGCGCGTCTTCCCCAGGTCGCGCGATCTCGCGCCACCCACGGCCGACGAGTTCCACCGCTGGCACGTGAGCCAGTCGCTGCACGCGATGGGCGCAGCGACCGGCGCCGATCTGCGCATGTACCTCACCTACCCGCGGCGCATGTCGGTGGAGCGCAAGCGCGCGCTCGACGCCCTGCTGCGCTCGGGCGAGGTCGCGGAGATCGCGGTCGATGGCGACACCTCGCGCTGGTTCGCGCTCGCCGCCGACCTCCCCAAGCTCGCGGCGGCGGCGCGCCGCCGCCACGCCGCGCGCGGCTCCGCGCTGCTCTCCCCGTTCGACTCGTTCCTGTGGCATCGCGAGCGCACCAAGCGTCTGTTCGGCTACGACTACCGGATCGAGGTCTACACGCCCGGGCACAAGCGCGTGCATGGCTACTACGCGCTGCCGATCTACCACGACGGCCATCTCGTCGGCCGGCTCGATGCCAAGACCCATCGCGCCGAGCAGAGGCTCGAGGTGCGCAGCGTGCATTTCGAGCCGTGGCTCGCAAAGGGCGCTGCAGCACCCGCGGCGGCGTGGAGCGCGGTCGCGCCCGAGGCGGCGCTCGCGGGGCTCGCCGACTCGCTCGGCTCGCTCGCGACCTTCGTGGGCGCGTCGCGCGTCACGCTCGGGCGCGTGGTTCCGGCGCGGCTCCGAGCCCCGCTCGCGCGCGCCTTGCGCGAGGCGCCCCCGGCGCCGCTGCGGAAGGTCGCGAGGCCGGATCCGGCCGGTCCAGCGGCCACCGAGCCCGACGTCGCTGAGCCCGGCGGGGTGGACGACGAAGTCCCGGTCTGACACCCTCCGATCGGGAGCATCGCCTCCCGGGAGGATCCCGATGAAGATGGCCGCAGGGTTTCCCGCGCTCAGGCTCCGTTTCCCGCGCACGCTCGTCGCGATCTCAGTGACCGCCGCGCTCCTCGCGAGCGCGGCACGCGCCCAGGAAGTGCAGGTCCCACTCGACCGCTCGGGCCGCATCGTGCGCGTCGACGCCCAGCTCGCGAAGCGCCTGGGCACTTTCACCGACCGCTATCCCGGCTTCACGGAGGCCCGGCTCTTCCGCGCGCCCGACTCCACCTTCACGCTCGAGGTCACGATGGCGCGCGGCGGGCAGGTGCTGCGCGAGCGCGTGCCGCTCTCCGCGGCGGGCGCGGACTCGCTGCGCGACCGGATCACCCTGCTGGTCGCGCAGAAGGCGCCGCAGGCCGCGACCAACCAGGAAGGGCGCGCGCTGCTCGTCACCGCTACGACGATCCTCGGGCTCGGCTTCTACGGATGGGCCCTGCCCTACGCGGGCGACGTGAACGAGTCGCAGACCGCGGTGGGCATCTACCTGCTGACCGCCGCGGGCAGCTTCTTCCTGCCGTTCGCCGCGACCGGCGGAAATGCCGTCTCGTACGGCATGACGGACCTCGCGCTCTACGGAGCCACGCGCGGCATCCCCCACGGCCTCCTCGCCTACCAGTTGTTCTCGGGCGCCGAGAACACGAGCCAGGGCAACGTCGGGTCCGCGGCCGCAGGGAGCATGATCGAAGGCGTGGGCGGCTACCTGTGGGCGCAGCGCGCCGGCGTGCGCGCCGGCGATGCCCAGACCATCGGCACGCTCGGCGACTTCGGGCTGCTCGAGGGCCTCGGCTTCACGGCCCTCGCCGACATGTACGACCAGGACCGTCACAGCGAGGCGGCCGCCACGATGCTGGCCGGCTCCGCCCTCGGCATCGCGGGAGGCGCCGTGCTCGCGGCGCATCGCGACTTCACATATGGCGACGCCACCGTCATGCGCAACGCCGGTCTCATCGGAACGTTCGCGGCCGTGATGATCACGGACTGGTTCCATCCCGGGGACAACGCGTACGTCACCGCCGCGATGGTGGGCGGCGCCGTCGGGCTGGTCGCGGGCGACCGCATGGTCGCGAATACCGAGTTCACGACGGGGCAGTCGGTGCTGAACACGACCGGCATGGTGGCGGGCGCGGCGCTCGGGCTGGGGATCGCATTCGTCAGCACGACCAACGAGCCCGACAACGGCACGGCCTTCATCACCGCGAGCATGCTGGGCGCGGGGCTCGGCTTCGCGGGCACCTACGCCTCGTTCCTGCCCGCGGCGCGTTCCGCCCGCACGAAATCATCGTGGCGGATCGACCTGTCGCCGCTCGCCGCGCTCGCGGCGGGCGCGCGGGGCGCGAGTGGGCGCGGCACGGGCTCCGCCCCGGACGCACCGCTCGTGCGCGTGAGCTGCAAGTTCTAGTGCCCAGCGCCCCGGTCGGCTACTCGAAGCGGAGCCGCCTCGACAAGCTGGGCGTCCAACCGGGCATGCGCGTCGCGGTGCTGGGCGTCAGCGAGCGCGACTTCGTGCCGGAGCTGAAGCAGCGCACGAGCGAGATCGCCGCCGCGCGCCCGCGCCAGGACACCGCCCTGATCTTCTTCGCCGTGGAGAGCCCGGCCCCGCTCCGGCGCCTCGCGACGCTCCAGCGCTCGATCCGCCGCGATGGCGCGATCTGGGTGCTGTGGCCGAAGGGGCAGAAGCACATCACCGAGGACATGATCCGTGCCGCCGCCCTCGAGCACGGGCTCGTGGACATCAAGGTGGTGGCGTTCTCCGAGCGCCTGAGCGGCTTGAAGCTCGTGATTCCCGTGGCGCGGCGCTAGCCCCGGGGACGCGTTCCGGCTGCACTCGTTCCCCCCTCCGACGCCCGAGGCGGGTCAGCGCCCGATGAGCCCCGCGAAGATGTCCTGCCAGGCGTGGGCCATCATTCCCGGGCGCAGGCTCCGGCTCGCGTGGGCGAGCAGGCCGAACATGACGCCGTAGATCGTGATCACGGCCACCGACCTCCAGCCCTGGTACATGTGACCGAGGCCGAAGACGACCGCCGAGGCGGCGATGCCGGCGGCGGTGCTACGCGTGAGCGCGACGAACTGGCGTTGCAGGTATCCGCGGAAGACGAACTCCTCGCAGAATCCGGCGCTGAGCGAGAGCGCGATCCACAGGACGCTCTCGAGCGCTCCATGCGGTCCGACCAGCGCTTGCGTGCGCCGCGCCTCGGCGAGCGGGCTCTGCCCCACCGCGGTGAAGGCCCACTTCAGACCCTGGAGCGCGAGGCTCGAAGCGCCCCAGAACCCGGCGGCCAGGGCCGCGGTCACGAGCGCATCGCGGACCGAGCGCCAGCGGACGCCCAGGATGGCGCGGATCGAGACGCCACGTTTACGGAGACCGACGTAAGCGAAATAGAACAGCAGCCATTCGAACGCGAGCAGCGACAGGTACGCGACCACGTGACTCCGTGGCGCGCTCGCCGCCGCTGCCGATGAGCGCACCGCGAGCAGGGCCGCGAACCCCAGCAGCACGGCTACGAAGCGCACCGTGTGCGCGGGATTCGCGACCAGGGCGAAGCGCTCCTCCTGCGCGGCCGGGCCTGCGCCGGGCGCGGGGCCCGCGCCGGGCGCCGTCGCCGGGTCCGGGTCCGAAGTGGAGGCGAATGCGAGTCCTGCAGTGTTCATCGTTCTCTCCTTCCAGCGCGCGCGCTTTCGCGCCGCGCGGTCTTGCGCCCCGCCCCGAGCTGGGTGAGCGCCTTGCGGCACCACGCCTCGAGCGCCTGGGAGTGGCGCTCGCCGAAATCCAGCGTGATCAGCCAGAACTTGAGGCTCGGATGCCGGCGCTGCTCGCGGACCAGCTGGCTTCGCAGGGCCGCGTACTGGCGCCGGAGCCCGGTCTCCTCCTCGAGCAGGCGCTCGATCCACTCCATCTGCGCCCCGGCCGAGCTCTCGTCGGCGAAGAACAGCTTGAGCAGCAGCTCGTTCCGGACCGGCGCCCGGCGCGGGGGCTGGGCCAGCCAGCGGGACAGCGCGTCCCTCCCCGCGGGGGTGATCTCGTACACGCGGCGGTCGGGACGCCCGCTCCCGCGTTCGGTCCGCCCGCGGGCCAGGCCCGCGCTCGCGAGCTCGCGGAGCGCGGGATAGATCTGTCCGTAGCTCTCGCTCCAGAAGTGGCCGATGCTGCTCGCCGCCTCCTTTCGGATCTCGTAGCCCGACATGGGCTTCAGGCTGAGCATGCCGAGGAGCGCAAAAGGAGTGGATCGCCGCGAACTCTTCATGGCTAGAAGATATATATCTCCCAGATAGAGTCAAGCCCGAAAAACGGGCCGGAGCGTTGCAGCCTGTGGGAGAGCGCGAAGCGTGCCGGCGGGCTCGTTCGGAGCCTCAGGCGCCCGGGGACTCCAGCGGCTCGGGGGTCCAGAACAGGACGTCGGCGGTCGCGGGCTCGGCGCCCATCGCGCGCAGCGGCAGCGCGATCTGGCCGCGTGATAGAGCGAGTGCCCGTAGAGCTGGGCAGGTGCGAAATCGGTGACCCGCCGCGCGCGCCGGCCGCGGCCGGCCGTCAGTAACTGGACGCCGCGATCTTGACGTCGGCGCCCGCCCAGGCCTTGCTGAAGCGCTTCTGCGCCGCGTTCGCGTCGGCCGTCTTCCCCTGCTTGCGCAGGCTCTCGGTGAGCCCGTAGAGCGCCCAGCCGTTCTCCTTGTTGCGCAGGAGGTCGGCCTGGTAGACCAGCTCCGCCTGGAACGCACGGCCGGCCTTGAGCAGCGCCGCGCCCAGCGTGTGGCGCATCGGGACCAGCCAGTCGGCGGGCTCGTCGTAGCGCATCTGGTCCTCTGCGCGCACCGC
>Ga0075433_10002589_pt1 | contig 13785 bp, 10 predicted proteins | sample RhiMethybrSRZTD2_FD_75299 | JGI IMG/M metagenome (GOLD analysis project Ga0075433, IMG submission 75299) | Populus rhizosphere microbial communities from Tennessee, USA - Rhizosphere MetaG P. TD hybrid SRZTD2 | ecosystem: Host-associated > Plants > Roots > Rhizosphere > Soil | place: USA... | reverse complement strand
CCGAGTCGATGTTCCGGATGAAGCCCGGTGCCGACGACAAAATCGTCTATTACGAGAAGATCGCCGGCGACTTCACGCTCGACAAGCGCGCCGCCGGCTTCAAGAACATCGTGCTGGTCGGCACCGGCACCGGGCTTGCACCGTTCACCTCCATGGTGAAGCAGATCGATCACGAGGCGGCCGCGGGCAAGACCGACGCTGTGAAGTATACGCTCCTCCATACCAACCGCACCTACGAAGAGCTCGACTACTACAAGGACCTGCTCGCGATCGAGGCGGCCGGCCGATTCGACTTCGTCTACGTTCCTTCGGTGAGCCGCCCGACCCAGCGCGACCTGGACGATCCGCAGCTCGGCCGCGGGCGCGCGAACAACGTGCTGCGCTATCTGCTGGACTTGCCGCTGAAGGAAGAGCAGGACGTCGAGGAGATTGCCGCTAAAGGCGGCGATACCTCCAGGGCCAAAGCGGCGCTGGAGAAAACAGTCAAGCCGGCGCTGCCGAAAAAATTCTCGCGCGGGTCGCTGCGCGAGCGCTTCGATCCATCCAGCACCGTCGTCATCACCTGCGGCAACCCGTGGTCGATGGAAGACATGAAGTACGCCGCCGAAAAGCGCGGCATGCGGTTCGAGAAGGAAGATTGGTAAAACAGTTTCGAGTTCCGGGTAAGTCAAGCTAGCTGCTAATTACTCGAAACTCGAAACTATTTCGTTCCCATCGCCTTCGCCAGCGACCCGTCTTTTTCCATCTCCGCGACAAAGCGGTTAACGATCAAATCCTTGACGTTCAGATCCTTCGCGTCCGGCCGCGCCTTTTTCAGAATCGCCGCTGAAAGCTCGAGCCCGTCGACCGTCGCATAGGGCTTCGACGGAAAAACCCTGCCATAGTAACGAAACGTCTCGTCGAGCTGGTCTTTTTCCTTCTGTGCGTCGAGCTTCAAAAATTTGGCCACATTTTGCGTGACGACGTCGCGCTTCGACGGATCTTTCCAGTAGCCGAGCCCCTCGACCGTGGCCCGCATGAGCCGCATGACGAGCTCGGGCTGGCCGTCGATGAAGTCCTTGCGCGCGACGATCTGCTGGTGCGCGTAGGCGACGCCGGTCTCCGAGACGTCGATGATTTCCTTGAATCCCAGCCGGCGGCCGACGAGATTGAACGGCGGACTCACGATCGCCGCGTCCACCACGCCCGAGCGGAGCGCCGCGAAGCGCTCGCTCTGGCCGCCCACCTGGAGAATGACGACGTCCTTCTCGGGCTTCAAATCGTAGCGCTCGATCGCGGTTCTGACCGCGACGTCCGACGACGAGCCGAACCGGCTGATCGCGATGCGCTTGCCGCGGAGCTCCGCGGGGGTTTTGATCTCCGCTTTGGCCAGGATCGTAAACGGGAAGATGTTGACCACGCCGCCGATGAAGTAGAGCTGCGGGTTCTTGATATCCGTCGCGAGCGCCGTCACGCCTTCCGAGAACGACATCGGCACGTCGCCCGCGAGCATCGCCTGGACCATCTGGCTGCCGCCCTGAAAGGCGATCAGCTCCATGTCGATGTTGTATTTCTGATACAGGCCGAGCTGCTTGGAGACGAATGGATGCGCGTTGGTGCCGCTGATGCCGGCGACGCCGAGCCGCACTTTTTGCGCCGCAGCCTCCGGAACGCGCGCCAGCAGGGCTGCGAGCGACAAGAGGAGTAGGAATATTTTCATCGGTCTTCCTCCCCGCTGCTTGTGTAGCCGCAAACGAGTGAGGCGTCAAGCGAAAGAGCAACGCGCGCGCCGCCGCTCTCTCCCGCTTGTCAAGCGGCCTCCGGTTGCATAATATCCGCTTCACTTTATAAAAAGGGACGGGGACCATTTCCCCAACGAGGAGGACGAGCCATGGCCGACAAACCGATCGAAGTCCTGCTGCAAGAACGAAGGAGTTTCCCGCCGCCGAAGTCTTTCAAGAAATCGGCCAACATGCGGAGCGCGGGCCTCTTCGCCAAGGCGCGCAAAGACCCGAAGGGTTTTTGGGCGCAGGCGGCGAAGGATCTCGAATGGTTCAAGCCCTGGAAGAAAGTCCTCGAATGGGACACGCCCTGGGCCAAATGGTTCATCGGCGGCAAGCTCAACGCGTCGTACAACTGCATCGACCGACACCTGACGAACGGCCGCGGCAACAAGGCGGCGATCATCTGGGAGGGCGAGCCCGGCGACGAGCGCGTGCTCACCTACCGCGACGTCTGGCGCGAGGTCAACAAGTTCGCCAACGTGCTCAAAAAGCTCGGCATCAAGCGCGGCGACCGCGTCGCGATCTATCTCGGCATGGTGCCCGAGATCGTCATCGCCATGCACGCCTGCAACCGCATCGGCGCGATTCACAGCGTCGTCTTCGGCGGCTTCAGCGCCGAGGCGCTGCGGGACCGCATCAACGACGCCGAGGCGAAGGTGCTCATCACCAGCGACGGCGGCTACCGCCGCGGCGGCATCGTGCCGCTCAAGCGCAACGCCGACGAGGCGCTGCAAGACACGCCGTCGATCGAGAGCGTTGTCGTCGTGAAGCGCATCGGCGACGCGGCCCATGTCGACATGAAAGAGGGGCGCGACCACTGGTGGCACCGCTTGATGGCGGACGCGCCGATGTGGTGCGAGCCGGAGAAAATGGACAGCGAGGACGTGCTCTATATTTTGTATACCAGCGGCACGACGGGTAAGCCCAAAGGCATCGTACACACGACCGGCGGCTACCTGACGGGCGTCCATCTCGCCAACAAATGGATCTTCGACATGAAGGACGACGACGTTTTCTGGTGCGCCGCCGACATCGGCTGGGTCACCGGCCACACGCACATCGTTTACGGGCCGATGTCCAACGGCGCGACCCAGGTCATGTATGAGGGCACGCCGGACTGGCCGGACAAAGATCGCTTGTGGCGCATCGTCGAGAAATATGGCGTGACGATTTTTCACACGGCGCCGACGGCGATCCGCACCTTCATGCGCTGGGGCACGGAGTACCCGCAGGGCCACAATCTCAAAAGCCTACGGCTCCTGGGCAGCGTCGGCGAGCCGATCAACCCCGAAGCCTGGGTGTGGTATCACAAATACATCGGCGGCGGCCGCTGTCCGGTCATGGACACCTGGTGGCAGACCGAGACCGGCCACCCGTTGATCTCGCCGCTGCCGGGCATCACGACGCTGAAGCCGGGCTCGGCGACCAAGCCGCTGCCGGGTGTCGAGGCGGATGTCGTCGACGATAAGGGCAATTCCGTTCCGCTGGGCGGGGGCGGTTATCTCGTTCTCACCAAGCCCTGGCCGGCGATGATGCGCACGATCTACGGCGACCCGGACCGCTACGTGCAGACCTACTGGAGCCGCTTTCCGGGCAAATATTTCGCCGGTGACGGCGCCAAGCGCGACAAGGACGGCTATTTCTGGCTCTTGGGCCGAGTCGACGATGTGATGAACGTCGCCGGCCACCGCATCAGCACGATGGAGGTGGAAAGCGCTTTGGTCGATCATCCAAAGGTCGCCGAGTCCGCGGTGATCGGCAAGCAGCACGAGATCAAAGGGCAGGGCATCTGCGCGTTCGTTACCGTCAAAGGCGGCATCGAGGGCAACAGCGCGCTCGTCGACGAGCTCAAGGCGCACGTAGCGAAAAAAATCGGCGCGATCGCGCGCCCCGACGAAATTCTCTTCGCCGCCGAGCTGCCCAAGACGCGCAGCGGCAAGATCATGCGCCGGCTTTTGCGTGACATCGCCGACGGCCGCGCCCTCGGCGACACGACCACGCTCGCCGACCCGGCGGTGGTGGCGAAGCTGAAGGAGCAGTATGAAGAAGAATAGGCAATAGGCATTAGTCGGTGGGCAATAAAAAAAATGCGAAAATATCTTTTAGCCCTGTGCTTACTTCTGGCCGTTCCAAGCTATGTTTCGGCTCAGCCGAAGGAAAGAATCCGCGTCGCTCAGGGCTCGATCTCCGTCAATTCGAGCGTCCTCCCGATCGGCAAGGAGAACGGGCTTTTCGCGAAGCACGGCATCGATCTCGAGCCGATCTACATGGGCGGCGGGATGAACTCGCTCGCCGCGGTCACCTCCGGCGCGGTCGATTTTCTCGCCGCCGGCTCGACGGCGACCGTGAGCGCCCGGCTGGGCGGCGCCGACATCATGATCGTCGCGGTGCAATCGGATCGGTTCGACTACACGGTTTTCGCCCGCCCCGAGATCAAGACCCTGCAAGACTTGAGGGGCAAAGTCGTCACCGGCACGCGGCCGGGCGCCTCGGCCGACAGCGCGCTCAGGCTATATCTCCGCAAGAACGGCCTCGAGCCGGGCAAGGACGTGGTCTTCATCTCGGTCGCCGAGAGCCAGCAGGGACGGCTGAACGCGCTCAAGAGCGGCATGGTCTCTGGCACCGTGCTCGCGCCGCCGTTCAGCGGCATCGCCGCGCAGATGGGGATGCGCGAGCTGGCCGATCTCCGCAAGATCGACATCGCCTACGCAGGAAACTCCTTCGCCGCGATGAGCCCCTATCTCAAGAGCCATCCGGCGGTGGTCGAGAACTTTCTCAAGGGCTATATCGAGTCGCTCCATTTTTTCCGCACGCAAAAGGAGAAGACGGTCGCGGGCATCATGCGCTACTTGAAAATCAGCGAGCGCGCGCGCGCCGAGGAGGGCTACGATTACTACGTCGACCTGATGCCGCAGATGCCGTACCCGACGAACGCCGGCGTGCGCACCGTGCTGGATTTTTTAGCGCCGGCGCAGCCCAAGGCGGCGAGCGCCAAGCCGGAGGAGTTCTACGACGCGAGCTTCCTGAAAAAAATCGAGCAGAGCGGGTTTATGAAGACGCTCAAAGAAGAAGGCAAAAGTAAAAAGTAAAAAATCAAAAGAAAAATATTGCGGAGAGATCCTTCACTTCGTTCAGGATGACGGATCAGGTATTCGCACCGTATGGTGTCATTCTGAGCACAGCGAAGAATCTCTCCGAAACCGAGTCCATCTATCTATGAAGCATGCAAGAAAATTACTTCTAGCGTTCATACTTGTGGTTTTTAGCGCCCCTGTCGCTCCCGCGCAGGACAAGCCGCCGCTCAAGAAGATCCGCTGGGGCGTGACGTCGATCTCGGCCTCGAATTGGATTCCCTGGCTCGCCAAGGAGGCCAAGATTTACGAGAAGAACGGGCTCGACGTGGAGCTGATCCTGCTCCGCGGCTCGGGCCAGACCTCCCAGGCGATCCTCAGCGGCAGCATCTTCGCCGCGCCGGTCACGATCGCGACCGTGATGCTGGCGAACTTGAGCGGCGCCGATTTCGTCACGGTCGCACATACGGTTCCCGGGGTGCAGAGCAAGCTTTTGGTCAAGCCCGAAATAAAGCGCGCCGAGGATATCAAGGGAAAAAGGATCGGCACGTCGAGCCTCGGCTCGCTCGGCGATTTCCTCTGGCGGCATATCATTCGTAAATACGGCATGGACCCGAACCGAGATGTGACCTGGATGTCTATGGGCACTCCGCCCGAGCGGCTCCAGTCGCTCGTCTCAGGCGCGATCGACGCGGCGGATGTCTCCTATCCGACCGACGTGCAGGGCGAGAAGCTGGGCTTCAAAGCGCTGTGGGATGCGAGAAAAGAAGTCGTCTATCCTTCGATGTCGGTCGTCACGCGACGGAAATATGTCCAGGAAGAGCGCGACACGGTGATGCGCATGGTCAAGTCGCACGTGGAGGCGATCGCCTATTTGAAAACGCACAAGGACTTTAGCCTCAAGGTGCTGGCGAAATACCTGCGCAACAACGACAAAGACCTTCTGGAAGGATCATACGAGATTTACCGGCAGGATTTTATCTCCACCCCTTATCCGATCATGCAGGGGTTGCAGCCGACCTACGATTACGTCGCGGTGACGAAGCCGGAGATCAAGAATCACAAGCCCGAAGAGTTCATGGACCCGAGCTTCATCGCCGAGCTGGACAAGAGCGGTTTTATCAAGCTGCTGTACGAAGAAGGGAAAAAATAAAATCTACCAACGCCGACTCCCGTACCGCATATAAGCGTTCACGACCACTACGGCGACGGCGATGAGCGGCGCCACGCAGGCGAGCACCTGCCAGTGCACTTGCAGGAGGCCGCCGCACAGCGCGCCGAAGCCGTAGACGAAGAGTACCCCGGCGAGAAGACCTACCCGCTGCTCCCACTTGATCGGTTCTCCCGAGGCTCCCGCCGGCACGTCGGCGGCGCGGCTCCACCCCACGACATCAACGAAAAGGTGCGTAATGGTTCCGGTGATGTAAGTCGTCGCGATGCCCGGAACGTCAAGCCGCCGCACGGCGGCTGCCTGAAGGCCCATCGCCGCGCCCAAAACAACGATCAACGCGTGCAGGCTGTGTGCGCCGCGGGACGACCCGCTCCAAAACCAGAGCGCGGCGAAGAGCGCGAGAATCGCCGCTTCCAGAACGAAAGCCCGCGACACCGACGGAGGCCATTCCGCCTCGGCGTCATCCCGCTCCACGATCATAGCGCCCAAGACCACGCCCATGGCAAAGCCCAACAGAGCGAGAGCCGAGCGTCCGGCGGCGAGAAGCTCCCCCTGCGCCAGGGCCAGCCCCAGCAGGACGGTATTGCCCGTCATCATGGCCGTAAAGACGTGTCCCAGCCCCAAGTAACTTACGGCGTCCACGGTCCCCGCCGCCCAGGTGAGGATGAGCAGCATCGCGTCGCGGCCGAGGGTAGGATAGGAGCCATTTTGAAACATATTTCCTACCGTAGGCGGTTTTGGCTGTGCTGCACAAGAGCCCTTGGATTGTCCATCAATGGCACGGTCTGGCCTTAAGTGATCCCCTTTGACAACCATTCGAAAACAGCCATACCGGGGACGCTTTTTTTTGCTTGACAGCTCAGCGCTTTTTCGTATAAAAACCCCATCTAAGGGGATTACTTTAAACATTGACGATCCCCGCCGATTGTAGTAAAAACAGCACGCGTATTCAGCAAAGGAGGAGTAAGAATGATGAAGAGTGTAGCGGGTGCGGTCCTCGGATTATTCGTCCTGGCTGTGGCAGTTTTCCTGACTCCCACGACGGCCCACGTATCCGACATTGAATGGTTGGGAAGGCTCTCTACCTTCGGTGGAGCGGAGAGAGAAAACGTGACTCGCCCTGATTCTTCAGGGGGCGGAGGCCATGGAAAATTCACCGGCGAGGCGATGATCGTCGCCCCGATTCCGTTTATCCCTCCGCTGGGCATTCAATTCGCATCTGACGTTGTCGTGGGCAACGCCAACTGGCGTTGGGGCGTCAACGGCGGGCCTATTGTCGATTTCGGCTTCGGCAAGGCCGGTCTCTTGTTTGTTTATCAATTCAGACATTACCAGGGAGCCTGCGGTAGCTCCGAGCCAGATCTCCACGGCGCGTGGGTTCGTCCGGCCGTATCGTTCTACCTCCCGCAAACGAACATCGATTTTTGGATTTCTCAAGCGATCTCGCAGAGGCATGTCGCACAGGGTTGCGAAAACGATTTCAGAAAGGTTTTCGTGCCGGTCAACGAAGCCCACTTGATGGCGAATTTCTTTCCCCCGGTTCCAATTTTCGGGAGAGACAATTTGGAAGTGAGCCTCGGCGTGACCGTGCAGAACCTCTGGGGCGCGTCCCACGTGGCTCTGAGCAATGGTCGTGGCGCCGTGAACATCGGCCCCGCCGCCGGCGTTGCCATCATGCCGTGGCAGAATCTCGAAGTCACGCTGGTGAGAGGCTGGTTCGACGTCAATCACAACAAGTACAACGTCAACAGCGGCGTTCAGTACTATTTCAATCTTGGCAAGAATCCCACTCCGTCGCTCTTGGCTCTGCGACGGAAATATCTCGAGCCGACGCTTGAGCCCGGCACGATGGGAACGTACTGGAATAGGTAGAAGACGAAAAGCGGTCCTTCAAAGGGAGAGGCGGGAAACCGCCTCTCCCTTTTTTATTGCGTCACGCGGCTCGACATCTCGAACGCATCCGCAGCCGGCTTGTACATGCCGTACGCTTCATAGGCGGTCCCTAAGCCATACCACAGCCCGCTGTCGCGCGGTTTTCGCTCAAGGCCGCGCTGATACGCCCGGATCGCCTCCACGTAGCGTTGTTGTTCCAGGAAGATCGTTCCCAGGCAATGATAGCTGCGCGTATCTCCGGCATCGATCTCCATGACCTTGCGGCACGCCTCGATCGCCGTTTCGCTTTGGCGTTTGTCCATCAAAGCCAACGCCATCCCAATATGGCTGTCGGTGTGAAACGGCAAAAAGTTGAGCGCCGTTTTATAATCGCTGATCGCTTTATCCTGCTCCCCCAATTTGCGGTACAGTTCCGCCCGGTAATAATAATTGAACGGCGAGCGCGGCCATAATTTGATCGCCTTCGTCAGATCGTCGAGCGCGTCGTCGTACCGCTGAAGCTGGACATTGAGATAGCCTCGCAGCATATACGGAAAGTCTTTTTCCGGCCCTAGGGCGATCGCCCTGTCGAGCATTTCCCGGGCGCCCGTATAATTCCTTTGCTCGATGAGACGCAGCGCGATATTGGCGTGGGCGCGCGCATTGCCAGGATCTTTTGCGAGCACGTCGTTCCATAGCGTCGTTTCATCCCTCCAGGTGAGATTTCTCACCAGAGTCGCGCCGATAAGGGCGCAAAGAATGAGGCCGAAAACACCGCCGTAGGCGAGCGACGTTTGTCTCGCGCTGCCGCCGATCCAAAGCATCGCCTTGAGCAGCACCAACGTCGCCGCGACGGATAGCCCCGCGTACGCCAGATAGGGCCGGTAGCCGGTGACGGCGTCGGTTAAAGGAATAACGCTCGCCTCGGGGAGCAGCGCCAGGAAGAACCAGGCGGTAAAAAAAGTCAGGGCCGGGTTGGACCGGCGCACGCGGAGCGCCAGCGCCACGATCGTCACTATGATCACCAGGGCTACAAGCACCCGGTAGTCCATGATCGATCGCGACCAGCCGAAGCCCGAATAATCCGTGATCAGTGGATGCGGCCAGAGATAGAGTTTGATGTAGTGGACCCACGCACGGAATTGTGTCAGCAGGTAAATCGGCACCGGAGTTTCTTCCGGGCGATTGGCCGGGATGCGCGTAAAGAGGCCCGGCAGATATACGAAACGAAAGACCACATAGGAGAAAAAGACCGCCGCGACCGGGAGATATTTCTTGAGCCTTCGCGGCTCTCTCCAGAACAGCATGAGCGGTTCTTGTCCCGGCGGGGCAAGGATAAGCGTTTCGTAGAGAAGCAGCGCCGCGGGAAGCGTGACGATCGTGGCCTTGGTGCCGAGGCCAAGCACGAAGCACAGTAGTCCGGCGATGTACCATCTCCGCGACGCGCCGCCCCAAGCGCCTTTCAGAAAACAGTAGAAACTCGCCAGGTAAAACAAAGCCACCATCGAGGCGCTGCGCGCCCAGATGTAATCGACGGCTTCTGAATTGGCCGTGTGAACCAGAAAGAGTGCCGCGGCGGCGAGCGCCAGCCAACGGCCGGAGAAAGGCAGCCCGGGGCCTGTTTTTTCAAAGACCTCCGCCGCGATCAGAAACAAGAGCCAGGCGGCGACTATGTGGATGGATAGATTGGTGACGCGGAAACTGCCGGGGTTCAGTCCCCCGCGCGCGTAGTCCAAGGCATAACTCACGAGAACGATCGGGCGAAAGTCCTTGGCGCCCGCGCGAATCGACATCTTGATATCGGTGAAATAGGAGGGAATTTTCCTGACATCGCGGATCATGGGGTTCTTCACGATCCCCTCGACATCGTCGAAATGAAAGCTGTTTGGAAACGCGTTCGCGTAGGCGATGGCGCCAACAACTACAAGGACGCCGAAGACGAGCAAATTTGCGTGGCGGTACCCTTGTAGGGTGATAAGATTCGTAATTTTCACGTTAAATTCAACCTCCGGTTAACTCGCGCACCCGATGTTCCCATTCATCGCGGGAATAAATTTTTAGGCGCTCGTTGAACTCGACGATGAGATGCGCGCGCGCCATGGGCATCCGCCTGTCGCAGAATTCGAGCCACCGGCGATACAGCGCGGTCACCTTCTCTGCGGACGAGTAGGTTCGCAGGAGCCGCAGGTGGTGGAATAAAGCACGGTCGGGAAATCGGCGGGTCAGCAGGTTTACCAATTTAGTATCCGAGAGCCGCCGCAGGGCGAAACCCGGCAATATTAGAAAAGCTCCGGCCTTGAAAATTTGCGTGAGCGAGTAGGGCAAGGCCGAACGAAGCTTCCCATGGACGAGCTGAGCTTCGAGCCTCTCGGCCGGGGTCCAGAGCGTCACGAGCGTCACTTCGCCGGCGCCTTCCAGGATCGCCAAAGCCCGGCTGCCTCCCGGCTTCTCGACGCTCGACTCTCGGGGGGGCCAAAGAAAATCATGATGCACCGTCAAGTACTTAAGGTCCAGGTCGGGCGATAGCGCGAGCCGGTTGGCGGCCATGCGCGGCCATTCCCCGATTGGACCCAGCCCGAGCCGTGCGCCGAGATTGGCCCACTCGGGCGCCGAAACCTTATCCAAAAAGGTCGACTTGCCGCAGGCTGTAGGGCCCGCCAGGACCAGTAACTTTCCTATCCGGCGCATTCGGGCTCGGAGGCATTAACAGTTAACGTTTGCCGGCGACTCGCCGCGATCTCCCGAATCAATTGAAGGTAGGACTGCATATGCGCCTCTGCCGTCCATTTGTTGACGTAGGCCTCATATCCGAGGCGACCGAGTGCGTTGCGCCGCGCCGGATAGTCAAATAGCCGATCGAGCCCGTCGATTAGGCCAGCCTCGTCGTCGAAAAGCACTCCGCCGCCGCTCTCCTCTATGATATCCCGCATGGCGCCGAGGTTGCGGGCGACGACCGGCGTTTTCTGCCTGAAGGCCTCCATGATGACGAGCGGCAGGTTTTCGAACCATAGAGACGGCACGATGAGGGCGACCGCGCGGCGGTAGAGCGGCTGAAGCTTTTCCTCCGAACAACGACCGAGAAATACTATATTGTCGCTTCCGGCGGCAAGCCGTCGCAGCTCCTCCTCGTAGCCGCCGCTGCCGGCGATAAGGAGCCGCGCCTTCGGATAATCGCGGAAAACGGGAATGAGCGACTGCGCGCCCTTGATCGTCTCCAACCGGCCGACAAATAAAAAATAGGGTTTCGTCGCCGTATATTTCTCCGGCTCTTGCTCTCGGGCATCCGGAATAAAGTAAGGCAGGTGTACTATGCGACCGTTAAGTCCCATCTCTTCGTGTTTTGCCTTGATGAAGCGGCTGGGCGCGATGAAAGCATCGACGTGCTCGACCGCGTTTTGTAACAATCCCGAATAGCGCCACCACTGCGGCGGCCGCTTGTAAGCGAGAGTGCAGGCAAAGCAATCGGGCTTCGCGCAGGGTGCGCGGTTGAACTTGTAAAGCGTGTGCATCGGGCAGACCAGCCAGTATTCGTGCATCGTGTAGAGCTTGACGGCATTGCCGTACGTGAGAACCTTCGGCCCGAACAGCGACGCGTTGTGAAAATGAATAACGTCGAAACCTTGATCGAGGATGCGGCGAACGGCGCCCGCCTGAAACAGCGGCCGACCGCTCTGCTGTGCCGCCAGGGGCGCGAGAAAGCCGAAGCCGCTCTTTAAGCCGTGCACCGTAACGTTCGGGTGATCGTCGTAGCCGGCCGCGGGCTCTTTTCCCGCCATGAGCCGGTACGCGTCGCGACAGTGGATCACGTCGACCTTGTGCCCGCGCCGCGCGAGCTCGTTGGAAAGTCTTTGCACGAAAATCCCGTCGCCGCCGAAGTTGTACGGCGGATAGAATGTCGTGATCATGCAAAAGCGGAGCGGCGCGGTCATCTTGTTTTGACTCAGGAAAGCTAATTCGCCGGGTTAACGGCTTGCGCTCAGCGGCGCGCCGGAAAACAGCCCGCGCAGCCGCAGCCGCAGCATGATCTTCCAGCGCATCCAGCCGCGCCGCCAGCGCTTCCAGTCCGTCCCGTAATAGCGTAAGCGATCCAGCGCGAAGTCGAGCTTCGAGGGGGGCGGCATGGCGACCGAGGTGACCATGGCTTGGGAAAACGGATATCCCAGCGCCTCCATACCCTCGGCGCAGCACGCCTCGATCCTTTTGAGCGCGTCCTGCGGCAAGCCCCGATAACGTCCCAGCGAATCGCGATCCAGCTGCCTGGTCAGTTTTTTAAAGATCGGCCGCGTCGTTAGGCGCTGCGGAATGCGCTCGAAAAAATTAAACATCTCCGCTTCGAAGGATTCGCCGATATAAGCGCAGGCCGACTCGATCGTTTGTCGCGGGTCGGAGACCAGGTCTTCGTAGCGGATTAAATGAACCCGGCGGGAAAATCTTTTATAGTCGTAAAACGCTTGGTTCCATGTCCGGATGCTTCCGTCGAGACTCGTGTGGAACGCCGTTTGGATCGAGGTGATGACGTCGCGCGGGTCGCGCAAGATGTAAATCACCGGACTGTCGAACTTCTCGAGAATCTCGGACAGATACGCGTGATGCCCCGGGGTCTTGTCGCCGCAGCGCGCCTTCGCATGCTTCTTCGAATACAGCCGGAGCAGCGCGGCGAAGAGGCCTTCGAAAGTGGGCTCGTCGAGAATCTCCAGAAATTCCTCCGTCGAAGGCGGCGCCATGAATCCCTGCACGCGCGTGACCTCGCGGACATCTTCGATCAGCCGCCTGAGATTGCGCGGACTGCGAAGGTCGCCGTAGCGATAGAGGTCGGGGCGGAAGATCGGGTAGTAGTGGCTCTCATGATAGATGGCGATGCGCGAGTGGCTGTCGAGAATTCGGGAAAATAGCGTGGTTCCCGAACGCGGCGAACCGACGACGAACAGCGGGCGGTCGAATTGTTCCGGACGGCTTCTGCGTTCCATTGGTCAACGCGCCGATCGGGCTGCCGCCGCTGCGTTTCCGGCCGCTCGGCCGTGCCGCAGAAGGTGGAGGGGCAAGAGTTTTCCCCGCGCGGTCCTTATCGGTTCCATCCGCTTGATGCGGAAGATTTCCGCTTTTCTCCACGTCACCCGTGTCAGGCTGTCCTCGACGGCATTCGGCCCCAGGGCATTCAACACCGCATCGATGACGGCGGCCTCGTCGCGAATCTCAATGCGGGGACTCACCACGAGGCTCAACTTCGTAAAACCGCGCTCGTCTTCTTCTTCGAGCAGCTGATAATCGAGCGCGCTCCCGCCGAAGCGCGCGGGCAGAAGTTCTTCCAGGATGGAGAGCATCTCGCTGCCGACGAGCGTGACGCCCTCGCCGGTGAGCTTGCGGAAACTTCGGATCTCCCGGAGGTGCTCGCTGTAGCCGTAGGCTTCGAGCGGGCAGCCGCACGAACGCGTCTCGATCACGCCGTAGTCGTCCAGCTCGACGTTCAGCATGATCTTCGGCGTGCTCGGGAGCAGGCTCGTGAAGCAAAAAGCGTCCACATCGATATCGAAGCCCGGCACGCGGCGGTTATAATCGATGATCGCGAGACCATCCTTGAAGAAATGCACGTCGTTCGCGTCGAGCGGGCGCGCGCAGCCCATGCCGACGCGGCCGCATTCGCCGAAATGGTAGGTCGGATAGCAGCGGGCGCCCGTTGCGGTGATCGCGCGCACCTTCGCCTCGGTGGGCGGCTCGCCGCCGATCTCGAAAACCGCGCCGGTCAGGTCGGCGCCCAGCTCGTTGGCGGCGACCGCCACCCTGAGCGCTGTGCTCACGAGACAGAACAAGAGGCATGCGCCGCGGGTGCGGATCTGCTCGCGCATCCAGGCGACGATCGTGCCGGCCTGGTCGAACGTCACCGGCTCGGGGCGGGGAATCGGGACGCCGA
>Ga0075433_10002588_pt1 | contig 13785 bp, 9 predicted proteins | sample RhiMethybrSRZTD2_FD_75299 | JGI IMG/M metagenome (GOLD analysis project Ga0075433, IMG submission 75299) | Populus rhizosphere microbial communities from Tennessee, USA - Rhizosphere MetaG P. TD hybrid SRZTD2 | ecosystem: Host-associated > Plants > Roots > Rhizosphere > Soil | place: USA... | reverse complement strand
AACGCGCGCTCGACCCCGCCAGCGGACGGGCGGTGCTGCTGACGATTGACGGTGTCGACGTGCCCCCGCGCGCCGACTACTTCGTACGCGTGTTCGTCGGTAAGCCGGATGCCGGCCCAGGCACACCGATCACCGATCCGCATTACGCCGGCAGCTTCGGCTTCTTCAACGATCCGATGATGGCGAACATGCCGGGGATGGGCGACGCCAAAGCCAGATTCCTCGTCGACGTCAGCGGCGCTGTTCGACGTCTGAATCAGGCCGGCTCACTGGCAGCGGATGGCGTGGACATCACCCTCGTTCCAGTCCCGTACGAAAAACGAGATACCACCGGGCAGCGCCTGACCATCGACAGGCTGGCGCTCAGCGTCGCACAAGTGAAATGATCGACGCATCATGGTGAGAGCTCTGCGGGTGACCAGCTGTCTCGCGATCGTGGTAGGGACAGCGGTGTGCTCCGCAGCTCCGGTGTCGCCATTGCCACGTCAAACGCGTCCGGTATCGTCGGCGCGAGTAACGGTCGCGAATCCTGAAGTACGCCTCGTGCTTCCGCCGCGGCCAGGGGCATCCTCCGTGATCGTGTTGCGTGTGTCGGAGATCAAGAATCCTGCGAAGGCGTCCTTCTCGCTCGAAACCGGGCTCGCACCGTGTGCCGGAGTGACGAGGACATGGGAGCCCGAACGTCTCACCAGTCTGGGAGTGTACCCAGCCGACCAACCGGCCAGCTACGCCGTGCCAGTGAGCGCCGCAACCCTCGATCGGCTTCGTACGCGCGGTGTGTCAGATCTGAAAGACGTCTGCCTGCAGGTGAAGCTTCGCCTGATGCGTCAAGCTGGCGACGCAGTCGAAGTCGTGCTCGCCGCCCCTGAGTGGCAGCAGGAGAAGTAGGTATTCATCAAGGCGACGCCGCATGCCCTACTTGGTAGGCGCGTCGAGCTGCTTGAGCTTCTGCTCCGCGCTTTCGCGGATCCGATTGCGAAAATCGGCCGGCACGCTCGTATCCTTCGGCAGAAGGTCCAGCGCTTTCTGCGCGTTCGCGCGCGCCAGGTCCTTCTTTTCAGCAACGACGTACGCGTCGGCGAGGCTGTCGTAGGCGTTGGCGGATGCGGGGAACGCCGTCGTGTTGAGCGAGAACACCGCGATCGCTTGCGACACGTTGCCCGACTGCAGGTGCTCATAGCCAACCGCGTTGACGATCGCTTCGGGGATGATCGTCGCCTTCGGATCGCGCCGCCGCGCCTCTGCCAACTGCTGCGCCACTTTGGCCGGCCCATCCGGTTGATCGATGAGCGCAAGCGCTGCGAACTCTTTGCCGATGCCTGCCGTATCGGCCGACGCGGGCGCGTGACCCGGAGTCGTGATCAACGTGGTGCGGTACCAATTCACGATCTCCGCGATCAACTCAGGATGCGGTGCGAAGATGTCCGCCCCGTGCCCGCCTTTGGCGTAGTGCACCAGCTTCTTCTCGGGCGTCGCCGTCACGCTATAGAGCCACTGCGTCGTCACCACCGACTGCGGGAACTCGTCGTCATCGGCAAGTGCGAGGAACGTCGGAATGCGGCGCCCACTCCGCAATAGGCGGCGACCCTCGAGATCCGTGGTTCCAGACAACAGCACGAGCGATTTCACTTCGGGATGCCGCCGCGCGGTTTGCACCGAGTTGTTGACGCCGCAGCTCGCGCCGCCGACGCCGATGACGTCGCGAGTCACGTTGGGCTGCGATATCAAATACTGAAACGCGACGTCGATGTCTGCCGGCCACTGCGTCTGCTGTTTGGCCTGCACCGCCGGCGGTGCTTTGTCGAATCGATCGCCGGCACTGTCGCCGAAGCCGCGCAGATCCAGCGTCAACACATGGATGCCTGCGGCGGCCAACTTCTCGGCAAGGCCATTCCAGATCGCGCGCTGCCGGTTGCATTGATGCAGCAGAAGCACGCCAGGCCCGCGGGACGAGGCGGAGAACATCGTCGCCTTCAGGTTCAATCCGTCGGACGCTTTCAGATCGACGACGCGCGTCTCGGCTTCGGCCGAATTGCCACACAGGGCGAGGATCACGCCGGCAACGAGCAGTATGCGAACGGTCATGGGACGTATTCTAGGCCGCCTAAGGCGGCCTCTACGACTGAGTCGCGATCGCGCAGGCTGAAGCCTGCGCTCTACGGTTGTCGCTAGTCGTGCCGCAAGGCGGTGACGGGGTTCAGAATCGCGGCGCGACCGGCCGGCACCACGCATGCAAGGGCGGCCACAGTCAGCAGAAACACACAGACTGCGACATAGGTGAGCGGATCGGTCGCGGTCACTTGAAACAGGTTGGCCTCGAGCACTCGCGAGAAGGTGACGGCGCCCGCAAGCCCGAGCACAAGCCCGACGGCAATCAACGTGGACGCACGCCCGACGACCATCAACAGGACGTCGAGCGCCCGCGCGCCAAGAGCGATCCGCACGCCGAACTCGCGTGTGCGTTCCGCGACCGAATGCGCCACCACGCCGTAGATGCCGACGGCTGCGAGCACCGCGGCCACGACACCAAACAGTCCCAGCAGGAACAGGTAGAGGCGCAAGTGACGTACTTGTGCATCGAGTGTCTGCTCGACGGTCGTGGCATTCGCGATCGGCGTCCGGCGATCCACTTCGGCAACCGCGCGCTTGATCTGCGTCAGCAGCGCCATCGGCTCACCGAGCGTTCTGATCACGAAATACATTCCGATGCGCGCGTAGACCGTCGGCCCCGTCGCGCGCGACGTCTGTTGCAGGTGCGGCACGTACACCGTGGGGGCATGCTGGACCGAGAACGGACCGTCCAGCATGTCGCCGACGACACCGACGATCTGGCGCGGCTGCTCCTCGGGAATCGAGTCGAACCGAAGGTACTGACCGATCGGGTCTTCTCCAGAAAAGTACTGCCGCGCCATCGTCTCGTTGATGATGACGACGAATGGCGAGGACGCCGTGTCGCGCGGATCGAAGTCGCGTCCGGCATGCAGGCGGATCTTCATCGCGTCGAAGAACCCCCGTGTGATCGCGACGTGCTCGACGGTCGGCAGCGTCGGTGTACCGGCCGCCGAGATCACGGATGCCGGATCGGCACGCCCTTCAATCCTGAACGGAACTTCAGCCCATGCCCCGGCCAATGGCGGCGTGTTCGTCGCTGCTGCGGTTCGCACGCCCGGCACGCTTTGCAGGCGTTCGAGCACGCGCTCCACCGTGTCGGCCGGCACCGAGCTCACATCGAAGAGTCCCGAGCCTCGATACATCCCGATCTGCTTGTAGGACTCGCGTGCGGGAAGTCGGAAATCGAAGGTGAGCAGATTCGAGGGATCGGCACCGAGTTCGTTGCCGATCACCCGAGCAAAGCTGTTGAGCAGCAAACCAGCACCAACGAGGAGGAGTAGCGCAAGCGCGATCTGTCCAACGACAAGAATGTGGCGCATGCGCCGGCGAAACACTCCGCCTGTCGCGCCGCGGCTCGCGTCCTTCAGTTCGTCGGCGAACTGCGCCCTCGACGCGTGAAGCGCTGGAAGAACCGCGAACACGAGGGCCGTTGTCAGCGCGACGATGGCTGTGAAGGTCAGGACGCGCAGATCGATCGACACGTACTGCAGGCGCGGAAAGTCCGCAGGCGCCAGCTCTATGAAGAGGCGCAAGCCGCCCCACGCCAGCAGCACGCCGAGTGCACCGCCGAGTGCGGCGAGCGGCACTGTTTCGGTAATCATCTGGCGAAGAATGCGCCAGCGGCTCGCGCCGATGGCCTGGCGCAGCGCCACTTCGGTGCGCCGCCTGGCGGTCCGCGCCAGCAGCAGCCCGGCAACGTTCGCGCATGCGATCAGCAGCACGACGGCAACCGCGCCTTGCAGCATCAGCAACGCCGATCCGTAGTCGCTCGCGGGTTGACCTGCATTCCCGCGTGAGCGCGTCGCCGATCGCTGAAGCGACTCGACCTTCGTGCCGAAGCCGCGATGGTGAACCGGGTCGCTGTTGGCGAGCTGTATTCCAAGCGCGTCGAGCTCTGCCTGCGCGTCGGCGATCGAGACCGACGGCTTCAGCCTGGCGATCACCGTGTTGCCCCCAACACGGCCTTCGACTTGCGCACGTGTCAGACACAAGGGGACGAAGAACTCGATCTGATCGCCGAAGAAGTCGAACGCCTGCGGCATGACGCCGATGATCGTCGTCGGCAGACGATCGAGCACCATCGTCTTGCCGATCACGTCGCGGTCGCCGTTATATCGCCGCTGCCACGTGCGATAACTCAGGACCACGACCGCTGCAACTTGATCGACCTGGTCCTCGGCGTCGGTGAAGGTTCGGCCGAGCAGCGGTTGAACGCCGAGGGTGCGAAACATCGACGGCGAGACCGTCTGGCCGAGGATCCGCTCGGGCGGAAGCCCGTCCTCGGCGAATCCGAGACTCTTGATCCCGCAGGCGATGCCGTTGTGCGCCGCCACAGACGCGAACGAGCGCGCGTTCTCTTTCAACGTGACGTAGCGCGTGATGCTGTGCGTGCCGAGGCGATCGGGCTTCGCTGTATCGGGAATGTTCCAGATGGTGACGAGGCGATCGGGTTGAGGCAGCGACAACGGTCGCAGCAGCGCAGCGTCGACGACGCTGAAGACGAGCGTGTTGGCGCCGATGCCGAGCGCCAACGAGAGCGCGGCGATCACCGTGAAGCCCGGCTCGCGCCGCAATCCGCGCAGTCCGCACATCAAATCGGCGCGCAGCTCGTCGGCCACGCGCAGCCCTCGTGCTTCGCGCACTTCTTCCTTGTAGCGTTCGATGCCGCCGAACTCGATGCGCGCCTGGCGTTGGGCTTCGGCAGGATCCAGACCGCGGCGCACCAGATCGCTCGCACGGGCCTCGATGTGGGCGCGGATCTCCTCCGCCATCTCGTCCTCGACGCGCGCGCGTCGAAACAGGCCGGCGGCCACCGATCGAATCTTGGACCACCCCATCGCTACGCCTCCTGCGCGCGAAGCGCTCTCGACATCGCCGTCGCCAACCGCTCCCAGCGCTCGGTCTCTGCCTTGAGCCGCCGGCGTCCCGCCGCCGTCAGCTTGTAGAACTTCGCCCGGCGGTTGTTGTCGGAGGTTCCCCATTCGCTTTCGAGAAGGCCTTGATGCTCGAGTCGAGCGAGCGCTGGGTACAACGCCCCCTGCTCCACCAACAACGCGCCGCCAGTAATCTGCTCGATCCGGAGGAGCACGCCGTAGCCGTGCTCCGGTGCCAGCGAGACCGACTTGAGAATCAGCACGTCGAGCGTGCCTGGAAGCAGTGCCGCTTCGTCCGCCATATCACTCCTAGCCTGCTTAGGAAAGATAGTCGGATCTCTCCTAAGCTGTCAAGGAGAGGCGCAATCGGCGCGTGAAGGCCCTATTCGTATCTGAGGGCAACCAGTGGATCGACGCGAGCCGCGCGGCGTGCCGGTATCCAGCACGCGGCCATCGCCACCAGCATGAGTACGACCGCGACGGTGAGGTGAATGCGGGGATCGAGTGGCGACACGCCGAACAACAAGCCCTCGACGAGGCCGGTCAACGCTGTCGCTCCTGCGACGCCAATGAGCAGGCCCGCCGCAATCAGCGTCGCTCCCTCGCGCATGACGCGTCCGAGGACGTCACGCGGATCGGCGCCGAGTGCCAGACGCACGCCCATCTCGTGCGTGCGTTGCGCGACGCTGTACGACAACACTCCATACAAGCCAATCGCGGCAAGCAGTAGCGCCAATCCCGAAAACATCGCCAGCAGCAGTGCATTGAAGCGCTCCTGTGCCACCGACATCCCGATCCGATCCTCGAGCGTGCGGACGTCGTAGATCGGCTGATCCGGATCGACCGAACGGACGGCGGCGCGGATCGCGGGGACGAACGACGCCGGATCGCTATCGGTCTTCACCACGACATATGAGATGTTGAAGGGCCGCTGTGCGAACGGAATGTAGACGAGCGGACGGGCCGCGCCTGAAATGCCCGCGTGCGTCACGTCACCGACCACGCCGACGATCTCGCGCATCGGCGTCTCGCTGCCAAACAGCAGCCACAGATCGAGCTTGAGCCGTTTGCCGATTGGATTCTCGTTGCCGAAGTAGCTGCGCGCCAGCGATTCGTTGATCACGGCGACCCGCGGCGACTCGAGTGAATCGCGATCGGTGAAGTCTCGACCGTTGACGAGCGGAATGCCGAGCACACGAAAGTAGCCTGGCTGCGTCGGCACGTACGCGGTTCGCGGACGCGCATCGCGTGCGACCGGACGGCCCTCGATCTCCAGGAACGGCGAGAGCAGATCGCTGGCGGCGCCGCCGCGATCGGGCAACTGCATGCCACCCGCAGCACCGCGAATCCCCGGCACCGCCTGCAACGCGACCTGGAGCTCGCGCAGCTTGGCACCGGCTTGCTCGAACGAATACTTCTCCCACGGCCAGGTGACATCGAAGCTGAGGACGTTGTGCGGATCGAATCCCTGTGGCGCTTCCCGCAAGCGCCAGAACGTCGTCATGAAAAGCGTCGCCCCGGTCAGCAGCATCACTGCAAGGGCGATCTCGGCCACGACCAGTGCGCCCCGCAGACGAAATGCGCGCGCGCTGACGGACATCGTGCGACCGCCCTCTTGCAACGCTGCGGTCAGATCGACGTTCGACGCCTGCCACGCCGGAGCCACGCCGAAGATGAGCCCCGTCGCCAGCGATGCGACGACGGTGAACACGAGAACGACACGGTCGACGCCGATCTCGTCGGCGCGCGGCAAGTCGGTTGGCACCAATTGAACCAGCGCCTCGACTCCCCATGTTGCGATTAGTCCGCCCAGGGCCCCGCCGATCAAGGCAAGTACAAGACTCTCGATCAAAAGTTGAAACGTAATCCGCGCCCGTCCCGCACCGAGCGCCGACCGCAGCGCGATCTCGCGTCGACGGTCGGTCGCGCGCGCGAGCAGCAGATTCGCCACGTTCACGCACGCGATCAGGAGCACGCACGCTACCGCGGCAAACAGAATGAGCAGCGGTCGCGAGACGCGTCCGGCGACGTGATCGACGGCCGGGACGATGCGGACCCCGATGCCGGCGTTCGTATCGGGATACTGACGGCTCAAGCGGGATGCGATGACGTCGAGTTCAGCCTGTGCGCGCTCGATGGCCTCGTCGGAGCGCAGGCGGCCGATGGCGTCCATCAATCGGGCGCTGCGCCCCATCTGCGGGACGTCGGCAAATTGTTCCGGTCCGAGCTCCGCCCACATGTCGATCGGCGGCGTCTGAATCGGGAATTGGAATCCACGAGGCATGACGCCGAGCACACGATAGCTCTTCCCGCTCAAGGTCAGCCCGCGTCCGACGATCGCTGGATCCGACTCGAATCGCTCGGCCCAGAATCGATGGCTGAGCACGACCGCTCGCTCTGGCGTGTCGCCGAGGGGCCTGCCCCCGGCCTGCCCCGGCCCTGCCCCCGGGGGCAGGCCGGGGGCAGGCCCCGGTCGCTCCGCGCGGAACGTCGTGCCGCGCGCGGGCGGGACGCCGAGCACGGAGAACAGATCGCCCATTACGACCGCCACTTGCACTCGCTGCGGCTCGGCACGGCCGGTCAGCACCATCTCGTATCCGTACCAGGACGCCAGACTCTCGAGCGATCGACTCTGCGCGCGAATGTCGACGAAGTCAGGGTGCGACACCGATCTCGCCGCTGGATTCTTCGGGTCGGTCGACCACAGCCAGACGAGCCGGCTCCCATCCTTGAACGGAAGCGGCTTGAGCAGAACGGCGTTGACGATGCTGAAGACCGCGGTGTTGGCGCCGATCCCGAGCGCGAGTGTGCCGATGGCGACGGCGGCGAAGACCGGCGAGCGCCTCAGCGCGCGCACGCCGTGACGCACGTCGCGCGCGAGCGCATCGAGCCATGGCAGCAGCTTCACGTCGCGACTCGACTCGCGCACGCGAAGCGGACTCCCGAACTGTCGCCGCGCCGCCGTCTCGGCGTCGGCGCGACTCATGCCGCCGGCAACGAGATCGTCGATCCGCGATTCGATGTGGAACGCGAGCTCATCGTCCAGGGCCCGCTCCACGCGGCCAGGTCTGAACACGTTCGCGAGCCGGGAGAGCAGTGACATAAGGCCGCTAGGCGTGCTTCAGCACGTAGTTGACCGCGTCGGTCGTCAATCGCCACCGCTCTTCTTCGACGTTGAGCCGCCGGCGGCCTTCGGCGGTGATTTCGTACGCACGTGCGGTTCGGTTGCGCTCGGTCGTGATCGTGCGTGCTTTGATCCAGCCGGCCTCCTCCATGCGGTGCAGTGCTGGATACAGAGAGCCTTCCTCGACGCGGAGCGTGTCGGACAGCTCGTGGATGCGCGACGTGATCGCGTAGCCGTGCAGCGGACCTCTGCGCTGCAGGATGGTCAGGACGAGAAGGGGCAGCGAGCCTTGGAGCGTATCGGGTCGTGTCGCCATACCGAGCTAGCTTAGTAAGCTCGCTCAGTCTGACTCAAGCGTCCGACGGATGTCAAGACGATGCAATAGTGATGGCGACCTTCCCCCGGGCGTGTCCGGTTTCGATGTACCGGATCGCGTCGGCCACTGCTGACAACGAATAGGTCCGGTCGATGACCGGCGCGACCTGACCGGCCTCCATCAGCTCCTTCAGGATGGCAAGGTCCGTCACGGGAATGGTCCTCAACGTGAGCATGACCATCCGCTGGCTCACCAATGGCGACAGCAGCGGCGCCATCGGCGAGCCGACGACGCTGACGTACGCACCTGTAGAGCGCAGGATGCGCCGGCACTCGAGCATCGAGCGATTCCCCACCGCATCGATGATGAGGTCGTATCGCTCGCGGCCGCGTGTGAAGTCCTCTGTGGTGTAGTCGATCACACGTGACGCACCGAGCGACCGCACCATGTCCACATTTCTCGTGCTACAGACGCCACTCACATCGGCGCCGAACGCGCGGGCGATCTGCACCGCGAATGTCCCGACACCGCCAGATGCGCCGTTGATCAGCACCCGCTGACCGGCCTGAATGCGGCCCTTGTCGCGAAGTGCCTGAAGCGCTGTTGTGCCAGCGATCGCAACCGCGCCTGCTTGCTCGAAGCTGATCGTCGCGGGCTTCAACGCGAGGCCGTTCTCGCCGGCGCACACGTACTCGGCGAAGGCGCCGCGGCTTCTCCCGAATACGTCCTGGCCTGGCTGAAAGCGTGTCACCTTGGCGCCGACGGCTTCGATCTGGCCTGCCACGTCATGACCGGTACGGATGTCTCTGGGCGTGCGCAGGCCGCCGGCGAACGCCCGCATGAAGAATGGCTCGCCGCGAATCAGATGGCGATCGAAGGGATTCACCGATGCAGCCCTTACTCGGATCAACACGCCATCGTCGCGCACGAGGGGCGTGTCGACGTCCTCGCAGGTGAGCACGATCTCTGGTGCGCCGTACGCGCGACGAACAATTGCCTTCATCGATCGTGCTGACCGTTCCTGCTGTGCTCCCTGCCGCACCTGGAACTTTCGGACGCGAGTTGTCGTTCCAGGCTATGCCTAGATCATCTACAATACTATACCTCGACTATCGACAATTCAACCGTCGAGCGTGCATGTGGAGGCATCGGGATGAGGCACAGAGTGATTCGATCGTTGGTGACGCTCTGGGTCCTCGGCGCCGCAGGACCGGCACTGGGCGCGGCATCGCAGAGCCGACATCGACGCCCGCCGCAGGCAAGACCTTCGACGTCGACGCGATGCACGCGAATCTCTCCGGAGCCACGCAGACTTTGCACCCGACCCGATGCCAGGGTGCGCGGTCGACCCGGCCACGGATGGCCGCCCTTCGCTCCTCACCGCACTGCAGGAGCAACGTGGGCTGAAGCTCGAGTCCGCCAAACAACAGCAGGACGTGCTCGTGATCGATTGCGTGTCGCGTCCAGACGAGCACTGAACGGAGGCAGCGATGATGAGAATACGTCTGTCGGTCCGCGCGGTCGTTGCGGCGATCGGTCTGCTCTCGATCGCCACACTGATGTCGCCGACACTCAACGCGCAGGTACTTCGCGCAGGTACTGATGGCGAACGATTCGATGTCGCGTCAATCAAGCCGACACTGCGCGCGCAGGTTCCAATGCCGCAGGTGCACGGCGACGTCATTCAGATCAGCGGCATCACGCTGAGCGATCTGATTCGGTTTGCCTATCCCACCGCAAACGGTCAAGTCTTTGTCGACAAGGCGCCTGGCTGGGCGACGAAGGAACGGTTTGATGTGTTGGCCAAGACATCCGGCGAGCTCCCCTCTTCGTCCATGCTGCGGGTGCTGCTCGCCGAGCGCTTCAAGCTGCGCATGCACGTCGAGCCTCGAGAAGGCACGGTCTTCGAGCTGACGATCGCGAAGAAAGACGGCCGACCCCGGCCCGGTTTGAACAAGACGCACTGTCCCAGCCCAGAAGCCCCACCGGCGACGCTCGAGGAATCGCTCGCGCGGAAGATGGCGCCACTGGCCGCACCGGATGTCGGACCCTGTCAGACGATGCGCATCGGCGCCGGGTTCACCTTGAATGGCGAGGGCGTCACGATCGCAGATCTCGCACGGACGTTGACCTATGCGCCGATCTTCAACGCGCCGGTGATCGATCGCACCGGTCTGACCGATCGATATGACTTCAGCATGCAGTATCGCGGCGACAGCGATCCGAATGCCGAGCACGGTCCGACGTTGCCCTCGGCGCTCGAGGAGCAGCTGGGGCTGAAGATTGAACGCACCCGGGGCACCATCGATACCGTTGTCATCGAGCAGGTGGAGCCGTTGGAAGCGAACTAGAACGATCGAGAGACCGTCGTAGCGCCTCGGCACGAAGGAGGTCGCCGCTCCGCTCTCCGATGGCGGCTTTCAGGTGTTCGATCGCAGCCGCGACGGCCTCGCGAGCGCCGTTCGTGTCGCCGAGACCCTGCTTCGCAGCGGCAGATTCGAGCAGCGCCTGGCCCATGAAGCTCGAATGCGTCAAATCGCCGAGACGACTGCGCGCGAGACGTACGCCCTCGTCGGCCGCGGCAGCCGCGTCGTGAAATCGGCCGCTGCCATTCAGAGCCCGCGCGTAGAAGATCTGCGCCTGGACGAGACCAGCTCGTGTCGCGGTCGCGGTCGTGAACATCTGCACCGCGTGCCGCGCGAGTTCGACGGCCCGTGGGCCATCACCATTGACGAGCGCCACGCGTGCTGCGGAAACCTCGACGACGGCCTTCGAGTATTCGGTCGGCGATGGATCCGCCTTCAACACCGAATAGGCCTCAGCGAACAGATGATTCGCACGCTCACGTTCGCCGGCATCGCACGCGGCGCGTATGGCGAATTGAAACGCGACCAACAAGCGACGCGGCGAAGCCGACGTGCCGCGACCCTTGGCAAGCGATTCCTCCAGCAGGCGGTTGGCCATCACCGCGTCGTCACCTGTGGCGGCGAGCATCTGCCCGTAGTTCGAGAGCATGGCGAAGTTGGGACCGTTTTCCGAATCGGCGCCTCGCGCCGTGTCGACCGCACGACCCTGCAGCTTCGCGCCCTCCGACACCTGACCGGCATCGCCCATCATCACCGCCCAGTTGTTCAGCACCACCGCGGCGGTGCGGGTGTGATCGAGTCCCTCTGCTGCGAGCGCCGCAAACGCGCGCGCGAACGCTCGATTGCCGGCGTCCCAACGAGAGGCGACCGCATACGCGCTGGCGAGGGCAGCCAACGGCTCGAACAGTCGACCTGGTGCGCCGCTGCGATGCTCCTCGATGTACACCGCGCGCTCCGCCGCGGGAATCGCCCGCGAGGCATCGCGGTTATTCGCGGCAAACGTCGCCTCGAAGACGCGGCAGCGCGACTCGGTCTCGGCGTAGTCCGGTGTCGACGGCAACGCCCGCGTGACACTATCAATCACCGAGAGGGCGCGCGCGAAATCTCCACGATCGGCGAACTGAAACGCCCACCGGCAGGTCACGAGCGATTTCAAGGCGACGTCGGCGATCGCTCTCGAGTCGGCATAGGCGTGCTCGAGCACACGATTCCGCGCGTCGAGTTGCAGGTTGTCCTGATAGCGATCGGCGAGCATCAGCAGCATACTCACGCGCAACGGCGTGTCCTTGGCGAAGCGTTTGGGAATCAGCGCCTCACCGCGCGCCAACAGCTCGGCATTCGAGATCGGCTTGCCGTTCGGCGTTGCCTGCGACAACAGAAAGTCGCTGAAATCGTTCTTGGCTTCGGCAAGGCGCAAATCCGACAGCGCGCGATCACGCTGGCGCGCCGACTCTCGCGCCTGCACCACGGCGATCGCCGTGCCCGCAATGAGCGCGATCACGACGCTGGCCGCGGCGGCGAGTCCAAGTCGATGCCGCCGCGCGAACTTCCGCACCCGATACGACACCGCATCGCGTCTCGCCGTCACCGGCTCGTCGCGCAGATGACGACGAAGATCGTCGGCGAACGCGGTCACCGTGGCGTAGCGCTCTGACGGTGGCTTCTTCAGCGCCTTGCCGACGATGAGGTCGAGATCGCCGCGGCAGGCGCGGTGAAGGCGATCGAGCGTCGTGGCCCGTGCCGCTACGATCTGTTCTCCGGACGCGTGATTCGACAGCAGCCGCACGGCTTCGCTGAGCCGCAGCGGCTCGCGTTCCGTGAGCACGCGCATCTGCGCCGCAGGATCGCCTTCGTCGTGAATGGTCGGATGGCATCCGGCGAGCAGTTCGTACAACAACACGCCGAGCGCATAGACGTCGGTGGCCGTGCTCACAGGCGCGTCGGCGACCTGCTCGGGAGCCGCATAACGCAGCGTCAGAACCGGTGCCGTCACGGTCGTGGATTCTTGAGTGGTCCGGTCGTCGTTCAGCAGCTTCGCGATTCCGAAGTCGAGCAGCTTCACTTGACCGGACTCGTCCACCAGGATGTTCGATGGTTTGAGATCGCGGTGCACCACGAGATTGGCGTGGGCGTGCGCAACGGCGTCGGTCACCTGCGTGAACAGATCGAGGCGGCCTCGCAGATCGAGATGATGCGCATCGGCGTACTCGTCGACGCGCGTCCCTTTCACGTACTCGAGCACCAGATATGGCTGGCCGGCTGCGGTGATGCCGGCGTCGAACAACCGCGCGATGTGGGCATGAGTGAGGCGCGCCAGCACGCTGCCTTCGCGTGCGAACCGTTCGCGAGCGTTCGCGTCGAGCACCGACAGGTTGACCAGCTTGACTGCCACGTGCCCTTCGTAGCGGCCGTCGCTTCGTCTCGCCAGCCACACCGTCCCCATTCCGCCCATGCCGAGCGGACGTTCGAGCGTGTACGCCCCAACCGTCTGGCCATCGAGAACGGGGACCGAAGCGCCGGACGCGACGAGCGACGCTTCGAGGAAATCCGACGCCAGCACACGATCGTGCTCGGCCAGCAAGCCTTGCAGCGCCGAAGCGATCGTCGGGTCGCTCGATTGCAGGGACCGCACGAACGACGCGCGCGCTCCCCCATCGAGATCGAGCGCCTGGTCGAGGAGCGGGCTCAGCGACTCCCACAGCTGTCGGTCGATGTCAGACATCGGGCTTATCAGGAGATCGTCTTCTGCCGACAGAAGCCGCCATCACCGGCCTCGGACCCGTTCAGCGCTCTCCGTTCAGCGCGTGATGCAGTAACAACCGCGCCTTCGCCCAGTCGCGCTGCACCGTCCGCTCTGAAACGCCGCGCAAGCCGGCGATCTCGGCGAATGAAAAGCCGCAGAAGAATTTTAGATCGACGAGCGACGCCAGATCGGGATCGAGCGCCGCCAGATCGTCGAGCGCGCGACCGAGCGTCTCCAGATCGACCGGTTCC
>Ga0075433_10002584_pt1 | contig 13799 bp, 9 predicted proteins | sample RhiMethybrSRZTD2_FD_75299 | JGI IMG/M metagenome (GOLD analysis project Ga0075433, IMG submission 75299) | Populus rhizosphere microbial communities from Tennessee, USA - Rhizosphere MetaG P. TD hybrid SRZTD2 | ecosystem: Host-associated > Plants > Roots > Rhizosphere > Soil | place: USA... | reverse complement strand
GGAAAACGGGCTGCGGAAACACTTTGCGCGATCGAGGCTGATCAGGGAGGAATGTCCACCCGGGCAGCCCGGTGTTTCGCCTTCGTCGGTCCTCACATTCCCCTGGGCGCTCATTTCGCGATTGGAAACTTCATCCGTGACGCCTTGTTGGGGGGGCCAATCAGGATTAGCGGAGACGGAACCGCCGTTCGGTCGTATTTGTACATGGCGGATCTCGCTATTTGGTTGTGGACGTTAGCCTTGAGTCCAAATGCTTCGGGCGTGTATAACGTCGGGTCGGAAGCCGGAGTATCCATTCTCGATCTTGCGCGGATCGTCACGGGCGTCTGCGCGCCCGGGGCGCCGATCGAGTTGGCCACGCCGCGAAGAGACGGCGCCCAGCCGCATCGCTACCTGCCATGCACCACGCGAGCCCAGCGCGAGCTCGGGCTGCAACAGCGAATCAGCTTGAACGAAGCCATCGTTCGAACGATCGACTGGCTTCGCCAATCGCCCACTCATTGAAGCGGACACGACCGAATGAACACTGTGCGCATCGGGAACCAGCTCGTTCTACTCTCTCACATGCGCCCGCGCAAGCTCGGTCCGGTTACCCGACTAGAAGTTCAGTCTCTCGCGTTCGTGAACGAGCGGCCGGTTCTTTACGTACGTGTAGATCGCGCCTACGTACTCACCGACAACGCCGATGAAGATCAGTTGGATGCCTGATAAGAAGAAGAATCCGATCACCAGAGGCGCGACACCCAAATTGAAGCTACTCCAGAGTGCGAGCTTCGCCACGAGGTAGCCTAACGCCACAAGGATACTGAGCACGGCGGTCGCTACTCCTGTCAGCGTTGCGATGCGTAACGGCACCTTGGAATGGCTAACGATTCCCTGGAGCGCGACATCGAATAATTGATACGTGCTGATCTTGCTTACGCCGGCGCGCCGGAGCTCCTGGCGAAATGGGATCTTCACGATGTCGTACCCCACTTCTGCAACCAAGCCGCGAAGAAAGGGGTAGGGGTCGGCGATCTGACGAAGCGCCTCGATAACGCGCTGGTCGTAAATCCCGAATCCAGTCGCTTGATGCACCACCTCGACGTCCGCGACTTTCGCCAGCCAGCGGTAATACGTATCTCGCACGCGGTACATGAACCAATGCTCGTCGCTCTCGAGCTTCACGCCCAGGGCGATTCGCGCGCCGCCCGACCACGCTGCAAGGAGCTGCGGGATAAGGGTTGGCGGATCCTGGAAGTCGGCGGCGATCCCGATGACCGCGTCTCCGTGCGCCTGAAGCAGGCCGTATACGGGTGACCGCACCGGCCCGAAGTTTCTGGTGTTGAGGATCACCTTCACGCATGGGTCGCCCGCGGCTAACCCCCGGAGGATTTCGGGCGTCGCATCTCGCGAGCCGTTGTCGATGAACAGGTGCTCGTAGCGATATTCGGGAAGGGCAGCGAATTGCTGCTTCACCGCCGAGTAGATCTCGCGTACGTTAGGCTCCTCATTGTAGCAAGGCGTGACGACAGTGATCAGTGGGGCGACCATAGTAAACCGAATGGGAAAAGGCCGATCGCAACAACCTTGCGCACGCCAGCGGACTGTGGTTCCTAGCTTGGCAACGATCCGATGCGGCGATGCTGGCGCCAAAACTGTAGCACCGCGAGCGGAAGCACGCCTCCCACGACGAGTACAGAGTACGCGGTAACGGCGCCCTCGGTAGAAAATCGTGAAGCAGCGGCGAATGTCCCGAGCGTCGCGAGCGCGGCTCCCGCGACGGCCGCCTGCATGAGCGGCTCCTCGCGCCACGCACGAAGGTAGCTCCCCAGCGACTGTACGATGAGCCACGCAAGGTTTGTCGCACCAAGCACCAGAATCCACGGTGCCGGCAGCACCCGCGACGCAAGCGATGGGCTCAGGTTCCCAATGAACCAAACAAGAGCTGCCGCACCGAGTACCCCCGAGACCGATACGAGCGCGGCCTGCAACGTGGCCGTACGCGCAAGCCGACGTAGTTGTTCGAGCATGCCGCTGGCGAGCAGCGCGCCGTACCTCGGGTATCTCGCCTGCAGCCAGGCAACGCCCAGGGTCAGCGGCGCAGTCGCAATTGCGAACGACATCCCGACTTGACCTGCGGCAGCCGCACCGTGCGTCGTTAGGATGATCGGAGTGACGGCCTGTGGCGCAATCCACCATGCGAGCCAGCTCGCGCCTGTCTTCCACTGAATGGCGCCGACGCGGGGTGACTCCCGAGGATGCTGCTCGAGCTCCGCACACGTCGCGGTGCTTCGATTCGCCAGCAAGCCGCCATGCCGCATCACAAGCCACGTCCACGCAGTCGCGAACCACGCGATAGCAAAGGCAGCAACTCCCCAAAGCGCTCCCCAGCGGAGCAGAACGGTCCACAGCGCGATAGTCGAGATCACCGTCTGGAACAAACGCATACGCTGCACGCGAATTAGACCGCCGCACCCCTCGATCACGCACAGATACGGAACGAGCGGGAGGTAGGCTGCAGTGCACAGGACGGTGAGGGCTCCAGCGGCCGCGGCACCGACGCCTGCCTCTGCGAGGTTGGACCGGAGAAGCCACGCACCGCCGACGCCGCCAAACAACGTCAGTGCCACCGCAACGCGACCAAACCAGCGCCTCCCGTCCCGAAGTACTTGGCAGACGCGCAAGCGGGATGCCTGATCACCGTGCAACTCGCCGAGCGAGTCCCATGTGAGGAATGGCGACTCGTGACTCGCGAACTGCACGATAAGCGTGCCGACGCCGAGTTCCATCAGTTGGGTCAGCGCCTGAATGTTCCAGAAAATGAAATACAGGCCCTGCTCGGCAACCGGTCGTCTCGTCGCGACAAGCCAGAGCGTGACCGGAGCCGCGAGCAACAATGCCAGCCGGGTCGACATCACGAGCGCGACCGCAGGGTCGAGACGCAGACTCGGTTTAGACAACCATGGGACAGTCATCGACCGAATCAGAACGCCAGGAGCGAGCGTTGCGACTCAATCGATCTCGTAAAGCGTGATGATCTCACGGTTCGGTCCAAGAGTGTCGCGAATCTGGCGAGCGATCTCGGTCTGAAAGACCCTCGACACGATCAGGATCGGCTCACTGCGATCGCGGAGGGCGATTGGTGCGACAATTGGTCGGCCCGCGACCGTCTTTCCGTGATACTTCGCGTTAGAGTCCACGAACGCACTGATGTTGGCTTCCGGAAGGCGAGACGTTGTCAACAGCCGGGTGGTGTTCGTACCAACACCCCAGACCACGATCACGCGTCGGGAGTCGACCAATTCGTTGATCCGGTCATGAAGTCGGCGCTCTTCGGCAGTGCAGTTGTCGATGTATTGCTGCAGGGCAGGCCGGGAAAGCTCATCGAACGTGATCGGGAGTGGGCGAGTATCCCCTACCCGAAATGCCGCCGAGACGTTCGACATCGTCGTGCGGTACGCCTGGTGACGATGGTTCTGCTGCACAAACACCGGAGCGAACCCATGAACGGCGAACAGATTCGCCACCGATGTGGGCGAGAAGAAATTGATATGCTCGAGGCTGAAATCCTGGAACGGCGCGTTCGGCCAGCGCACGAACTCCAGCGCATCCGGCACCTCTACGTAAACGATTCCGCTGGGCGCCATGATGGACCGAATGCGCGTCATGGCCTCCGTCAGGTCGCGAATGTGCTCGAGGACGCCCACGAGGATGACGACGTCCATGGGATATGGCAGCGTGGGCAACTGACCGAGATGACCCTGGACGACATGGATATCGTAAAGCCGGCGCGCTGTCTGCACACAACCCGGCGACGGGTCGAGACCGGTGACATTAGGGTAACCGCGACGAGCGAGCAGGTAGAGCAATCGGCCAGACGCACATCCAATGTCAAGGATGCGAGCCTGCTCGTTAGGAATGAGCGGGGCGACGACATTGGCGATCACGTCCATCCGAGCACTGTCGTACTCGGACTCCGCGCCATCCCGCTGGTGGTACTCGTATTTGGAGACGTCGCGATAGTACTGGTCGAACCGTGCCTGGTCCGGAATTCCGTCGGCATAGGCGAAACCGCAATGCGAGCACGTCACGACGTCGTATCCCGCAATCACGCTGACTCCCTCGATCGCCTCGAAACGCTGGAAAAAAAGCGGCGACGACTCAGTCGCCGCACAGATTGGACACCCGCGTCGCGGCCGTTCGGACTGCGTCATTGCGCGCCTGTCTCCATCAGAGCGCGTTCCTTCGGAACAGCGTAGCACACGAGGTCCCAGCCCTCCTCATTGTACGGCCGCAGATAGTACGCATAGCCGTCGGCCATCGACTGAACAAGCAACGGCAGTTGCCACAGATGGTCCTGTTGATGGTAGACACACATCGCGATCACCGGACGCTCGCGTGCGATGACGTGACGGGCGCCTTCGATCGCCTCCGGCTCAGCGCCCTCGATGTCGAGCTTGAGAAAACTGAGCTGTCGGTTGGCGCAAATCTCATCTAAAGGGACGCATTCGACGTCATCCACGCGTGGCGCGTCGTTCGTCGGCACCAGCATTGCGCTGGCCGACCCACTCTCCTCGATGCGCATGCGGATGCGCGTCGAGTACGCCGCGAGTGGCAGCAAACTCACCCGCTGCTTCAACTCCTCCGCAAGCCCTTCCACGTAGCGACTCAGAGACGCGTAGTTGGCAGCATCGGGTTCGAGGGCAACGTATTCCTTGAACCCACGCCCCGCGGCGAGGACACTCCTCAGGGTATCTCCGTCGAATGCGCCGGCGTCGACGAACACTTCTTCGTCGTTCGGCGCGATCAGCCCAGACACGAGATACTGCGGCTCTGGGTCGGGATGCGGAAGCCCATCAAAATCCGCGAGTAGCCGGAACCGCAGTTGCGCGACGAACTCTCGTCGCGACCGGTCGTCGCTCAGCAGTTCGAACGCCCGCCTAACGTCAGGCGCCTGATCGAGGACGCCATGCGGCAGATCCAAACAGTAATGCGGAAGCATGGCGTCGGCGTATTTCCACGCGAGAGGCGCGATCGATGTCACATATCGGCATCCGAGTTCGGAGAGCTGCTGACGGGAGTGCTCGTAGCGATGCGGGCCGCCAGCACGCCAGATCGTGACGACAAAGGTTGCCGACTTTCCGAATTGTGCAGCCGCTTTCACCGGCGACATGACTTGCACGCCATCGATCGTGGTCCCCCACAATCCCCGTGCATTATCGGAGAACGCGACAGGCGATCGTCCGATTCGTCGCAGTGCGTGCAGCGTGCGACGCCCCAGTCGTCCGGCGCCGAAGAGTACGAGGTCGCGGGTTTCCGGAGCGCTCACTGCATCGAACGCGGCCTGCTCACGATGCAGGCAATCGAGCCGCGATTCGCTCAGCAAATGGTCGAGCGCGTCAGCCTCGGGCCCACGTGGGCTCGACCGACCGCCGGCTACCAACAGGACTTGCCTCCGTCCACGATCAGGTTCGAGCCAGTCATGAACGACGATGCGTCGGAGCACAGGAATAGGATTGCCCCCTGATACTCATCTGCCCGTGCCATACGAGCCAGCGGGATTCTGTCGGCCGCGAGCGAAAGGAAGCTTCGATCTTGGCCATTCTCGATTCCTCCGACGGTTATGGAGTTCGCTCTGATTCCAGCGTTTGCCCAATACGTCGCAAGGTAGCGAGTCATGCCTATCAGGCCGCTTTTAACGACTGAGTACGAGATCGGCTTTACCGGTTGCTCGTCCTCCGCGAGTCCTTCAACGCGATACAGCCGCTGATCCGGCGCGATCACACCGTACTCCGATGCGATGTTCACTATGACGCCACCGCCGCGCTGGGCCATTTCCCGGCCAATGATCTGACTGCAGAGGAACGCACCAGTTAGCCCGACGGCGAGGTCCGCGTTCCACTGCGCGAGCGAAAACCGTTCGAGGCGCGAAAAGGCCACGGACTGTCGGTCTTCTACCTTGGGATTGTTTGCCGCGTTGTTGATCAGGATGTCCACCTTCCCATGCCGCTCCAAAATCCGCGCGAGAAGCACCTCGATGTCGTCGGGCCGCGTGATGTCAGCGGCAAATGCGCTCGCCTCGACGCCATACCGTTCGCGCACATCATTTGCGACGGCCTCGGCGGCTTCGCGTCGAATGTCGACGACCACCGGGATTCCACCCGCTGCCGCGATTGCCTCCGCGTGCTTCGGGCCCAGCAGCCCACCGCCTCCGGCGATGACCGCGGTTCTCGATGAGAGATCGAAAATGCTCGCGACGGAGAGCGCGGTTTGCTCGCCGGATCTCGTCACGCGACCACCACTACATGTCCGCCAGTCAGCGACTCCCGGACTGCGTCGCCTACGCGCATAGCGGCTATGCCATCAGCGAGATTCACGGAAGGGGCTCGTCGCGTACGGCACGCATCGAGAAAATCCACCATCTGCGCCAGGAACAGACTGTTCCGCTCGAGCGAGTCGAGGTTCATGTCCTCGAGCCTTTCGCCCAGAGCATTTGCGATCTGCAGCGAATTCGCCCGCAGGTCGAGATCCGCCGCTCCCTTGTCGCAGAGAACATGGCAGCTGCGGCGCGGTGGCCGGCGAACGTAGTCCATTTGGAGATGAACGGGGAATATCGCGTCTGCATCTCCGCACTCCATGAGGATGCTCGCCACGTCTTCGACGTCCAACTCCAGAGAGCTTAGCTGCCCTCCCACCGAAAAAAGGCGGCGAGGCATACCAAACAGCCACACGAGATAGTCTATGTCGTGAATGAGCGTCAACACAACGCCGCCACCCAGCGACCGCTGCGACGCGTAGCTACTCCGATAATCCTCGTACGGGTGAAATCCCGGGAGATACTCACCTACCTCTGCGCGCACTGCGAGCGGGCGACCCATCTGCCCGGATTGGAGCACGGACCTCAAGCGCTGCAGCGCCGGATGAAAGCGCAGTTGACTGCTGACACCAACGATCGCGCCGCGCTCCTCGGCGAGGTCCACCAAGCTGTCGATCCCGCGCATTGAATCCGAGACGGGTTTTTCGATGAACACGTCGCAACCCGCGGACAAGCACTTGATGGCCGGGCCCAGGTGATGAACCGTCGGATTGCAGATCAATGCAACCTGTGGTCGCTGGTCGAGCGCATGGTCGAGCGAGTCACAAGTTTGAATGCCGTACACGTCCTCCGGCCGTTGGCCATGGTCAGCACGCAAGTCATCCGAGAGCACTGGAGCGCTTCGCTGCACTCGATAGGCGTACAGGCTTACGCGGTCGCCTAACAGCGAACGGAGGTTGCGCGCGTGCCGTTGGCCGATCGAACCGAGACCGACGATGAGCACGCGGAGCTCGCGAGTGTCGTCGGAGTCGGTGATCCGGTTGTGGATCATTCGTCGAGCGGAGGAACGATCATGTTCGCGCGAAACTCGTCGCGATCAAGGAACGGCCACAAATCCTCGAGCGGCTTCGACACCATGGAGCCATCCGGTCGACGAGCGCTCGCGAGGCTTGGCGCGCGGGGTTCTTCCGGTGGGGACATGATCTCGCACACCACCGGCCCGTCGGTCTGAAGCACCTCGCGAATCCGATCCCGCAATCCGTCGTGATTCGCGATCTGTGCGGTGGGAATGCCGTAGGCGTCTGCCACACGTCGGATGTCAGGTAGCGTCACGCCGCTGGTGGAATCCGCTCCGCAGAGCCGACCGAAATACCGAGCTTGGGACGTGCGAATGGACGCATAGCCGTCGTTGTTCAGCACGAACATCTTGATCGGCAGCCCAAGGCGTGAGACGGTTTCCAGTTCCTGGATGTTGAGCTGCATCCCGCCATCGCCATCGACGAGAATCGTTCGTCGCCGATCCGCCGCGAGGCATGCCCCGATTGCCGCAGGCAGGCCGTACCCCATGGCGCCCAAGGCGGTCGTAAGCACGATGCGCTGACGCGCCTTGGCCTCGAGTGCGAGGAGGAAGATCTCGATGCCGGCGCCGGAACTGCCGGATACGATCACCTCTCCCTCATCGGTCTCCGCGGATAACGCTTCGGCGAAGACATAGGTGCTCACACGGTCAGGCAGCGCGCGGTATTCGGGCTGAACCACTGGGTAGCGCCGTTTCCATTCGCGGCAGCGTTCCAACCACTCCGGCCGAGCGTCCGGCATCACGCCTGACAACTGCTTCAACAACTCGCACAGGAAATCGCGTGCGTCGTACTGGGCCGCCACGGCCACGTGAGGCCGCATCCGCTCGAGCTCGGCCGCATCGACATCGATCATGATTTTGTGCGCGGAGCGCGCGAACTTGTCGGGCGCGTATCCGGTAACGACAAGGTCCAGCCGAGCGCCGATCGACAGCATCCAGTCTGCATTCTGAAGGGCGAAGTTGGCCCCGCGCGGTGCCACCGGTCCTGGACGGCCGACGCAGAGCGGATGTGCGTCAGGAATCATGTCCTGGCTCAACCACGTCTTGAGCACCGGAATCCCGAGTCGCTCGATAAGTTCGGCGATCTCGTGTTGCGCGCCGGCCAAGCGAACACCGTTGCCGAACAACAGGATCGGTCGCGACGCATCACGCAAGGACCGGATCGTCTCGGCGACGATACTCGTTAGGCCCGATCGGGATGTTCCTTGATCAACCTCGGCGAGCTCGGACGGATCAAATGGACGCAGTGCCTCTTCATCGATCGTAGCACCCTGCACATCCAACGGGAGGTCGATCCACACCGGGCCGGGTCGGCCAGTTCGTGCCAGGTGAGTTGCCTTTTCGAGGTGATACCTGATCTCCATTGGATCGGTCACCGTCACAGCATATTTCGTAATTGGCGAAACAATCGCAACGATGTCGACTTCCTGGACACCGAGTTGGCGCACGCCGTACGCCGCCTTTAGGTCGGCTCGCTTGACCTGACCGGACACAAAAATGGTGGCGGTCGAGTCGAGATATGCCCCTGCAACTCCAGTAACGGCGTTCGTACCACCGGGACCGGTTGTGACTACCGCCGCGCCAAGCCCCGCGAGCTTACCATACGTCTCAGCGGCCATTGCACTCGCCTGTTCATGGAGATTGCAGACGAAGTTCAGTCCAGGACACTGCCCGACCGAATCGTTCAGGTGCATCGCACCGCCGCCGGTTACCATGAAAACGTCGCGAACGCCCAGGTTCGCGATGAAGCGAACGACGTAGTCCGAAAGCTTGATCATGCTTTTATGACGGAAGCCGGCCGACCGTGGTTCGACGGTCCGTGCGCCGAAGGCAGGGAAGCACTAGCGGGATGAAGACGTGTCGACTCGGACATCGGGCATGTGCAACTCGGACGCGTAACTCACAAGTCGTCCATCGGCGTCGACTACGGGCAAGACGCGCGTGCGACCGTGCAGGCGGGAGCGGATCTCATCCGGAGACATACCAGCGCGCGCGAACGCGAATGCGCGGGTCATGATCTCGCTCACCGGCGTGTGGAGATTCGCGCCGCGAACGATCGCCGAACGGATGTCACCATCGGTGACGACGCCGCGGACCACTTTGCTTTCATCGAGGACGAATGCGATCCCCATGCGATTTCGGTCGATGGTTTGAAGGACCGCGAGCACGGTGGCATCGGTGGACACGGCTAGCGAATCGAGCTCACGACGTCCATCGCCCACAGATCCCCGAAGCAACACCTGGCCCGCCCACACAAGCTCTGTAAGTCGCTCGAGCCCGATGCGGAAGCCCCGACCGCCACGGTGGTGGCCCATCCAGACTTCCGGTACCAGGGTTGGCCTGGCGGTAAGCAACACCGGCATGATGTCGATGAAGTTGACATCTCCTTCGCCGATCTGGAGACCTTCTCCGCCGGTGCCGGCAGCGTCCGAGACATGCAGATGTCGCACGAAAGGCGTAACGCGGGCCGCGAAGTCAGCGAGACTGTCACCATTCCGGTTGCACGCTAACGCTGCGTGCGAGACGTCGAAGCAAAGCCCCAACCCGGAGAGTTGGCATAGTTCGACGGTGTCATCCGGCTCCACGAGGACGTGGCCAAACCACTTGCCCCCGAAATACCACGGGAACGGCGGTAGATTCTCAAGCAACAGATCGGCACCGCGGTGTTCGAGCTGACGGAGTGAGTCGAGCAAGCGCTGTCTCGAGCCAGCTCGATCGTACTCACCCAGCCGCGGCGCCATGCCACCAACATGCATGACAATTTTCGGACCGCGGGCCGATGCACGGAAATGCGGTGCGAGTTGGCGTGCCAGATCGATTGTTCTCTGGATCCTTCCGATCGACATCGCACGCTGGCCGGAATCGGCCGAGCACAAGTCTATCAGCGCGTCGTGACAGTATTCGGGCGCATGTACGACCAGCTCGTACGGATAGCTCTCCCGCTCGAAGCCATCGACTCCAACGTCCAGATCCCGATCGCTCACGTGGAACTCGACGAACGACGGACCGTCGTTCACGAATCCGCCGAGTAGTTCACGCACATCGGTGAACCTCGCCACAATCCCCCAAGGGGTGCCGACATCGATCGGACGGGCTGCTTGCGGCATGGATGCATCGCACAAGTCGTCGTCCGTAAACGGCTCGTCGCGTCGCACCGATCGCGGAATTCGTCGCCCCACGAGCTCGCCAACGTATTGAGGCGAGAGGCCCATACCCGGCGATTTGCTTGTCACCATGGCGCGAGTGATGATCGTGTCGGCCGGTATGTCCATCCTCGCCACCAAACTCTTGCCGAGACTTCGTCTGTTGAGAATCTCCCCGCGGGTCATCCATCGGTGCGGAACGCCGAGAGACGCCTCAACCTCGCGCACCGCGCGCACTTGTGCCGCAAGGTCGTTAGGCGTGAGGCTCGCTGCATGGTCAGGCCCACGCATTGTGCGGTCCAACGTTAGGTGCCTTTCCAACAGGTTTGCGCCCAGCGCGACCGCCGCCAACGACACCGCAATGCCCGTATCGTGTCCCGAGTAGCCTACGGGCCACCCTGACCAGTCTCGCAGCGAGCGCATGAATCGCAGGTTGATCTCCTCAGCGGCGGCCGGGTACGTACTGACACAGTGAAATAGTGCGCACTCTGCGTCGCGGTCCGCCAAGAAGGCCAATGTCCGGCGAATCTCCTCCTCGGTCGACATTCCGGTCGAAACCAGAATTGGTTTGCGAGTCCGCAAGACATGATCGATCAGAAGAAAATTCGTCATGTCCGGAGAGCCGACTTTGTAAGCCGGCACTCCGAGAGTTTCGAGAAAGTCGACGCTGTGCGTGTCCCAGGGAGTGCAGAGGAACGTGATCGACCGCGACGCACAATAGTGCCGCAGTTCTACGAACTCCTCGTCCGAGAGCTCGAATTCGACGAGGATGGGCACGAGATACTGCAACGCCTGCTCACCAAGGCGTGGTTCAGCAAGGATGTTCTCTTGATACACCTCGCTGAGTTTTCGCTTCTGGAATTTGATTGCATCGACGCCAGCATCTACCGCGGCATCAACCAGTTGCCTGGCGATGGCAAGGTCTCCGTTGTGATTGATGCCAGCCTCGGCGATGATGTAGCACGGCTCGTTAGGCCCTATGCGACGATCCCCAATACGAACATGTGTCCGGGTCACGAATATCGAAGGTTGGAGTCGGCTAGTGAGTCGAGCGCGAGTACCGTGCAACAGTCCGTCGCACCAGAGCCATATACTGAAATCCACCACATACAAATACGATCGAACCGCCGTCCCGTCTCCACGAAGACCAGGAGCGTGCGGGACGTCTTTCTAGTTGAAGAGCGCGAGCGGCTCAATTCCCGATTGAACTATCAGCCCGCTGAAGGCGACACGAAACGATCGCGCTGTTGCGCGTGCGATTCCGTGTGCAGGAAATAGAAGTTCGTTTCGATTGTTTCCTCGTCCATCGACTCGAATCTGACCAAGTGATCCGGCTCGGCGCGGTAGCACGCGTATCCGTACCCGTCCATCAACGCGATGATGTCGTTTGGGTGATACCCGAACGGGCGCGCGAGCTTCCTCAACATTTCGCAGAAGACGATCGGTCGGTGTTCGGTGAGCACGCGGACGGCGCCTTTCAATGCGAGCAGTTCGCCGCCCTCGATGTCGAGCTTCAGCACGTCGACGGTTCTCCTATTCGAGTAGACAATTTCGTCGATGGTCATCACGGGGCACGTGATTGGCTCTAGGCCCGCCTGGCCCGTTGAAGGTGCCGCCGATGCCGCGCCGGAGATGGTTGAGTCGACAAAGAGAGTGGTGGTGCCGCTCCGCGAACCAACCGCCGTATTGAGGGGAGTGACGTTCGAGAGCGAGTTCGCCGCGATCGCCGCCAACATCCACAGGAAAGAGCTTGGAATCGGCTCCACCGCGATGACGTGGGCTTCCCGATCGGCAATAGCAACGTGTATCGAATACCACCCGATGTTGGCGCCAATATCAACGAACGTGCCACCAGACGGAACGAGCTTGAGGAGCATGGAGAAGTCTTTTCGCTCGTACGCGCCGAAGTTCAGAGCGACCACGGGCGGCAGTCCGCGATCAACCGGGTCGCAGGGGAACCTCGCCTGACCAAACCGGCTGACGAAGGTCACCGTCCCGGGCGTCAATTCGATTGCAGCGATGTCAGAACCTTCGAGAAGCCCGGCGGTGTCGCGGAGCGCTCGATGATGCTCTCCGATTTGCCGGGCGAACTCGTGCTTGTCGAGTTCCCCGCGCAGGTAACTCAGCCGCAACGCGCTTGGCAGTAAAGTCATCGATAGCTGTCCAAAGTACGGCGGAAACCATCGCGAAGATGCGTTTGAGGCCTCCAGCCTAAGCTGATGATCTTCGAAGTGTCCAAGCGATGAAACGGGTCCCGGTTTGGAAGATATTCGACAGGGGGGGCGGACTCCGCGCGTCTAACGGTGACTTGGTGAGGCGCGAGACTGGCGACCAACTCGGCAAGCTCTCGGATGGAACACATTGCTTCCGTGTTGGCGACCAGATAAGCCTCCCCGTTTCCCCCGGAAAGAAGGATGAGCAATAACGCCACCGTTGCGTCGGCAAGATAGCAGTATGGGCGAACAGCGGATCCATCGCTGTTCAATACGATGTCACGCCCATCGAGCGCGCAAAACACGAACTGCGCAAAGGCTCGTTCGTCGGATCTGCGCATGCCCGGGCCGTAGCTGTGGCCCAAACGCGCCATGCGCACCGGCACTCCGTGCTGCACCCACCAACTGCGGCAAATGGTTTCACCCATTCGCTTCGACTCCGCGTAGCTGGCGCGCGGATCCAGCGGATCGACGGAGCCGTAAATGCTCTCGCTAAGGGGAGGCGCCTCCGGGTCCAACGCGCCGTGGACGGCGCCACTACTGAGGAACAATACGCCGCGGGTTTCGTCCGCTTTGGCTCGGGCCATGAGATGGTGCGTTCCGAGGACGTTAGGCGCGTAGGTACCGATTGGGTCTCTCCCGAAGGCACTGGGCGTAGCGTTGCCGGCGGCGTGGACGAGGTACTGAATTCGGCGCTCATAGCGAAGCGGCTCGGTGGCATCGTGGTGCAGAATCTCGAAATCTCGGCGGCCGAGATATGCGGCGAACCGCTCTTTCGCCGCAGCTGTGTTTCGCACGGTGGCCACAACTCGAATAGCGTGACCGGAATGTTGCTCGTTTCTGAACAGGAGCGCTTCCACCAGATACGACGCGACAAGACCCGCTGCTCCCGTGATCACCACCGTGCTCTCTTCCAGATCTTGCCATGGCAGAGCAGCCTCCGTGATGCGTTGGAGGTCCTCGGACACTATTGGATGTCGGTTCAGGTGACTCACGCGTGGCTCCGGTGCCATCGAATGGTTCGCGCTATCGCGTCCTCGAGCCCGATCCACTCCGCCAGCCCCATT
>Ga0075433_10002583_pt1 | contig 13802 bp, 11 predicted proteins | sample RhiMethybrSRZTD2_FD_75299 | JGI IMG/M metagenome (GOLD analysis project Ga0075433, IMG submission 75299) | Populus rhizosphere microbial communities from Tennessee, USA - Rhizosphere MetaG P. TD hybrid SRZTD2 | ecosystem: Host-associated > Plants > Roots > Rhizosphere > Soil | place: USA... | reverse complement strand
GGATTGAACTGGAAGAAGTTCTCCTTGTCGACGAGGAGCGTGTCCCAGTATTCGCGGGCGATGCGCGACCTTCCGATCGCCCGCGCCACGTCGAGCCCGGCGAACCCGCCCCCAAGGATCAAGAGCCGCTTTCCTGCCATTCTGAAAAAATAGCACTTTGGCTGTTGGCCGCCACTCCCTTCGGGTATCTTTCGCCTCGATGGACGAAGACGACATCGATGCCGACCTGATCCGCCGCATCGGCGCCAGGGACACGCGCGCGATGGACGCGCTCTACGAACGGCATACCGCGGCCCTCTATCCGACCGCGGCGCGGATCCTGCGCGACGACTCCGAGGCCGAGGACGTGGTCCAGGATTCGTGGCTGGCGCTGTGGCGGGACGCCGCGACGTACGATGCTCGCCGGGGCTCCGTCGGGGCGTGGCTGGTCTCGATGGTGCGGTCGCGCGCCCTGGATCGCGCGGCGGCGCTCGCGTCGCGCCGCCACGTCGCGCCATCGGTCGGTGACGGCGGCGCGGGATCCGGCCCGCCCGAAGACCAATCGTCCGGGCCGATCGGCGCGCCGAGCCCCGCGCTCAAGGGGCGCGTCATGGCCACCATCCAGGCCGGCGGGGCCGAGTCGGTGCTCGAACGGTCGCGCGCGGCCGAGCGGGCGCTCATCGCCGCGGAGCCGGTGGCCGCGGCCGTGCTCGTGCCCGTGGCCGAGGCGCCACACGCGCCGTCGGACGCCTCACCGCCATCCGCCCCGCACTATCCCCGCGCGCGCGAGCCGGAGCCCGAACCCATGCCCCCGCCCGTGCACGAGGCGCCGGTTCGAGAGCCCCGCGGCGGAATGGGATGGGTCTGGTCGGTGGGGTGGGGGCTTGCGATCATTCTCGCGATCGTGACCGGCACGTTGCTCGAGTCGACGGGACGGCTCCGCGCGATCATCATCTCGCGGAACACCGAGTTGAACGACCTGCATCGCCGGTTCGCGGTGGAGGAGCGGTGGGCGGCGATCCTGGGTTTCCCGGGCGCGCGCCTCGTCGCGATGTCCCCCACGCCCGGGACCACGGGCACGATTCGGGGCCGGATGGTCTATGCCCCCGCGGCCCAGCGCGCGCTCCTGGTCCTCGAGGGGGCTTCGCCTCCCGTCGGCGGCGACTACGAAGTGTGGATCGTCCGAGGCGGCAGTCCCGTGAGTCAGGGCGTCGTGACGCCCGACTCGAGGGGGATCGCGGTCGCCCGCCTCGAGAACTTCGGGGACGCGTCGCTCGTCACCGCCTTCGCGGTCTCGCTCGAGCCGAAGGGCGGATCGCCGACGAGGTCCGCTCCGACCGGACCCTACGTGCTGATGGGAACGCTCACGAACTAGAGCGCGGCCTGGAGCGCGTCCTCGAGGCGGGGGTGCGCGAATCGAAACCCGGCGCGAAGCAACGCCTCCGGCACGACGCGCTGGCTCGCGAGCAACAGTTCGTTCGCCATGGGACCGCCCAACGCCAGACGCAGCGCGAGGGCCGGGACGGGCAGCACCGTGGGCCGGCGGAGCGCGCGGCCCAGGGCGCGAGTGAACGCGGCGTTCGTGACGGGCTCGGGCGCCGTCGCGTTGATCGATCCCCGCATGGTGTCGTCCGTGAGCGACCGAACCAGGATCGAACCGAGATCCTCGAGCGAGATCCACGGCATCCACTGTCGCCCGCTTCCCAGACGGCCGCCCAATCCGAAGCGGAAGAGCGGCAGGATCGCCGCGAGCATCCCGCCGCGCGCGCTGATCGCGGGCGCGATTCGAAGGCGCGCCACCCGCACGCCCGCGTCTTGCGCCGGCATGGACGCCGCCTCCCAGTCGCGGCAGAGATCCGCGAGGAATCCCGACCCGGGGCCGCTCCCTTCGGTCAGCACGTTCTCTCCACGATCGCCGTAGTAGCCGACCGCCGAGGCCTGGATGAGGACTCGGGGCACGGGGCTGATCCGCGCCGTCGTGTCCGCGAGGAGTCGCGTCGTTCGGATGCGGCTGTTTCGAATGCGCTCTCGGCGCTCTTTGGTCCAGCGGCCGCCGGCGATGCTCGCGCCGCTCAAGTGGACGATGGCGTCGACGCCGGAGCAGAGCGCCGGGTCGAGCCCGCCCGCGTCGGGATCCCATGGGATCCCAGCGATGCCGCCGCTCGCCGCGCCGCCGCTCGCCGCGCCGCCGCCCGCCGTGCCGCCACCCGTCGCGCGTACGAGGCGCGACACCCGGTGGCCCGCCTCCAGAAGACGCGGCGCGAGGGAGGACCCGATGAGTCCGCTCGCGCCGCTGATCAGGACGTGCATTACCTCTTCGCGGGCTTGACCGCGCGGACCTTGACCGACAGGACCGCGTCCCACGCGTTCGCTTCCTTCACGGAATCGGGAAGCTTGCCGGCATCGGGGCCGTATCCGTGCTCTTCCACCACCTCGACGTCGGCGAACCCCGCCTCGCGAATCAGGCGGAGGTAGTCGTCCTTGAGTGACGCGCCCGCCACGCAGCCGACGTAGGCTTCCACGGAGGCACGGACGGCGTCCGGCAGCGTCCGCGTCAGGACCAGGTCGCTGACGAGGAGCCGGCCGCCCGGCTTGAGCGCGCGAAGGGCTTCGGCGAAGACGCGCGGCTTCTCCGGGGAGAGATTGATCACGCAGTTCGAGATGACGACGTCCACCGTGGCGTCGGCGACCGGAAGGCTCTCGATCTCGCCGAGGCGGAATTCGACGTTCGAATAGCCGCCCTTCGCGGCGTTCTCCCTCGCGCGGCGAAGCATCGAGGGCGTCATATCGACGCCGATCACGCGTCCTTGGGGCCCGACTTCCCGCGCCGCGAGAAACGCGTCGATGCCGGCGCCCGAGCCGAGATCCAGCACGGTGTCACCCGGCCTCACCGAGGCGTGGGCCAGCGGATTGCCGCACCCCAGGCCGAGATTCGCGCCCTCGGGGATCGCAGCGGCTTGCTCCCGCGTGTAGCCGAGTTCCTGGAGCGCCGTGTCTCCGCTGCCGCAGCACGGAGCTTCCTTGGTGCTGCCGCAACAGCCTGATCCGGCGGCGTCGCCCTCCGCGATCTTCCCGTATTTCTCGCGCACGGTTTCACGAATGTCGGTCGTCGAGCTCATGTCTTGCTCCCTTCGGTGGCGGGCGCGAGTTCCCGGACCAATTCCAGGAATCGAGGCCCAGTTTGGGGCTTGATGCAGTAGCAGACGCGGGGGCCGTCGATCGTGCCCGTGATCCATCCGGCGTCTTTCAGCACCTTGAGGTGTTGTGAAACCGTGGCCTGCGCGAGCGGAATGCGATCGACGATCGCGCCGCAGATGCAGTCACCGTTGGAGAGCAGCAGCCGAATGATCGCGACGCGCGCCGGATGTCCGAGCGCTTTCGCCAATCGCGCGAATTCGACATCCTTGGTCGTCGTCGAGGGCATTTTCACTATCTCCAATGGTCGGGCGGAACAGCGCGCCTTAAATCGTTAATCGTCAATTTACGATATAGACGCTTGTTCGTCAATGGGGATCCGGAAAATGCTATTCTCCGGTCATGCCCCGGCCGATAGATGATTACCACGCCCTTCGAGAGGATTCGGGGGTGCTCGATTTGGCGGGGTGGTGTCTCCTTCGGCTCTCCGGCGCGGACGCCCGCGAGTTCCTGCAAGGCCTATCGTCCCAAGATGTTGCGCGAGTCGCGGCCCCCGATGCGACGATGTCGCTCTTCCTCACTGAGAAGGGGCGCCCCATGGCGCTGGCCTGGATCTCTTCCGCCGCCGACGGAGCAACGGCCACCGTCATCGCCGACGAATCCGCTCGCCCGACCCTCCGCGCTCACTTCGAGCGGTTTCGCGTGATGGAGGACGTCGAGTTCGAAGGCCCGGAAGGGATGCCGCGAATCTACGGCGTCGCCGGCCCTCGCCGCGCCGCCCGGCTTCGATCCCTCGCCGAGGGGCTCCCGGGCGCCGCCGCGATTCACTCCCAGCCTCTTTCCTTTCTGCTCGCACCGGTGGGAACGGACGCGTCCCGTCTGCCCGCGGTCGCGCACGCGGACGCGGCCGAGGCGTGGCGCCTCGCCGCCGGACTGCCGCGCGGCGGGGTCGACTACACCCCCGAGCGCATCGCGACCGAGCTCAATCTTCCCGAGGCGATCTCCTTCGACAAGGGCTGCTACGTGGGCCAGGAGGTCGTGGCGCGGACCGCGAATCGTGGCCAGGTTCGGCGGCGTCGCGTGGGGTTTCGATTTCCGTGGGAGGGCGCGGCGCTTCCCGCGCAAACGCCGATTCACGCCGGAGGCGCCGATCAGCCCTCCGGATTCGTCACCAGCACCGCATCCGAGCCCGGCACCGGACAAGGGCTCGGAATGGGTTACCTCTCTTCCGACGCACTCGTGAACCACGCTGACTTAACGGCGATCCAAGTCTCCGTGGCCACTCCCGTCACCGTGGGCGGCTGGCCGCTGTGACGACGGGAATCCGATCGCCGCAACCGAAGTCCGAACAGGGACCGCAAGGAGCGTTCATGGCTTCTACCGTAGTACCGACGACGTCCGTAGAAACGCGCAGCATCGATTGGATCGGCCTCGTGCCGTACGTGGCTCTTCACCTCTCCGTCTTCACCGTGATCTGGGTGGGCTGGAGCTGGACCGCCGTGGGAGTCGCGGCGGCGCTCTATTTCATCCGCATGTTCTCGGTGACGGCCTTCTATCACCGCTACTTCTCGCACCGCACGTTCAAGACGACCCGCTGGTTCCAGTTCATCGCGGCGATCATGGGAAATTCGTGCGTGCAGCGCGGCCCGCTCTGGTGGGCGGCGCACCATCGGCATCATCACCACCACTCCGATCAGAGGCCGGACATCCACTCCCCGCGTCAGGACGGGTTCTTCTGGTCGCACATGGGCTGGTTCATGACGATCGAGAACTCCCGAACGAACGAGCGGCTGATCCGCGACCTGACCCGATTCCCCGAGCTTCGTTTCCTCGATCGCTTTCACGTGATCGTGCCCGCGATTCTCGGAATCGGCCTCTTCTGGCTCGGGGTGCTGTTGGAGCACGTGGCGCCGGGCCTCGGCACGAACGGCTGGCAGCTCTTTGTGTGGGGATTCTGCATCTCGACGGTGGTGCTCTACCACGCGGTCTACACGATCAATTCGCTGGCGCACCGGATCGGCGGGAAGCGCTACGAGACCGGCGACGACAGCCGCAACAATCTCTTCCTCGCGCTCATCACGCTGGGCGAGGGCTGGCACAACAACCACCACCACTACCCCGGATCCACCCGACAAGGCTTCTTCTGGTGGGAGGTGGATATCAGCTACTACATTCTCGTGGGGATGTCGTGGGTGGGGTTGGTGTGGGATCTGAGGAAGCCGCCGGCCCACCTCCTCGAACGCTCCACCCAGCAGGGCGGCGCTTCGAGCTGAGCTTTGCTTCGAAACACAAAGGCCCCGGCGGCTCTCGCCACCGGGGCCCTGTCCGAACGATCTCCGCGAGTTACTGGTTCACCGCGGCGCAAGCTTGGAGCGAGAAGTCGCTGTCGAGGCGGACCGAGACGGAATGGATCTCGTCGAGGTCGTCTTCCAGCTTGGCCGTGACCGTCGCGTTCCCGTCCGCGTCCGCCGTGTATCGGCCGATCACGTCGTCGGCCGAGTAGGGCTCGAGCTCGCAGGTTCCGTTGTCGTAATAGAGCGAAACGTACTGGGTGCCGGGCTGGAGCCCCTTCGCCACCACGGTGATCAAGGTGCCGCCCTTCGGCATCGCCGTGAGCTCGACTTTGCCGCTGACACCGGATCCACCGAACGGCTGAAGCGTGGCGTTGACGTGGTGTTCCGTCGAAGCGACGGCAGCGCCGATCGACAGGACAGAACCGAGGGTCAACGCGAGGACAAGGTGCTTGAGCATGGTTGTCTCCTCTGTTGAAGGCCGGACCCCGGATCCCGGGGCCTAACCCCCCAAAAACTCGGTACTGCCACCCACCCCTGGTTGTGACCGGCCGAGCGCCCGCGCGTCACGCCCCCCCGAGCGGCGCGTATCCCCGTGGAAGCGCCTGGGAAATTTGACTCAAATACCCGAAATTCGACCGGGCCGACGTTGACATAACTCCCGTAATTTGGTATAATTAGCCGTTCCAAATGGAAGAACCAGCGCGCGGGGGGCCGGTGCCCGCCGCCCCGCTATCCTGACGCACCCCACAGTTGTTCGACGCCAACGAGTTCCGGCCCAATTGGGCTGACTAAGGGGGGTGATAGCCGAAGGAAAGTGCCGCAGGGTTTGCCTCGTTTGTCCCGCTACGCCTCATCTCACGCCGCGCGCGTGGACCTTCCCAGGTTCTCGGCGCCGCAACGTCTCACCGCAGGAGAAAAGGCGATGAATCGCAGATATCGTCTCGTCATGGTCGCGACCGCCCTCGTCACCCTGCTTCTGGGTAGCTCGGCGCTCGCAACCAGTGTGATCAAGATGTCTCTCCGGGATCTTGCGAAGAACTCCGACACCATCGTGATGGGTCGCGTCGAGGACGCGTCCGCACGCTACGACGCGAACAAGGAGATCTACACCTACATCACCATCAAGGTGATGGACCCCGTCAAGGGCCTGAAGGCCGAGCACGGGAAGAACGCCGCGCCGGATCAGTTCGTAACGATCCGCCAGATCGGCGGCATCGTCGGCAACATCGCATCGGTCGTCCCCGGTATGCCGAAGTTCACGAAGGGCGAGGAAGTGGTCGTGTTCCTCTCCAAGAAGGACGCGGCGGGCTACCCGTGGGTGATGGGACTGCAGCAGGGCAAGTACACGGTCGTGACGGACGATCAGGGCATGAAGCACGTCCGGAACGAGCTCGAGGACTTGGGCCTGATGAACACGGACGGCTCCATGGCTCAGGCGAAGGCCGGCCAGGCGATGCCGCTCCAGGCGTTCCTCGATGGAATCCGCACCGACCTCAACGAGGCCGGCAAGATTCAAATCACCCCGACCGAGTAACACGGAGGACGAGAAATCATGAATTCGATTCGATTTCGCATTGCCGTCGCCGTGATTCTCGGCGCCGCCTTTACCGCGGCGTTCGTGCATCCGGCCGCGGCCTTCATTCGGATTGGGCGCCAGGCTAGCGCCACTTCACCGGTGGTGCAGGCGCACTGGAACGACAACGAGCTTCCGCTTTCCAGCGTCATCGATCCCACGAACAGCGACATCTCCTCCGCGGCCGCCCTGGCCATCGTTCAGGCGTCGGCGCAGTCGTGGCAGGACATCAACACGTCCTACTTCACGGTGAACGCGCACCAATACACGGGCGTGCTGCCGGAAACGCAGCCGGATCTCGAGTTCGATGGCCAGAACAGCGTCTTCTTCGACGCGACCGGCGTCAACTTCCCGACGGCCGGCGTCATCGCGTTCGTTCGCTCGGTCGTCGATCTGTCCGACGGGCACACGCTCGACGCGGACCTGGTCTACAACGATCGGGACTTCTTCTCGTCGACGAGCTCGCCGGCATTGACGCCTCCGCCGGTGGCCGTGCCGCCCGCGGTGCAGCAGTCGTCGGTCGATCTCCAGGCGGTCTTGACGCACGAGTACGGCCACTACTTCGGCCTCGACCACACCAGCGTCACCGGCGCGACCATGATCCCGTTCATTTCGAACGACACCACCCAGCGCACGTTGGAGCTGGATGACCGCGCCGGCAATTCACAGATTTATCCGGAGTCCCTCGCGCGCGGCCTCTCGGCCGACGGCGTCGACTTCCACGCCACGACCGGAAACATTTCCGGAACGGTCGTGAGCGGCTACAACGGCAGCGCCATCTTCGGGGCGCACGTCGAGGCGTTCAACCTCGCGGCCCCGACGGCGGCCAATTCGATCAGCGCCATCTCGGGTGAGCTGACCCTTCGAAACGGCCAGGGAGACTTTACGATCTACGGCCTCCCGCCGGGCAGCTACGCGGTTCGCATCGTTCCGCTCGACGGCGTCAACACGACGGCCGCGGACGCGAACATCGGCGGCCCCTATAACGGTCTCGACATCAACTTCGAGCCGGAATTCTGGAACGACGGAGGCGAGAGCGGGAACGGCTTCTCCGATCCGCCGAATTCGTTCTCACCGATTTCGGTAGGCATGGGCGCCACGACCGGCGGGATCAACGTCATCACGAACACCTATCCGGGCCGCGTCGTCATCGCGCAGCACGGACAGTTCGAGAACACGGTCACGTTCCGGAATACCGGCTACCTGGCGGTCCGGTTCGATCCGCCGTTCGACCAGCCGTTCACGATCCAGAACGTTACGTTCGCCACGTTTACCTTCAACGGCGTTCCCGCGACGTTCATTCGTGCCGGCCTCTATCCGATGAATCCAGCGACCGGTCTCCCGGACTTCACGGCCCCGCTCTTCGAGCAGGCGCCGTTCGTCGGAAACCCGAACGGGGTCAACATTCCGGCGCTGAACCTGGCGGGGACCCCCGGACAGACGTACTTCTGGGCCTTCCAGTTCCCGTCGGCGGCGATTCCGGGCTTCCCGAGCAACTTCCCGTTCCTGCGCATGGATTTCAATCCGCTGGAACGCGGCCTTTTCGCGAACAGCTATAGCATTTCCACGGCGCTCGCCGGCGGCGTGCTCATCGACCGCAACGTGGCCGTCGACATGACGTGCCAGGTCAGCGATCCGAGCGAGGCGCCGATCGTGGCCGTGCCGGCCATCGGCGGAAATCGCCGCGCGACGAAGACCGAGTTCAACTATCTGGCTCCGTCCGACGTCCGTGCGGACGGATTCACGATGCCGCACAACTCGCTGGATCACGTCGAGCTGGTCGAGCGCACTCCCTTCGCGCACACGACCATTGCATCCGGTGGCGCCGGAAACGGAAGCGGCACGATCTCCCTTTCGCCGAGCCCGGCAGCGACGCCCGCGACGATCTGGGCGGCGCAGGCGGTCGACAAGAACGGCAACCGGAGCATCCTCTCCAACGCCGTCATCCTCGGCTTGAACGAGGACGCGAACGAGCCGAACGGTCGTCTGAACGAGGCGACCGCGCTCACGACCCCGGTCGTGAACGCGATCAAGACCTACTCGCCCGCCGGCGATCAGGATAACTACTCGGTGCTGGCCAGGCCGGGGGACACGATCGAAGCGACGGCCACCGCGACGGGCCAAGACAACGCGAACAACATGGACCTCGTGATGTTGCTCTTCGACAACTCGGGCGACCTGGTGGCGTTCAACGACGACTTCACGGGATTGAATCCCAAGATCACGTTCGTCGTCCCGCCGCCCCAGGGCAATTCGAACGCGGCCCGCAAGTTCACGATCCTCGTCACCGATTTCTCCGGATCGGCGTTCAATCCGACCGGAGTGCCCCAGGTCCGGACGGCGCAGACGTATAGCCTGAGCGCCAACGTGATCGCGGGAGCGGCGCTGGCCGGCCGCATCGGTCATGAGTACAACCCGGACGAGTTCGCGTTCGTGAACAGCGGCCCGAATCCGGCCAACCCGACCGCCAAGTTCCTGATGGTGATTCCGCGGAACGCGGGCACCGTTCCGGTTCGGCTCAACATCTTCGACGTGAGCGGACGCTTGGTCCGCACGCTCGTCGATCGGCCGGCCGAGGCGGGTCTCCACACGACGATCTGGGATGGGAAGGACCGCGACGGCCGCACCGTGGCGTCGGGGAACTACTTCGCGCGGATCAGCGCGGGGACGTGGCAGGGCGAAACACGGGTCACCATCTTGAAGTAAGGGATCCCGTGAATCGATGTGGCAACGGGGGGCCGGCGCGGTTCGCCGGCCCCCTCCTTCTTTTCGCGATGACGCTGGCCGCCGGCGCCGCCGTGCCCGCGCCGTCGCTCGCGTTCGACTGGATCCCCCCGCGCCCGTTCACGGCGATCCTGCCGGGCGCGACCCTGGCGCCGTCGTCGAGTCACGTGCTGGAATTGACCGTTCGCGCGAACGGGCCCGGCGCGGTGCTCGTCTGGGGAGGGACGTGCGTCGGGTCGTTCGCGTGCGGGCTCACGCCTTCGTCCGGCGTCGTGTCGGTTCCCTCGAACGGGTCCGCGATCGTGCCGATCACGGTCACGCTTCCGGACACGGCCCTCGGCGTGGCGTCCTTGACGGTCACGATGTCCTTCAATCAGGGCGGCGGCATCGCGGCCAAAGTCGGCGCTTCGTTGCAAGCGGCGACCGGCGGGAGGCCGGAGGTCAAGCCCTTGCCCTCCACGATGAGCGCGCCGGCCGGCACTGCCGGCTCCGTGGCGTTTCAGCTCCACAGCACAATCGGCAGCTCGGAGCTGATCCTGATCACGGCCGGCCGGTTCAATCCCGACCCGAACAACGTCGGCGCGCACTTCACGTGGGGCTCGCCTCCCGCGAGCGTGACGCTGCCGGGCGGCGGGACGACGACCGTGAACGTGCCGGTGACGATCTCCTCGAACGCGTACGCTGGAAATCTCAACGCGGTACAGCTCAGCGCCACCTCGGGCGGCGGCATCTCGAGCGCGCTCGGCAACGCCCTCGTCAGCGCGTCGTCCCCCGGCTCGCTCCCGACGGCCTGCGTCCCCGTGGGGCTCACGCCGTTCAGCACGGCCGCGGCCGGGCGAGACGGCCCGACGCCGCTCTTCGCGCGCGGGTATTGGCTGACGCCGACCGGACTCGAGGGCGTGCGCGTGGTCCGTGCTGCCTCGACCGATTCGATCGGACCCACCGACACCAACGGGGACGGCGGTGACGATCGGGTGGTCGGCACGATCCGAATTCCTTCCTACGCCGCCTCGCTTTCCGTGATCCCGAATTTCGTCACGGCCCACGCCGAGACGCTGGACGTCGGGCTTCTCGCGGCGGGCCGCGCGGGCCTCATGCTGCTCGACCTTCGGATGATCGAGGACCCGACGTTCGGCACCTGGGAGGATTTCTTCGACTCGGACATGAACGGCATCGACGATCGTATCCTGCGCACGATTCCGATGCCCGGATTCGCCACCGACGCGGCGTGGTTCCGCACGGCGTCCGGGCGGGTCGTCGCCCTGGTGGCCGCGGGCGACACCGGATCGGTTCCCGTGTCGGTCGACTACAACGCGGCCTCGACAGTCGCGGGCACGGGCGCCGGCATCGTCGCCGTGGACGTCGGAGCGGCGCTCGACTCGCTGGGCGGCGTCCCGTACGCCGCGGGCACGCTCCCGACCCCCGGATCCGCGCTCGACCTGGAGGTGCGCGGCGGCGGGAGTTCCACGGAGCTGGCCCTGGCGGACGGCGCCAGCGGCGTGGCGGTCTACGGCCTGAGCACCGCCGGCGGCGCGCCCGCGACCGTGACGTTCACGCCTCGCGGCACGGTCGCGCTCTCCTCCGCGTGGGGCAGTCCCTACGCGCGCGACCTCAACTGGGTCTCGAACACGCGCGACAGCCTCTATCTCTCGGTGGCCGCCGGCGCGGGAGGGATGCAGCTGATTCGAGCGCCGCGCGGGGGCGCTCCGTCGCTCGTCTTGGCGCAGCAGACCGCGTTTCCGGCGATCGGGGTCGCGGGCACCTGGACCGGGACGCTCGGCGTGACGATGGGCACGGGCGGCGTGGCGCTGATGCGCCTGCCGGTCACCGCGGAGTTGGACAAGATCGGGCCCGGCGCTCCATCGCCCTACGCGGCGCCCGTGACCGTGGCGCAAGGCGCGCCGTGGGCCGCGAGCGGTCCGCTTCAGGTGGCGGCGCATCAGGGAGCCATGAGCGCCGCGACCTCCGCCCGCTTCAAGGCGACCACGGGGCCGCTCCCCGACCTGATGGTGAGCGACGGCGAACGCGTGCTCGTGCTCCGGCCCGGGACCGCGACCGTGACGTCCGTGGAGAGCGCGGAGTCGCCGTTACCCCAGGGCGCTGCCCGACTCCGCGCGGCGCCGAACCCGAGCTCGGGCGTGGTCGTGCTCGAGGCGAGGCTCACGAGCGCCGCGGGCGCCGCTGGCGCCGCCGGCCAGCTCGCGATCGAAATCGGAATCTATGACGTGCAGGGGCGCCTCGTTCGAACGCTCCGCGCGCCGATCCGCGACGGCATCGCACCGGCCGTCTGGGACGGCCGCGACGCCTCCGGCACGCCGGTCGCGTCCGGACGCTACTGGGCGCGTCTGCGCCCGGGTTCCGTCGCTCGCGAGTCGGCGACTCCCGGCGCTACTCCGATCGTGATCCTCCGCTAGAAACCGCGCGTGAATACCAAGGATCGGCTCGCCCTCTTCCCGCATCGCTTCGTCCCACGCGCGCCGAACGGCCCGACGCTCGCGTTGCTCCTCCTTCATGGCACGGGCGGCAACGAGGACGATCTCCTACCGCTCGGAAAGCTGCTCGCGCCCGGCGCCGCGCTCCTGAGCCCCCGCGGGCGCGTGCTCGAGAACGGCATGCCGCGCTTCTTCCGCCGATTCGCGGAGGGCGTGCTCGACGTGGAGGACTTGAAGCTCCGGGCGAAGGAACTCGCGGAGTTCGTGCGCGCGGCGAGGGCGGAATACGGGCTCATCGACCCGCCCCTCTACGCGGTGGGATTTTCGAACGGGGCGAACATCGCGGCGGGCCTGCTCTTGGTCGAGCCGGAGCTACTCGACGGGGCCGCACTCCTGCGCGCGATGGTTCCGTTCGAGCCGGACGCGCCGCCGGCGCTTCAAGGGAAGCGCGTGCTCCTCGCGGCCGGGCGGCGCGATCCCTACTCGGGGCCCGAACAGACGGAGCGGCTTCGCGCGATCCTCGAGGGCGGCGGAGCCGAGGTCACGGTGCACTGGTCGGAGGTCGGGCACGCCCTGATCCAAGACGACGTGGACGCCACCGCCGCCTGGATCAGTCGCGCCAGGCCTGGTGGCGGTTCGTGATGGGGAGCCGGCGGTCCTTGCCCAGCGCGCGCGGCGTGATCCGGATGCCCGGCGGCGCCTGACGGCGTTTGTATTCCGCGCGGTCGACCATCTTGATGACGCGCTGCACCAGCGCGCGATCGTGGCCCATCGACACGATCCGATCCACCTCCCAGTCCTCCTCGACATAGGCCTTTAAGATCGGATCCAGCACTTCGTACGGCGGAAGCGAATCCGTATCCATCTGCCCCCGCCGCAGCTCCGCAGTGGGTGGACGTTGGATGGTCCGCGCCGGAATCCACGACGCGCCGGTCGCGCGCGCGTTGCGATGGCGCGCCAGCTCGGTCACCAAGGTCTTCGGCACGTCCTTGAGCACCGCGAATCCTCCGGCCATGTCGCCGTACAGCGTCGTGTAGCCGGTCGCGTACTCGCTCTTGTTGCCGGTCGTCAGGACCAGCCAGCCGAACTTGTTGGAGAGCGCCATAAGGAGATTCCCGCGGATCCGAGACTGGAGGTTCTCTTCGGTCACGTCCTCGCTGGTCTTCTCGAACACCGGCTGGAGCGTCTTTCGGTAGGACTCCATCTCCGCGCCGATCGGGAGCGTGAGGTACTCGATGTCGAAATTCCGCGCGAGCGCCGCGGCGTCCTCGGAGCTGATCGGCGAGCTGATCGGCGAGGGCATCGAGACACCCGTCACGTTTCGGGCGCCGAGCGCGTCCACCGCCACCGACGCCGTCAGCGCGGAGTCGATGCCGCCCGAAAGGCCCAGGACCACGCGCTCGAACCCGTTCTTCCGCACGTAGTCTCGCGTTCCCAGGACGAGCGCCTGGTAAATTTCCTCCGTGCCGGACGGGGTTTCGACCGAGCGCGCCGGGAGCGGGGGGCGCGGCAGCTCCGGGACCGGGCGAAGCTCGACGACCGGAAGCTCCTCGTCGGGGTCCTCGCGCTGCGTCGCGTCGCGCGAGCGCGGATCTTTGAGTCGCGCGGAGAAGACCTCGTTCAGATCGACGTCGAAGAGGAGGAGGTCCTCGTCGAAAGCCTTCG